>Ga0209489_103706_pt1 | contig 29346 bp, 13 predicted proteins | sample SiratrowhiteBW_FD_187527 | JGI IMG/M metagenome (GOLD analysis project Ga0209489, IMG submission 187527) | Root nodule microbial communities of legume samples collected from California, USA - Siratro white BW (SPAdes) (version 2) | ecosystem: Host-associated > Plants > Roots > Nodule | place...
AATTTATCATTGGTGGTGCAACCTTGTCAGTCCACTTTTGGCAGCTTAGTTGAAGACAAACCCAAATTAATCAAACTTGTTTTTCCATCGCTATTTAAGTAGGAAAAAATATATCATATTTTGTTTCTTTTAATGAAATTCAGTTAAATATTTATATCAATAAAAGCTAAATGTGGAAAGATTTCCTTCCTCGTCAATTTCTTTTCTTATAAATGTGACCTAATAGTTTGTGTCACCGGAAAAAAAAATTATTATCCATTCATTAAATTATATTTATAACTAACAATATGATGAACAATCAAAACGGCAACCATCAAATTCAATTTACATAAATCATTAAAAAAATATTAATATCAATGAGATAATTATATCTAATTAAAACGTCCACTAGTAAAATTGGAAGAATTTCAACAATACGAAATTTAGATAATGAAACTAAAATAATAAATGTAAACCACATCTTGTGTTAATAATGAAATAATAAGTTTTAATTGATTCCATGAGAGATTTTCATTTATTTTTCATGAAAACAAACCTTTTATTTAGATTTAGGATTTGATTTTAAAAAAAATTGTGCATCGTAGAAATATGTAAGTTATGTATTTATAGTCAAACCACCACATATTACCATAAAATTTAGTTTTGACGAAAAGCATACATTATACTTTTAGATAATCTATGTAGTTGTATCAGTAAGTAATTATTTATAGATTTAATTCACTGATAAATTATCTATAAAAGATATATAAATAATTAATTACAAATTTAATTTAAAACAATCCATGAATAATTATTTTATTAGACAGATTTATAGATAATTATTTATGAAAAAAATCATAAATAATTACTCACGCTTGTAAATATAGATCCGTATAAAACTATCTAAATTTTTTCAATACATAATATTAATAATAAATAATATCGTTCATAGTATTATTATTATTAATAATATTATTAATGTCACTAATATTATTGTTCTAATATTATTGTTGTTAGTGTTAATATTATTATTACTAATATTATTATCAATATTAATATCAATGTTATTATTAATATTATTATTGTTAATAATATATTACAAATATTATTATTGATATCATTATTAATATTATTGATATTTTTAATATTATTATTAGTATTAATATTATTATTAATATAATTATTATTAATATTGTCACTATTAAGATTATCATTACTAATATTCTTATTAATGGTATTAATATTACTACTAATATTATTAATAGCAGTATTATTATAATTATTATTAATATCATTTTTTATATTATTAATATTATTCTTACTAATAATTAGAATAATAATAACAATAATAATAATAACAACAACAACAATAATAATAATAATAATAATAATCCTTAAAATATGATCACAAAGTTTATCCGGTACAATGGTTATTACTTTTATATATGTACTGTACTTACGAATTTTGGATTGTGGGTAATCTGTAGGTAACTTTTGACTACTTACGAATTTTGTTTATTGTTTACGAATTTTTGTTGTAAATAAATATAATTTTTCTTGTATAAGTTTATTTTTAAGCATTATAGTTAGCATATATTAAGGAATATATTGTGTGAAAAATGCAACTGACAAAGACGATCAAAAAAGATAAAATCAAATCAAAAGATTGAAGCAATGGACAAAAACACTAATGCTTTACAAGTTTTTCATATGCATAAGTTGCTTAGTTTTCTTTGTGTGTGAGTTAAACCTTTGTATTTCTTAACAACGTGAAGTAATCCTGGAAGGTTAATCTGCTCTGTCTTTGAGAGTTTTTGTTTCGTGTTTTATGGTTTTAGTCTTTAAGGGGATATTAACATAGGATAATCAAGAATGGTTTTCGTATTGTTATAACCAAGATTGATTTGTATATTCATTATAACTAAGAGTGATCTGTGTACTTATTGTAATCATTCATTTGATTAGTAAAACCTCTCAAGAAGTTTTTTTAAGGAAGAACTAAACATAACCTGTGTGCTTGGTTGAGTCAATATAAATCTTCTTGGTACTATTTTGTTTTGCTAGTTGTTAGACGATTTAGTTTTGTTATCTATGAGAAAATTCTAGGACTTTATTAAATGCGCCATTCTAGAACCAGCTGTTCTAACAAGTAAAACAATACAAAGTAGACTTATACTAGTTCACCCAAGCACACAAGCTACATCTAATCCTCCTTAAGACAACTTTTTAAGAGGTTTCATTAATCAAATAAACGATTACAAAAATTATACAAACTACTCCTTGTTATCTTGTCTTAATCTCCCTTTGAGACTAAGACCTTAAAAGACGAAACAAAAACTCTTAAAAAAAGAGGTCGTTTAAGTTCAGATGGTTACTTATTATTATGAATAAATATAAAGGTTTAGTTCACTCATAAAGAACACTAAGAAACTTATAAATTCTAAAAGCATGTAAAGCAGTAGTGTTTTTTTTTTAACTTTAACTTGATCTCTTTATATAGAATAGGTCTTGTAATTTTGTCCGTTCCTTCAATCTTTTGATTTGATATTTTCTCAAGCAGTAAAAAACTTGTTAAAAAGAAGATTATAATACTTGCAAACATATCTTCTTTTTGTAAGTATTCAAAAACATCTAATAAAGACGCATGATACAATTAGTTTCCAAGTTGTAACACATTTCTTTTGTTTCCTCTTTTATGTTCAAATATAAGCATTGTGATATAAAAAATACTATAAAAGGTTTTAGTATATATTTATTTAGAACATATAATAAGTTTACTAAAATAAATTTCATTTATCGTAAAAACAAATTATGATTATGTCTTGATTATATAAGTTAAATAACCATACACACACATTTATTTGTGACCTTGTCCTTGTTCTTTTGTTTAGGGCACTAATATTAAATGACCTAGTTTTTTTTAGTTGTACCAAATCTACCCTTCTTTGTAATAATTGCTTTTTATGCCTGAACTTCTATTCTCTCCTCTTCTACGTTACTTCTTCAGAATTCTTTTTCACTTGTTTGACAAGAAGGATACCTCTTTTCATCTTAGTCTAACTTGTCTTGTTGAATGTCTACTGCTTCATAAGCCTTGTAAGAGTAACCTTTTTAGGCTTTTGAATGTTGAGCACGATATAATTTCCTTTTTGATTATTTAATGTCATGCAACAATTAGAATTCCTATAAGCTTTTCTAGAGATGTTACATCTAAGTCCATTGAAGCATGCAAGGAGATTTCTTGAGCTTTCAATTGTGGTGGAAGAATACTTAGAACTTTTTCTATCACATAGTAGGTATATTTCTTCTAAGAGATCTCAATGCATTGATGATGACTTGAATTATTCCAATCATGGATTGGATGATCTCGTTCTCTTCCATGGTAAACATCTCATAATGAAATTTCACTACAGCCAATTTGCTACATCATACTTGGGTCCTTCATAAGACATTGCCATAATATCCCACATTTGTTTAATACAAATTAATAAATGTACTTTAGATAATTCTTCCTTAGCGATCACACACAAGAGAATATGCCTAGCCTTGACATTCAAAAAGAAAATAATTCAAAAACTATTAATTAAAGCATTATTCAATAATATGGAAAATCATAATGTGTTTTTTTTTTCTTTTTCATGTTCTTATATGAATGTAGTAGAATATGGAAAATAATTCGTGTTTAATCATTCAACGTCATATAAGTTATTTATATATTACCAATTATTGATTCAATTTATCTTTTGAAAGTATTTATTATTACGACTTTGGTGCATAAGATATTTTAACCTTAATGTGCAAAAGGCCAAAAGATTGTCTAGAGGTGGTAAAGACCTCTAGATAATTTCATATGTTGCAACTTGCACAAAACACATATTAAAATGTTCAAGTGATAATACCATATATGTACATATCCTACTAGTCTGTGCAGTGTCAAAACTTATCTGAGAGAGACTTATAAGGATTAGACCGTCTAGGTCTCAATATTTATGATAATCAAGAAATTGATATGTTGTTAAGTCTTTTTATTAAGATGACATATTCACAATAATAGGTTAATTTTGTTCTCTCTTGTTGTTTGAGTCCTTTGTCCCCCCTCCCACTCCGTAAAAGTATTCCAACATTGCTAGAGAGAAATTGTTTACGTTGAAAATTTTCCATTTTTAGCTAGTGATTGTGAGCTTGTTAAGTTATTGAAGCTACCTTTATCATAAAATTGAAGATTTCTCACATCCTAATTCTATTTTAATTAGTTCAGTGTTATTTACATCGTTTTGTGGCCACATAGTGTAAATAAATTTTGAACATATTAGGACTTGAAATTTCAAAATATTGTACTAATCTTAGGTTTGTAGTATGCCAAAACTACCTCATCAGGTCAGTTGTATTTCTTTTATACTAGAACATTACTTTGAAATGTGAGATGGGCTTATTCATATTTCTAGACAAAAAGAGTATGCAAGAAAGGAATTTGTTATTAACAAACTTGATGATAAATTTACTATACTTTTTTAGGAATTTCAATATTCAGGTTAGAAGAATGAACTATTCGAGTATGTATTCACTTTATGCATGTCATGCATGTATGTTATGTCCATGTCATGCATGTGTTATGCATATATCTTCACTAATAAATTGTGTTGCTTTATATTGAAGATGACATTACTTAAGCTTTTCATGTGAGGAAAAAAATGTTTTTTAGAAGTTAAAGAGGAATTATTAGAGGTAAAAAAGAGTTATTTAGAATTTTTAGACTGAAAAACTTATTTGCTATTTGTTTAGCAAACCCAATATTAGGTGCTCGAATACTATTAATTGTCTTTTTAATTTAAACATTTGGAATTGTTAATTAAGTACAAGTCTTCTTATTTTTTCTATTTAGCAATATTGAAAAGTAGAAATATCTTATGCATATGAGAAAGAGAAAATAAAAAGGAATACTTATTTGTAGTCTTTTAAACAAATTGAGTTGATGTTTGTTCTACTCATATGTTTTCATGGCTTTATATGATTTTATTATTTATAACAGATAATGGGATATCTCATCACCATACTATACTTTGGAAATAGTTATTAAATCGATGAAGGTATGTACAAATTGTGTTAGATACGTGTGAGAAGTTTAGGATTTAGGTTTTACATAAATGTGTTTATTTTCCTCTATTTTAAAGACCTTATTATCAATTATAGAAAATTTGTGGAGGAACTGGTTAGGTCTAAGCCATAAGAGAGTGCTATGCATTTTGATAATGCTAGTAGGAGGTAGTATGTTTGTTATGTGCAAGTGTTAGAGTAGTGAATTTTTTGTAAATTGCTTATTACCTTTCATTACTTGTGTGTTTGCTAGTATAGTATATGACTTTCTTATTAACAGGCCTAGTATCTTGAAATATTTAGGAGAACTCAAGAAATGTGAAAACAAAAGAAGGTGGCAGAAGCATGGAATTCCATGGGTTTCAAATTTGCAACTCAAGAAAACAACATGGGAAATAAGAACAGTTTGCAAAATGAAATAGAAAATGGATATAGAAAAGTGTTTGAAGAACATGCCACCCTTGAAAGAGACTCCTAAAAGATAAATGCGAAGAGGAATTGCTACTTGAAAATCTTTTCCAAAATAAGAACCAAAGCAAAAGTAGAACACTTTCAAAGATGCCTCACAAAAAGAAACTTTTATTCAATCTTTAAAAGTATTTTCAAAAGAGAGTTTGACTTTATTTAAAGGCAATAATTTTGTCCAAGAAGAAAGGAAGATGTTTACAAGTTTGGTTACTAGTAATGTTAACACAAGAAAGGAATCCTAATTATGAAGACAAAACTAATGATGATACTTACTATGAATACAAGCTTCATTTAGCTAATGACTACATGTATGTCTCACTAATCCTAAGCTTAATACTTAGTTAATTCTTAATCTTCATTATCAAATGGATTGTTCCGTGACTTTAGGATACAAAATGAGTAGTTCAAGGAAAAACACATGAAGTTTGTTGAATGGAAGCACGGAAACTCCCTTGAAATAAGGAAGTAGAACATATTTAAAGAGAAATAGTTGAACATGTTCCTTAGTTGTATTCAAAACGTTTTAAATATTAACGTTGGATAAAGTGGGCTAGATTCTTAAGCTCAAGATTCATACTTGCTCTATTGCATTGAATCAATACTATAACAAATATAAAAAAAAAAATAAGCATAAATCACCTTAATTTTAGCTTGTTTTCCGTGGAAATTTTAAGTGATAATAATGTATTTAGAATGATTGATTTAATTGGTTTATCTCTTCTTTGTGCTATTCATGTGAGGACCATATGTTCCACCATTTAATTTGGTGACTGAGAAAAAAAAATTGAGAATTGACTTTTACTTCTAATTTACATATGTTGGGCAGCGTATAAACATAAAATACGTTCCATGTTTAAATAAATATTTAACTTATTAAGTACTGAACTTTTAAAATATTTCCACAACATAAGGTTATAAGGTTATGACTTGTGTACATGATGCATTAGCTGCTATACCAAACAAAAGGAACCATTTCTAATGTTTATTTAAGGCTTTTTATGTTTTTTTATTTATATTTGATGGAGAATAAATTAGATACCCATGTCTTAAATACATATCTACAAAAACTTTTAAGGATAAAATTGTTAAAATTCACCATTAAAAACATAGGTTTATATCTAATACTATAAAAAAATTATTTAGAGACTAATTTTTCGCTTCCAAATGAAATGATTATTAATTGTGACCAAAATAATTATTAAATTAGATTTTGGTTTTTAAATAACTACAAAATAAAATTAATGACTGAATTTAGTGACCAACTAAGTCAAGATAATTGAGATTTAACATTAGCTACCAAAGTTTTAGTGACTTATCCTATTAGATTCTAAATTTTTAGAGACCAATTTAGCAAAGTGACACACGATAATTAGCAAATAAACATATATTAGGAGAGTGATTAGGCTTACTTGGGCCAAGCCATGTCATCCGTACAGTTAGATGTCTAACCTAAAACATATAAATAGGAGAAACCCTAAGGTACTAGGTAATTAATCTTTTCTTATTAACTTAAACCTCTAAATTTCAAGTATGAATGGGTAAGAGGAAAACACATATCACAATTCTACACAGCCTCCCAAGAAAACTCGATTGATAATAATAATATACCCCGTACCAACAGAGTTGATACCCGACACCTCATAAATGCCTTTTCCATGACAACGATTTGGTTCCAATTGTAGGCCTCTCCCTTGATTATTTGTACCTACAAAACAAGGAAAATCCAAAACTACTACATTAGTAAGAGTAGATGTACTATCCCTCGGATACAAATCCCCACCAACTCCTCTTACACAACGACAAGTTCTAATCCAAGATATCAAGACATTTTCGTGGTGAAAAATGCCAATCTGAATATGAAAAGGTGACTCTCTTAAACTTGTTCTTAATCCAAAACCAACACTTTAATTGAGCTAGAGTAAATATTTATGTAGCATCTACTACTCCTCTGTTAAATACCACCTTATTCCCGTGATTCCAAATTTTCATCGCAATGGCCACCCAAATCCCTTTCCATGCTAGTTTAACACAATGATGTTGGTTCATAAGACTAAAACTCTGAAAGTGAGAAATAATAGATTTGTGTCTAATAGTGGCACTCCCAACCCATCTCTCACACTGATCCCAAACATATTGGGCCACCTTACACATAACAAACAAGTGTTGGTCAGTCTCTGCACATTATTGACACAGTGGACAAGATAAGTTCGATAGTTGCATACCTCTTTTAGCTAATTATATCTAGTAAGTAATATATCCACCAATACTCTCCAAGCACATACCAAAGCTGATAGAGCTATCTTGAGAATCCATAACAGCTCAAATTCCTTAGATGTTTGCATTTGATCATCCATAAATAACACACTGTACAAAGATTTGACTGTGTATGCTTGTTTCACATCACTATCTCCTACCCACGCCAGCTTATCCTGATTATCCTTGCTCCACTGGACTTTAGAGATCAAAGCCAACAATTTTTCTTCTTCGTGCTTTTCCCATATAAATCTCTCTTGTCTCCAAGTAAGACTCCAACTGGAACACCCTTCGCTTGTTAAACTCCCCCTTTGAACAAGGTCACTCACCTCACTATCTGTACACTGAGATATCATAAACAACCTTGGAAACTTCTCCTTCAACACCTGGCCACCCACCCACCTATGTTCCCAGAATTTAACACAATGCTCATTCCCTAAAACCCAATGACATCTACAGTCGAGCCAATTACCTAATACTTCCTTATCAAAAATCTTACATATATCCTGCCACCATGCAGACTGATGCCTATGGACCGAAGTAGCATCCATTTTCCTCCAGTTTCCATACCTAGCATCAAGTACATCTCTCTATAGTCTCTCTTCTGACAACATGTACCTCCATTTCCACTTAGCTAGCAGAGTTTTGTTAAAGCATTGTATGTCCTTAATTCCCAATCCACCAGCTACAATTGGGCTGAAAATAATAGAGCAAAGCAGCTTGAGATCCTCACTAGTTAGTATTTTATATAAAGTAAGAGTGGGTATAATTTTGATAAGAGATTTTTATTGTTTGTGAAGATATGTCCTATTAAAACGTAACTTATTTTTTATATCCTCTTGTAAATACTTATTATTTATATTATAAGAGGCTTACTTTATTGTAGTTTGGAGTGATAATTATAGATACTTTAAAATTTACAAGTAACTTAATATTAAAAAATAATTATATATTAAAGTGACTTAATGTTAAAAGTAATTATATTCTTGTTATGAAGAAATAGAAGGAATTTTATATTATTATTTTAATTAAAAATAATATGTATTTGTTTAAGTTAAGTTCAGAATAAGTGCACTTTGTGAAGTGGGTAACTGGGTGACTGTGGGTAACATGGCTGTTATTAGGTGAAATTTGGATTGGAGAAGAGAATTGTTTGTTTGACAACAGGAATTGGAAGGGTGACTATTAGCATTGCTATCCACTGTTAAGTGGAATAGAGAAATGCTAGATGGATGGATATGGGAGGAAGGTGATAATAAGAACAACACTGTTGGGGCTGGATATAAGGCGTTTAAAGTGTTTGACCAGTTTCTAAATTTGGAAAATACCAACAGCTGGCCCTGCTTAAGTGTGTATATGGAGGGTTCTCATTGGAAAGCTACCTACTAGAGATAACTTGATTAGGAGACATATAGCAATACCTTCGTCCTTGTGTCCCTTATGCAATATTGAAGAAGAAACAATTCAATATGTTTTCTTCAAGTGTTCAGTAGCACAAAAGGTGTGGGACAAGGGTGATAGCTGGATAGGTATAGAATCTGTTAGGCACCATACTGCTGTTAATCATTTTATGAACTTTTCTCTCACATGGTGCAATAATAATATGAATACAGTATGGAAAGGAATGTGGATTGCTATTGTTTGGGAGATTTGGAAGCATAAGGATAATGTGGTCTTTAAAAATGGTGTAGTTGACGTCACAAAATTTTTTATGTTGGCATAGTTAAAAGCATGGTCTTGGGCAAGGTTTAGATATAAGAGGGTATATTGTTCTTTTTCTGATTGGTGTTTGTGTCCTCTTAAATGTTTACTGAATTCTTAGCTAGTGCAATGGTGTTGGGCAAAGGTAATTTCTTAGAAGGGTGTAATCATTTTATAAGGTAGGAGGTAAGGGTGTCTGTAGCCCTTGTTTGGTTTGTTTTGCAGTGCAGGACATTGGTGTAGGCAGCAACAAAAACAGGCGTTGAGGAGCAAATAGTAAAACTAATTGCTAATAGGAATTCTCATTGTGATTGAAGACATCAAAGCTGGATATACTTTCTTTGAGTTGTTTTTGTGTGTTTTTTGTGTCCTTGAGTCTCGTCAGGTGAGGATAGGGATTTTGTAATTAGATGAGATATTAATATTGTAAAATGAAGGTTTAAGTCGGGAAACTAATGACAATGACTTTAATCATATTTGTTTGTAACCCTTTTGTTATTTATCTTATAATAGGATTGAAGCACTCTTAAGTGTCTCTATTAATTTTATTCTTAGTTGTTAAAAAAACAATACTTATTTAATTAATTGGGTCTTGAATCAACTAATATAAAAATAAGTAATAAGTATTTGTTAGAATTTTAAGTATATGGTTGGTCCATATTGAATAGAAATGAATGTGATGAATTGTATGTAAGAAAAAAAAGACTGTGAGTATATATTATTTAAAAGTTTTAGATTAAAAGTAATGTTATAGTTTCTTAAATAGAATCTTCATATCTCTTTAGTGTTAAATCTATGTAACCTTTAACTTTCTTATATAAAATGCGGATGGGTTAATGATGGAGAATCTTCCCATTACTTTTTCCTAACAATAACCTATTCTATGTATGTTAATTCATGATAAAATAATTAATGTTTGGTGAAGTGAAATTCCTGTCGACAACGACATAATAATTTTTTATTGTAGATTTTTAGACACTAGACCACGTTCTTAAAACACCAAAAACTCGTGTCATTCGTTCAATAATGCAAGAGAATTCAGATCCTATAAATAAATGTCCAACTAGAGGGTACGCAATACTCTAAATGGATCCTGCTTCGTTTCTCCAAGCTTCTATCGCAGGAATCTTAGCTTTGTTAATTGCATACAAAGTCTTGAGGTTCATTAGATCTCCTAATGGATCCACTAAACCTAAAAAGGGTACCAAAGTACCCGAACCACGTGGTGCTTTACCTTTCATAGGGCACCTTCATCTTCTCAATGCCAGAATACCCTATTTCAGGACCTTTTCAGCCATGGCTGAGAAATATGGTCCAATTTTCTCCGTCAAACTGGGTTGCCACCCCACCATAGTGGTGAACAACAGGGAAATTGCCAAGGAGTGCCTCACAACAAATGACAGAGTTTTTGCCTCAAGGCCAACCACTTCTGCAGGGAGACTCCTGGGTTACAACAATGCAATATTTGGCCTCGCCCCATATGGAAATTACTGGCGTGAGATTAGAAAAATGGCCGTTCTTGAGATTTTCTCAAGCTATAGGCTTGAGAAGCTGAAGCATGTGAGAGACACTGAGACATTCTCTCTTGTCAAGGACTTGTACTCATCAATATCATCGGCGAAGAACGTGAAGGGTTCCACTGAAGTGACTATAAGCAATCTGTTGGAGCACATGACCTTCAATATAATTGTGAGAATGATAGCTGGGAAGAGATTTGGAAGTGACACAGTTAACCAAGAAGATAATGACGCGTGGAAGCTGAGGAAAACGATAAAAGATTCCACGTATTTGTTTGGTGTTTTTGTGGCGGCTGATGCAATTCCTTCCCTTAGTTGGTTTGATTTCCAAGGGTACGTCAGTTTCATGAAAAGAACAGCTAAGCAAACTGACCTTATTCTGGAGAAGTGGCTGGAAGAACATTTAAGTGAGAGAGTGAGAGATGGAAAATCTGAAAGGGACTTCATGGATGTTATGTTATCAACGTTTGAAGGGCAAGAAGAGATTTGTGGCTATAAGAAAGAGATTGTTATCAAAGCAACAGCAATGGTACGTATGTTTTTCTTGCAATGCTCATTTCATTGATTGAAAGTCAAAGACTAATCATCCAAGTAGAGCCATTTACTTTAACATAAAGTATTTTAAGAAGTATGAATAGAAAAAGTAAATCAATTTCTGCATATCACTTATACCTAACTTAATTTTAATATATGTAAAAAGTCTTATGCTTTAACATTTTATGATTAATTAAAATAGAAATTAATTATTATAATGTCTTTAGTTTTATGAATTGAGAGATTTGGATATTTTTAATAGAAATATTACACTGAAATAAAGAAAGTAATATTATAGAAATAATTATGTCTATAATTTTTATCAATTAAAAGAATATAAAGAGTACAACCTGCAACTCATGTACAACACTCCAAAATAAGGAGGACATGATATATTAATAAAGAAACCTCATATTCACTCAAGAACTCTATATATGTAGCATACGTAGAACACCTGATAATCATTAATAAGTGACCTTAAACTAATTTATAGACTTTCAAACCAACAAAAGAAAAAGAAAACTGGTTATAATTCCTCTTAAGTCCAGAAAAACCTGACTTTGTAACTGTGCCACCAAATGATCTTGACATATCCATCCTTTGTTTACTTGGGATCTGGCTTAAATCTTTACAAATATACCCTTGTTCCCAATAACATTCCTGCAGGATACTTGATTGGACTGTATACATTGTATGGGGTCAAACACATGAACTAAGTACATTGTATGACAAATACATGCAATAAATTGTATTATGGAAGTCAAGTTTAAATCAAACACAGATTTCAGAAATTTTAAACTTTTATATAACATGCAATACAGGGAGCTTAGTAAGTGCCAGATTTTTTAAAAGCATTGTATCCAAATTTTTATTTACCTAATTTGATGATTACTTCTTTCTAAATTAAACAATGTGTTTGATTTAAGTAATTATTTAGAAAGAAGTAATCATTATTTTTACTCAAATTTCTATAATGTTTTTAGAATGATAAAAAAGACTTTAAAAAGCTCACAAAGTTTTGGCGCAGGTTCTTATCCTTACTGGCTCAGGAAGCACAGCTATTACACTAACATGGGCACTCTCCTTGCTCCTAAACCATCCAAAGGCTCTAAAGGTGGCCCTACAAGAATTGGACACCCACGTAGGAAAAGAAAGATGGGTTCAAGAATCTGACATAAAAAACCTCAAATATCTCCATGCAATCCTCAAAGAGACCCTCCGTTTGTACCCACCAGCACCCTTAACGGGAATAAGGGAGATCATGGAAGATTGCTCTTTGGTAGGGTACAATGTCCCAAAGGGAACACGTTTGCTTATTAACCTATGGAACTTGCAAAGGGATCCACAAGTGTGGCCCAACCCTAATGAGTTTCAGCCAGAGAGGTTCCTCACCACTCATGTAGACATAGATTTTATGAGTCAGGACTTTGAATTGATTCCATTTAGCTTTGGGAGAAGGTCATGCCCTGGCATGACATTTGGGCTACAAGTGACGCACTTGACCTTGGCTCGGTTGCTTCAAGGGTTTGATATTTGCACAAAGGATGGTGTTGAGGTTGATATGACTGAAGGGTTAGGAGTGGCTTTGCCTAAGGAACAACCACTTCGAGTTATGCTCCAACCACGTCTTCCATTGGAGCTTTATGAAAGCCTTTGAATAATGTGTGTGAAAACTAGAACTATATATGTATGTTTTAATTATGCTATGCTATTGTTGGAGAGTCCTAAATAAGATGTATGCATAGGGTTGTCTGTTGTTAGTTTTGTTTGTATTTTTCTGTATAAGTACAATAAATTTGCTTGATTATAATATAAAATAGTTGTACATTATTTTTATTTTACTCAGTCGTTTTTATCTCAATTATTTAAAATATAGATAACATAAATCAAAAGAAATGAACATGATTATAGAAATTCTAAAACAAAATATAACGAAAAATATTTTTTTTTTCTCAACCGAGACAGTTAAAAGAATAAGTAGTAGCAAAGTTTATGTAATTTACTGATAAATTTTACTATTATTTGAATAAATTAATAATTGATTATATGTTTGAAACAATATATAATTATTTTTATATTTTTTTTCCTTTTAATGAATACATATCTCATAATACTATCAAATAATGTCTTTTCTTAATAAATTATCACTTTTTAAGCCATTTAATTCATTTATAGAAGGTCATTTAGGGATCCAAACATTGGATTACAAGACACTCAGTTGTTGCTTAAATAATGCATAGAATGCAAAATTAAACTAATTAAAAATGAGAACGAGTACACTTTAAGTTGATAATTTAATGCTATTATCTGATTTTGTTAATTTCAAATAAAAAAGTCTACTACTACAGGTACAAAATGGGTTTAAGGTTTGATTAAGTTTGAGCTGGGTTGAACTGAAAAAAAATACAGTTTTATTAAATGTGAATCAAACTTTTAAACAATACACTTTTAAATATTAGAATATTATTCAATAATATTTGAATAATTTGTAATCTTAATTTATTTATTATAGGTTGACATTTTGATTTTCACTTATTATCTTTATAATAATTCTTAGTAAAATAGGTAAACAATTTTGATTATATTGTTATAAATAGATGAGTTGTGTGAATTCCCTCTAATTGTATTGTAATAAATGTATAAAATAAATTAGAAGACAAAACATGCTTTAAGTGAGTCAAGGTATCTGAAAAATTTTCTAGCTTATTAAAAAGCGAGTTAGGTTAAGTTGATTCAATTTTATCTCAATTTGTTGATTTTTGATCTTAATCTTGGTGAGTCTAATAGGTGTCTAAACTTAAATGAATGCGACATGAAAGATTTATGGTTGCCGAGAAAACTTAAATGAATGTAACATAAGATGATGGATATCTCACATGGATTATAGACAAGACGACTGATTCATAATAAGTAGGTACAAATCTTACCTTACAAGCTAATTTTGGAAGGTTGAGTTAGGCTTGAAATCTATTTCTTAAGATTGTATCAGAATATATCCTAGCGAGGTTTGATGGGTCTATCATGTCACTAACTATCGGACCACCATGAAATATCTAGTTTCATGCACAAGTTGGACAACCTTGGCATGAGGGGTGTGTGTTGGAGATTCCACAGTGGCTAGAGATAAGACTAAATGATGGTATATAGGTAGGTAAAAACCTCACCATATAAATTGGTTTTCTAAGGTCAAATTAAATTTAAAGTTTACCTCTTAAGATAAGATCCTTATTAAGTTGCCATAAACTTTTCTATTAATGCGTTAACCCAAACTCCCAACATGAAAAGAGTGTGAGATAGTGATAAGAATAGACTTATCATCACTCATGGGAAAACTGGAATGAGGAGCAATAGAATAGTGATAAGAATAGACTTATCATCACACAAGTTATCAAGTGAGGATACATATTTTCACGGTAGGGTAAAGAGGATAGTAAAGGGAGAAATAAGATTGACTATAACTTATTTTCACATAAATTTATAACAGGACATGTTATGCAAAGGAAGCATAGGAGGATAGGTAGCAAGTGTCATATACACCTAGTGGTGATATTAATTAGAGAGTAGGAGAAATCTAAATTATTTGTCGATAAGGACTAATGGTTTCACACTTATACTTCCCATTTTATTTTTGTCTCTCAATCTCTTTCAGCTTGGTTATAATGATTTGGATTATGTTGCTCTAGTACTTTTCATTCATGTCACTTGACAACTCATCTTCCTACTATTCTAATCTCTACTTTATCATCTTAAATACACAGTTACTATTAATGCAATCTCTAATATGCTTTATGATCTATGTATATATTATCAAATAACATTCCAAATATGATGAAGTGCAATTTAAGTTCAACATTTTTAAATATTAATTTAAAAGTATATTACAAGTAATCTATTATTTTTTATATGTCCTTATTCAAGCATATTGTCATTTAAGAAAATAACAAAATCAAACAAGTTATGGAGGATATTTTTCATGCCCTTTATCATTATATCATACAAGAAAAGAAAAATGATAAAAGATTTCAATATCAAAAGTTGAGGATTGAAAGTTAGTTATTACAAGATAGAATATAATTGGAAAAGGTTAGTAAAAAATTAAAATTAGAAATAAAAGTCAAATTTCCACCTCATTCTTTTAACATTAATGTGTGTTAGATAATTCAACCCAATTCTCTTTTAATATATATATATATATATATATATATATATATATATATATATATATATATATTATTAATAAACTATGAGAAAACTGGTGTCTTCTTAAACTATCCAATCATATTATTCACTTTCAAAATACATTAATTAATAATACTTCTTTTTTATATGTAAAAAAAATACATTAATATTTCAAATTAGAAGTAGTAATTAATTTTTATATTAAATCACAAATTGGAAACCAAAGTTCATTCAATACAATATAAAATAAATTATAACATTATATCACTTTGATGTCAAATAGGTTTATATATTTTTCAAATTAAGAGTAATATTTAATTTTTATATTAAATTAGAAAAACCGAAAACTAAGGTTTATTTAATACAATATAAAAGAAATTACAATAGTATATAGTTTTATTATCAAACTAAGTATTTACGTTTAACAAATCAATCAATCGTTACAAACAACTATTATATTATACACATTGTTATCAAACTCGTGATTTATGAAAAATACAAAATAAAAAAATAAAAAAAAAATACAACAAAGTTTATTAATGATCACAATTCTCTTTTGTAAATTTTTGTTAATAGTTGAGGCTTTCTCCATTATCGATTTATTTCAATTATGATCTTTTATTTTATTATCAATTAATGTCGTCTTTTAAAATATTGTCAATAATTATAAAAATAATATCATAATTTATATTATTCATTTTAATTATAAAATTATAATTTATATCTTCAAAAATATTTATTATAGATTTAATAATACTATAACTTATATAGCAAACATATAGTTTTGCCGAATTATAACATAAACATTACATATAGAAGGTTTATACTTTCTTAAGCCTACATTCTCAAATTAGACAAGTGAATCATTAGTTGATATTGTTTTTTTTTTTTTTTTTTTTTTTTTTTTTTTTTTTTTTTTTTTGTGTGATTCTGTTCTAGACCTATGGAGATCACAACCATGGGACTGCCTTATCCCGTCATCCACAGTAACCTATCATACATAATATAATTTTTAATGTTAAAATAAACTCGTACTAGTTAATGACATTCATTTCACAATTTTTCTTTTTAAAGTGTTGTAACATAATACATTAAAATAGGAACTTTCCAATAATAAAACAACATAATTTAGTGCATATAACTTGGACCCGATAATAATATATTTAATAAATCAATCATTACAAACAATCCCCAAACACAATAAAAAATATATTTAAAAACTATATATAAAAAGATCAATAAAGGTGACACTGTAAGGTGGATAGGGGTAAGAGAAGAAAAAAGGGCCACACAATATTTCTCCAGCCTCTAGTATGAGTATGAGGACCATATAATGTGCAATACGATCACAATTTTTATTGTATACAATCGTCGTATCTTAATTAATTCTAAAAAGTCATTATCCAAATTTTAATAAGGATCTTACTATAAACGTTATCATATTTTTGCACTAATAATTATTAATATAAAAATGAATAGTATATACTTGAAATGACATTAACTTCAAATAAAATAAAATAAATAGGGAAATATATTTTAAGAAAATATCAAGTAATATTAAAATGCAATAAGTATATTAATATCATTTATATAATTTCAAATATCAATTAAAATAATAAATCATAGGAAAATACCACTATAATTATTTCAAGTCAAATTTCAATGTTTGGTGAGCAACATTCCATATTTATAATATAATAAAAAGTTGATTCCATCAAAATTACATAATAGAACGAATATAAATATCTTATATTTATTCTATATTTCAAAATATACTCTCCACATAAGATTTAATAAAAATATCTTCATACATCACAAAATAAAATAAAATTAAACTTCTTTATCTTCACTGAAGAGTCACACCACCTGTCAAATCATCTGCTTACCTGTAATATACTATTATTGTAAATTTCAAAACAAAACAAACACCGCATAAAAAGAAGGGTAAGCTATAGAGTTTTTTTAAAATAATGTATTTTCATAAATTAAATTTCTATTTCAATTAAACTACAAAAAATCAAGCTTTCATAATTCATCTTATACATCACATTATCATTAACACATTACACTCATGTAACATGGTTAATTCATATGATCTCGTCTAATCGGTTATTTTGTCAATCCATAAGATCTGGGCTAATCGATTTTTTTTTTTTCACACTGTAACACAGTCATATAAACCTTTGAATCTATATGAACTGGTCCAATTGGTTATTTTTCACATCGTAGTGCAATCATATGAATCTGATAACCCATATGAACTGGTCCAATGTTCTTTTTCAAATCGTAGCACAGTCATATGAAACTTTTAATGCATATGATTTGGTCCAATAAGTTTTTTTTTTTTTTTACATTGTGGGACAATCAGGATGACTTCTTAGATCAAATCCTCAAACAATGCACACCGTAAGAATCTTAACACAGTATCTTCTTTCTTGAAGATATTATGTCGTGATCACAAATCATATCATTCACAAACATAAATGTTACATCATACCATACATAAACATTCATTCTGTTTAATTCAAATTCATCCAATTCATATTTAATAAAACAAATAATTACAATGTTTATTAAAACATTCAAACTATCTTCCTTATCAAATATCATCATTTTAGATAAATTTATATTTCAAATTAACATAACAAAACATACAATTAACTTTCCTTACACAAATTCAAATAAACAAATAATTATAATATTTATTAAAAATATTTAAAATAACTTCCCTTACCAAATATCCTCATTTTAGATAAATTTTTATTTCAAACTAACATAAAAAAGCATACAATTAGTTTCCCTTACCCTACTTCACAAAACAATAAATTACAATATCTATTAAAAATATTCAAACTAGTTTTCCTTACCTGTATAGAGAAGAGACTCTCAAAGGAGTTCCATAAACCTAACCTAACTTTGTTCAAGAATTTGATCAGACACTCTTACTATACTCAATACCAGACACTCTTACTATACTCAATGCCAAGAGCTTAAAGGTGACTTCCAATCGTCAATGAGGAATTGAATCAATTAGAAGTTTAAAAAGAAGGCAAAAAAACTAAAAAAAACCTATTTTTAGGAAGATGGTGTTGAATAACTGATTTTCTTATTTATATGAAATTTTCATTTTAATAATAAAATATTCACATATCATTTTACTAGTATTATTTCTATTCTAAAGTTATATTTTAAGTCTTTACATACTATTACTTCTGTTCAAAAGTTATATTTTAAGTCTTTACATACTATTACTCTTAAGCAAATTTCTAAGATCTTATGCTTGTTATGTAACTTTTTTATTATCATTTAAATAATATTGTAAATTAAATTAACTTTAGAAAATATTTTTATTTTATAAATAATAATATTGTTTTTATATAAAACCACAAAACAAACATTTTTCACTTAAAAGTGGAATTTAAGCTAAATACAATGGAATTTGACAAAAAAATATACTTATTTTCTTAATTACTAATTTTTTATTTTTAACTTAAAAGTTAAACCTAGTATGTCAAACCCGCCCGCATCAAATAGGTTATGATTAAGATAACTTATACAAATCTAATAGATTTATGGAGGTTTCAAAAACATTTCAAAAGGAAAGGGACCACTAGTGTAAAAGTCATGAGTAGAAATCAGAAAATAGAAACGAATTTCATATCAAAACAAAATCAAATAGAATTAAACTTTCAAGACTTCTCCCTAAAAAAGTCAGATCAGCTTCTTTATAAACTAAATTAACTTATTTATGAGATAAAGTTAAGATTTTGAAGAAGATAATTACAAGTTAATTTATGTATAAGTAATTTTTTATTTATAAAAGAACTATTTTATTTAATTTTTATTTGTTTATAAAAAATTCTCTAAATAGTTATTTAAATGAAATTGACGAGTAATAATTGATTATGGAAGTCTCTACGATAGTGATTACAACATTTGATTTAGGCCACAAACCAAGCGAAGACAAATTCGTAGTTGTTGGGACAATTCTTTTCAACCACGTTAAGTGGACACACTCCACAGTCTTGGTCCTGAATATTAGGTTTTATACATGACTTCGTTATTTTGGTGTTCTGCGTCATATCAATTTCTTTTTCATTATGTTTACTTTTTTCTTAGACAATTCTGACCAAATCAGGTGAACTCAAGTCTACATCAAATTGGGGAAGAAGATTTCAAAACTCTACTAGTCCTTCCTTATTTTAAAAATAATTAAAATTTTAAGTTTAAATACTTTATCATATAATCTTTAAGAACTTACTTGCTTAAAAACATATATGTTTTATTATTATTATTATTTTCTTTTTTAATTTTTTTAACTTTTTTTATGGTTAATTAAATTTGCTAGATCCCAAATCTATCATCTCTAGCTTCCCTATATTATTTAATTTGTTGAATTATTATGTTAATTGGGTCATTCTTAAAAGTAGTAACTTAAGTATGAATTGGGTTTACCTTCATTCTATCATCAACATTTAATATCGGGGTCTTCAAATTCCACATTATTGTCCCCTATCAAAGAAATTTTATATTTCCTTCCAGAACATTGACGAAGAGACTACAAAATGGTGGTATATGTGCAGAACTTTTATTTTCAAAATTCTTTCCAAAACCAATTTCGATGAAAACAGGATATTGTTTTACATGAATATGAACAACCACTAATAAAATTATGTCATAATGCTATATTGTAAATCATACTCAGATCAGTTTAGTTACACACATAAATCTAAAACTTCTAATATTGTTTATCAGAACTTAAATATTTGAAAAAATTACAAAGCATTGCTAGTTGAAATCTGTACAAAAACAAAAGTTGAACTGGGTTCAAACTTGAAAAATAATATTCGAACATGAACATGATGTTGGTTTCAAAATGGTTGGTTGAACTTGGGTTCAAGATGGCCAATTGGCAGAAGTTGGCTTCACCATGGTTTCACTTATTTGAAAATGCTAGGTTCAAGATTGTTGGACCAAAGACTTCAATTCGTAATTGTTTATGGTTTCATAGCAATGCATGTTCTTGTAACTTGGATCACATATTACATTCCCTCTCAGAATCATTCACCAACACTTCTGATATACAGACACTGTTTTACTTCTGATAAACACACAAACAAATGTTTCAAGTAGTGGCAATATAAACTAACTTGTTCCTCAATAATACCTCTACAAATGCATTCAGTCTCAGGTGTGTACAAAACAAAGTAATCATAAACAAGTTGTCAAGAAATAGCATAAAATAAATAAACAACATAACAAAGTCCATCACTATAAAATATACTTCTGTTCCCTTAGGATTTGATAAGTTGTTTATACTGCAAATTTCAGGTTTAGAAGCACCTGAAACCTTTTGAGTCATCATATACTTTTTTCCATCTGCATCCTTGACAATTTTATCACATCTAGCCTCTTTGTTCTCCTTCGACGAATGGAATCATTGTTTTCAAATGTTCCTTTGCTTGAGGATGTAAACAAGTTGTGTAGAACCTTTCTTGCAATGCATGCTTCCTTATCAAAATTATTTTCAGAGGAGCTCCCTCTTATACTCCATGGCACTCAATGGTTTGTATTATTATCATCTCCTTGACCAAATCTTTTATCAACAAGATCAACATCTTCTGTAGGAATACATTATCTTTAATGGTACACCAAATTAAAGCATTAAATGGGATATACAAATCTACCAGGGAAATGACAGAAGTTACAAAAAGAAGCAATAAACTTTTACCTCAACATTCACATACATGCTAGTAAGAAATCTATTGGATTCAATTTTGGAATTCCAGAAACTAGCACCGTTCTGTGATTTCTAACAAATTCTATAACTACAATTAAAGTTTGAAGAACTCAACAGCCTGGCTCCAATTGATTATCCACTGAGTAATTCATTTAAGTTTTGAACAAGGTTCTTTTTCATTATGAACAGGGTGACATGTATTTAGGAGCTGGAGACATACTAGTTTGCATCCATCTCTTACTATAAGCATAATCCTTTAGGTCCTAAACAACTTCAAATTTAGGTTTTGACAAGGTAATCTATTCATGTATAATGTTGTATAAATTTTTCTAGTCACATTTATTGGCACATTGGTGGGTTGATCTTGGCTTGCCAAACCCCTCTAGCTCTTTCTAAAGTTAAATACTGTTCCTGAATCATTCACTGCAGGTATAGAACCATCTAGTTGATTTATTTTATTTGATGTCTCAAATGATAAAAGGACAACAAGGACAATTAACCATGTGGTATAATTAGTCATGTTCCGTTATAAAATACAAAGTGTATTTTAACCGTACTCAAATTTAAGTCTCCAATAAGTTATTTGTGTAGTTAGCAAATCCAGTTAATAAACAACAGTCCATATGCTGCATTGTTTATAGCAGCAAAAGCAACACAGAAATATTAATACAATAGTTTTTCACTTAATCAAATTCTACTTGATTATCTGACTCATTAAGTGCTTCTTTTTCAAGAAACTAGTTCAAGAGTCAGATTGTATCCATTGGAACAATCAACTAGAATAGGATTATGTTCTGTTACACAGCTATCAAATCACTAACTCAGGACCAAAATGAAGAAGTGCAATTTTCACTAAATCCAAATTAGATGCAGCATCTAAGAATAGACACATGCAGGCCACATCAACAAGCACAAAAAGCAAGGTAGCCTCTTAACCCTTCTCCCCCTAAAAAATTCAAATTAAAAAACATTAATATGTCATATAATTCATGAGTTTCTGAAAACATTATGCCAATATCAAAATTTCAAATTGTGACAGAAGAAAGAGATGATTCGAGGAATGTTCATGATAATTGATTCGTAGTCCTGATTCATTAATTGGAATAGCAAAAACTCGCAAGGCAAGAGTTGAAAACCTGCTGGAATGGTGATGACTATATCATACTCTCACCCACATTCACATCAATGAACCCCATAGGCTTAGTATCCATACAAATATTTCTGTTTCAGAATCCCATGTTTCTCTTCCCATTCCTTTAAATAGCAGACCGGTTCGGGTTCGTAGAAAACCTTCTTATTTGCAGGATTATCAATGCAATGCAACTATTGCAACTCACACAACTCCTTCATCTTCTGGATTATCTCTACTTTTTACTTCCAATTCTGTTCCACCTATGGTTTCTTCCTCTTCTTCTTTTACACCTGAGCCCACCACCTACAAGGATGCTGTGAGACATGAATGTTGGCGTAAAGCTATAACAGATGAGTTGAAGGCTCTAACTGATAATAATACTTGGATCCTTACTCCTCTTCCTTCTGGCAAGAAAGCAATAGGCAACAAATGGATTTTTAAGGTAAAATACAATGTTGATGGATCTGTTGAGCGTCATAAGGCTCGGTTAGTAGCTAAAGGCTATAACCAAACAGAAGGTCTTGATTACATGGAAACTTTTAGTCCTATTGCAAAAATGACAACCATCAGGCTTCTCTTAACTCTTGCTGCAGCTCATAATTGGTTTCTACATCAACTTGATGTAAATACAGCTTTCCTTCATGGTGACTTAGAAGAGGAAGTGTATATGAATATTCCCCTTGGAATGAAAACCGCTGAAAATCGGGGTTTAGTTTGTCAACTCCAAAAATCCATTTATAGATTAAAGCAAGCCAGTAGACAGTGGAATCACAAGCTCAGTTCTGTTTTGTCATCTCATGGTTTTATCCAGTCCAGGGCTGATTACTCTTCATTTGTGAAGAAATTTGCATCTGACTTCACTGCTGTTTTGATTTATGTTGATGATCTTCTCATCACTGGCAATTCTCTTCCTGCAATTCAATCTTTAAAGATTATCTTACATGATGTCTTCACTATTAAAGACTTGGGTGATGCTTGTTATTTCCTTGGGATGGAACTGACTCGTTCTGCTCATGGCATAACTCTTTTTCAACGTAAATATGCCCTGCAAATTATTGAAGATACCGGATTATCTAATGCCAAACCAGTTTCTTGTCCTTTAGATCCTGCTATAAAATTACAGAAGCATGGCAGTGACTTATATCATGATCCCACTGCCTATCGTCACCTCATTGGCAGATTGGTATATCTCACCAACACTCGGCCTGACATTTCTTTTTCAGTCGGATTACTTAGTCAATTTCTGGAAACACCCATGATTGAACATCACCAAGCTGCTCTTCGCATTCTCAAATATGTGTCTCCAGCTCTTGGGTTATTTTTTTCCGCATAATTCGGATCATAAACTTACAGGTTTTGCTGATGCACCCGCAGATCCACTACAGGATATTGTTTCTTTTATGGACAAGCATTGATTTCATGGAAATCCAAAAAACAGCACACGGTGGCCCGTAGTTCCGCTGAAGCTGAGTATCGCTCCCTTGTTGCAGCCACGTGTGAAGCTCAATGGTTGAGCTATTTGCTTGCTGACCTTCACCTTTCTCTAACAGAACCCATTACTCTGTTTTGTGACAATCGCTCTGCCATCCACATAGCAAACAATCCCGTGTTTCATAAACGCACTAAACATATTGATATGGATTGTCTCATCGTCAAGGAGAAGGTTCTTGCTAAATTGTTGCATCTTCTTCCTATTACTTCTCAACAACAAACTGCTGATATCTTCACCAAAGTTCTACATCCTGGCCCCTTCTCTGCTCTAATATTCAAGTTCAATCTTCATTGTTCTTCCGCTTAAGCTTGACGGGGGTATTATGATACAGAAATACAGAAATGCTTTTTCTCCACTAACGTTTCCCTTTATGTTATATGGTTTTGCCTTTGTAACAAATTCTGTTAGAAACAGAGACACGTGTTTTTCTTTGCCCTAGGTACCTTTGCTTTATATAAACACGTAGCTTTTAAGGCAGAATAGAATACTATAAAAAAGAGTAATAAAATGTTTCAGATAGATTTCTTTCCTCATCTTTTTCTCAGCATCCATATTATCAGGGTATCCATGCAAAGGAAACAAGCATCTCCCTTAGTTCCTAACAGCTCGATCAAAGGGATGAATTCGAATGTAGCCAAATTGAGGAAGCACAGTGTAGTGACCAATTCAAGTGGCGCTTTTGGTTTCTATCCTCCCCTAAGACACACTTACAGACCATTAAGGATTCTGCCTCAATTTCTTCTTCTTTTCTGGATTTTTCTGATATTTCTTCTTTTTCTATTCTTTCTCTTTCTTAATCTTTCTCTTCTCTTTCTTTCTTCGTTTTCTCTTCCTTCTATATGATAAGACCTTGTAATTTTGTTTAAACTATTTTTCTCTTCTTGTAAAGTCTTTCTTTCATTTTAGAATTTTTCTTTCTAGTTTCACAAGTTCTTTCATTTCTTCTTTGTTCTTTTTATATTTCTTATAAAAAGTCAAACAAATTTTATTTTCATACACACCTTCAACACTGTCCAATTCAATATTTTCAATTTTCTCCTAATTGAAGCATCATCAACCTTTGTTTTCACCAAGACAACACATGTTTTTGTAAAACTTAAAGTATCCATAGACTAAGTGGTTTATATAGTGATGAAGATCTTATATAAATGGTTGCCTTAAGCCCTCTTAATAAAGGGGTTAAACCTTCCACTCCGTACCATCGACAAATTATCATGTTATTAGGGTGGTGGTTGAGAAGGTTCGAGATGACAAAACTGTTATATCAAAATATACCTTTTGTTTGATTTTAATTTTGTGTTTAAACTTATAAGTGTAAAACATAATTTTATGAAAAATAAGTGTAAAACATAATTTTATGAAAGTCAGATCTTGTAAGAAACAAGTATCTAGTTTAGTCCTACAGATACAATTTGTGTGATTGAACAAACACAAGTGTTTAGTATATGCTCTTTATCTGGTAAGTTTTTTTTGGATAACTTTGTCTAAAAAACGCTAGTCTTGAATATTTTATGATACATATCAAACTTATAATTATACTTATTTTATATTTGTATGGAATGTTTTCTTCTTTGGTATTTTAAGAGGATTTCATAATATTTTTCTAATATTAATATCTCTTGAAAAACTAGTTGAAAGTTAATTCACACAAACAACCTTTTAAAAAATACAGGATGTTAGTGTTAGGGAGTCAACCACCAAGCCTTACTCTTTATTCCAAAAGGTAGAAAAAAAAAACTACCTATAAAGATATATATGCTATAAAGAAATGGTCAGCAAAGACACACACTTACTAAGTTAAGATCTCACACATAAATTATGTACAAAGCAATTGATATTACATAAAGAAAATAATAAAGTTTACGATTTAGAGAATATATTCTTTTAATAATTGCAAAATTATATGTTAGAAGATATTAGTGTTAAATTTTATAATATAGACCAACTCAGAAAATTTTAAAGAACTTGAATTGTATTTTGTATTTAATGATATTTTATTTAGACTTTAACTAATATTTTGATATTCAAATTAATAAGTATAAGAAATAATACAAATTTAAATAAAAATAGTAGGATGTTTCAACCACTATTCTTGCACATTTCTTGCTATCGCGCACCACTTCTTCCCAACTCGAATGACAGAAAATATGTCATTAATAGGGTTAGAAGTTTTTAAAATTTATAAACGTATAAACTGTTTCCTTTGCTTCCGTTCAAACAATGATTCAAGGTATGAAAATATGTCTTTAATATATATTGTTTATTGGAGTTTCAGTTTTTTAAATAGGAAATAAATATTTCCTTTTAAAAAATAATAGATATTCAACATGAACTAATGTTGAAAAGATAAAAACGACTGTTAACCTTGTAAACATGTTGAATATGAGAACCTTGTAAACATGTTGAATATGAGTTTTCATAAAGTTAATATAACAATTAAAACAAGAACCCATGTATATAGGTTGAAATAAGGAGATAATAAATTGAAATTTCAAAATCATAATAAATATACTTTCAATATATGTAAAACTCTTAAAACTTTCGAAATATTGATAACAGATCAGCACTTTGTGTTTCACAAAGAACACAGTTCAATCTATCAGCATAGGGAAGGAAAGAAGTATTACAAATTTCATGATATTTTTGGAAGTTGGTTTGATGATTATTTCTTGATTAACTTTTGCCTAAATTAAAATAATCAGCTTCAGAAGTCAAAAAGTCTTCCAATATAACCATTTTTTCCCTACCCATTTCAGAACGTCATCTCTCTCATTGGTTTCAAGTCACCTCCAGACAGGAACAAGTCAATGCCTAAAGTCGAATGTGATATTCCTGTTGTTTTCCTCATACTTTTAATTTAATTATAGAATTACTTATGTCAGGGATGAAGAATTTTATATTTACTAATTCCAAAAATTAGTCTTAGTCCAAAATATTGAAGTACTTATTAAAAATAAGCGAAAACAAAAAATACGACAATTCAACTAAACTTTATATTCTTGTTTTATAAGTCATGAAATTGACATTGACAATTTAATTTTGTAAAGTGGCAGTACTATTGTAATAGTTTTCTATCCCTTTTTTTATTGTAACAAAACCTGAGCACTTGTCTTCTTAGAATCGTGCGACTCATCTAATCTTATCTTAAATCTTTTCACACCAATTCAAATCTCACACCATGATCTTCCTTTCACAACCAACACTAGTAGTGATAGCCATAACCACAATTCTTCTCTACAACACATGGAGGAAGAAAAAGGCTAGTCACAAAAGCAAGGGTGCACAACCCCCAGAACCCTCATGTGCCCTACCTTTGATTGGTCACCTCCACCTATTAGGAGCCAAAACACCCCTTGCTAGGACCTTTGCTGCTTTGGCTGACAAATATGGCCCCATCTTTCGAATCCGTCTAGGGGCATACCCTGCCCTTGTGATCTGCAACCAAGAGGCCATAAAAGAGTGCTTCACCACCAATGACAAAGTCTTGGCCTCACGCCCTAAGTCAAGCCATGGTGTGTATCTGGGTTACAATTTTGCAGGGTTTGGATTTGCCCCTTATGGCCCATACTGGATCAAGATCAGAAAGCTCGTCATGCTTGAGTTGCTCTCTGCTCGCCGCCTCGAATTCCTGCGCCATGTTTATGAGTCTGAGATTGATACTTTGGTGAAGGATCTTCGGATGTATCTTGGAGGCAAAACTCATGTTAAAGTCACGATAAGTGAGTGGTTGGAACGGTTGACCTTCAATATCATCACAAAGATGATTGCTGGAAAAAGGTATATTTGGAAAAAATAATTTATGTCCAGCTCAATATATAGTTTTTTTATTTTCTCTCTCACTAGTATAAAGATTTTTTTATTTTTGTCTCACTTTTGATTTATGTTTTTTATACATATAAATTTGTATAATCTCTTTCAACATATTTCATCAAATTGGTAATAATATAATTATAATAATTAAAGATAACATGAATAACAAATAATACATCATTAGTCAAAGTTAACTTTTTAGAAGAAATAACAGTTGACATGAATAATAAATGTCTCGTTAACTTAAATGATGGGAATAATATGTAACACAAATAACAAATGTTGCGGTTAGTGTAACTGTAGTAATATCATGTAAGAGAGAAATAGAAAAAGCTATTAAATGGATGTCTTATGAGTTGAGTTGAAATTTCTACCAGAATATTGGTAAGAGAATTTTGGAAATTGGCATGTTGATGAACAGGTATTTCAGTTATTTGGAGGATGTGGATAATGTAGAAGCACATGGTATTGTGAAACTTATAAAGGAGTTCATGCATATATCTGGGGAATTTGTTCCCTCAGATTTGATACCAGTTCTTGGATGGTTTGGGATGCATGGGAATGTGCTGAAATCTATGAAACGAATAGCAAAAGATTTGGACACCCTTGTGGGAGGTTGGGTTGAAGAGCATAAGAAGACTGATCCTCTAACAAACAAGTCATTGGACAAACATGATTTCATTGATGTCATGCTCTCTGTTATTGAAGATGATTCTCTCCCTGGTTATGATCGTGATACTATCATCAAAGCTAATGTTATGGTAAACCTTTTATCTCCACTTTTAGATTCTGTAAATACTTATTAGGGTTTTTTTTTGTTCAGTCTATGATAAACTATAATAATTTTTTATTTTATTTTCAATCTCAAAAACACTGCCCAGCTACAAATCTTGAAAGTAACAATACTTTCAAGACTCTTTTTTTTTGACAGAATATTTACACATATTTTTAAAGTACATAGTAAAGAAAATCAAAACCGGTTTAATATACATAAATCTAACAGTTATAATCTTCAACGACTCACCTATTAAACAAAGCTTATTGAACATGTAAGTTTTGCACTCTTATATAAGTACAAATTATTATTGATGAGATTTTAAAAAAATATATATTATAAAAAATCTAAATTTATCACATATGACTAATGCTTCATATTAGAATACTTTCACAAGAAAAAACCACTTAATGGGGAAAATATCTTTGAGGGAAATGAAAGATTTTAGTGGTGGATTGAAAGTGTATTTAATACAGAAGAGACCTGCCCCACTAAAATCCAAAATGAATAGAAAAGGAATCTAGCAAATAAATAAACACGCTAGCCAGCTGGCCATTGACTTTTTCTTAATTTTCTTTTGAAAATATGTTATACATATAAAATATTAACATTAATATATATATATATATATATATATATATATATATATATATATTTCTATTTTATATTATA
>Ga0209489_103707_pt1 | contig 29344 bp, 18 predicted proteins | sample SiratrowhiteBW_FD_187527 | JGI IMG/M metagenome (GOLD analysis project Ga0209489, IMG submission 187527) | Root nodule microbial communities of legume samples collected from California, USA - Siratro white BW (SPAdes) (version 2) | ecosystem: Host-associated > Plants > Roots > Nodule | place...
AGTTATCTTCTATGTTAAAAAAAAAAAAAGACAAAAACAAAACATATCACCATGAAAGCTAATAAAATTATTTAGTATCCTGAATCAAATTCTAATGATAGAAAGTTTAAGCATTTAGCACGACTTATTCTCCTGAAGTGAGTTTTTTTTACTAATTAATTTCATCAATGGGTTATGTTGTCACTCTTATTTGTTATCCTCTAATTTCAAGCATGAGAAAAAGTAATAGGAAGATATTCCAATAAACGAATAAAATTAGCTTTAAAAGAATATTTTTTTATTTTTTTATTTTATATGTTATTGAAATAAAAATATTTAGTATATATATATATATATATATATATATATATATATATATATATATTTTTATATGTGCAACCTTGTGGCATTGGGATAAGGGAACATAAGAAACTATATAGACAATCAACTGCAAATATTTGTACTCCCATTCAAAAACAGTAAATTGATAAGTTTTTATACATGAAAAATGATATAAATGTAACGTAGACAAGGATGTGAAATCTCTTTGAAATTGAGAGAAAGGAAAATAATTTGAAAAAGGAGAGAGGAGAAAGAAGGAGTTGAGAGAAAAATTAAAAAGAAAACAATTGAATGGTTGAATGGAAAGAAGTTATGATTTAATTAGTATGGAAGATGAAGGAGAACATGAACATAATGAGCAATATAAAATTATCAAATAATCAAAAGATAGTTTTGATCACATAAGTATGATTGTCTTAATAAACAATAAATCTTTTTTTTTTTTTACAGTTACAATTTTTTTTTCCTTTATAATTTTACAATATAAAGACGATTTCTTCATGCATCCTACTACTCTCTTCCTCCACCCTCATACAAAATATGAAATACAAAATATGAAATAACAGTTATGTCCTTAACTTTAAAAGTGTAAAGACCAAATTAGCCTTCATCCTTTATTTTTATATCCTATTCTCACATTTGAAATTCCTATTTCCATCCATTTTCATCACAGTCCGAAGCTTTCGGGTCGCTGCATCCACTGTTATCTTCATCCACTTCACTCCATACCAAACACGGATCTGTGTATTTACATAGCTGCTGCAGCGAAGAAAAGGCATCCGGTTCGCAGATTCAGCATCGGTTCACAGATTCAGTATCCGTTCGTTTCCATTCTTCCAAATCTTTGATTAATCCTTCAAACAAGCAATAGGTAAGTAATTTTTGGTGTTTATTAGCAATTACTAAGTGATAGTGTTGATTAGAATAATTGATTTGGAGTTTGGGACGCTGTCGACGGCGAATAGAGGAATTTTCCGATTTGGGATGTGACAACCCGATGAGTTTCATCCATTTCTCGTTTTGATTTAAAAATGAGAACCAGACCACACCCCCATCCAGTTCACATTACGAAAAAATTAATAACCAGATGAGAATGTCATTCGGTTGTTATTTCAAAATAAAATGACAACCAGATGACTTACTCATTCGGTTGTTAATTTTTTCGTAATATAAACCGAATGGAAGTGTCATCTGGTTCTCATTTTTTTGCCAGTGTGAACAGGATAGCTATACCATAGAGGCAACTGTAGAATTAAAATTTTATATTGGGGTGTTGGAATAGAATATTAGGGTGTAAGAAGAACTTGTCCAGTATAAAGTTTATACATTGAGCTTATATTTACACCTTCTTTAACATATGTTTAACACTATCTTAGAACAGTTTTCTCTTTAGGTTTTTGTTTGGGGTTTTTCCTCTCTGTTCAGGATTCTACTTTTGTTTGAAGTTTTTTCTTCTTTTACTCTTAACATATTAGTTCGAGAATTTAACTAGTGTTTTTATATATTTTAGTTATCTTGTGTAAAAAAAATTATTTAGGTCAATTAGCTAACTAAGGATGTGAATTGTTGTATATTAAAATATATTAAAAATAAAACTCTACCTTAATAACATGCACGGTAAATATGAATTATGCCTTTTAAATACATTTTGCTAAAATATTATGCATGATCAGTTCATGTACTGAGCTAATAAAGTATTTTAGTAGGTTTGATAAAATCTGAAAGAGTTATAGACAGTAAGTATTACGTTTGTTTGTTGGGTGCATCAACTATTAAAAAATTATATTATTTTTATCTTTGTTAATATAGAATATATAATATTTTCTGTGGCATCTTTGATCTTGTTTAGAGTGCGGTGGAGAAGGATAGATATAGAGTGTGGTCCATTCTGGTCCTGTTTCCTATGCCCACAGACATGGGTAGCATCTGAGGTACACAGATTCATCTTTATAGCATCTTAATATTTAGCGGTTCTGATATGCTATGTTTCATACAACGTCATGTTTATGCGGTCTCAATACATATCCACAACCCCTTCCTCCTTCTAAGATTCCTTATATGTAACTTTTTTTTTCAATATATATAATATATAATTTATTATATAATAGATTCTCAATTTATATTGTTAAAAACTATAAAAAAAAAGTTATAACATTTCTTTTTTAATGTTGTATTTAGTGGGTTACCATTCTTAAACAACCACATAGTAAAAAATTGTTTTTCTTTTTGAAGGATTTTACTCTTCTACATTACCTTATACTTTTATGTGCTTAATTTTCATTCATATGCGTTCACTCACAATATTTAGATTCTAGATCTAGAATTCTAGTATATAGAGGATTTTTCTGATTTTGAATTGATTATCTCTATTTTCCTTAGTGGACCTTAGTGAATAAGGTTATATCTCACCTCCATTTCTCCATGCTTCTTTGGACATTGCAACTACAATTACCTCATTAAATAAATTGTTGGCCGATCAATTAGTGAGACTAAATTATCAATATATTAGAGATGACTTTTAAAATATAATAAAGGTTAAAAAGTTAAGTTGAGTATATTAATTAAAATTTGGATCATTTTCTCTATCAAAGAATGTTAGTGAAATGGTGGTGAAGTGAGGATTAATCCTGATTCTTATTATTATTTACTCAATTATATTGAAATAACCTAGAACTGAATAATGTAACTTCACTGTGAAAATAAAAGAAAAAATTGAAAGTGCTTTTTATCTTCTCTACCACATAATGGAATATATATCTATACATATAGAGAGAAAAATAGAACACATCAGGTAAACCTATTTCTTTTGGGTTTGACTTTGAGGTTTATAAAATATATGGAAATACAATTGATTACCCAAAATGTGAAAATCTAACAAAATTAGAATGAGGTACTATAACAGTGGCGTATAATTTCAATTAGGCAAAAGTTATTTATTTTCAAAGTTTTGACATATCAGTGATGCACTTGTGAGTGCCAAGTCAAAAGGGAGCAGCACCTTTTTATAGTGTTTGTTGACTCTTTATGAATTTATTAGCATCTCATACATGTATGTATACAAGTAAATGCTTTTTTATTTGACTTTTTTAAGTAGCTTTTTTTGAAACATTAGTAATCAAATTTGGTTATATAATACTAATTGGTTAAAAATAGTTTAAGAATGAATCATTCAAAAAAGTATTAATGTCAATATAAGCAATTTATGTGAAAAAAGTTTTTATATCAATTTGAGATTGTGAAGGAAAGTAAAAGAAAATGCAATCCTAATTGAAATAAATCTGTAATACATATTTTTTTTCTTCAATTACACATGAATTTTTTATATAAAATAAACGTGTTCCAAACAACCATGAGATTGACTAAATTGTACATTAATTTTCAATTAATAATTTTTAATATTGAATAATATTTTACTTTCACCATAAGAAGATATGTGATTTACCTTTTCACATCTTTTTATCTCTTACCCCTTAACTTAAAAAACATAATAACAATTATAAAAAAAAAAACTTATAATTATATTCATCCTCTAAGGCGAATATACTTCTGGCAAGCATGTCATTTTAATGACTAATTTGATTGTTAAAATCAATATCTACTCATTTTTCTCTTCAAAAACTGAAAATATTAATTGCAAACAAACATTTTTTAATGGTATAAATTAATTTTACCAGTCAAATCCAAAAACTGAACTTATTCTTCGCTTACAATTTTTGTTATTAGCACTTGATGTTGAAAATAAAATCTCACATAATAACATTTTGAAATACAATGAAACTTTAATTTACCAATAAAAGGTAGCATCTTATGTTGATATTATTTTGAATTAAAATTTTATTTTAATATTTTTTTTAACTCAAAATTACAAAATAACAAGTTTAATGGACTTTTAAACATAAATAATTTTTAACTAACCATCATTATTTAATGATATTATTTTAAGAATATACTTATATTTTACTCTATTCCAATGGAGTTAAAATTTTTAAAAATAGTATCATAACGATAATAAATATACCACTTCTTAAAACAGCTTAAAACAGTCTTTACTGAGATAATCATACCTTTTAGTAAATGTATTATTTTGAGTGGGACAAAAAAATAATTAAGTTTATATTAGGAAAAAAAAAACTTATGTAGTTAATTTATTTTTTTAAATAACTGAAATCCATTTATGTCAGGGATCTAGAGGGAAACTTGCCCATCAACTCCAATAAATATGCCATAGATCAATTTAGAAAATACTTTCCAAAATTGTAATTGTTTTACAAATCCAAAATAACATTTGCATTGTTTGTCTGGTTATATTTTCATTTATATATACTAAAGTATTAAACTTACAATATTTTAATCTACAAATACACTACTTCTCTATTCCTCATTATAAGATAATTTTCAAAAATTTTTGTTGTCCTTCTTGTAAGACCCTCTGAAGGTGAATGGTACATAAAAAAAACCTTTAATTAATTGACATGTTTATACATATGGGTAATTTTTTATAACAACTACAGATTATTGACGATTTTTTTTTTCAAATGATTTAACTAGTTGTGTTAAGAATTTAAAGAATTGTATAAACAGATGTCAAAGGAGCAATTAATGTTTTCTTAATGGGTGTACAATAAACTAAAATAACTATCCTTCCAATGGAAAAAGTGTTCTTCTTTATTTTATGAAATCAATAATACTAGGGGCTTAAATCTACTGATGGCTAGAATCTCAATGAATGTGTTATTTTGGTCACTATAGAATTTTAATTGCAAATTTACTCCTTTTGTTTTTCAAAATTAGTTCATTGTAGTCCATTTTTAATACAAAGTTCAATTGTTAATCAATAATGTTAATATATATGTTAGAGTAATTGACAATGATACTTAATGATATGTAGCATTGGTTTAATTTTAGAAAACTGGGGATCAAATCTATAATTAATATTTTACAATGATCAAAATTGCACATCTACAACACTATAGAGATCAAAAGAAAATTTAAGTCAATATTAAATGAATTTAACTAATATTCCCATCCAGTATGAAATTAGATACTCTCTTGGTTCCTACTAACTTTCAATTTAAGGTTACTTCATGTTAAGAAAACACAATTAATGCATAACTTCTTGAAATGATTTAACTAAAATAGTCTCAATCTTTTAATAAATGTAATATTTTGACTATGTTGGAAATTATAATTAATTTGAGTACATGTTAGCAAGAAAAAGATATGCTTATTTCAAAGATGACAATATCACTCAATTTGAATTTTTTGATTGATTAAAAATGTAGTTATTATGAAATAAGGAATTACTTATTGTATCATGCAATATAGTTTAATATTAATTTGATATATATTAAAAATATAATAAATATATTACAATATAATTTTCTTATTCTATTATGTATGTTTGTGTTGTATATGTCTTATTTTAAGAGAATGAGTTAGAAAGTATTAAGACCTGCTAGTTGAAAGTTGTCTTAATTTTACCATATTTAACTTATTAAAATTACAATTAACACTATTATCTTTCTATTGTCTGTGTTTATTTTCATTTTTCTTTTAATCATTATATATATATATATATAACTAAAGATTATAACAGTTACACACGTACCACTCTACACGGAAAACCATTACTATTAATTTATTATTTGCTTAAAACTTTTATTACCACTTTCACCATTTTTATTGTAATTTTTATATCATTATTATTAATAAATTTGTTTCCTTATACTAATTACTAATATAATACCCCTATTAATACTATCATTGTATGAACAACCATTTTTTCTAACCATTTTTATTATTATAAGTATTATCTCATTATATTTATTATCATAATTAATATTTTAATATTATTATTACTATTACTATTATTATTATTATTATCCTCCCTATCATAATTTTTATGTCATTTTTATCACTAAATATATATAATTTTTTTTTCATATAATTAATATTTATTTAATTTTTATTCTATCACATTTTTATCTTGTTTTTGCAATGTATTTAGTGTTAACGATTTCGAATCGAATCCTTACTCTTTTTAAATAACTTCACAACTTTAAACAACAAAATGGTGATACTCAGTCAATCAATAATTAATTAGCATAAAAAGTCAATATCAATAAGTTAAAAATTAATTTATTAGAAATTAAAATAATTATTTTGGTAAAAAGATTAAGATTATTTTGAAATTAATATATATAAAGAAACAGTACCGTCCGGACCGAATAACAATGAATGCATACACGTTATGAGGGCACAAGGGTTATAAAAGAAGGAAAAAGTAAAGAGAGAGAGTCATGGCCACGTGTGGATGGCATAGCGTCACCACTCGCAAACCAAACATATCACATGAGACAGAATCCTAGATCTCAATCATTAATCCATGTTTCTCAAGTGCGGTCTTACATCATTCTCACTGCACCTTCCCCCACTGTACAAAACCCTTACCCCTTCTTATCCTCCCCTCTTGCTCATTTCTCTCTTCTCCTGCCCTCCTTCCTCGTCTCCTCTGACTCTGTGCTAGGCAGCTTAGGTGCTCTCTCTCCCTATTCACACACCCTTCTTTTTCTTTTTCTTTTATAAAAGAAGTCACTTGCAAACTTATCTTTGTGTGTGAAGTCTCAAACTATAAAGCCTGCCTTTTGGGTTTGTTCATCTACTAAAAAAAAAAAAAAAAAAAAAAAACTTGAGAAGAAGGTTGGTTTTTTCATGTTTGCTTTCAATCAAGTTTCACTTTTTTTAAGGCCGGGTGGATTTGCAAAGTCGTGTCAAGATGGGTTTCTTTCTTTCTTTCAGTTTTTATGTGGTTTCATTGGGTGTAGTCGAAGGTTTCTCAAACCAAAACAACTGTGTGATTAGAAAAATAAAGTTTTGAAATTTATGTTGGGTGTGGTTGCAGGTCTTCCTTGTCAAGATCCGTGAAGATGAATAGCTACAGCTATTATGGGTACCAAGAGAAGAACATCTTGACAAGCTGTGAGGAGATGAGGATGGAATCGGTGATTTGCCCCAAACCTCGACGATTAGGTCTCATGAACCACTCTTCCATCAACGCACACATCAGGCCCCTGAGGCATCCCATCAGGTAATTCTCTCTTATTTTTTACTTTTTAGCTACTTTTTATCTGTTGGTTTTCAGCCAATTTTGTCATAAAAATTGTGACTTTTTTAATTTGTCTTAACAAAAAATGCAGCTATGAATCTGAGGTGGAAGATTCAGGAGTTGGGGCAGAGCTTTTGGACATCATCCTCCCCAAGGTTCTTTCCCATATGTTAATGTTTTGTTATGTACTAAGAAGCGAAATCTACTTGAAAAAAGTGTTTAATTTCTTTCCCATCCTCCGTGTGAAAACTCCGTCATGGAGTCAGAGCGACATTTAGGGTACGATATTGGTAGAGAGAAATTTGTCTCTCGATTTTTTTTGGAGGAAAAAAATAATAATCTTTGGGAGTTTTGATTTTAGTATTAGTAGTTTTTCCCTCAGAAACAAACAAAAAATGAATATTATTGAGGTTGACTTCTTGTAATACTCAAAGATCCATTTATTTTTATTTTACATTTGAATAAAATTGATTTTGGATAGAACTAAATTTTTATGCTGACCTCTTGAATGTAATTTGGGATGTTTGTACAAACATGAGCAAGTGTGAGGAATTGAGTATGAATAACTATGCATTCAATCAATTTCTAGTGATAATGATTCATGATAAGTACTTATGTAGCCTTTTGATGATAGTATCTCTATGATCATTTTCTGGGACGGGGTTCAAATCATCTAACCTAACCAAATATTTCTTCTTTGATTTGTTCTTATCAGGAAAGCTGCTACCTGGCAAGATCCGGAGGCCAAGTGGTAGCATCATCACCGCCGTTTTTCTGTGGATCTCCTCCAAGTAGGGTCTCAAACCCTGTAATCCAAGATGAACAATTTGGTAATGGGAATTTTAGTCCATTTACCGAGGCATCCTCTTCTTCGGCTCGAGGCTGTGTTCCAATGAAATTTGGTCAGACTCCAGCTGCTGTGAGGATAGAAGGTTTTGACTGTCTTAACAGAGATAGGAGCGGCTGCAGCATCTCTGCTGTGGCATAAGCCATTTTTGAACAAAAAATAGTAAAAGAAAAGAGAGAAAACTAATACAGAAGCAGAGGAAAGATGGTAGAGGACTAAAAGTCAAAGTCAATCGAGGTCAAATAGCTGGTGACTTTTTCTTTTGTTTGGAAAGAGGGGCTAATCATGTTGTTAGAGTACTATGTGTACATATACAAGTGTTCTATGGAAGTTTGTTTTCAGAATTTGGTGTCATGCAAAATTTGAGATGGGGAGGGTTTTCTTTTGTGTTGTTATTCCTTTGATGAATAAAAAAAGGACTTAGCATGGAAAAGAAGGGGCATCTGTCATGTTAGGTTCGTAGAGTCTTACAATCTGTTATGTGTCTGTCACTCAGGTCCTCCCGTTGTAATTGTAATTTGGAGGAAATTGAGGAAAAAAAGTGGTTTGGAATTTTGTACATTAGTTTTATTAATTTATATTTGTGGTTGCCCTTTGAGTAGGTGTAGCCTATTTGATATGATATTATCTTAATCTGTTAGAGAATCTGTCTATTCAACGCAATTCACCCTTTGAAAAGGTGAGGATGATTGATTGTATTTTTCTAGTGGTGCATATCCATGATTTGGTTCTTTGAAGAGAGAGACATGAGGACAAAAAATATTGGTTTTAGGTATCTTAGGAAGCAACAAACCGCTATTTATGGTCAGATTTGAGGGGCTGTCGTGTGTTTGAATCATGGACTTGCGTTGATTGGTTTAGTATTTGCTGATGTGAGGATGTTGTGGAATGGTGTTATGAGGCTTGTGGAAAGGAGCGTGGTAACAATTAGAAATGTGATTTATATGTAATTTATTTTTTTTAACGTAACATATATTCAATACTATTTTTTTAATCTGAAACTTCTTTACGGCAATTTTATTTGTTAGATATGTTTTCTCTCTTGCATAGTTATATTAGACAACAGTGTTCTACTCAAATGTGGCTCTGAACATGGTCGACAGGGGCAACTAACTGTCCAGAGTCCCATTTTTAGAGGGCCACCTTTTGTTTTAATTACTCTACATAAATATTACAATAAATTTAATAATTCAAATTATATAAAATTCGTTAAGTGATGTTTAATCAATCTTCTCAACACGAATTGAAATTTTATCCAAAACTTTAGTCATATTGAAACTCCATAAATTCAATTCTCATGGATAAAAAAATTGAAACTTGGAACATATTTGGTTATGTTAACAAATACTTACTGTTCTTATTTTTGAAATTTAAATTGTTAAATTTTATTTGTAATTTACTATATATAAATTAATGTCTTAATTTAAAATTTATTGAAAAGGAATTTCTTTAAGAGTGATGATTATGTAAAGACTAGGCTATTAGTGATTTTGCTATAAAAGAATATACAAAGAACAATATTATTAAAAACTATATTAATGATGTGTTTAATTTGTTTTAAGTCATAAGTGCCTCTGATTTGATGATGTTTATATGTTATACTGTGTTGTAGTATTCTTCTCTTAATATAATGTGTTTTTTAAGTGTGGTTGATCATTTTTAACGAATGGATATAGAACTTTCAATGCTATAAATCCTTCTATTTTATTTTAAACTGTGTTTAGGTCCTATGCTACGCTTATACATAAACTGGCACATTTTCTATGTTTAATACCCTCAAAAGTGTCACCAACATGACTAAAATTAAACTATTACAGACCAATGAAATATTTACACGGTGCATGTCAAACAGTGAAAGTAAAATATGAAATCAAATTTCTGCTTCCTACTTTACTTCCACAGTTTCGGAGGCTTAAGGTTGCCTATACTGATGCTTTTTTTAATACCTGAAATCAAATTTGTGAAAGAAAGTTGAAAAGTTCAATCAGCATAGATTTTAAGAGTGTTAACATAGTATTTGTATGCCTCAACGATAAAATGGAGATTTCAACTTTACGTTACATACCTGATGACTTCTTTACTGGCTCCTTTACTGGGGTTGTGGTGGTGGAGGATATGTTTGATGGAGTTCTGCTTAATTTCCTCATCGCTTGAACAGTTTTGCGAATTCCTTTGGATCTGCAAAAAAAGAAACGAATCATATGTACACTAATTTAGTATATGCATCAACACCAAATGATATGCAAATTTTAGATGATGCATCAATTTCTTTTCTAATAAGGAAGATTTAGTAACTGTTTAGCAGAATGTAATAGAATAAGCACCACTCACCTCTTATCTGATGGTTTTGGTATTTCAGCCAGACTGGAATTTTCAGAACAATCAGTTTCTGTGCCTGCAGCAAACCCACTGTCAGAGAAATCACTTGATCTTCCATCAAAATCAGAATCTGTAAATCCTGAAGTTTCTGCAGCTGCAACAACATGCTTTCCTATATCTCCCCCATAATTTTCAGATTGATTGAGAAATTCATTTTGGTGTACATGATCATCAATTGGTTGCTGGTTAGCAGGTTCGAAGTGCATGCTACTTCTACTTCGTGGAATTAGATTTCGCTTAACACTGCTACCAACTAAACCTCTGAGTTGAAGCTTCTCAATCTCCTCATCTTTTGCCAAAAGAGTGCTCTTCAAAGAAGACACCTAGAAAGTCAAGCAAATAAGCAGATAAAAGATTGACTGAGACATTCTGGTTCATTCAGAAAGCTGAAAACAGTCATGCCAAGACAATCAATTTGGTAGAGAAGAGGTAAAATACCTGCTCAATGAGTTCTCTGACGTCTTTTCCCTCTTTGCTACTTCGTGCAGCTCCTAATTCAACTCCAGAAACCCTCTCAGCAAACTTTAAAGTGCTCAGAGTTTCAGAATATGAACTTACGTCGGAATTGATTTGGACGAACATGAGCGTCTTTGCTTGACCACCTATGGGGTAAAATTAAAGGCAAGATTCAAAGATCAAAAGAAAGTCTACATTGAAAAGATTCAAGGAAGGTGACATTGATAAATTATGAATAAAGGTTTACCAAGAGAAGTTTGTAGAAGTTGAGTAAGCTTGCTGTTTCTGTATGGTATATGGGAGCTCTTCTGAGAAAGGGAAAAAATAACATCTCCAAGGGCAGATAGCGATTTGTTTATGTGCTGTGCTTCCTTGAGCCTGTCCCCAACTACTTCAGAACGATCTACTCGTTCACTTCCTGCCAAATCTACCAAATGAAGATTACCAACCATAGTACCACCAGTCTTCAAGTCCTTCCCGGTAACATGAACTGAGACAACACTGTGTACATAAGTTTACATGATGTCATCACAATGGAAATCTTTCATTTCAATGTTGAATAATGTTAAAAGAGTAAGGATAAAAAAAATGGTGCAACCTGTGAGAACGGCTACTTCTTTCATTCATAGCAGTTGCACCAACGGCTCTATTTTTAAGTCCAATTTCCATCAGCTTAATAACATCTGAAGGTAATTTCACAGGGAACAAGCTAGCATCTGGGACTGCTAAGCCATTTGGTCGAGATTGAGTCAATATCCCAAGTGTGTGCATTTAAGGAAATCAGAGATACAAAAAGTAGAAGAAGAAAATCCATGCAAAGAATGACATGTTCAAAGTTATTGAAAAAAGGATATTTTTTTGGAGAACAATCTGTTTTTAACAAGTCACGGACTTGCTCGTTATATATCTCAACCATTTGAACACCAATCTCATACTCTACGAAATTTTCTCTACTTTTGGAAATCCTGAAGAGGTCATTTAGAGCTCGATAGTTAACACCAATAGTCTCGCTTGTTGCCCCATTTGGACCAGTCTGAGAAAAGTTGGCATCTTATAGAATAAAAAGTTCCTTCAATAGCATGAGTTAAAAATCAATATATCAGAAGGTCCATACCATTGTATAAGTTTTCCCTGAACCAGTTTGGCCATAAGCAAATATACACACATTATACCCATCTAGAACTGATCTAGTCAAGTCTTGGATGTCGGAGTATACCTCCGCTGCATCGTTCAGGTCAATATCATTGGTACAACACTAGAATGTTAACAAAAAAGAAAAACTGTGATAAAAAAGTAATCATAAAAAATGGTGCGTTTATATTATTAAACCTTGTGTTGCGGCAGAGCCGAAAATCCTGTTAAATTTAAATGATCGAAGGGCATCTTTTCCTTCTTTGGATGGATTTGCCACGACCAAATCATTTTCACCAATGTGTTCAACAATAGACTCTTTTTCAATTTTTCCTGCAACAGATGGTCGAATTCGACAATATACTCTGATATTTCCTGTATCATAAGAAAAAGTGTGAGTACACTTACACATCAAAAACCCAGTAGAAAGACACATATAATGCCACCTTTTAGTTCTTGAATCTCATTGAACATTTTTTTATTTTCAGCACTAACAACCTGGTAGTTCTCAGCTGCATGTAGAATTGGTTTAAGTTTTACACCTGAAGATAATTTACAATCAAATGGTCAGAGTTATCTTCAAAGAAGGAAAGAGGGAACACTAGAGTAACATTCTAATAGCAAGGCCTACCTAATTGATCCCACTCCCCTGCATAAACCGTTTGCTCTTTCATTATATTTTGCTTAGTGGATTCCAAGGATAACTTCATTTTCTGGATGATAGAAAATTCAGTACAAAATTGTAATGTTTGGCATCACCAAGATAACAATGACATTAACACATTTGTAAGTGTACCTGTAGGGAACTGAATTGAAATGTTATGACAGTCAGAAATCGGTTCATTTTCATGTTCCACTTCTGATCTTTTGAATCAGAAGAAACCTCAAGCTCCTTAACCTTATTTCTTAATTCTTCCAATTGATGCTCATATTCCTCACATTTTTGTTCCATTTCTTCTTTGGCATCCTTTTCCAATTGGGAGCGCTGTACTTCATATGCTATTTTAGTTTTTTCTAGCTCTTGCTTCAAAGCTGAAATTTCTAAATTTTTGTTCTCCTGTTCTTTCATCAACCTAGCAATTTCCTTATCGTCTGCTGTCTTTACCTCTTCTTGAAACTTTTCAACCTGCATTTAAGGGCCAAAGAGCTCATAAAAATACATATAACATGAAAGTAATTTATCTAAGAATAAAACTTGGATTATCAAAGTGAAACTCCAACACTGTTTAGAGAACATCACAACAAATGAGTAAGAAATTACATCTAAATTTGTCTTTTAACTAAAACCTCTTGGTCTTGCCTTGTCCCTCTAAATGTACCAATATATTGTTTTTCGTGTAAAGTAAGAAGCCAAGACCTTATTTTGTAATTCTTCCAATTGGGATTCATATTCTTGGGCCTTTTGTGTCCATTCTGCCTTAGCACCTTTTGCCTCTTCTTCCAGTTGTGAAATTTCTAACTTTTTGTCCTCCTGTTCTTTCATCAACCTAACTATTTCATCTTTCATATTTTCAGCCTGTATTGAAGGTCCAAAGATCTCAATATACAAATAATATGAAAATAATTTATCAAAGGATAAAAATTAAATGCAGTTATCTACATGGTTTTAGTGTAGTTTTCCAACCAAAATTAGAAACCTTACCTTATTTCTTAATTCTTCTGTTTGTTGTTTATATTCTTGAACCGTATGCATCAGTTCTGCTTTAGCACCCTTAGCTTCCTCTTCCAACTGTGCGAATTGTACTAGATATGTTCTTTTGGCCGTTTCCAGTTCCATTTTCAAAGCTGAAATTTTCAATTTTTTGTCATGCTGCTCTTTTATCAACCTATCAACTTCTTTCTCATCTACCTTCTTTTCTTCCTCTTTGATCCTCTCACCCTTTATCAAAGGGACGAAGAGCCCAAAGTCCAAATAACAAAAAAAATAATTTAATTAAAATATGTTGTTTACTGTGGAAAGCATGAAACCATTACCATCAACTGCTGAAATATGCAGAAAACTCATACCAATATGATAAATTTGAAGATATATAGTTGATCTACTACTAAATACTCATAGAATGACAACTCAAAACTATATGTGATACCTCACTCTCCTCTTTAGTTTCGGATGCAAGTGTCTCGAGAACTCTTATTCTCGACTGGTATTTTTCTTCCCGAGCCTTGAAAAGATTGTTTTGCTGAAGTGACAGGACAAGAAAGTGATTTGAAGAAAATGAATTAGAAATCAAAAACTAACTAACTAGTTTTGAAAATAATGTAATGAATATGACATACAGTTCGTAAATGTTCTGCTTGAGTTGACATGCGCCGTTCAATCTCTTGCGAGACCTTTCTCAATAAGCAAGCCACACGCTGAGAAACAAAGATAATAAACCATGTTTATGAAACTGTATGCAGTATATTTGTTTGCAGTGCAAACCAATTGCATTGATTGTATACATGTAAACCAATTGCATGGATTATATACATGTAGTTTAATGAATGAGTTTATGCAACACCAAACCAAATTCTCCAAGGCCATACATGAGGTATTTCCCCATTTCTTCTCTCAACACTTTCTTCAAGAATACCATTCACAACACTCAGAAGTGACTGAGTGGGAGCATTCTGCATCATTAGACTCAGAAAAATATCAGTTATGTCACAGACAAAAAAACCATGTTCATCTATAAACATGCATTTAATCGTATATGGGAGTAGACTTTAAGAACTTACATCTATATTGTTAGATTTCATCATTTCTGATATTTTTTCAGCTGGAAGATCTGCGTAACTCCCTGGTTTCAGTTGAAACACCTCATGGAAATTATGGCCAACATGGTGTATTAATGAGGCTGATGACTCTGCTGAATTGACAAATGAGTAAACTAACTACTTAAACACGGAGAACACAATCTGTTTGGACACAGGTGATGATAAAAAAGTATAGACAAACAGTAATATAGCAAGAAATTTCAAGGAAATTGTCTTCCGTACAAAAGTTAAGATTTAACTTTAGGACAAATGTATAAGGTCATAAGTTCTCTTGAAACTGTTTCTCTAGTTAAAATCAGCATTTCATCTCAGTAACTAGTAATTGATTACTGCCACAAAATGTCAATTTTGAATGGAGAGTTCCAACACTTCATGTAATTATTTTATCTTTAGCTTTTTAATAGTACAACCTCGGGCTTAAATTTTTTCAAGTTCATATAACCATGGCACCATGTTCAGAAAATGGTATGCTTAAACACAAAACGGAGTCTGAGTTTAAATTCACCCGACCCGCCATAAGTGGAGAACTCATAACACGCTGCAACTTTGACGCAAATGGAATCTTCTTCTGCTCTCCACCAAATGTTTGAGAAGAATGATAATGGAATGGTGAATTCACACGAGGGCTCGCAGTGATGGAATTAGTAACAGAAATATTATCTCCCAAAGCATTCTGCAAACTTTTTTCTCTGAGTGTTAAAAGACAATCCAGAACAGTTTTCATAGACCCCTACACATGGCAACCCGACAAGATTAAATTCATACAATAGTTAATGTCTGATTTGACACAAAGTAGGCCTCATACCTTTTCTAGGTCTGATATTTCAAACCGGGGCAATCCCATTGCATCTAAAACTTTCAGAAACGATTTAACATTTTCTGATTGTGATGGCAGAACATTATCAGGTTCACTAACCTACACAAGAGAATCCAGACTAAAAGATATATCTCAGAATCAAGTTGCAAATTACAGTTACAGTTAGTTAAAAGGTTAGGAAGTGTTACCACATTCACAATACCAGGTCGTAGCCTGTTCAGTATCTGGCACAAAACAGTACCATTGCTCAAACACGCTCTTAATTCACCATCCGTGACATTTGTTGGAAAATTCAATGAAGGAACAAGGCTAGTTAACCACTGAACCAAAAGCAATCGATTTTTGGCTGCAAATATTCAAATTGGAGGAGATCAGCACATGAATGAATGATCACAACATGCAAATTGGCAATAGCTGTGTCAAGGAACTAAGTAAGTTCTATTCCATTACCTTCCACCTCAACGAAGGATTGAAAATTCCCATTTTCATTGGAACTATCAATTGGGCTGCCCAATTCTGTAGTTTCTGATGGGATATTCATCACTATGTTCCTTCAGGGACAAGCAACTTCACATTTTCATGGAGACATGTTTCAATGAAACCCCCATTCATCAATTCATTATAGAAAGAAACTCAAGCCTGAAATAAATCCCAATCCACCCCAAAAAGTAAAAGCTAGCATCAAGGTGGTCTGATCAAATTACACAAATACAAGGCAATGTAAAAAACTCATGATTCCAATTCCATTCACTAGTTAAAACCATTTACTCCCTTCAGAACAGAAAAAAGGCACAATCTTTGCATGCACTCTCTTCCTGTCAGACAAAAAAAAAAGGTCCTATGGAGGAAGTTTTGAAAATGGTCCCAAGATTGTAATCCAAATTTTACATATTTTCAAAAACATTCCAAGAATATAAAGAATACCAAGAATAATGGCAATTCAATCCATGCATAATGGATTTCAGAACCCTCTAAATTCTAATAGAAGTCAAACATTCCCATTTGAAATGATCGAGATTTGTTGACCTTCAAGAATGAAAAAAATTTGTAAAACTGCAGAACCCCAGAAGGACAAAATAAAAGGAGGAAAAAAAAAAGAAGAATGTGAAAAGTTAGAAAAGCAGATTATTGATGCATTGAGACCGATAATACAGTGAGACCTTCACGTTGAATCAAAGATGGTTCTTGATATTGAATATAAGGAGACTGAGAGAGAGAAAGATCCATTGGATAGATTTAATTTTGTATAAATGATAATTATAAATATTTAAAAAATATGATGTGAGGACTAGTGCTGGTAACGTATGTTTGTTTAGAAGTGAAAAAATAAGAAAGATGACAAGAGTGTTCCTATAAAGAAGGAGAGTAACACTTTATGTATCACCATGGATTTGCACGTGCATCAACACAGCTCCATCTACATGTGCTTAACTAGGGTGCAAAGTCAACCTTTTCTTTAGGTTATTATTTGGAAACTCTGTACTTGTACTTGTATAAATCTATTCGATTTTCTTATCAAACTAAAATATTTTAAGTTAAATTTATGGTAATGGATAAATTTAAAAATAATTATACAATGGGAGTTTTTGGGAACACCACATTAAAAGTAAGAAGGTTGTGATTTCAAATCATACTTCACTGTTTCTTTCCAGTTTTCTTTACACATACCATTTCTGTTTTTAATTTTTTTCTATTTTTAAAGAAGTTCTATCTCAAACTAATTACTTCACTTTTCTGAAATTTTATTTACATTTTAAATTTGTGTCTTTATGTTATACAAACATATTATTTATTTTTAAATATTTTATTATAATTTCATTAATGAATTAAAATTTAAATATTATCATATATATTTTTTAGATATTCATATTTCTATTTTTAATAAATAAAATTCTCATAAAAAATCTCTAAATAAAATATATTTAAATAAAAATGTAAATAACATATAAAAGAGTTTTAAAAATAATTAAAAATTAAAAAAAGTGATTCTATGTTTACTTTTTTTCTTTTCTTAATTTTATATACTCTTTTAAATTTTAATATGAAAATATGCTTTTATTTTGAAATTTTTTAATGATTTAATTAATAAATTTTTAAAATTTGTATGCTTTTTAAATATTTATACAAACATGATTTTTTTTATTTTGAATTATTCTCTTAATAACTTGGTTAATAAATTAAAATTGATTTCTTTTGTTTTACTTTTTAAATTTTTATGTTTTTAAAATTTTATTTAAATATATATTTTTTATAGGTTTTCTTATATGTGAATTCTATTTATTAAAAGCATATATGTAATATTTTGAACAAATAGAATAATATTTTAATATTTAAATTTTAATTAATTAAGTAAATTATAATAAAATATTTCAAAATAAAGGAACTAGGTTGCTATCAAACAAAGAAACAAATTGAGAGAGTAAAATAAATTAAGAGAGGTGATTCCAACAAAAACGAGAAAAATAACAACAGAAATTATGTATTTAAAATATGAATTTGGAAAAAATTAACTATAGGAGAAGTTGAGTTTTGAAAACACGATTTTGGTATTTCCGAAACACGACTTATTTTATTTGTGTAATTTTCTTAAAATTTATCTATTTCAGTAGTAAATTTAAAATAAAATTATACTAGTAGTTTGGTGGAAAAAAAAAATCTATTCTTTATAAGTCTGTCTAAAGTTAAGTTCAACAAATCTTTTTTATTTTATTCAATTCAATTATCTCGTATGTTATCTGGTACTAGATATTTTTAAATTTAAATTTTTAGTTTTAATTTAAATTTACCATTTAATTTGAATAAAATATTTATTTTACTTTTATTATATTTTTTATAAAAAAAATTAGTTGATCCTTCAGTTTACATTAATGATTTTGTTATTTTTTTTAATCAAAAGTGAATTTAGAATTTAAAGTTTAAAGTTTATGATTTGAGAGTTAGATGAAAAATAATAAAGTAAGGAACAAAGGGGAATGAAAGAAAAGTTTGTAAATGATTTTCAATACTTAAATAAATAGAATACATAAATAAAACCTCTAAAAAGGTAAAATGAAAAGTTCTCTCTCTATTTAAATTGAAATTATGATTTTAAGAAGAATATATATAAGAACGAAGATTGATCTTTGATATTATTTTTTCACTCAAAATAGATGAATATTTTTATAGAGTTCTTCTGCAATCAACACAGTCTTCAACTCTTAAAAAAATATACTTGGAGATATTATTCTTTCCAACTCGAAAATACATCATTCATCCGATAAAAAAAGAATTTGTTCATTTTTATTAATATTATTATTTATATTAATAAAGAGAATTGTTAAGGAAAACATCAACATATAACTAACTGTGACACTATATGTTGTAATACTTGCACATGAGCAAATTATATAATATTTACCACACAGAGAGTGAAGTCAATTGCTAATTGTAGTACTATTTAGTTATTAAAGAAAATAAAATTATATATAAATGAAACTTATGAAATAAGAAATGAGATTCCGAAAAAATATGTCTTAATTAATTTTAATTAATAATAAACAATGTATTCTAAAGATTTTGTAGGAGAAGGAAAAACCATCATCTTGTTAACTCTATATTAAGATATTCCTTAGAGGATAAAGGAAAAAACATTTTGGTGGCTGAGAAAAGGTGTGAACTTTGAGTAAGTTAACTTAAAATTGCTGGCCAAATTGAACTGAGGACTCGTGAAAGGAAAAGAAATATATTTGAGCCAAATAGGAAATGATATGAATCAGCAAAGATTTGAAAAGTGGAGGAAAAAATCCTAGGCAAATTCCTTTCAAATTTGGAAAGGCTCATGCAATGCAGTGCAATGCATCATGTTAAAAAGCTACTCCTATTAGGCAAGCTAATTGCAGAAAGGGGACCAGAAAATGGAAACTGATTCATAAAGAAAAGTCAGGGATTGCATGAGTGACTGGGAGGGACCAAGTAGCCTATCATGAGCACGACCTTATAAGACATGATGATGATTATATGTCCTGTGCTTGCCCATTTGCCTTATGTTTCTGTCCTGTGCCACTACCTTTTTGAAGTTTCTGTTCTTTCACTTTCACTAAATCTGGCCCAGTAACCACAATTTTTTGGACCACTCATTGCTCATATGGGAGAGAACAAAACTTGCATGTCACTGTGTGTCATCTACTGCGCTTGTGTAGCTCTTGAGTTATCAGAAAGACAATTTTCAAGTTATATCACTTACAATTCTATGTACTCATAGACGCAGGTAGACACATCATGATGTGTGTATCGTGAATAATGAATATAATATTTGGCCTTACAAGAGGTCACTAGTCATGATGATGTGGTTGTTCATAGGAGATTTCATTATTTCAATTCCATATATCCCACTGGTACTTCTTGTTGGGGCAAGGATCCATGGTGAAAATACCACAGATAGTAAACCATAAAAAAATTGCATTTTATGTGATTTCTTACCTGTACTTATGTCCATAACACTTCAAGAAAAGTGATTATTATGTTAACCAAAGGTTACACTTTTAGACAAATTAAAAAATCCCAAGATGTAGGAAGAAAACTTGTGTCCCCCACTTGCTATACATACTCCTTGACTCTAACAAATGAACAGAAATATGATAGATGGAGATAAAAGATAAGTTTTAGCAGTATCTGAATTGAAACAAAATAAAAGAAAAAAAAAATAAAGAAGAGAGAAATAAAAAAAGAAGTCCATTGTTGTGCCTGGAAAGCAATTACTTTTATATGTTTTTGGGGTTTTAATCCACCACCTCCAACGCCTAAAGGTGGTTTCTAAATTTGTTATGGAAACATTCTTCTCATTATGGTGCAGTTTAGTAAAGAAATAAGAAGATATGAGATTATTTCTATCTCGCTCTAACAAACGCATCCCATTTTTCATTTTTCTATTTTCTCTCCATCCATCATCCTATTTTCACTTTATTTCTTTGTTACCAAATATAACTTCTGCCCTTCTTAAGATGAGTCATTTATGATTAACCGTTGTATTAATTCCGTGGTTTGATTAATGTGAAGACATCACGAATCCAATACATAGATTGGGGAAACCTAATATATCAGCACATTCTTATATAGAGAAGTTCCAATATTTATAGATAAGTGTGTTTTATACCCGTTTTATACAACTTGTTTTGCAAAGCAAGAGAAAAAGAGGGAAGTGGAAAAGAAAAGGTATGGTATATAGAGATAGAGAGAAAAGAGGGAAGTGTTTTATAAATTGTTGTATATTATCTTGTATATAACAATATTGAGCCATCACACTGTAAATGGCGAAGTTATCAAAGAAGATTGCATCTTCTTAACTCGAACCCCAGAGCCCACATTTTATATCTTCTACCTGTTAGAGTTAAGCCGGAGCCGGATTTAATTGATTTCAAATGTAGGGCGATTTCTAAAAACAAATATTTGTAAAACAAATTATTGTTTGATTTGTTCTTCATGTATATAAAACAAGGAATTGTGGTCACCAGATAAATCTAAAAGCCAACAGATATCTCAACCTGATGACATTAAACAGTATTGTTAATCAGCAACCTAAAATACCAACTAGGTAATAACAGCATCGGCATTGAATAATTGAATTTCTAATACGAAACAACAAAAAGGCTTCCAAAATTGGATTACCCAAGTTTGCTGAGAAGGAAGATCATCAATTAGTACTAACTACTAAACCTACTGAGATATATATAGACAGAAATATCCCAAGCAACAATTCTAGTAAAATTAACACTGCTCAGTAATATATATTATTACTAGTTTAATATAATACAGGCCATATATACGTACATATATAGCCAAACCAAGTATGGATCCAAATTTGCAGAAATAGCAAAGATGGATGCGTTAACTGATAGATGTCATTGGTATGCAGGAAAAGCATTGCATGTTCTCTTCACAAAACGACCTTTCATTCTGGGCCTTTTCTCTGCGTTCAACTTTCTTACTTCATATCTAATTTTCTTTGCAAACAAACGAGTCCTTCTCTTCTCTCTGTACCTCGACACTCTTGCTTCTCTTCCCTCGTCTAGCTGACCCCTTAAGCTTCTTACTTCCCCATCTACCCCACTCAGACCCTGAAAATAAAAAACAATCACATGTCAATCATAGATGATAGATGCAAGATATAAAGAGCAGAATTGCTAGCATTACTCAAAGAGATGAAAGGAATGCTTGGTTTTCATTTGAGAGTCCTCCAATATCCGTTTAGAAGGCACAATTAGAAAAACCTCTTATTTGGTTTTCAATTGCTTTGATTGTAAATTGAGTTTTGTTTCAATTTTGTCATGAGATTTAGAAAAAGAACAAGAGGGAGATACTCTTACAAACTCAGTTTTCAAAATAAAACTTGATTTTTCAAAATTTAATCTAAACATACACCCGTAATTATTGGAACAAGAGAAATTTAAGAGGTAGTAATGGTAGTACCAAGCAGAAGTCATAGCCAGAATTGAACTTAGGTGGGTTTGAAGTTGTCCACGGAGAAGAACCTTGGCTAGACCATGCAGTTATAACCTCATCGTAGTTAAGTCTCAAAAATATGTCTCTCTTCGTTCCTCCTTCTTCACCAACAGCACCATCACTCGCCACCACACACGCCTTCTCTTCCCTTGCATCTGACAGCACAGACTCAATGCTATTCCAATGAAGGGCATCATCGTTCGTCATGTCAAAAACTGACTCCAGATAACACGCTACATCACCATCAACATCTTCTTCATCCTTAACCTTCGCCATTGCACCCTGAACTCCCCCTCCCACACACGCACTTGTTTCATCGTCTTCTTTATCAAGTAGGTTTTCAACATCAGCAGCAAACTCGGCGAAATCCATGTCGGAAAAACTGTCCAAGTCATCCGTTCTCACATCATAATTGTCGAACACGGGCACCCGACATAGCATCTGTTCCTCCGTCTCATCATTATCCACAGCTACAGGTTCTTGTTCTTCCCCTCCCAGCTCCGGAACCAAGGGAAGAACACTGCTGTTGTTGAAGAGAACCTCTTCTTTGAGACGTTGCTGCAGCGCAAAGTGCTTGTTATTGTTGTTGTGACGTGGGGTTCTTGCCTTGCGTGTGAATCCACTGTGCCATGCGTGCGTGGTGGTGGTTACCTTAGAGGATGCGGTTTGAAGGCGAACCCTTTCGTGTCTGCTAGCTAACTGGTTGGCGGAATGAACCAAAGTGTCGCAGCCATGGCAGAGAAAAGCATCATCAGCTGCACAGAACCACCTTGCTCTTCTGCTTATGCAGCTATCGCAGGCTCGTGCTGTCTTGGCTCCCAAGGCACCTGCGTCTTTCATGTCTCTCATCGTAGAAAACCTTTGCTATCTTTTGGTATGTTAAGTTTGAAATGCAAGAAACAATGGAATATTGAGGTGCTTTTCATATATTTATTTGCTCAGAATCAGATAGGAAAATGGTTCAATTATTGTTAGTGTGTGTTGAGACTTGACAGCGTGGTGTGGCAGTGGGGTCTGTCTTTTTTCGTTTTGTCTGAGGTATTTCTAGGGGGAAAAAAATACTAGTCTTTTAGTATAGAAGGATTTATTTAAGAGACTGATTTTTTCTAATAATTATTCCTATATATACACAAACTTAAAGATTAAACTTCTCATCAAATGCTTAAAAGACAAATTATCTGCTAACCATGTTACATCAAACTTTCTCTTACTTAATAGGGTGCTCTCTCTCTATCTCTCTCTCTCTTTGCCCATGCACTTTTGGTAATTTAGTAGTGGGGGGTTTTGGACCTACCATCTGGCCTCATCCCAGTGTTTATTGGCTGGAGATTTGATGTTCATCTTGTTCTAAGAATCCCCATTGGTTGCCTTTCTGATTATGGGATTTCTCATGGCCCCATTTGGTTTTGGGACTACTACTCAGTGTGGGCTGTCTCTTAAAATTTTGATTGGGACCCTTTTGTTGTGTTGCTTTTATAATTCAATAATTCCTTGTTGAACATTAAATTTTCAATTCATAGTCCCCACCACGATGTTGCTTTCTCCTCACCAGCGGTTGCCCTCTCTACCCATCTCTTGTCTTTGTCACAGTGCATTTAGAACCATTAGAGAAGCTGAGAGGTGCCTGAATAATTTATCTCTGATTCTGGTTACTAATTTTTGTATTAACTTTTAGTTTTAGAACTCTTACTTCTGCCCAAGAAAATCTAAACCATAAATTAAAGCGTGGTTTGTACAAATTTTGTAACAAGGAATTCTGTCTTGCATGCCCCCTCTTATCTTACATTGATGGTGGACCTTTCTTTCAGCATCAAACACACTAATTTTAATTTGTCACGTCTAATAATTTTTTTGTGTACTTGAAATGTAAACATTAATCTACGTAGGAAGGGAAATTACTGTATATAGCCCGATCCCACCAGTACAGAAACGGATATCTTACCTACCAATTTCAAATTTAACCGATGGTTAGTTCAATCATATTTATCAATTTTACGGAGCAGTCTCAGATGAGTAAGTTATCTTCTTAACTTAGATTTCTATGCATGAAAGGCCAATTTTGATGTAAGATATTTGAACCCTGAGTGTTAACATTTTAGGAATCGGTCCAAAGAATAGTTCACCACACAATTTTATATACGTTTTTGGGGCCAGTAAATTTTCTTTATACCAAGACCATGAATTACAAACCAATGGAAGTTTAGTGTTATAGAATGGACTAGTTTTCACGTAGTGACAAATCATGGTTCGCATTCCAATTTTAGGCACACTTTGACATTCACATTCACATTCACCTGCACTCATGTAAATTAACTGGGGAAAGTGGGGGACAAAAGCATGTAGAGAACAAACTTTATGTTCAACTATATAATAACGCGTGGCATGTGTGATAAGGCTAAAATTTTTCGAGGAATATCAGTATAATATAAATATCAATGTGTGATTGAGATTTTTTAAGAGCTTCATAATTGATGGAACAATGGTAGAAAGTTATTTTATGGCACCTGTTTTCATCCAACGTCAACATGAATGCAACTGGTCGATCAGATATTGTTGCTAGAATTGAAGGAAAGGTGCCGGTGCAAAAACATGTTGCTGCTAATTGGTAAAAATAGACATCACTGACATGATAACGCTTTGCTTATTTATTAATATCAACGTTATGTTGCCTTGGAATTGGAACTTTCTTTTACTTGCTTTACAATACATGATCTGAACTAGAACTATTTATCTTGCCATCTACACTGTTATGGAAAGGAAGCCTAAAAATGAATGTATGTGTAATCCTTTAAACAAATTTCGGAAGTGGAGTATTGCTCAGAATCTATTAAAGGAAGTTATTTGTGAAAGTTTTTCAATAAACAGTAAGAAATGCATGCATTTAATAACTGATTTTCTAAATAATTTTAAGCTTCTTAATTACCTCCCAAACATTAATTGGAAAAAGTTCAAATTTGCAAAAACTTAGCTTTAGAAAATTTACCTAAGATATGTAGCTTCTAACGAGGGACAGTGATAATGACAACTGACTAATTGCTCCACTTGAAGTTCCTCAGGATAAACGGCATTCCACTATAATCAAATGGGCAAAAAAAATGTTCTCAAATAAGTTCCAAACCAAACAAAGCGACAAAGTTTACATTAGGCTGAAAAAAACACCGTAAAAACAATGGCTTTGTACACCAAAAAACACTAATTGGAATCTTTCTTTTCTTATACGGAGGAAGGGTTAAGGTAGAATTGAATACACGACATGGGTTATTCTCTACTACCTATGCTCAAATCAGAAAATAAATGATGAACTTTAAAAATAAGAATATTTGCAGCACATTGATTAAAAATTGTCCAAGCCTTCCATTGGAGGCACTAGTCCTCAGAGAAGCTTTAGAAACTGGCAGTGGCAAGGAAGGAGATGACTTTGGAGACATACCAAATGGGTCTTCAGGATATGATGAGAAAGGCCAACATGATGCTCCACCATGACACAGATTATCTACGACACAGAAACAAAATTTAAAAATAAAACAGAAATATTAGAGTGAAAATCAAATCAGCAATCTGAAACTTCTGCATTGGTACAATATAGAGATAAACTTGTTTACTAGTATAACTACCAGAGCACTGGAGGTAAGACGAGTTCTTCATACTGCAAAAAACATAACATATATATGACTTTTGTTAAAATGCTAACAAGGTTTAACAGAAATTAAAACCCCATTTTAAAGTTTCGTGAAAATTCATTCTTTAAGTTTTTTTTCTGTTTTTTCAAATTCCATTTCTCTCTGTGGGGAAGGTAGGTCCCAGATTCATTCAATTTGCTTACCTACTCAGAATTTTTCCACCCCTGTGGCCACGGTAAACACATTGGATCACATTGCAAGCTGTTTCTGAATGCTCCACACATTCAGTGCCAATAATAAGATTGGATTCTTTGCAACGTAAATTATAGCAGGGAATATCTAGTCCAGAAGGAACACATCGCATCCTGGTAAAATTAAGAGAGTGAAATACTATAAATTCAGACTAAAACTTTTTATTAGAAGTAAAATTTGAATTTTGAGCAAGATTAAGAATATATATCTTACGTAATATCCATTGGTTCGCAACTGCATTTGATGCAGTTGCCGGCAGTTAATGTATATGAGCCATTTGGGACTATCATACTCTCATCGTACCATTTCAAGGTTGCTGATGAACATGCTGCAAAGGACAGTACAAGTCTATAGACTATTATGTCAATGTAGTAATATGTAGCTGATCAATCATTATATCTTGTGAAAACTTCCTGACTAGGAAAACATTCCTAATACACGTTCTCCATCTGAAAGATCCTAAATTTATGAAAGAATTTAGTAAAACGTACGTGAATGAACAGATAAAATCATTGCCGTTTAGGACGTGTCTTCTTTTAGCAAGAGTAATAATTTGGTTAATTTCATTTTACTATATAATAGGAAAAAATATATTAACCATATTCTTACTTCAATACATAATATATTTCTTATTATTGGTCAATTACATGCAAGTGGAACTAAAAGGAAAAGTAATTTATTTTTAAATGAAAAAACAATATATATATATATATAGATATATAAAATATGAAAAAGAGTCCAAATATATTAATCACATGTTTAAGAAAAATATGTTAAACTCTGTCGTATTATTGGGTTTTAGGAATACCGGTAGTTTTAATCTTCTTTAATATCCATATGAGATGACACAAAGTAGCTAGCTTTATTTTCATTTCGCGTAATTATTTTATACAAGGTGTTATAACGTAGGATTTTTATTTTTCACAATTTTCCTAAGAGAAAACCAAGTTTTTTCTCTTTTCTCTTTCTTACTTTTTATGCATGCTTTTTTCCTCCAATTTATGATGATCATAAAAGAAAGATGGAAAGGGCGTGAGGAAAAGAAAACGTACTATAGTTTTAAGTGGTGAAGCTCCCAACGTCCGTTCAAAGACTAGTACTAAAACTGAATACTTAGTTTTTTTCTAGTTAGGTGTTCAGGCTCAATTTTCTCTTGAAACTTAGTTTAAAATGAGACAAAATATATTATAAACTCAGTTTACAAATGAAGTTTATTATAGTTGAAGCCTATTAGAATCATTAAATCTGCCACTTTTATTTGTTATTTTATAGATTCTAATTAATAAAAGAACGTGGATCATAGAAGTGTGTTAGACTGTAACCAAACCTATTATGTTCTAAAAAGAAAAGGAAGAAAACCAGAATTTACAGGTGTAGAAACCTTACCAACCTGCAATGGGAACAGATAGAATGTCTCCGGGATCTACCGTAGCATCCCAAAACCCATTTACAGTTTCCAAGTCCGAAACAGTTGTGCCAAACTTTGATGCTATGCTACTCAGGCTCTCTCTTTTCTGCACAACATATGACAAGTAAACAGCGGTTGCCCCATTGTTAACGTTGTTAAAACATGTGCATGGCAGTGGAATAACAAGGGTGCCTCCATTCGTCAAGGGGTTGGTAGCATTGATGCTGTTCACAATCTTGATTTGTTCACTGCTAACCAACCCACCATAACCTTCTGATATGGAGGCAGGCGTGTCTGCTGCATGAACAGTGTAAATGGTTGACATGGACCTTCGGATGCCATCCACACAAGAGCAGAAGATGGGAATTTTTAGGAACGTTTTGGCCCTGAGGATTTGGTGTGCACTTGATGATGTTATGGGGAAGAGAGAGTTGGAGGCCAAGATATCAGAGGCGTTTACGTGGAAACGTGTGGCGATTTCGGATACTTTGGAGTCCCAGGGCAAGAGATAAGAGAGGAGAGAGGGGCATGAGTCTGAGGAATTGCATGGTTCGATGCTGGATTTTGTTTGAACTTGATATTGAAAACTCAATAATATGAAACACAAGATCTGAGGCCAAAGAAACTGCAGAGAGTTTCTCATTTTGGAACCTTTTGAGGATTAGATTAATCTGCAGATGCAAGCCTGGAAAGTAGAAATAGAAGGATTTAGATTACTACTGTTCCTTCCATTCCATACTCACAAGTCCAAATTAATTGGACAGAACTGTTAGGTGAGGCCTGTGCACGTGAGAATTAATAATTTATAACAATACCCATTTGTGTTCGTATATACATATATATATAATTTCTTATTAACTTCGATAGTTTATGTTAAATTTTAGATAAGAATAATTTAGTATATTATAGATATTTAACATATTATAATTTTGACGTCATGATGCTGAAGTTTTCTAAGAATAAAACTGACCCAAATATTTAGTTATGTTAGATACTAGAAATACCAAATTTTTAGTAAGTGAGTACAAAATTGGTTTGAAAGTTATCCCAGGACATGGGAACTCCAAACCTTTTGATATTGAATAATATTTTAATACATTTTTATGTATTAAAGATATAATTATTTTCAGTGTTCTTACCTTGTAAAGCTGTTTAACTCATTCAAACACGTGATATATTGTCATTCTGTCGATGTCTATAGTCAGCAAATAATCATAGAAAATGAGTTAAAGGTTTTTTTAAAATACCTTAACAATTCAATTGTTTATTGGAAAATGTTACTTTGACACTCGTTTTTCTCTTACCTCCATTTGATACTTCGACGTGTCATTGTCATCCCGCGTGGCAAAGAAAGAGAAAGCCAACTTCTTTTCTGCTTATGTGGTTCATGTTTGTCTTTTTGTAAAGGGTTGCTTTTGTCATTTCCCATCTGAAAATGCAGGATAATTTGAGAGGGAAAAGCGGATCTCATTTTCTCATTGCACTCATTAGCCCCGCATCCTCTGAAGGAGAGAGAACAGACGAAACAGCAAGATTCGCGTTCCTTCTGCCCACAGATTCGCCTTCGTTTTTCCAGCCGCAAGACCACCATCATTGTGGTGTTTCCTACCGTGCTGTGCATCCTAAACTGTGTATGTTCTCTCATCCGTTGTTGGTATGAAACATTGTTGGTGGTTTTTGTATGAGTGCTTCGTTCATGTTTAATAATCGTTTCGTCGTGTGCTTTTTATGGTTACTGGTGGTTCTCTCAATGTGTTGTCTTTTTTATGTTCAA
>Ga0209489_103708_pt1 | contig 29335 bp, 33 predicted proteins | sample SiratrowhiteBW_FD_187527 | JGI IMG/M metagenome (GOLD analysis project Ga0209489, IMG submission 187527) | Root nodule microbial communities of legume samples collected from California, USA - Siratro white BW (SPAdes) (version 2) | ecosystem: Host-associated > Plants > Roots > Nodule | place...
TAATAAACAAAAAAAAAAAAACAATTCAAGCAAAATGGAGAAGTTCACGTAATGAAATTAACCCGGTCTCCCTTCGGTTCTCCCTAATCCCTCACTGGTTCCTAAATATTATCCCAATTACATTAGTGGGTTAAACAGACCAGAATCCCTGCATCTATTTAACATCCCAAAACGCTCCACAGTCGCGAAGCATTTTATCGAACACCTAGTGTGGCAAACCAATGCAATCGCATGGTGAGCAACATCATCGGTTTGACTTGATTCCAATTTAGGAACTCCACAATACATTCCAATCGGACTATATTTAATCATTTATAGATTCAATCCAACCATTAAATTCAGTAATCAAATTTAAATAGAAAATGAGTTGGTAATTGCGGAAAAACAACACAAAACATGAACCTAGGGATAAACGAAAACGGGAGAACCTCTAGGGACCGGATTGAGTAAAAACTTTAGCCACTCGTGATGGAATGAACACGAACAATAGCCAAAGATAAAAATGAAAAAGCGAATCAACATGAAAATAAAATTGTAGAAACGAAGAACGAGCCAAGAAGAAACAAGCAAGTCAAATTGTATTCAAAAGTTGTCCCCAAAACCTTTGTTGGCGACTGCCCTACACTTCTCATTATAGTATTCAGAATTGTTTTTTACCTAAGGTCCCTAAGCCCACTTGTACGTTTCCCTAATAAACCAAAAACGCACAATTTTGATCCCAACTCATTTGGGGTAAAATCCTAAATGATTGTATATTGTATAGAAACGAATTCGAAGGATTGCATAAGTGTCCTAGATGCGGGTATCAAGATACAAAGTAAAGGATGATGACGGGGATGAAGATGACATGAAAAATGGTCCTTATGTAAGGTATTGCGGTATCTTCCAATTATACCACGTTTAAGACGTTTTTTTGCCAATGTTAACAATGCAAAGAACTTGACATGGCATGCAAATGGAAAAAATGTTATGGGTTGTTACGACATGTTGCCGATTCACCACAATGGAAGAAAATCAACTCTTTGTATCTAGAGTTTGGAAGTGATCCAAGAAATCTCAAACTTGGTCTTGCAATTGATGGAATGAATTTGTACGGTAATTTAAGTAGCAAACATAGTTCATGGTCAATTTTGCTAATTATTTATAATTTTCCGTATTGGTTGTGCAGGAAGAGAAAATATATGATGTTGTCTACGATTATATCAGGACCAAGGCAATCGGGAAATGACATAGATGTTTATTTAAGTCCTTTGATAGAGGACTTGAGATTGTTATGGAATGATGGCGTTGAGGTGTTTGATGCATATGAAAAGGTCAATTTCAATTTGAGAGCATTGTTATTTTACACGATTAATAATTTTCCAGCATATGGAAATCTGAGTGGTTATAGTGTCAAAGGAAGACATGTTACATTGGCTATCGAAAATTGTTGAAACGTAATCACCTTTATCGCAGGTTGAAAAAAGTTTTTAATGGTTGTCAGGAAGACAAAATTGCACCTCCACCCTTAACTGGTGATGAAGTGTATAACCGAGTGAGCGATGTCGAAGTCACTTATGGGAAAATTGTCAAACATAGTGGTGTGAAAAACATATGGAAGAAGAAATCAATATTCTTTGAACTTTCATATTGGTCGAAGTTAGATGTTAGACATTGTATAGATCTAATGCATGTGGAAAAGAATGTTTGTGATAGTATAATTGGGATATTGCTAAATATTAAAGGAAAGACAAAGGATGAATGCTCGTAAGTATACTTTTCTACATATTATAATGACTTATTTCATCAACTACTATTACTAATATTGATTTTAACAATGCAGGTACATAAATAATTTAGTTTATAGCACAGGGAATCCTGATATTTATGGATTCCTTGAGCCACAAAGTTTACAGAGGTCTGGAAATAAAAGGATTCAGACACAGAACTATATTCAATTGATTGATTTCGGCTTTCAAATTGATTGTTTCTTTGTTGTACTGTTCTGCAATTATCTTCAATTGATTGTTTTTACAATTCAATTATTATTTTTTGTGTTGCACTTTCAAAAAACACATAATTGATTGTTTTAACAAAAGACGTTCATTCTTTCCATAATTTGCGAAAATCTTTGAAAGTTCAATTCACCCCCCTCTTGAACTCGACCGAAGATCCTTTTCAATATATATTTGGCCATTGCTCTTGTGGTGGGACCTTGCCTTGACCTTCGTCCATCAATAAGAACATAGAATGAAGGATAGGGTATAGGTGATAAAATCAGATTTGGGGAAGATAGGTGGTTAGGAGACAATATTCTTAAAGATAAATTCCATAAACTTTGTGGGAATTCTATGTGTAAGGAGAACAAATATTACAACTAGAACAAGAGAAAGCTAGGAAACTTGTTAATGGAAAGACTAGTGATGAATGGATGTGGCAAGGTGATGAACAACAAGAATATGTTAGCATAAATTGCCTTCCAATGACAAGTGCACCAGTCGCAAATGTAGCAAGTAATAAATATCACTATTTCCTAAAGAACTTGTGTGCAATACATGACTCACAATTATAATAAATTATTCTAAAGAATAATTCCATACTTTTGAATGGTGTGCGAGAAAACAAAATTATGCAAAAACAAATTAAATATTCTTGTCAAATCTTGGATTGTAGAAAAAGGATGAAGATTAATGAGATGAAATTGTTAGAGTTAGACTTCCCCATACCTCACTCTCATGTATAAATTCAATTACCTTCTTTCCTCCCAAATGACAATGTCAACCCACAATAATGTCCAGACCATAATTCCTTAGGTGAATAAGTTTAAGCTTCCATATTAACTATCAATTCCTTGATCGATTATATTAAAACCAAAAATAAAAGACTTGCCTTAGCCATAAAGGTTTAAGACAACAAACTAATCATGCTTTAGTCCTATATGCAAGCTTTCTCTAGGTTTTTCAATTTAGATCCAAATTACATATGATATTTTCCAATAAGCTAAGCATCAAATATCAAGCCATGGATAATCACAACAGGCATTAAGAAAATAATCAAAATATTAACATTGAAAGGAAATACATAAAACCAGTATTGATTATATGAGAATTTAGTAGGTTGCATCTAACCCCAACAATAGGTTTAGTTTCTCATAGTCATGAGAACACCAAACATTCAAGATGAACAATGGAAGAAGAAGATTATCACACAAAGACATTCGAAGGTTGTCATCCAAGACTGACTCTTACTCCGCTCTGGCTCCCGATGTCCTAAATCCTAACATAGATAGTCTTTAAATATATTTTCAACAACATTCACGTCCGACCCAACTTCAATGGCGCCAGGCTTAACTTCCCTGCAGAGGTTCATGGCCCAACTAGCACCCAAATTAACTCCAACAGGGTCTCGCGCAACTTGATGTTTTTGCCTTAGCATTTTGAATGGCTAGGTTCAATTCTTGTAGGGCTAGGCTCAATTACCCTGTGCTAACTTTCAATTTTACATCCTCCTTCATGAGTTCCAATTCTATTCCTCTGAATTTAGTGCCTCCTATTCACTTTTTAGGAAAAATAAGAGGAATATATTACAATGTGTTAGGAGAAGATTAGATGTTTTATAAACGGTTTTAGAAAATAAAGGCATTGTCGTCTGCACAACTTCTAGCTTAGAGAGTAATACATAATATTATGGATAACCTACAAATCAGAGAGGTTTAGTTGAGTAATAACACGTGTTATGTGCAATATGAATAATGAAATAGTCATCCATTTATTTTTAACATATAGTGTCATAACGAATGTGTGGGACAAGTATAATATGTAGGTTGGTATTAGTACGACACTACATTTCTTACTAAACAAAGTTTAAATCACTTTTCCTTACTAGAATTCAATTCAAAAGAAAATAAAGCTTGGGGTAGTATATGTGTAGCTATTATCTGAAGTATATAAACACAAAGAAACAATATTAATTTTTGGAATCATAAAGGCATTATCGTCTACACAACTTCTAGCTTGGAGAGTAATACATAATAAGATGCCTATTACGGATAACCTACAAACCAGAGGGGTTTAGTTGAGTAATAACACATGTTATGTGCAATATGAATAATGAAATAGTCAATCATTTGTTTCTAACATGTAGTGTCATAGAGAATGTGTAGGACAAGTATAATATGTGGGTCAGTATTAGTATCATACAACATTTCTTACTAAAATAAAGTTTCAACCACTTTTACTTACTAGAATTCAATTCAAAATAAAATAAAGCTTGGGGTATTGGTAGCTATTATCTGAAGTATATGAACACAAAGAAAAAAAATATTATTTTTAGGAATCATAATGGTATTATCGCCTGCACAGCTTTTAATTTGGAGAGTAATATATAATAAGATGTCTATTATGGATAACTTACAAACGAGAGGGGTTTAGATGAATAATAACATGTGTTATGTGCAATATGAATAATGAAACAGTTAGCCATTTATTTTTAAGATATAGTGTTATAGGGAATGTGTGGGTTAGTATTAGTACGACACAACATTTCTTACTAAAACAAAGTTTCAATCACTTTTCCTTACTAGAATTCAATTCAAAGAAAATAAAGCTTGGAGTAGTAAATGGGTAGCTATTATCTGAAGTATATGAACAAAAAAAACAATATTATTTTTAGGAATCATAAGATGTATTTAAAGGAGTTTTTTTTTTTTTTTTTTTTTTTTTTTTTTTTTCAAGTAAGTACATGGCATAGATAATAAACATGTACTCGAAAGAAAAGTTTTGTATACTGACATAAGCAAGACTAAAAATAAATAATCAATCGTTTGCAAAGGAGAACATGGTGCAAAGTATGAAGCCTTGTGTGCATATCTGCCATATAGAAGATGAATTCAATATGCATCATCACTTAGCAAACTCTTTCTCAAGTATCTACACACACCTTGGCACCATAAGGGGAAGACTCAACTGTCAAGTAAAGTCCATGGGAGAACTGAATAGGAATGGCTGAAACTGTATAAAAGGTACAGTTGGCAATGGAGATACCCTGGTGTTGTACCTCTTGATAACATTGAGTGACTACAATAAATGGAATCTAATAGAAGGAACATAGTTCGAAAAGGATTGCAAATATGTGATCAACTAGTGAATGATGTTTGATTGTGGTCACAACTCTGAATAAATGGTTAGAGGGAAAATTTAGGGAGGTGAGTTAAATGTCTGAATGCCAACATGGATAGCTCGCAGAGTGCTAAAAGACAGAACATATTTCATGTGCTAATAATTATCAATGATTGTTCTGTTATGTATATTTATGCAGGTGTGGTAGATATATATGATAGCAGAACATGTGTAAGCACAGAGGTCAAAATACTTAGATATTGAGAACACCGATTGAAAAGTTTTATATGTTATAATTGAAAGTAAGAATGATCAATAATGTATCATTTACGAGGTTCGAAAACTTGATAGCTTGTAATTATTTTTTTACAAGGGTTGAACGCCTTTCAATTAATATTGTTTTTTATTACTGATTAAAAAAACAAAGGAATAGTTGTTTTAGGTTTATAACGATGATACCATCTATTTGACTCACAAAAACTGAACATTATTATTATTTTTTAATTGATGTTTTTTAAAAAGATAATTCTTAAGCTAAAGATAAATAATTAGGTAATATTATAGAAATTCAAGAAATAGATCAACAATACATATATAAAAGAAATAAACATTTAGTTTATTTCTACGGGCACCTTATTAACTAGTAAAGCTTTGATATAATCCTTCATTATTCCTCCTGAATGTGTATAATTATCTTCTTCTTTGAAAAGTACGTCCATCATTTGCAAGGTTGACAACACGCATGAGAAACTTCATTGGTACTTGAGTAGAATCAAGGCATTCTTCATTAATGTCCTTCCAAGCACTCTCCACCAACTTAAGAAGTTCTTTTATGACATTTTCTCTTGAGGTATTATATTGCTTCATATAGCAATCAAGACTTGATAAAACGTCTTCTCTTTCTTGTTCAAACTACATGAATATCACATAACAAATTTAATGTAAATCTAAATAACTAAATCTAAAGAAATTGTGACTTAAATAAGATTTTGATTTTTGACAAATTATGGAATTTTGTTTGAGTCTCTAATAAATTTTTCTCTTCACTTTTTCGTTTCTAATAATTAAAATTTTCTCAATATTATTATCTAAATCACTTTGTTTCATTATTTAAAATGCTAGTATGAACTTTTTTTCAAGAAACTAAATTGTTAGAGGCAAAAAATAATTTTTTTTTCATTAAAGACTGTAAACAAAATCTGCTAATTAATCTGGGAGTAAAGCATATTTAAGAAAAAATATTATTTCATCTTGTTCTCCTACCTTTCTAAAAATTAGAGGAATTATAGAATCCATGGTGAATTAATGGTTTTGTCCATGTTTTAAAACAAAATGTGTTTGTGTTCCATACTTAACACGTTGACTATATGAATAAGAACAATCTTATTACTTCTTTTTTCAGATAAAAACTAATCTTATTGCTTCTTTTAAACATACTTTTTATGATTAGGCGTGTTTTTGCGAGATTCCCATAAAATATTTATCCTTAAGTACTCGTTTTTTAGTGAATCCACATAATGCGTTGAAAAGAATGGAAAGGGTGTCTAACCTCAGTCCCAACAATGTCATCCATAAGCCTGCAAATAGTTGAAGCAGCTACAACAATTTTTGGGCCACTCGTTGCCCATATGAGGACCTCCTCTGTTGTGTCTTCCATGCCCAAGAAAGATACAGTTGTTAACATAGGATAGCCACATGATATATTTGCAACCTTCATGTACTCCTCTACCCTTGGTGTGTGGTTGGAATGAAACCATCTTGACTCAGTAAGGTATGCTTGGACTAGTCTTTTCATCTATAATTCAAAATACAAATATATGATAAGACCTTTGTTTGGTACTTTTGTTGGTTACAAGAATAAAAAAATCTACTGTCGGTGTGTGGTTGGAATGAAACCATCTTGACTCAGTAAGGTATGCTTGGACTAGTCGTTTCATCTGTAATTAAAAATACAAATATACGATAAGACATATATATATATATATATATATATATATATATATGCTCTATATGGAATCTACAATGAATGTTGTATATGATATCTACAATGGACCTTTTCAAGAAATATGTAAGCTTTAGGTCGGAAAATTTCTATAATGGTGCAATTCGGTAGAGATAGAGACATTTTGTAAATAGATAAAAAGAAAAAAATAATTCTTATAATGAATAAATCATAATATTATTAAAAATAAATTGTGTCCTTATGACACAACTTTAGTTTTTAATAAATGAAATAAATTGTGAGAGTAAAGAATGAGTGCAGATGTTGAATTGTACCTCTTAATTTTGCACTTGGAGAGCAATCTCAGTGTACTTATTACCAAAAACTTGTTAAAAAAAAGGTAATTTATAATAAATTAAAGTTATGATTGAATGTCCCAATACGAGAATTTTTTTCACTACAGTAAAACAATTACAATTACAGGTAATAATTAAAATAATTAAATTGAAAGTTTTGCTATATTTTTTCAAAAATTCAGTTCCACTGGAACTAATGTTGATGAAATTGGATCACAGATTTTTAATTCTTTTAGAAAAATTCATCATTTTAAATTTTTTTCATTTTTAGCAATAATTTATTAAAAATAGTCTATATTATTAAATGTTTAAACATAATTTAATGTTTTAAACTTATTGAATATTTAAAATTATATAATTATTTAACACAATAATGAAGTAATTGAATAATAATTATATTATTAGTATTTAATAATATAGTCTGTTTTTTTATAAAATTATTGTTAAAAATCTAAAAAAAAAATAAAATTATGAATTTTACTTAAAAAAATTCAAAATTTGTGATTCAACTTCTTCAACATTAGCTTCAATGGGACTTAATTTAAAAAATATATTCAATTTAATAATTTTTAATTATTTTTATTATTATCTATAACTGTAAGTATTTTACAAGAGTACAAAAATATCTTGTGTTAGGGTATTAAATCATAATTTTAATTTATTATAAATTATTAGCATTTCTTTTACAAATTTCTGGTAATAAATACATTGAAATCTGCTTGATATCTACAATTTCAATATTAATGTGAAAATAATAAGATAACAATTTCAATGTTAATGTGAAAATAATAAAAAGTACACTCGCTTTGATATAAATTAATGACGTCAATTAAATTAAGCAAACTCAATTCATGTAAGAGAGGCATGATCTTTACATTTACAATGGACTCGTAATTTACTCTCACGATCTCATATATTTGAAAACTAACTGACACTATGTAACAGAAACACATTTCTTCCGGATAAGATCTTATCAGCTACGTATGATTTACCTATTATAAGAATTAAATTTTTTCTATATTTATGAAATATCCCTCCAAAATTACACCATTACGTGAATTATCCTCCTTTAGGTTCTATAAAAGTTTACTTCGTTAAAAAATTTAGTCCTTAAACGATTTAAAAATAATATTTTAAACCTAACATATCAACCTATTTAAATAAATATAAACAATATTTTCTTAGTAATAATACTATTATGTAAAGATTGTTATAATGTATAAAAATAATATATTTATGTCTTAAACAATAAGCATGACGACTTAGGTAAAAATATCAAAATTGCAATATTATTTAAAAATAAAATTCATATTCATTTTATGAACTTCATCAAAATAAATTTTCAAATAATTAATTTATTATGTTATATTATATTCATTATATAACACACACACATATATATATATATATATATATATATATATATATATATATATATATATATATATATATATATGTTACATATAGATAAAAGAAAAAACTAATTACCAATGGACCTTTTTGGTCAAACTCCAATAAATCCTTTAACCTTTCAAAGACTAATAAAGATTTTTAAATAAGTTCATAATATAAGATTTTCATAAAGTCAGAATTAGACCCCTAAAAGATATCCATCAGGAAAATAAATCATACTTATTTTATTTTTACTAAAGCTCAAACTTAGGTCTACCAAACACCGGTCTGTGTTTATTTATCCCATATACTCTGATTCTTAAATTATTAGTATAAGAATAGATGGAAATTACCATTTTCATTAAAGGCTTTATGTTCAAGACCCATAGCAACAATTTTAATGGAAAAAAGATTTAATGGATTGGGTGAACACAAGCTTGTTGAAATTTATAAAAAGTGCATTGTTCAATTTTTCATAAAAGGTCAAACATGTACTAGGGTTAGAGTCTTTAAAAAAGTTATATACCTTAAAAGATTTAATACGAATGAGCTATAAACAAACTCGTATAAAGTTATAATTTAATCCTAAGATAATGAAATTTTTAATCATACATAATAAAAGACTATTTTTTTAATTCTTCCAACCATTGAAAATTATTGATCAGAAAATAAAAAATTACTTAAGATTTCAAATGCAAAATGTTACGAGAAAATATCTAAAGTATCTAATATGCAATTTTATTTAATTTGATATCTCCTATTGAAAAAACAAAATTTTAAAAGTAGCAATTAAAAACCAAAAAATTAACCATACTTCTTTTTCAGCATACTTGACGAAGTTTTCTTTTTCTTGATTTCTCAACTCCTGCTCTGTTTCTTCAAAAATATCCAAAAGTGACTTATAACATAATTTCATATATTCTGGTAGATCAACTAATGAGGAGATATTCCACCTGCTAATCATTACAAAATTTACTTTAATTTTGTTCAAATAATAAAATAAAAAAAATACAAGTATATAAATAATTTTTTACCTTTCTATTGCATTGGCGAAAATATCTATTTCATCAATGGTTCCATAGGCATCATACATACCGTCAATGATGGATGTTATCGCCATGACTTTCCTCATTACCCTTCTAGCAAGACAATATTGCGGTCATAATAGACTCTGTCCATGCCATGACCGAAGAGTGTCCGAGAGGTACTCGGATGAGAACTGTCCATGTCATGACCGAAGAATGTTCGAGAGGTACTCGGATGGGAATAAATCCAAATTCAGACAAACATGAATAAACTCTCGTGATCTTCGAGTATGGGGCTCGTGTGTATGAGATATTCGAAGAGTACTCGGTATATCCGAGATATACTTGGATACATCTATACAGTATGCGGACATAGCACAGAATGAGCCGCAATGACCAGAACCGGACAATACTAAAGTATAACTGTTCGAACGGAATAGGGCTAAAACGAGTAGCTCCAATATTGTGCCAGCTCATGGGACAGCTACTGACAAGCACAGTCTGCAACGGCCGTCAGGCCCCAGAAACATCGACCAATCATAGCGATAGCGTGTTTGCAACGGCTAATGCACCCAGAACCTAGACCAATCACAAGCGATGTCGTGTCCACAAAAACTATCATGCCCAGAAACCTCGACCAATTACAAGGTCACCGTACATTTTTGACCTCTATAAATACCTTGCATGTGGACCCAGTACGAGGTACTTTTTAAGACTAATTCTGAGAATATTACTCCGATATCCGGATACTGACTTTGGCATCGGAGCGCCTTTAGTAGGTACCTGACCCGCACTTCACCGAAGATTGGAGATCAAAGGTCAACACACAGGAGCAGAGGATCCATCCGAGGAAAGACTCTCTCCAGGTCCCAGCAAGAACATTTGGCACCCATCGTGGGGTTTAAAGAACGAGTCACGACCTCGGATGGTGTCAACGTGAAGCTAAGTTCACGAGCAAAGATAGGATAACCCCATGGCAAATTCGGATCCGATGTCACTCTTCCTCTCATTATAGCGAGAGATGGCCAAGATGAAGCAAAAAAATGAAGAGGAGATCCGAGCCCTACGACAGAAGAACGAAGAAGAGATTCGAGCCTTGTGAAGGAAGAATGAGGAGGAGCTACGTGTCCTGAGACAGGAGAACAGTGACATGAGGAAGGCGTTCGGGGAGACACCAACCCCCTCAGTCCAGAAGGGAGAACGATCCAAAGCCATCACCCAGTCAAACCGATCCCGGGTGGACAAGAGTGATGGTACTGACGAAGAAGAGTCTCCTTTCAACAGTGCAGGACGCGAGGAGCCTGAGGGTGAGGCACGCCATCCATTCGTAGACGGCATCCTGAGTGCCGAACTCCCTGCCAGATGGAAAGGATTAGGTATAGACAGGTATGACGGGTCAACAGACCCAGATGAACACATCGACGTGTACGAGACCCAGATGCGCCTGTATACAACCAACCAGACAGTCATGTGCCGAGTATTCCCAACCTCGTTGAAGGGAATGGCATTAAACTGGTTCACCCGACTCCCTCCTTACTCCATCGACTACTTTAGAACGTTAGTGGACCTCTTCAACACACAGTTCGCCACCAGCAAACCACATCGCCTAACCTCGTTAGCGTTAGTCAACATCAAGCAACATAAAGGCGAGACCCTGTGAGCGTTCATGGAGCGATTCGGCAAGTTAGCGCTGCAGATCCGCAATCTCAATCCTGAAGTCACGCTTCACCATATGGTGACTGCCCTCAGACCAGGACCATTCACAGACAGCTTGTGTATGGAGCCAGCATCCAGTCTGGATGAGTTAAGGTGAAGAGCCACCAAGCTTATGCAATTGGAGGAATTGAAGGAAGCCAGAAATCATGCCAGGGCTGAACACATCCCTGAAAAAACCAGACCTAGAGATAAAAGGCTTCTGCCTTTGCCATATCCTAAGCAAAGAGATCTTAGACCGTCGAAGTATGCCCAATACACGCCCTTGAATGAAAACCAAGGGCGGATATTAGAGGAAGCGCTACATGCAACACTCATTCACGCCCCAAAGAAGGCACCCACACCCAGGAACGCTGATACGACTAAGCATTGTCGTTTTCACCAAAAATACGGCCACACCACAAATGAATGCGTGGCATTGAAGGATAGAATCGAGGAACTTATCCAGGCCGGACACATGAGGCGATTTCTACAGGGGCAGGGCAAGTTCCCAGACGGCGAGAACGAAACCCAGAAAATGGACAACCTCGCGGAGACCGGGAGAGGGCCCAAGGGGGCGAGAGACCGCACCAACGACAACGAACTGATGATAGCGCGCCACGACAACCCAAGAACCCAACACTCAAAGGCGTCATTAACATTATAGCCGGAGGATTTGCCGGAGGAGGGTGTACCACAAGAGCAAGAAGAAAACATTTGAGGGCAATGCAAACAGTAAACGCAATAACAAGTCCATTACAAAGAAGGATGCCTCCAATTACCTTCACGGATGCTGACTTTCAGGGCATAGATCCCGCCCAAGACGACCCCATGGTCATCACGGTAGAAATTGAAAACTTCGCCGTAATGAAAATGTTGGTAAATCAAGAGAGCTCAGTGGACATTTTATATTGGAAAACTTTTAAAAAATTGCAAATCTTTGAATCTAGAGTCCAGCATTATGAGGACCAGATTGTTGGGTTTTCAGGAGAGAGGGTGAGCACTCGCGGATACATCGATTTGTATACAAAGTTTGGGGAAGGGAAGACAGGGAGCAAAACGATACAGATCAGGTACCTCTTGGTCAAGGCTAACACTTCTTATAACATACTGCTAGGAAGACCGTCTCTCAACCAACTCGGCACGATAGTGTCAACCCCTCACCTGGCAATGAAGTTCCCCTCTTTAATGGGCGATGTCATCACAGTACATGTGAACCAAAAAACTACTAGAGAATGTTATGCAGCCAGCCTGAGGATTGATCCTAGAAGTCAGGAGCAGGCGACAAAGGGACTGCAAGCACAACACAAGAAGAGATTACCACAGTCGGAATACCTTGTTGCGGTTGCCGACTTAGACCCAAGATTGAATGACATAACAGTAGAGCCAGGCGAAGAAGTATGTGTCATTCCGTTAAAAAATGCAGAACATTAAGCCAAGATTGGAGTCTCATTAACAGTAGAAGAGAAGCAAAATATGACAAGCCTTCTGCAGGCTAACACTGACATGTTTGCCTGGACTACAGCTGATATGCCAGGCGTTGATCCCGATATCATTGTACACAAGTTATCAATATACAAAGAGGCTAAACCCATAACACAAAAGAAGAGGAAGTTGGGCAAGGAGAAAAGACATGCCGCCAAGGAGGAGGCCGAGAAGTTGATAAAAGCTGGATTCATCCGAGAAGCACATTATACTACATGGTTAGCTAATGTTGTCATGGTTAAAAAGCCGAATGGAAAGTGGCGAATGTGTACAGACTATACTGACCTAAACAGGGCCTGCCCGAAGGATGCATATCCTCTCCCGAATATTAATCGACTAGTTGACGACGCATCAGGAAACAAGCTCCTGAGTTTTCTAGACGCCTATTTCGGCTACAACCAAATCAGCATGCATCCGAAGGATAAACCAAAAGCAGCGTTCATGACCAATAATGCCAACTATTTCTATGAAGTAATGCCCTTTGGGTTGAAGAATGCGGGGGCAACATATCAAAGGCTGATGGACAAGGTTTTCAAAGGCCTCATTGGCCGAAATGTTGAAGTATATGTAGACGATGTGGTAGTGAAGTCAGAATCTCGGGATAAGCATTTCGAGGATCTGCAGGAGGTTTTCTCGGCTTTGATGACAGTTGGCATGAGATTGAACCCAGAAAAATGCGTCTTTGGGGTGGAAGGCGGTAAATTCTTGGGTTTCATGTTGAACGCACCGAGGCATCGAAGCCAACCTCGACAAATGTCAAGCTATCATTGAGATGCAAAGCCCCAGAACAGTTATGGAGGTACAACGGCTGATAGGAAGAGTAACGACGCTGTCACGCTTCATGCCAAAAATGGCAAAAAGTATGAAACCGGTCTTTAATCTGCTGAAGAAAACCGCATGTTTTAGATGAGACGACAACTGCGAGGATGTCTTCAAGGAATTGAAAAACTTCTTGGCAAGCCCGCCGGTCATCCAGAAACCATTACTCGGCCAACCCATCATGGTGTACTTGTCAGTATCCAGAGAAGCAGTAAACTCTGTGCTGGTCCAAGAAGTGAACGGGGAGCAGCGGCCGATATACTTCACTAGTCAAACACTTTAGGAGGTAGAGACGAAATATCAGATGATCGAGAAGATAACTTTGGCATTAATTATAGCAGTGAGGAGAATGAGGGCATACTTTCAGAACCATACAATTGTAGTCAAAACCGACTACCCCATCATTAAGGTGCTCGGAAAGCCAGACTTGGCTGGACGGATGATCGGTTGGGCAGTTGAGTTGTCAGAATATGGAGTCCAATATGAACCAAGAGAAGCGGTCAAATCCCAGTGTTTGGCCGATTTTGTAGCCGAGATGTGTCACGGATTGGAGACAATGCAACCGACAACCTGGATGTTGCATGTAGATGGGTCATCGAATCCGAAATGAGCCGAAGCCGGAATCGTTTTGGTAGGACCAGAAAAGTTCGTGGTGGAACAATCCTTGAATTTTGGATTTAAGACTTCAAACAACCAGGCAAAGTATGAGGCACTTCTAGCAGGACTGGAGTTGGCACGTGATATGGGGAAAATCACTTGATGTGCCACAGCGATTCGCAGCTCATGATGGGGCAGTTGAATGGAGAATTTCAGGTTAAGGATACTCTTTTAGAAAAATATTACCATAAAGCGCAGGCGATGTTGCAAAAATTCGAAGAGGTTAAGGTGGTGCAGGTAAAACGAGAGCATAAAGAGAGAGCCGACCTACTCTCCAAGTTGGCGAGCACAAAGAAAAGAAGTGTAGATTACACGTCAGCTGAAGCTCTAACCATTGAAGTCAGGAAGGAATGGTTTGACCTAATTAAACATTTTGTGCAAAATGGAGATTGCAGAGAAGAGGACGAACACACATTAAGGATGAAAAGCGCTCGCTATGTGCTGATAAGTGAAGACCTATACAGACGAGGATACTCCAAGCCATTGCTGAGATGCGTTACTCGAGAACAATCCAATACATCATGGAAGAGCTGCACATAGGGATATGCGGATTTCACTCTAGGACGAGAAGTATGGCCAACAGGGTACTCCGAGCCGGGTATTACTGGTCCACCATCCAAATAGATTGTGCTGAGTATGTACAGAAATGCAAGCGTTGCTAAGAGTATGGCAACCTACTTCACGTTCAACCTGAAGTTTTGCATAGTATCACCCCACCCTGGCCTTTCGCCATGTGGAGAATGGACATAATAGGGCCTTTCCTCCCTAGGAAAGGCCAGTGCAAGTTTTTACTTGTAGGAGTGGACTATTTCACTAAGTGGATCGAGGCAGAACCACTGGCTACCATCACTGCAAAAAAGATCCAAAACTTCGTCTGGAAAAATATCATCTATAGATTTGGAGTACCGCATACCATTGTAACTGACAACGGAAGGCAGTTTATTGATAGGGAACTTGCTAATTTCTATGAAGGGTTGAACATCCGACATGTAACCAGCTCCGTCGAGCATCCGCAGACTAATGGGCAAGCAGAGTCCGCTAACAAGGTAATCCTGAACGAGCTAAAGAAGCGGCTGGGTGTGGCAAAGGGGAAATGGCCTGAAGAGTTACTCGAAGTGCTCTGGGCATACAAATGCACCCCTCAGTCCTCAACTTAGGAGACACCATACAACTTGACTTATGACACTAATGCAATGATCCCAGTTGAGGTAGGAGTACCAACATTGCGCCGACAGCTAATAGACCTGTCCATGAACAATGAAAGCCTAGCAGTGAATCTTGACCTCATCAGTGAACTTTGTGACAAAGCAAGGATAAGGGATGAAGCCACCAAACTTAGGGGTGCTAGAAGGTACAACTCTAAGGTCAGTCCGCGATGTTTCCGCCAAGGAGATTTGGTGTGGAGGATGCGAAGTCATGCAAGAAAGGATGAAAGAAAGTTCTCCTCCAACTGGGAGGGACCCTTTCATGTGCGGATTTTGGCCGACAAAGGAGCTTATCGACTGGCCACCTTAGCTGGCAAAGTTATCCCAGGAACATGGAACGCCACGCATCTGAAGTTTTATTTTAGTTAGTTTTCTCTTGTAGTCTTTCTGTTGAAGTTCCTCTTGTGTAATTTTCGTACCATTTATCGTATATGTCAGTGTTATGATATGAGTTTCAGATAAAAACAGCCAAAAGCATTTAAGCAAAAAAGTGATCATGGGGAAGGTATCGCCCAATAGACGACGTCCCATGACTCACTCGGGAAAGGCGGCGTGCAACAGGCGACCTCCCATGATTCACCATGGGAAAGGCATCGCCCAATAGACGACCTCCCATGACTCACCCAGGGAAGGTGTCACCCAACAGGCGATCTCCCACAATTCACCATGGGGAAGGCGTCGCCCAATAGACGACCTCCCATGACTCACCTGGGGAAGGTGTCGCCCAACAAGCGACCTCCCACGATTCACCATGGGGAAGGCGTCGCCCAACAGGCCACCTCCCATGACTCACCCAAGGAAGGCGTCGCCCAACAGGCGACCTCCCATAATTCACCCTGGGGAAAGTGTCACCCAACAAGCGACCTCCCATAATTCATTACGGGGAAGGTGTCGCCCGGTCGACAACCCCCCATCGCCTATGTCTCTAGTTCGATATGAAAAAAGTGTCGCCCAAGCAGCGACCTTAAGCTAATGTACCATTGGAAGACCATAGTAAAAATGTCACCTATCAGGCATCCCCCCATAATACATCATGGCCAACATCACCCAACAAATGGTCGCCCAACAACTCATTAGTTTACTAAGTATAAAACAAGGTTATTTACTCGAAAGATCACGATAAGGGATAGACCAAGCACCATTCGGACACACTTACCATTCGAACATGCATCGTTGCCCAAGTAAGACGATAAATAACATGCCCACGAACGAGGTTGCCATACTACAAATACAAACTACTAGAAAACGTATGAACGAAACATATACGAAAGAGCGAAGAATGATGAATAAGACAAGTAGATTGCACAAAATGTCAAAGTTGTATTATATAACTGCCATAATAGGCGTACAAAATGTGGTTACAGAGATAAGTTAAGGTAAAGTACCCGCCTTAAAAAGACAAGAGTCAAGACTAAGGCATGATCTCCTCGCCCAAAGAACCATCATCAAGAACAGCAGTGTCTTCAGGCGTAACCCTGGATGGGATATCCTCAATTGGCATAAGCTGCCCGTTATAAACATCCATGTTCTCATCCAACTCGTTGTCCTCAGGGGTGTCGTAAAGAAGAACTACTTGGCGGATGGCTTGTTTGAAGGTCTGAGAGTGAACATTCAGCACACAATTCTTTAGGTCAGCCAACTCCAGGTCCAAGTGCGCCTTCTTGGATGCAACCTCGTCATGAGCCGAGATATCCTCGGCAAAGTTTTCTTTGGCTTTCTTAAGGTTAGAAGAAAGCTCCCTCACCCTCCTCTCGGATGCCCCCAATTGCACCCTAAGCGCCTCTCATTCTGCCTCTGCCTTCTTCAGCGCCTCGCCCTGAACAGTGTTGGCGTCCAAAGCTGCCTTCAAAGAATTGCTTGAGGAGGCCAACTCCTTGGTAAATCTAGCCACTTCTGAGGACGATCCTTTCGACCATTCAGCATGAAGAACTTTGGCGAAGGCGAGGGTGCGACTTTGCATCTCGAAGTACGCATTTGCAAGCTCTTCGGTGGAAGCAACGTTTACCGGCCCCCTTTCGGCAGAAGAGAGTGAAAAGTTCACCCCTTTGTAAAAAGCAAAGTCTGGGGCGAACAATTGCTCAATATTGCTCAGCCCGCTTACACCACCCTTTTGTCGGGCCCTCTTCGGTGAGTGCCGAGAAGATGAGGGCTTCTTTTCGCGATCCTTCCTCTTGCCTTTCTTGTCGTCAACAGGAGGAACCTGGTCAGCATATTTAGGCGATGAAGGGATGGTGGGGCGGGGAGTACCCAATCCTCCCCCTTTCTTAGACTGTTTTTCAGCTTTCAATTTCCTCAGCATTTCCAAAAAACTTAGCGCCCTCTTGAGCCATGATCCCTGAAAAAAAATAAATGATTCAGCAGGGTTAAAAATCGGGCAGTGATCGGTCAAAAATGGAAAGATAGCATACCCATCAATTCCACCCAACGCTGTGTAGAAAGAAAAAGCTGCCGAGGAAACCGGTCCAGAATATCGAACATCCTCTTATCGTCCTCGGTCAAAGACAGGATCACATGTCCAGTACAAGGGGAACTTAGGCGCATCCCCGTTAAAGAAAAAATGCCTTCCAGCAGGCGAGATAGTTATTTTAAAAAAAACATTCTTGAAATATTTAAAAGAAGAGCAAAAAGGTGTAAAAAGAGCAGCCCCTGACTGGCTTATTAGCGATAACCACCTAACCGAAGAGAGGCCCAGGAATTGGGGTGCAGTTGGGTAGGCGCCACGTTCAAGGTCCGCAGAACGCCCATTGTAAACTCATCAAAGGGAACTTGAATCTGCGAATCCGTGAACAAACAGGCATACATAAAGAAGAAATGAAATATGTGGCATTCCCGCCTATGACACACATTGTCAACGGTCGAACACCGTTCTACGGAAAGCACCCCCTCCGGTATGCCTTCGGCAAAAATGTGGTACACAGCTGAGTAGCTGTTTACCATCGATGACCAACGATACTTGGAAAAATGACGCGTAACTTGGTGGCTGACCCAGTCATACCCTGCCCGACGAGGGAGGTTATCCTTAGCAATCTCTACCGCCAAGCGACCTCCCGCATCAACTCTATTCCCCTACACCCCGGACCCGGATGCCTCTTCAAGTAAACCAGCATCTTCAGGCGAGCCTCTATCCAGAGCGGAACCCCTAGAAGATAAGCTACCCGAAGACCCAGTAGAAGTAAAAGACAAGGACGATGACATGGAGGACATAGTACCTTTCAGAATGAAAGTCTTACACCTAGCCACTCTTGCACAATAGAAGAAGGATATCGGATATCGGATATCAGAGATTGGAAGGTTTGTAGGAAAGGTGAAAATAACATGCCTACTTATAGAGGGCCAGGCACCCAACGGTCATGTCAAGTGATGTTTCATCTTTCCCGCCGTCCGATCAAGTGACACACAGATCTCGAGGTGGCAATTGTATCGTTTCATCTTCATCGCCATATCGTAGACTGAGACCGACGAGTTCACACCATTGTATTACATCTGAAACAACTCAATGCATCCTCGAACCTGAGGGGCTAGTGTCCATGCCATGACCGAAGAGTATCCGAGAGGTACTTGAATGTCCAAGAGGTACTCGGATGAGAATTGTCCATGTCATGACCGAGAGGTACTCGGATGGGAATAAATCCCAATTGAGACAAACATGAATAAACTCTCGTGATACACCCTCGAGTCTGGGGGCTAGTGTGCATGAGAATGCTTTCCTTGAACTTTCCTTCTTGGTCTTTGAATTTGCAAAATACATCTGTTTTGTAAGGAAATAACCCATTAAATTTCAATATTTATATTTAAATATATGATGAATTGGATGGTATACAAGATGAAAATCTCTTCCAAAAACATGTAGGGTCTTTTTTAATAAAAGCATATTTATAACAAAGAAAAAAACTCTAATATGATACATAGTTATTTTCTTGTTTTATAGTTTATCAAATTAAGATACATATTTTTCTTCTCCTTTTTTATGGTTTTGTATTTTAATAATGTAAATATGAACGTTTCAAATCAACTTAATTTTAATGAAGTAATTTTTTTTAGGTTTTGCAATTAAAATTTCTGAATTTAAATTTATAAAAGATTACAAAAATGGTTTGCACTTAATTTTCCTCTGAACTTAACTATATGACAGTTGTAAACATAAACAATGTCACACTAATGGAAAGCGTAAACACAGATGACGAATAAAAGATCCACATGGTGAATAGTTTACTGGCAAATTCATACCTGATGAAATATGATATCCTTGTTGTCCAAGCAACCGGAAAAGCAAAGCAAGATGATGAAGATCATCTTCGTAACTTACTATATTATTCTCCTTTGTTGAAATCTCATAAATTTGATTTAATGCTTAATCAATTTCATGTTCAAAATGATAATGATACAGTATTAATTTTTGAAGTAAAACAAATGGATATTATTTAACTTCTCCTAAACGAAAGTATAAAGTCCACAGGTAACCGTGTAATGTAACTATAACAATTTGTAAAGCAACGTATTAATAGCAAATGAATTTCGTGAGCCTTTAATGTTCCAGAACAGGGGAATCATTCCTGCATAGAAAATTGAGGGAAGGCGGTGAAGTCAGAGAGATGAGAATCAGTTGCAGAGAGAATGGCAGAGAGAAATTGCAGAGAGAGAATCATACCACACACACGTTTTCACTTTTCGTAGTCACGTAATTTAACACTCTCCTTCCTCATACGTGTGCTTTTGCGCAATTCACTCTTCTTTGCATTGTTTGCCACGTGGCCATCCTCCGTAACCGCTTCTCCCATCACGTGTGTTACAATACTCCCCCTTTTAACAGCAACCTCGTCCTCAAGGTTGAATTGGGGATAAAATTGTTGCAGTTCTTCCAAATCTTCCCACGAATTGTCAGCATCGCTTAATGAATCCCATTTAATTAGCCGTTGTTCAAACTCCTTCCCATTTTTGAAAATTGTTCGAGAATCTAAGGTGCATACTGGATGTACGAGGGGTCAAAACTCATTTGTAGTAAGCGGTAAAGGAATGTATTGTTGCTTCTGGTCTCCATGAATTTTTTTTGCAGGGAAATATGGAAGACCGGATGTATTTTTGCTGATTCTAGCAGCATTAATTTGAAGGCAACCTGGCCAATCTTCTCAATGTTTTTGAATGACCCAAAATACCTTAAACTTAGTTTCTGATTTTTCCTTAAGACAATTGAATGTTGCCGATAAGGTTGCAGCTTGACCAAAGCTAAGTCCCCCACTTCTAATGGAACATCTCTTCGCTTTTTATCTGCTTGGCTCATCATATAATTCTGAGATTGTTGTAGTTTAACCTTTAATTTGTTCAACAACACATCATGAGTTCTCAAACTATCTTGTAATGTTGGGGGATCATCTTCATTGTATTCATACCTGATGAGTGATGGTGGAGGCTTACTATAAACAGCCTGATAAGGAGACATGCCCGTACTATGATGGAAAGCTGAATTGTACCAATATTGGGCCCAAGGAAGCATTTCAACCCAATTTTTAGGATGATCAAATACGTAGCATCTTAGATACATCTCTAATATTTTGTTGAGATTTTCTATTTGACCATCTGACTGGGATGATAAGAAGAGCTCATAGCCAATTGGGTGCCTTGTGATTTAAACAGATGTTGCCAAAATGAACTGATGAAGACCCTGTCTCTGTCCGAAACAATTGTCTTGGGAAAACCATAGAATTTTACCATGTTCTAAAGGAATGCTTCAGCTACTATCTTGCTATTAAATCCAAACTTTAATGGAATGAAGTGAGCAAATTTGGATAACCTATCTATTACCACCGTGATAGTAGAATAACCACTGGACAAGGGCAAATTGGTTATAAAGTCCATTGCAATTTCTTCCCAAATAATGTTAGGAATAGGAAGTGGTTGAAGGAGACCTCTTGGCAAGGATTGACTCACCTTTGCTTGTTGACATATGACACACTCTTTGATAAATTTTTTGATATCCTTCCTCATTTTAGGCCAGTAAAACTGAGCTCCAATTCTTGCAATTGTTCGAGTAGTACCAGCATGTCCACCCACTTTAGATGCATGAAATTCAGCCAAGATCAAGTTGATTAATGTATGGTCATTAGGCACCATAATTCGTCCTTTACGTACAATTACATCTTTATACAATGTATAATCCCCAAATTTGCTTGCATTTCTAACACAACTTTGGTAAATATGTAATAAAGATTTATCATTTTTTGTTGCATCCACTACTGCTTTTAACCAATAATTCACTGGTTCTGACCATGCCATTGCAAAGCTCTTGGACAAGGCATCTGTAGAAATATTTTCTTTCCCAGGGGAGTATTGTATAGTGAAATCATATCCTAGGAACTTGGGAAGCCATTATTGTTGTTCTGGTGTTTGTAGTGTTTGGCTAAGGATTCAGTAATGACATAGAATTCTCTCGTATATGCAGATTGCTTCTGCATTCTGATTGTAAGTTTCTTAGAGAAATATGCAATTTGGTGGTTATGCTGACTTAAGACAGCTCCGATCCCTGAACCTGATGCATCTGTTTCCAAAATAAATGGTTCAGCAAAATTAGGAAGGGCCAGTACTAGTGCAGTAGTTAAAGCAAATTTTAAAGTTGTCATGGCTTGGTCAGCTGTATCATTCCGTTGAAAGGAATCCTTTTTCAATAAATCAGTAAGTGGAGCAGCCATATTGGCATAACCCTTAACAAAGCGCCTGTAACAGCCTGTCAATCCTAAAAATCCTCTTAACTATTTTAAATTTGAAGATCGAACCCAGTTCTGTACAGCTGCTATCTTTTCAACATCCATTGCCACGCCCTCAACAAATAATGTGTGCCCTAAGTAGTTAATCTGCTGGACTCCAAAAGTACATTTTGAAAATTTTGCAAACAGTTTATTTTCCTGAAGAATGTTCAGCACGATTTCCAAGTGTTGCAAATGATCCTTCCAATTGATGCTATATACTAGTATGTGATCAAAAAATACTAGTACAAATCTCCTTAACAGACCAATAAAAATCTGATTCATAAGACTTTGGAAGGTTGCTGGTGCATTGGACAGTCCAAAGGGCATGACCAACCACTCATATAAACCTTGATGTGTTCTAAAAGCAGTGTTGTGCTTATCATCAGGATTCAAGAGTATTTGATGGTAATCAGACCGTAGATCCAATTTAGAAAAATAACAAGCTCCACAAAGCTCATCAATCAACTCATCTACTGTCGGAATGGAAAACTATCCTTTATAGTAATTGCATTTAAAGCCCTATAATCATTACATACCCGCCAAGATCCATGTTTCTTTTTTACCAGAATGATTGGAGAAGAGAAAGGGTTGCTGCTAGGTTGAATGATACCTTCTCTCAACATGTTTTTCACTAATTTTTCAATTTCTTCCTTCTGGCTATGAGGATACCTGTAAGGTTTGACTTTAACAGGAGGGGAGTTTTTTAGTAGAGGTATGTGATGGTCATGAGACCTCAGTGGTGGTAGGCCAGAAGGATTACTGAACACTGAGCTATAGTTGTGTAACAAGACCGCCAATTCAGATTCCATATCATCAAGAAGTTCTAACAAGGAATTTAGAATGGATCCTTCTTGAACTATTTGCATATTGTACACCTCTGCTATAGCATTTGTGTTAACCATTCGTCTTATGTTATGTAATTGAGTTGACTCAGGAAGATTGTTAGTGTCACCTTGTAATGTAGTAAACTTCCCTCCCTGTAAAAACTTTATTTGAAGGTTGTCATAATCTGCCAAATGAGGCCCTAAAGTTTTGAGCCAACTAGCACCCAATATTAGATCTGCTCCCAAAATTGGTAACGAAAATGCAGACAATGTAAATACATTGCCTTGAGCTTGTAGTTTTAAATCCTGAATCAATCCTTCTGACTCCATGTAATTACCGTTGCCCACCATGACTCTGAACCATGGAGCTTGAACAACTGGAAGTTTTAAAAATTTTGCCACTCTTCGTTGAAGAAAATTATCTAAGCATCCTCCATCAATTAACACTGTTACTGAGAGGTTATCTATATAGGCTTTGAATTTGATTGTTCTGACCCCCAAGCTTCCTTTTAAGGCATTTAGAGATAAATGATGATCCTCTCTGATTGGTATTTCCTGTTCTGTTGTATCATCATGTGATTGTTTCTCACTCTCATTTTCCTCCTCATCCATTTGCAACAGCAAACAATGTCTATTAGGACATTTGTGGTTGAAAGAAAACTTCTCATCACAGAAATAACATAGGCTTTTTTCTCTTCTTAGCTGTATTTCAGCCGGGCTGATCCTCTTGATATTGGGATTTTGTAATGGTGGACCAGGTGGTGTGGGTAATAATGGTGGGGTAAGTGATTTAGACACAAATAATGGTTTATTTGCATTTCTGGTTACTAAGTTGTAAGGAGTGGAATAGTAAGATGAAGATGTGAATTTGTTGTGATGTGTGGGTGATGTTTTGGGTAAACTGATATATTTTTCCTTATATAATTTAGCCAATGCTACCACTCTCAACAAATTTATGGGGGTCATGGCCACTACATCTCATTTAATATCATCATTTAAGCCACTAATGAAACAGTTTAAAACAGCTTCCTCAGTTAAACCTTCAGATCTATTAGCAAGTGCCATGAATTTTTAATAATAATCCGATACTGACCCATTTTTTGCAGCTTGAAGAGTTCAGCCATTGGACAATCGAATGGTGACGGGCCAAATTGAGACTCCAAGGCACGGGTTAAAGTTGTCCAGGTGGTGCAACTTCTATCTTCTGTAACATCTGAAACCAAGGTACTACCGCTTTTTTCGAAATGCATTGAAGAAATTTCCACGCGATCTGAGTCTGGAGTGTTATGATAATTAGAGAACTTGTCCGCTTTAAAGATCCACTCTAACACCGGAGTAGAACCATCAAAATGAGGGAACCCTAGCGCAATACCCTTTATCAGGGGAAACTAGTAATCGGGTTAACCTTTATTGTTGATGTGGAATTCGTTGGGCTTCCATGAGATTGAGAAACATTGTCTATCAATTGTTGTAATGTCGATTGCAAGGGCGGCTTCAAGCTTCTCCACTGTTATCGACAAATGACGTAGATCCTCCGCATTATGTTTGACCTCGGTTTGTAATTCCTTCATACGTGTATTCTCAGCCATGGAGTCAATGAAAGTACCAATGTAACAGTATTAATTTCTAAACTAAAACAGATGGATATTATTTAACTTCTCCAAAACGAAAGTATAAAGTCCACAGGCAACCGCGTAATGTAACTATAACAATTTGTAAAGCAACGTATTAATAGCAAATGAATTCCGTGAGCCTTTAATGTTCCAGAACAGGGGAATCATTCCTGCATAGAAAATTGAGGGAAGGCGGTGAAGTCAGAGAGGTGAGACTCAGTTGTAGAGAGAATGACAGAGAGAAATTGCAGAGAAAGAATCATACCACACACATGTCTTCACTTTCCGTAGTCATGTAATTTAACACTCTCCTTCCTCATACGTGTGCTTTTGTGCAATTCACTCTTCTTTGCATTGTTTGCCACGTGGCCATCCTCCGTAACCGCTTCTCCCATCACGCGTGTTACAGATAAGAAACACCCAAACGTTGAACTGAGTTGATGAAGTTAACTTGAAACGAAAATTATCATCAACAGGAGAGACAATCATCTTCCTCACGTATTCTTTCAATAGTGGAACTTGTTTGATGTCACTATCATCTTCCTGCATGTGGTTATGAAAACTCAAGCATAAGAAACATTTATATTGTGGATTTTGATAAAAGTCAGTAATAAGTTAGAATACAAACAGTTTAACACCATACATATTAACTATTCTTACAAATTTATTTCTTTTATGAACTTTGATCTAAGTATATTACCATGAAATGCTACAATTAATTTATAAATTTTGTACACTACTAAAATTATTCCAAAAAAAACAAATAAAATAAGTAAGTCTGGCATTAAGTAGTCGAAACTCAATCTAAAACGAAAGATTAGGCTTGAATGGTTATGCAGTTACATTTAAACTAGAATCATAGGAAAGGAAATAATTCCCCCAAACAGAAGGATGATAGTTGGCAGTGTGTCGAATGAAGTTTGAGTTGGGCTTAGCATCCTGGTGAAAAATAGGAAGTGATGATGATGATACTGTACGCATGCTTGTTTTCTAGTATATTGTACTCTATGGCTTTAAATTGAACGGAGATAAGATATTTCAGCTTTGAATACTAAAGACCAAAACTCCATTCATTTATAGGAATAAAAGACAGATGTCACTATCACTAACCATGCTTTATGCAGGCCCAAAGAGCATCTGAACAGATTCTTGAGGGCGAAAAAACACCTTATTAAATTTATTGTGGTTTCATATAAATTTCATCTTTTGAATTTTGGAACTCTAAATCTCTTTTATTGATTTTTTTAATTAATCTTATTTGATATTTTTAAAATTAATGAATTTAAAATGTACTTTGAAATATACAACTTTTAAATGTACTTTGATATTTTTTACATGTATTAAGGAGATTTTCTTATAATACACGTGTGATCTATATATCAATCTTTTTCCCTTTTCATCGTTGCTTTCCTTTCTTTTTCTTTATAAAAAAATAATTCTACCCTTGTTTTGCTTTTCTTTTTTAAAAACACAAATTCTTGAGTATTCCTTAATAAAATGATTGAATCAAAATTTCTATGAAACTGGGGTAATGATGAAAAGAAAATAGTTTAGGTAAGTTGGGTCAAACCTTTACAAGTAGGAGGCTTGTGGTTAAAAGATATTATTAAGTTTAATGAGGCATTAGCTAAATGGAAATGGAGGTTTAGGGTGGAGGAAGAGGGAGTGTGGAAGATACTATTAGTCTAGGTAATTGGAGGGACATGGGGGAAAAATTAACAAACATAGCCAATCTTGCTGGTGGCAGAAATTATGCAAGGTGTGGGATACATGTGCAAAGGTAAGTTGGTTTGTTAGAAGGATTAAGTGAGTACTAAAGAATTGATTTCATTATGAAAATAAACCTAAAAATGTCATATAATTTAAATCTATTAGACACCAAGAATTCTGATTCATAAGTTGAATTTTCAATTACATAAGCTTCCTATTTATAAACTAAAAGATGACTTTTCTTGCAAGTTTTTCAAAAACTCTCCAATAAGAGCTTGACAAGTGACAAGTTAGGAGTGGAGAGAATCCTCTCCATTGGGAGAGTGTCATGTGACAAAAGTAGCTTGCAGTCCAGGCTTCAAACGCTCTCTAATGAGAGGTGGATAAGTGGCAAAAGAAGCTAGGACAAGAAGCTCCTATGTAGTGGCTACTTGGAGTGTCATGTGGTGCCTTTTTGGACTCATTCTTGCTAGGTGGCATTTTCTTAGAGTATTCTTTCAAATGTGGTCGCCCACTTTTTCTTATGGGCTTCAAGGCCCAAAACCCTACACCACTTGACCTAAAATACAATGATCAAAGCGCTATCCTACCTGGCCCAAAATAAATTATACACTACTCTATACAATGTTTACAAGTAATTGTCTTGTAATCTTGAAACTCCAAAATTTCTAGAGTGATCTTTTCAAATTTTGAACTTGGGTCCAAAAGTCCGTTTAAAGGCCTAAACAAGTCTAATTAGGCCTAAACTCTTGAGATTCTAACTCAATAACCTCTATATTCTTATCTGTAGTCTTAGAGACGAGTGTGCATCACTACTGCAACAAATATGAACTAAAACTACTATTCATAATAATACGAGTATATTAAAAAATTTTACATCTTATAGGAAAAAGATTCTCTCGTTGTGACTATTGTAGTTCAACGAGATGATTTTGAAAAAGCCTTCTTGTTAATAATAACTCTCATTCACAAGAAATGCTTTTCTTGTTATTATTTTATTGTTATATTGTTATCATCATCATCATCATCATCATCATCATCATCATCGTCATCATCATCATCGTCATCATCGTCATCATCGTCATCATCATCATCGTCATCATCATCATCATCGTCATCATCATCATCATCGTCATAATCATCATCATCATCATCATCATCATCATCGTCGTCATCATCGTCATCATCGTCATCGTCATCATCATCGTCATCGTCATCGTCATCGTCATCGTCATCATCATCGTCATCGTCATCATCATCGTCATCGTCATCATCGTCATCATCATCATCATCGTCATCATCATCATCATCGTCATCATCATCATCATCGTCATCATCATCATCATCGTCACCATCATCATCATCATCATCATCATTTGTGTATCTTGTTATTACTTTGTCCATGAAGACTTTTGCCTGTACTGGTGGGGAAGAGGAAAGGATCAGTAATTGAACCATAGAAGAAGTCAAGTTCATAAAGTTATGTTGGGTTCTTAGTTGTGCATGCATCAAAATATCAAATGATGAATAAGAAGAGAATTTATCAGTTATAAGTGATGAAAATCTACCACCAAGCTCTAACAATCTGTTTCATTTTAGTTACAAATTAGCATAGAAAACAACTTTTTATCTTTTCAGTTTCTCTTTTTCTTTGTCTTAGATCTTTAGTTACTGCTCCTTCTACTTTTCTTTATATATTATACATGTTTTATACATGTTTTTTTTCACTTGTTCCATTGTTTTCACATGTTTTTTTCACTTGTTGCATTGTTTTAACATGTTCTATTTCACTTGTTGCATTGTTTTCACATGTTCTATTTCACTTGATTACTCTCACTAGATGTTTGGACCCTTGTGATAACTCCTTTCAAGTCTCTGTATGGAAAAACTATTGCAGATATTTTTCTCTTTTCAGACCCTATTTGGCTATTAAATTTCAAGTAATTTTATTTATTTATTTATTTATCTTTCACATACAATATTTTTTAAGTATAATATATATGTTGCACAAAGTTCAAAAAGTTGTAGTTTGTTATTGAATTGAATTCACACAATTTTATCTAATTATGTTTGCAGTTTTAATCTTTAAATTTCTATTGTGTTGTGAACTTATGGAAGTTGTAATTCTGATTAATTGTCGGAGTTAACTTTAATTGTTTAAGTTCTGTAGAATAATTTTCTATTTACACGGTGGTCCCATACAGAATGTAGAAAACCTTTGTAGGCACCTCATTTTTTTTTTAAATAAAAATTTGGTTAATATGAAGGGAAGAAATTCCAATAATTCATTGTAGTGTAGGCTATTTTAAAATAAATTATGATTTTTTTTAATTCTTATTAACTTACACTAATTTTAAACATAAAATATATATTATGTATTATTAGCATTAACTAACCTGATATTGTAATATCTTAGAAAATAGCTATAGAATAAAAACTAATTTAAAATCTAGTTTTAGAGATAAATAAGATAACAACTATTTTTTTTAACAGAAAAGTTGTTTAAGTAAAAGTTAGTTATTTACTTTTTATTTTTATAACAAACACTAACCCTCTTTCTCCCTCTAAGAAGATATTCTATTTTATTCTAATAAAAACCACCAACTATCTCTAAGAAGATATCCTATTTTATTCTTATAAAAACTACCAACTCTCTCTCTAAGAAGATATACGGTTTCATTATTATGAAAACTACCATCTCTCAAACAATTTCTCTTTAAAGTTTTCTACCTTCTCTCTAGATTTGTGATCTCATAGGTTATCAGATTTACAATAAGAG
>Ga0209489_103709_pt1 | contig 29327 bp, 12 predicted proteins | sample SiratrowhiteBW_FD_187527 | JGI IMG/M metagenome (GOLD analysis project Ga0209489, IMG submission 187527) | Root nodule microbial communities of legume samples collected from California, USA - Siratro white BW (SPAdes) (version 2) | ecosystem: Host-associated > Plants > Roots > Nodule | place...
TGAAAAAGATTTTTTGAATGAAATTAATTATGATAATTTAATAGATAATTTTGCATCACAAAAAGTTCGAAAAATAAATTTTAGATAAAAACATCATAAATTTAATTATTTTATTAATTTAAAAAAGACTTTATTTTTTTATTCGCTTTAAGTCTCCTAAAACCTCGAGCCGCCACAGGTAATGGGTACACCATTCTTACAATTATTCTAAAAATATGTAAGATGGGCAATATCTCCCTCACAGACACACAGATAAAACATATACTAAACATATATGTAACTAAACGAATAAAAATATATTTTCTTAAAACTATCTAAAGAAGAGTAACTTTTATCTTTAGTTATTAAAAGGCAGTGCTTATATATTGTTTATATTATACACATAAAATGTATGAAAAAAATTGATAAGAAAATATGTATAGGATAAAGCAACGTGAAAGAAAATAATAATAATAAGAAGAAGATGAGGATTGTCTGATCCCATGCATTAGGGAGTCTGATTTCCTGCTCCTTCTTATTTCAATTCAGTATTTTAATTACTGATAGCTCTTGTAGAGAGGTTTTAATTAAAGCGTACCCCATTTGTTGAGCAGAAAAAGTATGAAGTAATTAATGAAGATTGACCAGAATAAAACTTCTCGGATATGGTATAGGTCGGCCATTACTTCCTAAGTAATATGGAAACAAAACCACGTGTGCCCTTAATTTTCCTGTCCCACTACCACAAAATAACACATATAAAATGAGTTACAAAGAGTAATGTTATATTTTTCTAAATAAGAAACAAACCGTCGGGGGTTTCGAATAAAATATTTTTAACTTGTTCCATCACTTGTTTGCATTCTAATGAGATAGGATTTGTTTACCTTTTTTGTTATGATATCCAACACTCTAATGTTGGGTAACTTATATTTTTTGTAAACTCTAATTTTTTTAGTAACTTAATAAGATAATTTACGTAAAATTTAATAATTAAAAAAGACTAATAAATCATGACCCATTCTAAGATATATGATCGGATGTTTTATTTTTAATTAAGACAATGAAAATATTTTTCAACTACAGATAAAACTTTTAAAAAATCCATGAATAATATCCACAACAATACCAAAATATAAGAGAATTTAGTGTAACTACATCTAACTCTAACAAAGATTTTGCTGCTTATAAATGAAAAAGAAAGAATAAATTCACCCCTTTTGGAGAAGCTTCTTCTTCTTCTCTAAAACTTAGTTTAAACCTCTCTTACAACAACTTTTCCCAAATGATCTCAAAATTCGTTTTTAAAATAATTCATTAAATTTACATCATTAAAGTTGAGCTTTAAAAACTCATGCTAAGTCTTAGAATTTTCAGTTCTTCCTCTTTTTCTACAAAAAATAATATAGATTTCCACTGATATGTTTAAGGAAATAAAATATGCAACTACTCACTCCAAATTCATCCAACCATAAGCTACATCCAAATCCATGGTAAATCACTTAGTTATGAATAATAATATATTTATAAACAAAATAGCTAAATACAACAACATAATTTTATTATTTTTTATCTTTATTTACGAAGATCTAATATTTTTATTAAAGAACATATCATTATTTCTTTTTATACTTATTTATCTTATACTATTATTGTTTTGGTTTTTATTGATCTCACTGTTGAAGAACTCTTTTCAAGTGAACTTGTATTCAATATTTGAATATCATCTATATGAACTTATATTTTACGAGTTCTTAGCTGGACAAAAAAAGAGTATAACAATTCATCCCTCCATCTTTTGACACTAACATAATCTTTAAGAAAATATAAAAAAAAATATTATAAGAAGTTGTAGTAAAAGTAGTGTGGCATATTCAACTTTAGAAAATGAGTTTCTGCTTTTATACAAGAGTTGCATATTAGTGATTATTATATATGCAGATATGTATGAGGACGTGTAATAATAGAAAAGAATGGGGGGAAGAGTGTGGTTATCCTTTGTAACATGGATCTCGACCTTCATTTTGACTTCTGGACAATGAATGGGATATGCAATCTCACTCGGAAATGAAAATACGTTTAGGTCTCTAGCTAGGTATGTTACTAGACCATCTTTTGGACCTTTTAATTCCAACTATGTTTCTTATTTAAATATGGGAGTTTAATCTCTAAGTTAAAATACAGTCCTCACTATTTTATCATTAAATAATTAATTCAACGTCAATATTGGTCATAATAAAATCTTCAAAATAATCAAAATTTCATATCATGACTCTATGCATCTTTGTCAAAACAAATCTCCAAAATTATTTCTACAACACAACCAATTGTGTTGTTTATTAGGCCACGTAGTGTAAATTATAATTTACTGTCTCGAACTCTTTATAGTTTAAATTATAAACACGTGGGTAATTAGTATGGATGCAGATATTGATATTTATGGAATGAGTGAGAGTGAGTGGATAAAGACAGGTTCTCTTTCAATGTCTACCGAAATGGATGAGGATATTATTTTGTCCTTAGAATTCTTCACTCTCAGGTTGCCAAAAGCAAAATTGTTTCTGAACATCTCTAACAGTTTTGTTAAGTAAAAGATACTAAAGAAAGAGGATAAAAAGAGAGTAGAAAAATATACAATTAATTTATGAATGGTAGGGTGAAAACATATGCATCGATTATTACTCTAATCCCAATTTTAACCGCAGAAAAGAGTTACTCGACATTTATTCAAGGGCTGATCATTAAGAAATTAGTAAGAACTCTTCTTCTTTTTTTTTTGGCTTAAATTCTCTTTACTTTTTCTTTTATAATTATGGGAATGTTCAATTTCGGTATTCATAGTTTTTTTTTTTTTTTTTTTTTTTTTTTTTTTTTTTTTTTTTTTTTTTTTTTTTTTTTTTTTTTTTTTTTTTTTTTTTACAGATTTGATCCTTTTGTTTTTTAAAATTGAATAATTTTAATCTATCAGTAATATACTATTCATGAATTGTTGACATATATGAAAATTTGCTATTAAATCTTATTACTAATATTTTATGAGTGTGAATGAACTACTGACATCACGTCCATATACGTATCTTTTCTATTAGTAATTAGATGATATATTTATAGCAAACTAAAATTACTTAATTTTAAAATATTGTAATTGAAATTAAGAAAAAAAATATTTTGTTAAAAGTGTTGCAAGTATATAATAGAAAAACATATTTTTAATAAGAAAATTTCTATTTTTATTTTTTGTATTATCTTAGAGGGAAACAAAGAAAAGAAAAAGAGAGAAAGGTAAAATATATTTAAACAAATATAAATATTATTAATTAAATTTTCATCTTAAAAATATTATTGATATTTATATTCTCAAAATAAAAAAAATTATATCATTCCTTTGCTGAGTATATTTATTGTCATTATACCCTATGTTAAAATGCATCTAATTTTTGTTTTACGTCACATACCATATGTTAAAATTATTATCACACGCATGTAAAAAGTATTTTTAAACGAATATTTTAAATTTTATAAAAATTAAATTAATTTAAAAGATTAAAGTTAAATTTGACTATTTATAGTACAAATTAAAATTACATTCCGATTTACCGTCATTAAATATCTCTTTTTATCAGCAAAATATATATTAATATAAAAATACTTTAATTTTAACTTATTCTTACATAATCAACTTATAAAATTTGACTTATATCTTTTTAAGTTGAGGTATAAAATTTATGAGTAATTTAACGGTAACCAAATAACAAGAACAATAAATTATCCAAGAAATCTAATTAAGATAGACGTCTGTTTTATATTAAAAAATAAATTTAAATTTAACTCATTCTTATTTTTAAAATAAAATTTATTTTCATTTATATATTATAAAACAACATTTAAAAAACATATTGGATAACCAACTTTGTATCTGCTGCTAAAAAAACTGTCCAAGCACTCAAATACCCTATCGCCATCAGTATCGTTATGCAAATGGGTATATCAAATAAATCATAGCACAATTCTTAGTAAATCATGAATTAAAAGACTAAGAAAACCATAATGCAAACATGCACTAGGATTCAATATTTCTCTTATATAAGGAATAGTATATGATTCAATATTAGAGAAAAGTATTTGTATATATATACATCTTATACCACTACTTGTATATAGCCTCTATTAATTTGTATAAGAAAATGGCATGTGAAATACCGTGATGGGGAAACAGACATTTAAGATCATGATTAACTAACAACAAACACTTTAACTACCTAACAATATCTATAAGGAGTTGCGATTGTCTCCCCATGATAATTAATGTTAATGGTGAGGGATCTTCCACTGCAATGGTTGAAGACATTATGTTAGGTAGGTGGCATAAGGGCATTGGACAAACGTCAATTTCGAAGTTACACAACCCCGTCATTGGGGCAGCATTCAGAAGGTCCTGTTTTTAGTAAGACTAGGACATCACTATACATGCTTATCCTTACCTTAAATTAATATTGTAAAAATGGAACTCTAGAAGAATACATTCAATTTGTTTCCACTGGGTGGGGTCAAATCAGAACATAATCTGTTTTTATTGATGAAATTATATATATATATATAAATTTTTTTTGAACTTGTATTGTTAAGAGGTTAATTTTGGATGTTTATACTTTAATATGATGATGTTTTTGAATTTTAAAATATAAAATTATATTGGTTTTTTTTTTATCCTTACAAATGAAAAATTGATAAAGATGAATTTTGAAAAAGAGATTTTTTTTTTTTAAGTAATGGAACTGTGCAGAGATATAATTGATTTTTTTTTATCAGCAGCAGAAATATAACTGATAACATTGACTAAGTTATTAAAAGATCTTAAAGAGACTCTGTTAAAAAAATTATGTTATCAAGAAAATAGTTGAATATATAATTAATTACGTTAACGAAAAAGCAATTAATATCTCTAATTACTTCAATTCTTCAGCAATTGCCCTCTCAATTATTTGTAATCTTTAATTTTATATTAGTTGTCACGATTAGCTGAAGTCTTTTAATTACTTTAGTTTCATAATATTTAGATATAAGATTATATTTATTTTCATTTACAGTTCAAAATCATCTTATTATATCATTTACTCACGATTATTTACAAATTATGCAAGTTATATAGACTTGTGTAGTTTAACATTCTGAAATTTATTATTATTATTATTATTATTATTATTATTATTATTATTATTATTATTATTATTTTTAATTTATCTTCAAAGCGGTTTCCATTTATGAAAATATTTTATATTTGGTTTATTACATTTATTCAAATTTACCTGCATTATTTACCAGTTTTTTTTTTTTTAAATTGAAGTCATTTTGATTAACTTTAATAATATGAGGGGCATAAGTGGGAAGATCTCGTAAGAATGAGAAATGAACCAAATCATATAAGTGAATGACACCACCTTCAACCCAAAACCTTAAGACTTAAGACAGTAGGTTTATAGTCTTATTTCTTATATATTGTTCAACTTACTCAATTTTACTGGGACTTAGACTCACACTTGAATATCCAACAATCTCCCTCTCAAGTTAGAGCCCCTCTACACTCCCTATCTCGTATGTCACGAACTTTCGGCTCTGATACCACTTGTTGGAAGAATCCGAGAGGCATAACCGGAGAGATTTAATAAAAATAAGAAATGGACCCAACATACAAGGAAATGACACTACCTTCAACCCAAAACCTTAAGACAGTAGGTTTATAGGTCTTCTTTCTTATATATTGTTCAACTTACTCATTTTTATTCAATATAGAACTTAGACTCACACTTGGATACTTAAGAATATCTTATGAAATAATGCGAGTGATTTGATAAAAAAATTAGAAAAAATTAAATAAAAAAATAATAGAAAAATATATTCTGCACTTTAAAAAATTTTCATTTTTTCTTTTTATTTTGCTGGATATATGTAGAGAAATAAAAATAATAAATTTGGTTTGAAAGTTGATACCCCTAAAGCAACAATCCATTTCCACACTTGAAAGGGAGAAGATCGGTCACCTTGATCTGTAGCTCCACCACGTAGCAGTAGAGTGGAATTTAAAAAGAAATGTTGGGCAAAGTACTGATATATGTGTAAAAAATGCTCCACAAGAAGAAAAACACATGAATTAATAATGTTAATACCCTCGAAGCTGCACTTTTCATCAGCATTGGAATTGTTGAGTTAGCATTGAAACACATGATCTAGAATTGTACTCCTGAAAACGAATTGTATGTTTTTTAAAGTCACAGCTAGAGTTGGTAAACATAATCTCCCAAATAACTTTGTTTGACTTTAAACTTTTGGGGTTAATAAAATACTAGTGGTCCCTGGTGTTCATGTGCTGTTGTAAATCCCTATATGTAATTTTACTAAATTCAATGACATTCGTATATATACTTTGTATGAAGAGGAACTTTCTGATATATTTCTCTCAGCTACTTGAGTCAAAATCTTATTATACTCATCGTATTCGTGTTTCCAAAGAAACAATCGTTTAAAAGACGTGCAACTTATAAACAAGGAAAAATATTGCAACACTGATAAAGAGACAAAAAGAGAAGAGACACAAGTTCCTGATATGATTGAAGAAGTTATACGTTAAAAAGAGAAAAGTAAAAGCAGAATAAAGAGTGTCCACTAGATTTACGTGTATATAGTGTTAGAGTGCTCCAAAATAGGGTTTCTTATTATTAAGAAGTTTTTGCCTAAACTTTCCCATAGCTACTTGGAAAAATCTTCAACTTTTACCTACCCTTTTGTCTACTCAAATTATTGTGAATTCAAGATGTATTTAATGTAAAAGCGCGCACACACACACGTATGTGTGTATATATATAAAAGTTAATTAAATATTAGATGAAGAGTAAAAGAACAAATAATGAAAGAGTAGTTGATATTATTTTAAACTTTAAAACTATAATAAAAATCCTCGCTTTTAGTCAAATAATTGTGAATTAAAGGTGTATTTAATGTAAAAAGAAGTATTTGAATGGTTGAATATTCTAAATATTGAATGCAATTTTAAAATATTTCATGAAATATAATGTTTTAATTAGTGGAGATTTTGAATACAAAATAAGGATTTAGAATTTTTAGGTAAAAAATATACTTTAAATATACCTAAAAAGTTTTGTCTTCTTCTTTTTGTGTGAGGCTATTATATCGTGACAGTATTGTTAAAGAATTATACCAAATGTTTAACTATTGGAGATTTTGAAATTATGACTCGGATTTCATTAAGTTTGGGATTTTTTTTTCTTTTTTAAATGCATACTTTAAATGATGTCATTTTTGTTACCATATTTTGATATCATTAAGATATTGGACCAATTGCATATTGTTCTTATCTAATTATATTTTCATTCATCCATTTGTGTACGAATTATGAGTTTATTAGCTCGTGTTATGTTTGTCTTTATTTGGATTCATCATTTATTTTGACATAATTGATATTTATTTATCATATACTATTTATTCTTGAATTATTAAATTAATATTATTCAGATTTGAAACGGATAGAATTAATATGATATAATCATAATAATTTAATGTATAAATACAAGCTATTTGGACATATGACATGAGTGAGTTCGTAATGGAACGACGAGCTCTCATTTAAGATACATTTGACAGTCTGAGACCAATAACATATACTTTAATTTTTCAATTTATGAAAAATAATAAGGAATATTTTATTATATGTTATACTTCCAGTTCATTCTTAATTTGTCTTTTAAATAATATTCTTTTTTATATGTTATTTTTTCAAATTTTAAGATAATATATTTTTTCAATTATACATATACTTTAAATAATAAGGATAAAGCAAAATTAGCTATGATAACTAAGAGAAAATTTAATCACACAAAAATATACATTCAAAGAAAATTAAAAGGAATATAACAAACAAATCATTTAAAATTGTACTAAAAATGTAAGGAAAGATAATAATTAATTTGAATAAAAAAGTTTAAACAATTATTATAAATCAACTGAAGAAGAATACAAATAAATTATAGTTAAAATTTGGGCTTGTCTATAGTAAACATCTTTTTAACTTTTATAATTATTATTGTTATAACGAGTATGCCATGATTATGCATTGTTAAAGTGAATATTTAAATTAATGTAAAGAATACATGAGTCTTTAGATAGTTTTGTTTGTTATTAAGATCCATCACTCTTTAGTAGCAAATCCAACTCATTGCTTGACCACCATACCCTGTTGCCACCAAAATTCAAATTACTGTAGCGAACGAAGTGTTCTACACTTAATCGGTTAAACTAGTTTTTCAGCAATATATATAAATTACTAAAGTGAATACTGACTGTGATAACACACTTTCAGTGTTTGTGTAGAGCTAGAAACAGCGACTTTCAAATTCAACGAGAAAGTAGCGCATTAATCAGTGGAAGTGGAGTGGGTAGTGTACAGAATCAGTGAATCAGTGTGATGGGTCCTGAGAGAAAAAAAAAATGAACAATTTACTCAACACTTTAAGGTTTGTATTTCCATCATCTATCGCTATCCTCATTTGGAAAAATATAGCATCCATCCCATTCATATTATCAAGTGTTGGATAGTTAGGCAGTTATATTGCATATTTGGAGTGATGCTAACAGAATAACCAAAACCTTTCTGCCACCCCTGCCCTAAAAGTCTAAAGAAAAAGTTGAGCATTTACAACTTACAAGACAACACCTTATATACAACTGTTCATGATTTTCTTTAAAACATTTTCATGTCATCCTTTCTCACAGTTTAAGGATTTTATGTGCCAGTTTAAATAAAATTCAGTGTCCATCTTTAACATTCATTTTCCCAAGAATTACATGCAGCTTTGCAATATGGTATACTTCACTTTTGATACCTAATTAACCAGCCAAGTGTAGATTGCATGCAGTAATAAGCTCACGAGAAACAACAATATCTAGAGAAGAGTAAAGCCATTTGAAAAATATTTCTTCAAAAAAATATATAAGAAATAGTCTGTGTACATCAGTTTCAGTCATAACTAACTAAACTGTTTTATATACAGTAGCAGAGCTAAAAATATGGATCCTGCTAGCAAGAGTAGTAGTCAAAGAACATTTAATACACTCATTAATTATTAGTATCCTCAAGCAGACAACATTTGGCAAAAAATATAATAACACCAAAATATGTAGTGACCTGTTTCTATGCAACTATAGCCGTAATCTACTTACCCCGCAGCCAACGTTGTTGGTGGTTTTCTTAACAACAGCCGCGGTAATTGTACCCTATATACTTCCCTTACTCTTTATGCTTCCTTTCTTTCAAACTTCCAGCACTTTCACACCACTATATATCCACGTTTACAATCAATTTCTATGTGACCACGACTAATACATTTATTTTATTTTTTATAAAAAATAACATGTTATATGAAAAATAGTTAAAATGATAATAATCTATAATAATTTATCCACTTACAGGCTTTCTCTCTAGAATCACACAGAAATCATATCCTTTCCCGGTTGGCGAAGCAAAGTTATTTTGAAGCCATATTTTAAACCCTTGCATGATAGACTTGGTCTTCCAAAGTTGCAATTACATTACTTGGAAATTAATTAAAGTCACATTTTGAAGTTTACAGTTATACCCCTTTGTCCTATTTGTTTGGACGAGTCTCGAGAGGGTTCCCAGTTTTGCCTTTATATAATGCACTTCCACTTTGTTTAGTTTTCCAACACAAACTCTTCTCTTCCTAAACCCAAACTCTTGTTTCTCCTTAGGTGTGCATGTTTGGTGCCACACTCCGAAACTCGATAGCTCTTGATTCTGTAGACATGCCTGAGGCTCCAAAGCACTTGTGCCACGAGCCAAAGGAGCTTGGTGATGGTGGTGGTGGTAGTAACACTAGTATGATCCAGGAGAAGAAGAGAGCCCTGGAATACATTGAAGAGGTCACCAGAAACGCTGATGAAATCCAAGAAAAGGTGCTTGCACAGATCCTTTCTTGTAGTGCAGAAGCTGAGTACCTCCAACGCCATGGCCTTGATGGTCGCACTGACAGAATCACTTTCAAAAAGCTCGTGCCAGTGGTCACTTACGAGGATTTGAAGCCTGATATTGATCGAATAGCCAACGGTGATACCTCCCCAATTTTATGTTCCAAACCCATCTCAGAATTCCTCACTAGGTAAATATATCTCCCCCTATATATACATCAACTTCAACCATCACTTTGATATCTCTATACATTTGACTTTGCCTTATTTCTTCTATTATTATTTATTTTAAATTAGGCTAAAATAAAACTTTGATCTGTTATCTGCATTTTAAGTTTCAGTTCTATCTCTTAAGTTTGAAAAGTTTTACTATGATCCTTAAATTATTTCTGTTAAACCAAATTGCCCTTTCCTCAGTTTTTCACACTGTAATTTGGTCAACTTTATAAGAATTTGTTATAAATCTGACACGTGAATTTGGTTTCACAGAGACATGATACGAGATTAAAGTGGAAGAACTAAACTAAAAACCTAATAGATGTGCTGAAAAAAAATTGTATTTAGTATTACATAAAAAATGTTATATGCTTAAAAAAATGGTATGTGTTATGATTTACTGCCTGGAAAGAAAAATGGTATGACAAGTTTATACTAAATAATATATTTTATATGAAAAAAATTATTTATCAATCGCATGAGTTGTCACATCATATAAAAAATAATATAAATAAATTATTACATTGTCGTGAGCTATGTTCTAACCGAACATAATCGAGAATTTCCGTTTATAAGAAAGAGACAATTACATGATTATGAGTTGAGGTCATGGTAATTTTGAATCATGTAAAAGATCCTCATGAATAATATTTTATTTAAATAAAGTTCTCTATAGATATTTATAAAAAATACTTAAAATGATTTCGTATACTAAAATCAACTTGTGCAACTTAGATTTTAGAAATTTTGGTTCAAGGAAGAAACTTAATTTGTTTATTTTTTTTTCCTGTAAATATTTATAGAGAACTTGTGTAGTTTTTACACTTTGTCTCATTTAATCATAAATCATTATATAATAAATATGTTTATTATTATAATAATAATTTTAAAAATCATATAGTAATACTTTATGATTGACTTAAAGTTATGAAAGTTTGTATATATACATATATAAGAAAATGATATCAGCATAGGGTGATGTAAAATGTTAATATTTGCAGTTTAATTTTCGTAAACCAAATTAATACTAACAATGGAAAATTAATTAACTCTTAAGACTAGTATCAGGCTCTTTTTTTGGGGTACGAGATTTTTTAAAAATTAGCAGTCCTGTTTGGTTCGAAAATATTTATACAGAAATGCATGAAATGAAAATTTGACCAGTTATATTAATGCTGATCATACATGGTTGGAGGAAATCAAATGTTTGCATGGTCTTTTGACATAGTGTGGACACAATTTTCATAAAGAATAGAAATTAATCTGTGGTATGTTTATTGAATGAGTAAGCTCTGGAACGTCTGGTGGGGAGAGAAAACTGATGCCTACCATTGAAGAGGAACAAGAGAGAAGATCATTGCTTTATAGCCTTTTGATGCCAGTGATGGATCAGTTTGTGCCTGGTTTGGACAAAGGCAAAGGCATGTACTTTCTGTTCACAAAATCAGAAGCCAAAACTCCTGCTGGACTCCTTGCTCGTCCCGTTCTCACCAGCTATTACAAAAGCTCACACTTCAAGCACCGCAAACATGACCCCTACACAAACTACACCAGTCCCAATGAAACCATTCTCTGCCCTCACTCTTACCAAAGCATGTACTCTCAGTTGCTCTGTGGCCTGTGCCAAAACCAGGAAGTTCTTCGCGTTGGGGCAGTCTTCGCCTCCGGTTTCATTCGTGCCCTTAAGTTCCTCGAGAAGCACTTCGTTTGTTTGTGCAATGACATAAGAACGGGCAACCTAGACAGCAAAATCACTGACCCCTCAGTGAGAGAAGCTGTGATGAAAGTACTCAAACCAAATCCCACGCTTGCGGATTTCATTGAAGCCGAATGCGTGAAGGGGTCGTGGAAGGGAATCATTACCAGGATATGGCCTAACACCAAGTATGTTGATGTTATTGTCACAGGAACCATGTCTCAGTATATTCCCATATTGGATTATTATAGCAATGGTCTTCCTCTTGTGTGCACCATGTACGCTTCTTCTGAGTGCTACTTTGGCCTGAATTTGAACCCCTTGTGTGACCCAAGTGAGGTGTCTTACACACTCATTCCCACCATGGCCTACTTTGAATTCTTGCCTGTCGATCAGATCAACGGACATACTGATTCCATTTCTAACCTAGAGCATGAACATTTGGTAGATCTTCTTGATGTGAAGCTGGATCATGAGTATGAGCTTGTGGTCACCACTTATGCAGGTAATTAAACAACTTCAATGTGCTTATAAAAGGTCATATTTTCAAGACACACAAATATATTTATATTTGACAATTGCTAGCATAAACTCTCATTAACACATGTTTCTAGTTTCACTGAGAATTATTAGAAATATAAAATTTGGCGGATCCATTTCTTATTTAATGAGTTTCATTATAGTTTTAAATTAATTTTAGCCAATAAAAAGATAAATCATTAGTTAATTTAGAATTATATCATTTGTATAATGTTGAGAATATCAACTCTCTTGTAAATTACAATAAAGTAGTACACGTCATATAAATATTGGTTCAAGACTATAAACACATGAAAATACTATACCTAATATTGTTTTTTCATAACAGAGAATGAATGAGTTCATAATTAATAAATTAACAGATGATTTAGTGTTCATAATGATCTCCTTAATCTTCACACAGATGATACTATATATTACCTAAAAAATCTTTTCTTTGTACAGGACTTTACAGGTACCGGGTTGGCGACATCCTCCGTGTAGCAGGATTCAAGAACAAGGCTCCTCAGTTCAACTTCGTGTGTCGAAAGAATGTGGTTCTGAGCATTGATTCTGACAAAACTGACGAAGTTGAGCTCCACAATGCTGTCAAAACTGGTGCAGACCTCCTTCCACAATTTGGTGCATCTCTCACTGAGTACACTAGTTGCGTGGACACGTTAACAATCCCAGGCCACTACGTTCTCTACTGGGAAATAAGCACAAATGGCCAAACCACAGATATTCCTTCTTCTGTTTTTGGTGATTGTTGCCTCGCCATTGAAGAATCTCTGAACAGCGTGTATCGGCAGGGGAGGGTATCAGAGTGCATTGGAGCTTTGGAAATAAGGGTGGTTGAGGATGGCACGTTTGACAAACTCATGGACTTTGCTCTTAGCCAAGGTGCCTCCATAAACCAATACAAGACACCTCGTTGCATCACTTATGCGCCCATTCTCGACCTTCTCAACTCCAAAGTTGTTGCCAATTATTTCAGCCCCAAATGCCCAAATTGGGTCCCTGGTCACAAGAATTGGTGCACCCTTCATTGATACCATAGCCTGAAAAAGAACATCTCTTGTTTCCATTGTGAGATTAGCTCAGAAATTAAACCCATGCCACTCCACTGTAGTCTTTCAAGTTTTAGTAATAAACCGAATAAGATATATTCTCATGGTATATTTTAAATTTACTTGTAGGAGTTAATCTAGAAAGGACTAGTTTCTACTGGTGAACTACTTTTCAAATCCTGTAAGAAGTTTTTAGTGTGTAAGAAGCTAAATTTCGTAACAATTTCCAAAATTGGATTATATATATATAGTTCACAGCCAAATTGAGCCGTAAAAGTGGTGGATGCAGATATAAAAGTATTGGATAGAATCGTGTGTTTTCATTAATCTCTGAACACTTCTCGTTCATTTCTATTCCTTTTTCTTCTGCCAAATGGCGATGCTTTTACTTCTTTTCAATGTTTACTAACCCAAGCTTCATGTAGCAAGCACAGAGTGACACAAACACCAGCTGCAGATACAGTTCAATATATGCTTCAGATGTGATTATTGAGGTTTGTTACCAAACCAATAATTTTCGTCCTTTATGTTTGCCAGCTATCATAATTATTAAATCCTGTTAATATTTTTTTATGGTAGAACGGGTACTGCTCATTTATAGCCCTGACACGGAAAACATTTCATTTGCTTCTAACATTTTATACTCTCAGTACTTTTTATAGCCATTGATGATATATATCAAGAAAAGAAAAGGGTAGAAAGATTGAGTGAAAGTAAGAAACTGCTTTTTTTATCCTTGAGTGACAAATTATTCAGATACTCTAAATGTGTAAGATGATTTAAATATTTAAACTACTTATAAAAATACGATAGCATTGCTTAATAAAATGGGAGGTAAAGAATACTTGGCAAGTGACAAGTTTATCAACCACTCCATTGAAAACTACTGTCTTTATATATAGGACAGTCCTTCAAAGTTTCCTTTGTTATTGTTGTCATGATGGACTGGATTATAGTACGAACCAGCATGAATCTCTTATATATTTTATCTTTTATATTAAAAAAAATTGTTAAAAGTATTTCTTTTTCTTAATTTTCATATTTCTCATGCAATTTTTTGGAACAGAGGGTTCAAAATTAGATTTCTATAATTTAAAATTAATATAAAATAGAAAACATTTGTATCAAAATAACTTATCTTTAATCTTTTTAAATATTTCATGAAAATAAAATTAGTATACATCAAATGTCATTATTTTGCGTTCATAGGCACATGTCTTGGACCATAAGATCTAAATTAATGTTACACGTAATAAACAAGATCATCCAGCACAGTTCCAACGAGCCTCTAGTGTTTGGTCCAAGAAATTACTTGGCAACTATAATATACTTCTTCGACATTAGTTGTCATTGCAATTGCCATATAAAAATTTTGATCTATTGCTCTGAAACTATATATAATTATGAAATTCCAATATTAAAAATAATTCCAGAAATCTTCGTAACTGCAGTTTAAACCTATTATGCATAGGCAGAACTTGATAAGTTATGCATGGGAGAAAATAAAATTAATGTATATGATGTTTGGAGAAAAGATGAGAAATAATTTGGTAGATGTTTGACAAAAAAGAATGATAAATAGTTTTAACAAATGATAAGATGTGTGGATGAAAAATCATTTCAATAAATGGTGAGACTATTTCTATTTTTGTATGATTCTATTTTCTTTTATCATTATATATTTCCGTTGTATTTATTTCTTCTACTAATATCTATGCTTCTAGCTTTATATTTTTTTCATCTATTTTCATTTCACCTATTTATTTTCGTTATATATATATAACCTTGACAGTCCTACAAATTATATTTATATGTAGTGAAGTTGAGAAGTACATATATGTCATGTTTACAACTCCACCAACTTCAACAATTAAAACAATGTAACAAAAATGTTAATAAAGTGAACATCAAAAAGGGAGATTTACAACATATAGTTCATAAAGTACTAGCCAAATTATATACTACTTAATATTCTACATTTTTTTTTTTTCTGTAGAGGATAGATACAATTATCTTCTTGTTTTATGGGAACCCCTTGTTCTTTATACATTATATTAGCATCAATATATGAAAAGATCATTAATTTAATCGTAATCACTAGTGTCACAAACTCAACGTACACAACATGTTACGACGGGTGGTTAATTTACTATTAAGAAAACTGCAAGGAATCTTATGCAGAAACAGTACTCTGGGTTGCTTAGCCACCTTCTGCTCTCTCGTATGAAAGAAAGTTATGTACTTGTATCTGAACAATTTCTCGCTGAAAATGAGAATGAACATATGTTTTCAAACAGTATCTCATATTCACTGCACATTATAATGCGAACAATATTCAGTACACATTATAATGTGAACAATATCGCACATCTGCTGATACAATTGCAGCCAATGCCTTTGTTTCACTGTCCATTTCCTTCCTATCCCTAGACTAATCCTATAATAGAGAAACCAAAAAAAACACAAAAATTTAACCAGAGCTTAGTGATCACTGTTCATTAACACTTTTCCTTGTAACCCGAATGTAGCAGAAGACAGCAGCAAAAGTGACTGTAACAAGGCCACCTAAGATCACACCCCCACCTGCCACTGACTTGTCTGTGGATTGATGTTTTCCTAGCCTTCTAATATCAGGAGCCTCAGCTTCTTCTTCCTGTGATGATGACCCTCTAGACGGTTGATCTACAATTTTGTTACTCTTTTGATCACTCAGCTGAACCTCTCTCCGGATTTTTACTTCCAAAGGGCTAAGTCCAGGCATTGGAGCCTCAGATTCTGATGCCATAACATGAAGCACCATGATTTTAGTTACCACAAGAAAAATCAAATCAACCTTGTTCATTCTGAACAAACTAATGTAAGTCTTAGAACTTGTGGTGACTGAACAAGGAGAGAATCAGAGAAGAGAGAAGAGGCAATGTAAGGGAGAATCTGACTGAATGCACACAGGTTGGAGGGTATTTTATAGAGAGGAATGAAGGGTCAAGATGTTTTGTGGAAAGAAAGTGTGGTGGAGGTTGAAGTGACAAATGGAATGGGTCCCATGGATAATAAATATGGTATGATAGAGAGAAGGAAGAGGTTTGGTTTTGAGATTAAAAAGGGGTTGCTGGTCCCTCATAAGAAAGGCCATGGAAGCAGGGATGCACTTTGATTTGATAACTTGCCAAATACCACAGAATGCCTGATTTATTTTGGTGAGTAGTTTTCCTTATAGGAAGTGGGGATAGATGGAAGAAGGAAGAAAACACAGTTGGCAAATTTGTAGCTGGAAATTAGAAGGCAGGCAAGGGTCATATGGCATTCATTTCCTATCACTTTCCTCATAGGTAAAGCCCATCTAACTCTAGCTTCGGGACATAACTAATTAACTATGGGAGGACCCTATAGTTCTTGATTTCTCATCATCACACCAACAAGTACAATAACTTTTTTCTCATTTCACTGTTTCTTCCACCTCATGTATGTTCCCAAGGTTTTCCATTATTTCTCCTTCCATCTAAACCTTTTTCTACACTCACATCCATCTACAACATTCTAATACAATCTCTACTTATGTAACTATTACAATATCATTTGCATATGCCCACCCATTTTACACCATAGGCTCATAAAAGACACTTCACTAAATAAAAATTTATATGTCATTGTCTGGTTGCTTCAACTTTTGGAATATTCATCATAGGATATTAATTTTTTTTATAAAATAACATTTTCTTCAATAATAAAAAAAAACTTGTGCATTTGTGTTTCCTCAAAGCATAAATATGAAGCAATATTTGGAAGATATGAATTAAAAATATTATTTATACACTTCTAGATTATAATTTCGAACGTTGTCTAAGTTCTGACATAATTTTTAATGAATTGAAAAAACCTAGTACCGAGAGAATTTGAGGCAGCACGATACATTAATGTGTACGAGGCATGGTCCCAAGATTTGGTGGATCTGGGACTCCCAAACATTCAATTCCCGTAATTCATATTTTAATTTAAAATACGTGTGGGACTCAATCTCGGCTAATTTCAATCTGAAAGTTGGCCATCAATTTTTTTATTTTCATATTTGAAGTTGCAATATTTTAGATATAATAAAGGTTTGCACAGATTATCGCAATAAAATTTTTAATAAAAATGTATTGCCAAAAATATATTGTTCCTAAATTTATTTTTATATCTAATATAAGTTCTAGATTATTCATAATTTAATATTCAGTTCATGGCGAATGCATTTGATACACAAATCACAAGCAAGAGAACAAACTACAAAGAGTAACTTTTTAAGGGATCACGATAAGAAAAAAAACGTAACTATAGAAAATTTAAGTATTTACGTACATGATATATGCAAGAAATTAAATACCATATATAACCTTTTTTTTAATGAGTATAAAAGATACTGGCCGACAAGTAAAACCAACAAATAGCATAAAAAATTCAAGGCCCAAAAGAAGCTGGGCCAATCCAAAACCATTATCAAATTATTCCATCCGTTAAAAAAATCATATTCAAACTCTCATGCTAATTAAGAATGTCAATAATTGTCTGACAAAAAAACATAAATTTAAAAAGTTTCACAAAAAAAAATGCTGCAAATACGTTTCCACCTCGAGTTTTTATATTTTATTTTTTAGCTGGTTTTTTTAAAAATTAAATAGAAAAAAAAACTATATAATTGGATAAGATAGCTATTAATGTTGACTTTGCTGAATACACTAATAAAACATATTTTTAAATTTACAGATAAAATTAATAAAAAGAAGGATTATTAAGAATAGTCATATTTCTAAATGTGAATGATTAGACAAAATAAGATTGACGAAATAAAATAGGGAGATATTTATGTTCGTCCCAAAACCGCCACCTTTCTGTTTGACCCAAGAAAACATTCATTTGTTAGTCCACGGATAATGTTGAAATGGACCAGATAAGTTTATAGAATGATCCTTTTTCCAAAATCTCATATCTTCATATCATCCAAATCTAGTCTAATTTGGTTCCCGAGAATCTAGGATGTGACCTATATATTAGTGTAACCTTTTCAAATTGTCTTCAATAGCTTTATCTTTTATTTATTCGAAAGACATAAATCACTTTATCTCAAAGGTTTTAATCAATATAATGGAAAGAAAACATACCCAGTACAGCTAGAATCACGGGATTCGGAGAGAGGGTAACAGAAAACAGTACAACAAATATTTTATGACGAAAAAAAAATAAATAAAACTCCAAAATTTAACATAATTATGGTTATGAATCTTCCTATTCTCCTGCTTTCGAGAATGCTGTCTTTTTTTGTTAATCCAATATGCTCTATTATATAGAAAAGATTTAGATTCCCAAACCCAATTCAAATACTTCATGCTTTGTTCCCATCTGCTTTGTGGGGAGTCACTATACTCTATTCTGACCTGTTATAACCCAAACAATCATCCATGGCAAGTCCAATACAATATAGAAATGGAAATTCTAAATGAGTTTAGCAGGCAAATTCATGCAACATTACACAGAAAAATTAAGAGACAGTAGCAAATGTGTTTGGAAGTATGGAGTTGGCAGTGAAGGAGCACCTTAAGAAAGGTAAAAGTTAAGTATAATTCACATATGATGATGAGTTAAAAATAGAATGGATAGCTTGAGCACATTAGACCAAAACCAGAAGAAGGACCCTTTTGCAAGCAAGTTCATTTTAGTTTTACAGCAGCTAATCTCCAGGACCAAGTATCAAGATTCATTAAACCTAAGCTACCATTAACAAGTACATGAGCTAAGAATTTTAGCCTTTTCAAATGTACACTATGAAGAAGGAGGGGATGAACTCATCCCTGATTCACCTTCCCCATTCTCATGTTTTACACTTAAGGATAAGGAAATAGGCTCCATATCAACATCCTCTTCTGCTCCTTCCCCTCCCCCCTTGGAGTTACTTGGTGAAACCATGGATTCATTTGCAGCCACTGCCATTGAGGAACCACAATGATTCGCCACTGGAGAATCTTTGCAGGATTCCTCAGAGAAACTTGAAACTGAAACATTGGGAAAGTTGAGACGGGCACAGGATCCATACATTGCTCTGGCTGCTTCATCATATGCAAGGGCAGCTCCAATGGCAGTGGGAAAAGTACCTAGCCAGAGCCTGCTCCCTCTGTTCGGCTCTCGGATTTCTGCAACCCACTTCCCCCATGTCCTCTGCCTAACACCTCTGTAGTTACACCGCGAGTTCTCAGGCCCCCCTTTACCTTTCATACACCCTTTTTTCGATCCCTTAGCAGGAACTTTGCGAACTGGCTTATCTGCATCATTGCAGGAATCAAGCTGGGCATTATATTCCTTCCATTTCGCCAGTATCTTGGCCAGGGACTTCGTTCCATCCCCTTTACTATGTGCTTTCGCTAACATGTGCATCCAATTCAAGTCGCACTATGTAATGAAAACGAAAAATCTACAATGTTAACATTATAACATGGCAACGCTTAATCAAACACCTGCCATAAAACTGGTTTTGAAAAAAAGAAAGGATGTAATTCATGTTTGGATGTTTTTATTCCTGAAGCAATGGTAAAATTCAGTATGTTTTTTTTTATCATCAAGGTTCCATAAAGTTGCTTGAATTCAAGATCAAATATTCAGTGTGTAATCAAACAAGTGGACATTTAGCTGGTATTTCAACTGCTTCTAGATAACTTAGTGTGAACCCAAACACACTAGTAATCAATTCAAGTGCTCACTCGCTGTTACTCAAATTGTAACCTATGTCAGATGAGAAAGTGAAACACAAAACCCCATTTAACATGCTAATCATTCCACAGCTCCTTCAATAACATGTCAAACATCACACAACTCTACAAACATATCAAAACAATATCTAATGCAAATGCCAGCAAGTGATTAGTCCCCTTCCCCGGTGCATCATTACAATTGGAAATAAGAAAAACTGTAGGCAAAAAATTAACAAAAATTGAAAGGGTTAAATTAAAAAAGAGAAAAAACCAGACAAAAAAAAGCCCTTTCTTTGAACACGATTAGAGAAGGGAAAAACAAGGAAAAGAAGGTGAAAGAGGTAAAACCTGAGAGGGTGTCGGAAAGTTGAAAGCTTTAGTGTGTTGGGCGCATATCTGGTTGGGGAAGGGAAGATGAGGAAGAAAACAGAGACGAGCTCTGCCAACAAACACCGACAACTAATTAGGGTTCACCAGCCAGCCGCTTCGCTTTGCTCATCATTTTCAAGAATATGCTAACAAACAAAGAAGGTAATCAATAATAAATGTAGCTATAAAGAAAATTAGTATTACTTCTATCACTCTTTAATTGTAGAATTACTTTAAAGGTTACTATTATTTTTCTTTTCTGGTCTAAGGACATTCAAATTTTCAAAAAAAATAAATTAAATAACAACTTTAAGCTGAACTCTGTATTTTCAAAACACAAGTTTTTACATTAAATATAGATAAATATAACTATGTTTTGAATATTCGATTTTTACATTTTAGTTTTCTTTTCAATGAAATGTAGAATTTAAGTTTTTCAGCTTTTTTTCACTAAAACTTTATTTATTTTATTTCAGATAAACAATTTTTTAAATATAGTGAAATTTATTTTTATAAAGTATTTTAATCACCATAAAATATAAAAAATTAATTAAATATGAAATAATTGTTAACAATTAAAAATATTAATTTTGGTTGATTCTTTTTTAAGTTAGACAATATTATTTTTATAACTAATATTTGTAAATTCTTCATCGATTGATTTCAACCACAGATAATTTTTAGTTAATGTTAATTACAATTATTTATGCTAATATTGGTTAAGGTTATTTTTCCGATATTGATAACCGAATTTTCTTTCTGAGCTATTGATCAATGTCAACTGAAAAATTTCCTAAACTGACTTAGGTGATAAAAAATAATCTCAATTCATGTTGGTTAAAATAATTTTCACTTAACATTAAAAACTTGTAACGAAATGTTGACAAACAATAACATCTGTATCAAAGAATGATAAGAAATCTTAGTAAACATCAGTAAAAAAAGGTAACCAAGATAGATATTAACTAAAAAAAATTTTACATTCTTAAAAGATATATTTTTTCATATTCATTAAAAAAACTCTAATCAATATTAAGTGAGAAATAATCTTATTAAAAAAATAATTTAAATAATTTAAATTACAAAATAACTCCTATCAATATTAATTAAATAAATCTAATTGACTTTAATCAAATAATAGTCATCACACTAATATCGTGGTCTTAATCAGATGATTACCAAATTAAGATGGAACTAAATTTGAAATGTAAGATAGATTCCATTTTCTTTTCCTTTTTAATGTAGAAATTGAGATTCTACAATTTTAATAATCTAATCACTTTAATATAATTTTAAAATTTTAATTTTATTTCTAATTTATACATAAACAATATATTGTTATAAAATATTTTAAATTATTTATATAAATAAACAACTCTCTTAAAAATTCTTAGTCAAATATACTAAAAATTACTTTATTTAGTCCCTATAAAATTAACATATTTTTGGTTTAAGGCTTTTTGATAATCTTTTGTTTTGCTATTTGTGTTAGTTTCTTCCTTCAATATAACGGTAATATCAAGATTAGTAAACAATGGTGCTATTATAAAAAAAATGTCAAACATCATAACCGTGTGTTAAAACAAATGGTGTTTTAACTCTTTTTTTTTTTTTTTTGTTTAAAAAATTATGTTTGTTAAACGTAAAAACTAATCTTTTAAGTAATGGACACGTATCAAATAGGTAACTTAAATTCTCTACATTCCTACCAAACACTCAATTCACATGATAAAAGTGTCATATTTATAAGAATAAAAAAAATATCTTTATATTAAATAAAGATAAAAACAAAACAATATATATATATATTACAGGATGAAATCTAAAAGGTGACACATTTATATATACTAAAATACAAAGGATATCTATAAAGAATGAGCAAATTACGAATCTAAAAATATATTTAAATATTGAAATATATTGATTTATAAAAACAATAAATTGACATCAAGAGTTGTTTAACCTTTATTTCCATTTTATTTATTTTTTATATTATAGTTGTTTGACACTGTAGGCCTGTTTGTATTGAGTCCTGATCATTCTTTAGAAAGAAAAAAAATACTAAATTAGTTGTTTTTTTAACATTAATTAGTTGTTTTAACAATTTTTGTAAATGTTATATTTTTTTTAGATTAACTCATTATAACGTTGTTTATTATATAAATACACTTTGATAGATATTAATTTCAGAAAATTCATTACATAAAAAAATAACTAAAATTTATTCCTGTTTATCAATGGCCTATAAGAATAAACACATGGCAAGGGTTCCATAGTGCAACTTCAATCAAATTAGCAAAACAAAAAAAATTCTCGAGAATGACCATTTTAAAATAGTTGAACTCAAAATGTGATGTATTATCAGCCCTAAAATAGTGTTGTGTGTATAGTAATTATAGCTATAATTATAAACATGTAGCAATTAAATAGTAAAAGAAACAGTTCAAACTATGATGACCTTTGTTAGGTGAGTAGTCTCAACCATGGTTTTTGTTTAAGAAGAGTGTTGAGTGGTGAAGTAAAGTAAGTTATGAGAGACGTTTAGAGGGCACTTTACGAAAAATGGGAAAAGAACAAGGGAAATGGGATAAAAAAATATTTGGTTGTTCTTTGAATTTGCATACTTCCATTTCTGTATCAGTTTTGGTAACTCATCTATCTTCATCACAAACACCTCACTTTGCAACTCTGCAAGTGAAATGGCATCTCATGTTTGTTCAGCTCTACCATAATACACTTGAATCTCTTTCTCGAGTTCAAATTCATTGTAAATATATTATTATTTTTATATCTTATTTAATAAATATTCCTTTTAATTTATAATGTTTAACTAAGTGTTAAACAATCTTCCATTGCTTTTGTATTTTCCGATAGCTAATGAAATCAGGGCCTTCCAATGAATCATTGTTGGACTAAAAAAGAGAGTATCATTTAATTGGATAATCCAATCATTACCCCTCTACGGGTAAAGGAGTTTTCCATGGCCCACACACGAGGGCCCTTAAGTAAAGAAAAGTATGAAAAAAAAAATGACTTCGTTATGAAATATTGTTTTTATAATTTATAGAAAAATATTTTGTTTTTGTGAAAAGAGATATTTTGTGAAAAGTACTCTTGAAAACATAACCTAAGCAAAATGTTACGGGCGTTACTGTTGTAGCCAAACAAATTAGTTGCAGTTAACAGCATACTTTTCACATGTTCTTTGTCAAGTTCCGACATGCCCTAGATAATTATGATGAAAGTCAGTTCGGACCTACCTTACACCATAAGCAATATTTGTCCCCATTAAAGACGTGAAAGTGTAAAATGACGTGCATAAAAAAATGATAATGGAACGGTTTTCTAAAATTGATTTTATTAAAATTAAAAATCATGTGAGTAGTAATGTTTAATTTTATTTTAAAATTAAATTATTATAATTACATTAATACAAAAATGAGCTAAAGTGTTTAGGGACCGAAACATCCACAGTTAAAATTTTAAAATAATTTGTTTTGAGAATGATTAATGATATATATTTTAAGTAATTTCAACCAAAAATAAAACTATTTAATTAAAAACACTATAAAACATGACACAACATCTTTTATTAATATTATTTTATCTATATTTTTTTTGTGTTTGAAACATTTTTTATATTATTATTATTTTCTTTTCACTAATATCTATAATAATCCATCAATACCTTAATCTTCTTGTGACTATCCTTAAGGGGAGACAGTACTCTCATAAAGAAACCAAAAATAAGCATAGAAGGACACGTTAATAATAATTAAAAAAAAAAAGTTATGGAGCCTAATAAAAGAATTAACATACATTAGGTACCTCTAACGAAAATATATTACAAGGTTAAACATGAAGTACATGTTCAGAGTTTATTGTTTTCAGCCGTGGCGGTGATGGACACACTCAGCAGGTGTGACAGGGAAGCGAGCGGTGTCGGTGCAGTAGTCATAGACCATATGGTTAGCCCTAACCCACATAAGCTGGTGGCTCTGGTGCAGGTTCAGTTCCGACATGGTGGGTTCGTCCCACCAATACTTCTTATCCTCACTGCTGCTACATTTCTTGGCGGTATCAGCTGACGTCACTGGCACCGGACACTCGCACGCGTCGATCTGGAAGTCCTTGTAGGTGGCAAAGAAGGGTGCGTGGCTCCAATCAGTCTTCACACGACCACCCTGCGTGGCCCAATCATCTGCGTTCCATATTGAGCTGTAAACACCCATGGCTTGGTCCTTCGGGAACGGAATCCCTTTGTGTTCCAGATTTGTATGCACTCTTATTGGCGTCCCATCCACTTCGAATCTAAACATTCACAACACACATCTCAATGTCACAACTTTTATCTTCTATTCATTCAAATATATGCAAGATGAAGTCTTTCAACTACTTTTTATGTGATACATTTAAATTTTTAAACTAGTTGATGATTTACCTGTGTAAGATTCTTCTGCTTTGGCTTTTACCATGATAGCACATGATAAAAGCATGCATTTTTGGTTTTTCGTGACAGCTTTTCGAGTTATGTAAAGACTCCAGGTTCACTAAACTAAACACTACTTTTTTCTAACTTATGAATAGTACTATGCTTTGGATAATGACTGTTTAATTAATTAATGGAATGGAATGATGGCATGTATATATAATACTTACACAACTTGGCGCTGGTTCCAGAAGAGGGAGTAGGTGTGGAAGTCCTTGGTGGGATCGAACCACAGGTTGAGTCTCTGCTCCCTGTTACCAACACCGTTCACGTACACGTTCGTTTGGACCGAGTAAGGTTCCCCACTGCTGTTGCCCAGAAACTCGAAATCAAATTCGTTGTGAGTTGGACCGTCTGATGACATCTGCATCACACAAATGAAAAATCAGTGATCAATGTCCAAGTCATTTAAGATGCCATCAATTATTGGTATAAACATGTCATGGTCCTGGTCCCTTGTGTAGGCCAAGGTCAATCCAAGGTGGAATAAATTACGTATGATTATTAGGTTAATCAAGGTCATAAAAAATATAAATATTTCTAACATTTAAGATGTTAAAGTAGTTAACTAAATATAGTTTACCCATATAACATATTTTATAATAAGATAATGGAAGGATAAAGTTACACTAAAAGTATTAGATCGAGGCTCGAAAATGGAGAGAGCGACCGCGACAGCGACAATTAATAAATGCAAGAATAAATTGGACGTATGCAAAATCACGGGTTGAAATGAATTAGGTAGCTGACACTAATGGCTCATGTGATCGATGGTTAAAGCTCTTCTCTATACATCATCACGCAGATTTAAAGTTGTCTGTCAGCACTTGAGAAACGCTCAATGCATTGGACAGAACGTGGACTTGAAATGCGGATTCAAAAATTAAATGTTCTACGTTTACTTGATAACATTTCCACTTACATAGAATGCAGTGACGGTTCCAGCAGAGTCACCCTCCACGAGCTTGAGCTGGATGGTCGCTTTCCCAAACATGTACTTGCTCTTGGATCCAAATCCAGCACCTGCAATGTCCCAAAATACGTACATGTCAAGCTGAAAATATTGCAGATCTAACAAAAAAATTGCTGCAAAAGCCTTGAAAGGAAAGAACACTAATGTGACAGCTTTGTAACAAGAGGGTTGAAGAAAGTTAGAGACTTGAGTTTAATTACCAGAATAGTTATCAAGTTTGAGTTTGAGGAGCTCTCCTTCATGGATGAAATGGTCCGTGGCCCAACTGGGCTGGAAGAGTTCATCAAACTTGACAGAGGCAGCCAAACCCAACAACAAAAGACCAACAAACAGTCCCAACATCTTGGACATTGTGGTAACCAAAAGTAGTTCCTTAAACTCTCGAAGACGAAAGAAAATACAAAAAAAGGGTCAGATTCTATGGAACTGAGAAATGAACAGAGTGAAGTGAAGCTTCTATCGAAATGCTTTCTCTGTGAGGACTAACGAGGGAGGCCTGTGAGTGTTGAGTATTATTTATAGCCCAGTTCACTGGCTCTTTCATTCATTCCACGTAACGGTGCCATGTCACGTGCCACGTTTGGGGTTTCAAATTCCAAGGAATGAACAAAAATTACAGAACATAGATTGATGCGATATTAAAAAATATAGCCGTTACTGTGGCAGTGATAGCTGGCAAAAGCTGTTCACTGAGAGTGTGTAGTACCACTGGTTCTAAAAAGAATGATGCCAGACCTCCGCCAATAGAGTGCCGACACGTGGACAAATCCAGCTGGAGGGTCTTAATTCAACAGTTGTCACCGGCTGTATGAGCATAAAATTCTCGTGCTTTCCCCTTCCACCATTGGGTCCCCCATCCCTTCAAACATGGAGAGGTTCCATTATTATTTTTTATTTATGCTACCTTTTTTGTAAATTATTCTAGTCATTCATAATAAATATAATATAATCATATCAACCTAATTTGGGTCTTATGCATCTTACGATAAATATACACTTTTTCTTCACTTATTCGTGTTTAATGTTATTACTTTTTTTTCAGAAACAATTACTTCATATGAAAAATTACATCAAATAACACATTTCAAAATTTGCAAATTTCAATAAAACTTTAAAACAATTTAGATATGCTAACAATACTACATTAGTTAATAATCAAATGGTAGAACAAAGACTGAATTACAAAGTAACATATTTTACTGTTGCATAGAATGTGTTGCCAATTTTGTAATCTAAAAAATATATTAAACACTTAGAGAAATAAAATTAGTGTAACAACATTCCTTGATTCATGAGTGCTTTTAAAAATGGAGTGGGATATGTGCTCTGCTTTGTTTGTCCTTTTTGCTTTTGTGACAGCATTTCCAGCTGGACAGTGGAAAGAGCAATTATACAAAGGGACCAATTCATCTTTATTATATTCATTCATCAATTCCCTCTTCGTCTTATCATGCTACTACATTTTCATTTCTTGAGATCTGTGCACTGTGTTTATTGGGAATCTACATCATGCTGTTACACCACCACGATAGGAAACCAATTTAAAAAAACAATGATTTTATTTAAGGTTAAAAATATTTACATGTTTCCCATTTATAGATATATTTTGTAACTTTTCACATGGTTGTTGTAACATGTAATATTTAAATTTTTTACTGTATTAATTTTACAACTAGAGTAAGAGTTTGTCCACGTCATTATTAAGTGAGTTAGGTAATCAAACATTTTTTATTAAATTAGTTAGGAAATTTACAATTTTAATATATTTTTTTATCATATTTGTTATTTTGGATTATTTTATATTTTTTTAACTATTAGTTACGTGTTTATTATTTTATAGGTCTGTATACCTACTGTGCTTATCTTTATTACTTTGAACAAAAATTGGAGAAAAAAAAATTATATCATTTTTGTTTCATTATAATTTTGTAATCAGTACTTTTAAATAATGATTTGAAAATACTGTGAGAATAAGGAGTAGATGTCTATGATTTTATTTGCATATAATATTATTTTACATATAATATTATTTTGCATAATAAATTATTTTTTTAAGTAGTTATAATGTGAAACGTCTAATATGTATGTTTTATATGTAAAGAAAATATTAGTTATACTTAGTTGAAGTATAAGTAAAAGATTGTTTATACAATATATCAAAAATTTTTTACTCGTATTCATTCGTATCATAGAATGAAAAAGAAAAATATTTAACGAATCGTAAGATGATGAAGTTGTTTTCACATTTTCAAAATGACGATCAAGTAATGAATGTTGATACTCTGTTTCGAGAGATATAAAAGAAGTTAATTGAGAATAACATTTGAAAAAAATAGTCAATATTTTTTAATTTTCATATCGATGTAAACTAATTTTAGATATTGTATAAATGTGATGTAAGTGAAAAAAAATGTTAGTGATAATATAATTGAGACATTGTTAAACATAAAAGGAAAGACAAAAAAAATATAAAACTAAAGTACGAGAAGATTTAGTTAAGATAAGTATACATTCTGAATTACATCCATAATTTGTAGAAAAACATATTTACTTGCCTCCAACTTAGTCATACTTTTTTTTAGAAAAGAAAGACAACTTTTATAAGTGTTTTTATAATGCGAAAGTGTCACAATGATATCCTTCAAATATTAAGAATCTCAATAAGTTTATCTAATAATTGAAGTTAGTTGATTTAAAGTTTTAAAATTATGATGTGTTCATGCAATAACTTTTGTCAATTACTATTCCTAATATCTTATCTAGTTTTGTTAAATGTGTTATAACATGATTGTTTTTGTTCTTTAATGTCATCAAGAAGAAAGTATTTGACCCTTAAAAGTAAGATGAGTTGAAAAATAAAGAAATCATAATTTTGTGTCAATTGAAAGTGTATTTTCCATCTTTATTTTTGTTAACATGATGTATTTGATAGTTCATTTGGTAAGAGATATTCAATTATATGGCCTGACTTATTTGATATAGATGTACTTTGTTAAGAGATACTAAAAATTTTTAAACAAATACATAAAAAATCAATATTGTTTAGAAGCTTTAATTGTTGAGAGATACATCTTAAAACAAGTCATTAAGTTTTATTCGGAATATATATCAAAGATGTAAACCAATAAAAATTTCTAAAAATCTAATATATGAAGATAATAGCACTCAAAATGTGAAGATTGGAAATATAAGTGAAAAAAAAAAAAAAAAAAAAAAAAAAAAAAAAAAAAAATAAAAAAAAAAAAAAAATAAAAAAAATTTAAAAAAAAAAAAAAAAAAAAAAAAAAAAAAAAAAAAAAAA
>Ga0209489_103710_pt1 | contig 29325 bp, 15 predicted proteins | sample SiratrowhiteBW_FD_187527 | JGI IMG/M metagenome (GOLD analysis project Ga0209489, IMG submission 187527) | Root nodule microbial communities of legume samples collected from California, USA - Siratro white BW (SPAdes) (version 2) | ecosystem: Host-associated > Plants > Roots > Nodule | place...
TTTTTTTTTTTTTTTTCAAAAGGGAACAAATTTTTGTGACATTAAGTTAAGGTATTTTTATAAGTTATTGCAATCTTGTAGTATTTTAATATATAATTTTGTATGCATTGTTTCATTTGGATGAATTTATTTCATATATCATTTTTGTTTTGCATATCTTTTTCTCAAACCCAAACTTAGCTGCCTCTAGAGTCATGATTTTTAATACGTGAAGTGTTGGAAGCATTTTGGTTGAAAAAAAAAAAAGTCACTTCTTTTTTTCCTTTTCATCTCCTTTCTATTTTCTTTTTCTCCATTAATCCATATTAATTTTTAAGATCATGTACTTTATCTTTTTAATTGGGGAGGACAAAATGTACTACGTTTCTAACTAAAAAATATGACTTGACTTAGGTAATTCAACACACTAGTTTGCCAAGTTGACAAACCAATTTCTTGACATTTTTTTTAAATTACAAGAATTGGACATTTGGGTTTAAGTATATGGATTATTTGTATAATTTGCTTAGTTAGGTTTGACACAATTATACCTTTTAGCCTAATTCATTTAACAAGTAGGGTAAATGAGTTTAACTTACACGACAATGGGTTTTCACAACTGTCAACCCAATAGTCTCTAGGTTATTCTTTTATTTTTTTCAACTTTTTTTTTATTTTGCCTGTGATTCATTGTCAATAGAAAGAGGAGAGAGCAATGGTAAGAAATAGAAATCGAACTTAATGTAGAAATTCGATAATTTTATATTATATAATTTAATATTTAACTCCCTTTCTATTTTTTATTGTGTACATTTTAAATTTTTATTTGACTTTTTTGGATTAGGTAATTATTTGGACATATACAATTTGAAAACATTTTTAAGATGTTAGGATTGACTAAATATTAATCATGAACTTGATAAATACATTATTAGTTTCTTAGTTGACTTATAGAGTGAAGATTTGTTCCACTTGAAAACATCAAACACGAGAATTAAGATAGTTTAATAATTAGTGATACAATAATTAAAATTAAAGAAAAACGTTTAATATCATACTAGATTTTGATATTATTTTAAGAATAATGAGTTTAAACCTAACTCAATGTTACTAAACTAATTTAATAAGAAATGTTTAATATATTTATATATTATAATTTAGTCTTAACACTCCACCAACATAGAATCTCTAACATTCTTTATTTTATAAAAAAAGTTATTAAATAAGATTTTAAATTATAATTATTTGAAATTTTAAGTAAAGGTTAATTTTATCATCTATATATTGTTTGTAAAATATTAGTTTCAATAGAGAAATTAAGTTAAGAGATATGTAAGAATATAAAAAAAAATTAATTATATGATATGAGACTGTTATTATTTAAATAATATTTCCGATGAAATCAAACATTTACTATTAAATTAAAAGTTATAACTAATATTTAAGATTAACTATTAATTTAAAATTGTACCTGTCTAATTACTGTGATTTCAAATTTTATATAAACCATGTTAAATAATAAAAACATGTGATATATATTATAATATTTTTACTCGTAGTTAATTAAAGTAAGAGATATAAAAGAGGGTGCGTAATATTTAATATAATAGTTTACATAAAATATGATGTATAAAATATGGTGATACTATCTAACAAATGACAGATTCTACTAAACCTAACTTGTCTTCTATGTAATAAATGGGATTATTTAAACACTTTATCTTGTCAAAATCTCCTTTGAATACAGAAGGATTTGTAGCTTTCATGGTGGTAGGAATAAACTCTTTTAGCCCAAAGTTGATCAATTTTAAAGAACATAATGCTTGACTTTCCTTGCCACTGTATCATTTAAGATTACAGCACAGGTGTTGGATATGGTCAATCTCTACTTTGTGTACATTCTAGTAAAAATCAATAGTAAATTTATTATTCTATTGGAAATATAACTTTATTGAAAGCGACAACTTGTTTTTAGACCATATTTAATGGAGTAGTCTTCGTCTTACATTATTATGAATAGATGAGTGAACTGCAATGTTTTGTAATATAATTATGATATTCCATGTTAAAATTAAAAATATATAATTTTATAGAGTTTAATTTTAATATAATAATTTCAACAATTTATGTATCAAACGACAATTTCATTACACGGGGTAATATTAGTTATAATTAAGTAATGTTACACATATAATATTTTTTAGAAATGCTAAGAATGACTTTTATTTTTTTAAATGTATTAAAAAATATATAAAATCATAACAAATATTATTAAATATTACTCATATTTTATTTTGATATTTTTTTACTAATAAAAGAGAACGTGTTTAATAAATGGATAGAAAACGGCTTCCTGACATTTCTCAACTTTTTTACATGGCTAACTTAATCAAATTAAATGTTTGTATTGTTACAATTTCATTTGTAACTTTTTTAAATACCATTTCTTTTAATTTTTCGATTATTTTTTTTAACTTTTTAACATAAACCGAAGTTGAAATAAATATAAATTTTGATTCAAATCAGTTGTTTTAAATAGCTTTCTTATAAAAATAATTTTTTTTCTCATAAAATAAATGGGAAAAAGATTAGCTTCCATTATAAAAAATTTGGATGTGATCATTCATTAAGTTCAGGGATTCGTGTCCAGAATTAATTCTTTCTTTTTAAAAAAATGTTTTTATCATTGTAATTGGTAAACAAACATAGATTATACATACATATATTTTAAATCTAAAAAAAATAATAATAATTAGTAGACTATATTGTATATCAAAAATCACTTCTTCTTTTTTTAATTTTAATCAAACTAACCTTTTTTTCTAAATAAATCAAAAGCCTACAAGAATTTCAGTTTCTTTTTCTATCTTCTTTTACACTCGAAACTTGAACACAGTTACTTCAAGAAAGGAGTATACTATTTTTAAGGGTGATGATCGTCTTTGGATTCCTTATACCCCATTTTTGTCACTTTGCTTGGAGGGGCTCAATGAGCATATCCTTGGAAAGGAAACAAGCAAAAGTTAAAATGAAATATTGTATTTCAGATATGTGTGTCTTGGCAGAAGCAAGTTAGGGTAAAGAAAAAACTTCATTGGACACTAAAAGTGTAAATGTTGGTTGCTTAACTTCTTGCTAAAAGATTATTGATTGAGGTAGTGGCCACTAATGTCACTTGTTTCATCATATTTAAGGTTGAGTTTCATAAGGGTGTTCATTTTCACGCCCATCTATATTGACTAGGAGAGAGAGTTTGAAGATCAAACTACCACTCATGACTTTGTAGGCTAAGGACTCATCCTTAAATTACGTGTTAGTTAAAAGATCAAGTACAAGATCTACTTCGATGATTTGGGTTGCCAACCATGTCATGAGAAAAAGGGAAAAGCAAGAAAAAAGGAAGAGTACTACGATCAAAAGCCTTTGAATTTGAAATCTTTGTGCAGATTTAAATGTATTGCCACTGCATTACCTTCTCATGGTAATTAAATGAAAAGAGGAAAGTGAAAAAGAAGAGAAAACTCAATTTTCTAGGCGAAATCATTGTTGTTTGTCTCTTTGCATTCATGATAACCACAGTCATTTCTTATCACTAAGCTTATTCATGCATGTAGCCTAGTTGACTTTATCCATGACCACAACCCTATAGCTAACTTTTCATCTCACTGAGATTAAATTTGTTGCAAAGTAATAATAACAACAACAATAACAGCTGTTTAGAGTTGTTTTATTTTTTCTCATTCAGCTATGGTAAATAATGGTAGTAATGATTTTTTTTCTCTGTGCTTGGTTATATATTTTATAGAGTGGTATAATTATTTTGTTTGTGGGTTTTGACCAAGATAAGATTTTGAAGCAATATCTAGACACCCATTTGATTTGGAGCAGCATTTTGTGGCAGTCAAATTTGGGATGATAGATGCTGGGGCATTATTAGGGTCGAGTGAGATGTTTAAGCAACAAAATACAAGGTTGCGTGATTGTGCCTTAATACTGCTAGGAAACCAGGTTAACTACTCGCGACAGATTCAATCTTTACATTACCTAAATCAACATCATATCATAGTTTTTTTTCCCCTACTTTTACATATATCTTCTGGTTTAAACCAAATATTTAACAAAATTATACCGTATCTTCAAAACTTAAATTCAAGACCACATATTAAACTGAAACATTATGTTATTTAATTCATATAATAGATTTGATAATTTTAAACTTTAATGGAACAAAGAGATCAATTATCTTTGATCTCTGATTTAGGTTGAGGGAGAACCAAAGAAGGATGAAGAATGACAGCAAGTACAATTCATTTTGTACTCCTAAAGATTACTAAGACAAATTTATCGTAGAAGTGTTTACCGCACAACAAACAAATAGGAAACGATAACAAGAAAATTCTTAAACATTAGAATACAAAAATGACAACAAAAACTTGAAAGAATCACACAAAATATAATATAATCAGTGTAAGAAATTTTAATCAATTATTTTATATTACAATTTATAGTTACTCTTATAACAAATTCTCATTCAAATACAACTTAAACATTAAATTTAATTAATAATACAAAAATCCTATTTATTAAGTAATAGTCTAAGAAAAATATAATGATTGAAGATCAATGGCAATAAGCCCTCTTGAATAAGCAGTGTTAAAACAAATAATGGGATTCGAAAATGATGTTGGGTTTGGTGCGGGGCAAGGAAAGGTACATATTTTAAGGTGGTGGTAGGAGAAAAACATCTTCGAATGAAACCTGTTCAATGAAATCACGAACATGCTTGACTTATCCCATTTGAACCACGATCAAATTGAAGTTGCCCGGTTAAACCTGTGCATGACATGATCACAAGGCATGGCTGCTAGCGCTACAAATGGAAAGTGAGTAGGCCCAAAGAGAATAAAAATGACTTATTAAGACCCGAATCCTTAAGGAATATAAATTATAATGAAGCATAAAGTAGGAAAAGGTTGCAACAAGGATGAAAAATGTGTCAACTTTAGGCCAATAAGATCATTGCTGCTATAAGATCATCGTTGAAAAGGACGTTAAGGCTCAAGAGGGAGTAACTTCACGAGGGTTTCAAAAAAATGGATTTTGATGGAAAAAGATAAGGATGCATTTCCTCAAATTGGTATGATGTTGTTTGCCACATCAATTGACACCATAAACCGTACTCATAACCCAATTGGGTTGTTCCACCTCTTCATTATTTTCTCTCTTTCCTTCACTTTTTGCCTCAATTTTATATGTAACCCTTCATTACAAGAAGTGTTCTTGTTAACCATGTCTTGCCCATTATGTCCCTGCCCTTTGCTAAAATGCACTGCGTGCACACGTTCCCCCCACTGAGAAACTACAAAGGAACAAAGTGCGCATGTTAACTCCAATATAAAACTCTCTTCCACCACTTCCATTTCTGCATTTCTAGCTGTGGAGGGAAACTGTTTCTCTCTCTAGAGAAAGAAAGTAAAACAACCAGCATTCTTGTTTCCAACGGTTGAAGCTCAAAGTGTAGAAAGAAATTCATGATTTGAGTTTCCATAAAGCCTTGAACTTTATGGTTTTTCCTTTTTTTTCCATCTTCACCATGACTTTCTTTTTCTAAGTTGACATATCTTGCTGGCTTCAGTTCTCGCTTTCTGTTTTTTTTGGCTTCATCCATGTCTTCAGATATAAGCTAAGTTTGATTCTTCATTCACCTCTTTGGAATCTGCATTTAAACATGGAAGCTTGCAATGCTGGCGTGTGTGTGTTGGGTTTGGTTGAGTCTCATGTGGCAACCGATGATAGTGTGAGTCCTTATAGAAACTTCTAAGGCAGCAAAGTTAGAAGCTTGGTGGAGTGAGTAGTAATGGGTAGGGATCGGCTGCTGTCGGGGACGGTTGGACCGCCATTAAAACGGCGAGCAGGGCTGCGGAGGAAACAGGCTGGAAGAGGGTCTTACAGAGGAAGCTAAGGCAAAGGTGGTGTGGTGGGATTTGGAGGGGTTTTGTCGTTGTCGTTGTTGTTTTTGGTTTTGTGGTGGTGGTTTTGGTTTTTTGGAGGTTTGATTGACAACACCTTTTTAGGGTGTGAAAAAGTTTTGATTTTGTGAAGGAGGAGAAAATGGGTAGCAACTTGCAGCGACTGCTCAGAAGCTTCTGTTTGGGTACTGATTGGAAGTATGCCATCTTTTGGAAGCTCAAACACCGGGCTCGGATGTATGGTTTATGTTCCCAGTTTAACTTATTTTAGTTTTATTTATTCATTGCATCCTTTTAGTATGTTTTCTTCATTCTAGTTTGGTGATTTCACGTATGAGTATATGTGTACTATACTTGCTCGAATTATCTACTTTTGGATTTCAATGATATGTGTTAGTGTTGATGTAGTGTGTCTGCATTTGGACCAGATTTTCATTTATTGTTTTTATTATAATATTGTGTAGTGTGTAATCGTCTTTTGATTTGCTGGTCTTGCGTGTACTTTAGCTAAAGATTCAAAGTCAACGTGTTTCCTTAAATTGTTTTCTGGGTGTGATGTTTGGCTTCAGGATGTTGACATGGGAGGATGCTTACTATGACAATCCTAATATTTGTGACTCTTCTGAAAATAAGAGCTGCCAGAGTACATGGGAGGGGATTGGCAGTGCAGAATTTTCGCATGATCCTCTAGGGTTAGCTGTGGCAAAGATGTCATATCATGTATATTCGTTAGGGGAAGGGTATATGACTTAACTAATGAATGTGTGGGATACTTAAGATTAAAATAATCGTTATGTGGCTCCAGCTCTTAGCTTGATGTGTTCCTTTTTACAGAATTGTTGGACAGGTAGCTGTTACAGGAAAACATCGGTGGATCTGTGTAGATAATCAAGTTGCAAGCTCTGTCCCATCATTTGAGGTGAAGATTCTTCTTCTTCTTAAATGTTAACACTAGACACTAGTGTTCTCTTTGCATTGTAAGATTTTAAATTCTATAATTGAAACTTGACACGTAAGATGCTTAATATACGTAACTAATCGTCCATCAATCTCCATTCCTCTTCTTTGGTTTGTTTTCAGTTTGCAGATGGATGGCAATCTCAGTTTTCTGCTGGAATTAGGGTAAGATAATCCTCAGTGAAGAAATCAATCTCAATGAAAACAGCTAGACAGAAATTTTTATGTTTACTCAGAAATGGTAAATGCATGATTTGGTTTGAACAATATATCTGGAAAAGTGTAAATGGGACGCTTCATTTGTTAAAGTTATATTTTATTTTTAAATAAAGAAGATGGAGCTAGATTTTTGTGTTATGGTAGATGGATTGTTGTAGTTGCATAGTAATGAAGTGAGGAAAAATTAGGTTTCTGGAATCTGGACTTCTAGTGTGTTCTGTTAGCAAACCTGTGGTTCTCTTTTGGAGAATGATTCTTCATTGACAGACCTTTGTTTTGTATTGTAGACCATTGTTGTTATAGCCATCGTGCCCCTTGGAGTTGTTCAACTTGGTTCCTTGAATAAAGTAAGATGACTATATTCTTCTTGCTTTTATTTTTGTGCTTAAATCCCATGCTGTTGGTGAATGTGGTTTCTGCTGTAGTTCAGTAGCACATCTGTTATCATACACTATTCTCTTTCATAGGTTTTAGTTTCAGTATTTTAAAGTTTGTTTGCACTTTTTTGTAATTTGCCATCATAATATAACTATTCAAATAATATGATTTGCCTCTTCTTTCTTCTCCTTCTAATTTTGGTTACTGCTTGAGTGGTTGTTGGGATATTGATTGGATACTTGTGAATCCTTTTCACTAATTGTATTTGTGTAAACTTAGTAGTCCATGTTGGCCGTAAAATGTAAATGGATTTTTTAGTGCTGATTCTATGGATACAATTCTACATATAATAATACTTATGCTACTACTATGAAAAACACATGCTTGCATGTTTAAATGGTAATGGAACCACTTGCTTTTGGCATGTCTTTGTTTTCTTTGTTATGTAAATTGGTATTTAAATTGGCTGAAAAGTTGATTGCTTAATCTAGAGAAAGCTTTCTAGCTTTTATTACAGACTTGTGCTCAGTTGTTCCTTTTACTCCTCATTACTTCCATGATCTATTCTAACACGTTGACAAGGAAGCGTTCAGTAAATTTGTAGGCGTTGTGCTTAATCTTCTGATTAAGATTTAGATGGATATGATTGATAGATATAGAATATTTTCAGATGTATTTTTACTCAGAAGTCCATTTATCATTGAAATATTTAATAATCTGACCCTTTTCTGTCATCCTTGATATCAGGTTGCTGAAGATATGGGGTTTATAACATGTATCCGAAGTCTCTTTTTGTCTAATCAAGATTACACAATTTGTCATGCTCCTAATCAAGTACAAAATAGTCTGAAGAATTCTTCGTCTGTGGTAATTTTTCTCCACTCTTTCGGTGTATGTGTCTTCAGTCTGCACGAATGTGCTTGTGTGAGTAGAGTACAGGTTGTGTGACCATTGACATAACAGAGCAAACGATGTGTACAATTATTTTTTTTTATCAAGCATAATCATAAGATTTGTTTCATTTTTCTCTTTCAGCTGGATTCAAAAACTTCAGAAAGTGTGCCTGCTTACTTGCACACTACAGAAAAAACCATGAAGCATGAATCACTGGATAATCCAATGCCCTTTCAATGTCCTGGGAACAATTATTCACCTCATGCTGTATATAAGAAAATGACTGTTGATGTGGCCAAGCATGAAGGGCCTGAATTAAACAGTGATGGAAGTTCCATTTTGCTTCAGTCAATGTCTAATATGATGAATGTGGAGCAGCAGAAATTTTTTGGGATGAGACCTGTAAATGAGAGAAAGTTTGAAGTGAACAGTAGTGGCTGTGAAGATACAAGTCTGGAATCAGGAAAAAAATTGTCATCTTTTTTGCACAACTTGGTTACGGATAATAATGGTGTCAATGATTTAGTATGTCCATCTGAAAATGTTGGAGTTGATTCTGTATCCTTCTCTTCAGACTTTCTTGATACAGCTGTTTGTGAGAATGAAAAGTTTCATTATGTAGATATCAACCAAAAGGAAGCGTTGAACTGGCCCAGATTTTCGGACACATACTCCCGAAAAGATACTGGGAAGTCCAAGTTTCATAGTGAACCTTGTTCCAAGGATACTGCATACACATTGAAGTTTCCTGCTGGCTATGAGTTACATGAAGCACTTGGGCCAAGTTTTCTAAAAGGGAGCAAATATTTTGATTGGGCAGTGAAGGCAAATCAAGATGTTAAAGCCACTGAGATGTCAGATGAGATTAGCTGTAGCCAATTGACTTCTGAATCTCAGCCAGAACATCTCTTGGAAGCTATGGTGGCTAACATATGCCATAGTAATAATAATATCAATAGCAAGTTGTCATTTTCGACAACAATGCAGGATGCAATAGCCTCAGGACTTCCTGAGGGCTCCATTCACACTGTGCACACTATTAATTCTGAGAGCTGTTCAACAGATCAGCCTCATCTTGGTAGAGAGGAAAAACATTATAGTTTAAGTTCATCTGGGATATGTGGCATAATGTCTCCAAAGGGTTTTTCTTCTACATGTCCTAGTTCATGTAGTGAACAGTTTGAGAGGTCTTCTGAACCAACTAAGAACAACAGGAAGAGGGCTAGGCCTGGTGAAAGTTGTAGGCCTAGACCAAGGGACAGACAACTTATCCAAGATCGTATTAAGGAGTTGAGGGAACTGGTACCAAATGGAGCAAAGGTATTTGTTGCATGCATTTTCTAATCCTGTCTCAGTAAGTTTTGATTTTTTGATGGTTTTTCCGATTCACATAGCTAAATATTTCATATGGTCATGTCAACAGTGCAGTATTGATTCTCTACTGGAGTGCACCATAAAACACATGCTCTTTCTCAAGAATGTAACTAAGCATGCTGATAAGCTAAATAAATTTGCGGACACAAAGACAAAGGTACAGTTTGATCGAGTTTTAGAAGTCTACCTCTGTTTCATAGCTGGAAAGTTTGGTTTGCTCCATTTGAACGATTTCTGAATGTGTGATTTTATTATACTATCTCCATTGGTTTACACTATTGCACTTGAGCAGTTGCATCACATTGAAAAAGACATTAACGGATCATCAAGTTATCAACAAGGTTCAAGTTGGGCAATGGAAGTGGGAGGCCATCTGAAAGTTCGTTCCATATTAGTGGAGAATCTTAATAAGAATGGTCAGATGCTTGTTGAGGTGTGTTAGGAGTTGAACATTGTAATCTAATATATTTTTCTAGAATAAACAAGAGAAAATCTCCTTATGAGAAATGGAGGCTAGAATCCCTTTTAAGTTGTACTAACCACAGAATATGTCCCTTTTATGCTAATTATGACTTATGCTGCAGATGCTGTGTGAGGAGTGCAGCCATTTTCTTGAGATAGCAGAAGCCATCAGAAGCATGGGTCTGACAATATTGAATGGTGCAACAGAAGCTCATGGAGAGAAGACATGTATATGTTTTGTGGTTGAGGGAGGATCAGAAGTAAGCTTTATTTCCAATTCAATTAAACAAACTCATTGCATTATTTTTACACTATCTAGGACTGAACTGAAGAAGTAGCATTCATGTTCTATTCTTAATTAAAATGTTGTAATAAAAATATGATTAGACCATGCATGTTTCTGAAGTAAAAGAGTATTGTACTGAATTCTAAATAGTTGGCTTGTTACATGTGAACATTGATGGAATACAAGTGTGTGAGAGTTCTTAAGTACAATTTTTTTTATGATTATGTTCAACTACCAAGTGATTGATGCAAAGTGAATTGTGTGTCACAGGGCCAAAACAACAGAAATTTACACAGATTGGATATCTTGTGGCCACTTGTTCAATTACTGCAATCCAAGAGCACAATGTATTCATAAAAACCATTTGCTACTTCATTGACTGTTGTAACTCAATCTTTGAAATTATACTCCAAATGTTAGGGCCTGTTTATGTTTTCTTTTTCAATAAAAGAAGAAACATGTATGTAAACATGTTTGGTTGAATTTTCGAAAAGGAATCTCAATTTTTTCTCTAAGCCCAAATCAGAAAATACATAAAATGTTATTCCTGTTTTCTCTGGAAAATTTTGAAGATGAAAAGTCCACCGTGAGTGAAATTACTCCAATGCAACCATTCTTCAAGTTACCCTCCTTAAGACGCTACATTGTAGGTGTCTAAGGTTAATTTGTGTAATTCTTTTAACATGTTTATCGGATATTTCTTTTATTATAGATCAAATTTATTTCGTATGCTAAAAGAAACATACTAGTTATTTAGAATAATACATTAAGAACGTCGTAATTTCACCAGAGTCCATAATCATTATAGTCTTTTCGTTTTTTGAATAATATAAGAATTTTATCATTTAAAATACAGTTTAAAATCATGTTTCGAAATAGTTAACAATATTAGAACTAATTAATCAAACAATTTCTTTCAAAATAAATCGAACCAAACATGCTCTTAAAAATAAAAACCCGGTCTCTTATCTTTGTAACTTAAACACAAAAATAAATGAACTTTATGGTTAATTCTTGATTTACAATTTTTTGTTGTTCCTTTAGGTTTTCAGTTCTATAAAACCAACGAAAACCAAACTAGAAACGATCTTTCTCTTGTGGAAAAAAAAGGCCTAATAAACAAAAAAAATAAAAACACGAAAACTCAACTAACTACATACAAAAGCTTCCAAGAAACTAAAACAAAGACCTTTCTAACTATTAGATTAGATGAATTTAATATCAGATTAACACTGATCCAAACCGAATGATAATCATTTAATAATCACATCAAATTGTTTTAATATAAAGAACTGAAAACTAATTTAAATTGAATAATAAAAGATCTTTTTCTAACAAATCCATATAAGACACGGGAATCAAGAATTGACATATGTAATATAGTCTTCTTGTTATCAATTAAAACCCGTGAAAAGAATAATTTCAAACTTAAGTGATATTGATTATATTTATAAAATCCATTGAAGCCAACTGAACTAGATCACAAACTCATATAGATGAGTGAATAAGAATTAACATATCTAATTGAATCTTTTACTCAAAAAAGTTATCAATTCAAACCGGTAGACAACAATTTACTTATAAAACCTATTGAAGCTACCTGAAATTGGAAACTTTATTTATATTTTCTACTTTTACATCGAACTTGGGAACTTATTCATTTATAAATACTTTTAAAACTAAAACACAAGATTTTTTAGGATGTTGAATTCTATTGTTTAATGTACAATCTTAATCTATGGATTTCTTTTCTGAAGTTAATTCCTCGAAATTTTACTTTACTTCATTTATAAATACTTTTAAAATTAAAGAGCAAAATATTTAATAGGATGTTTAATATACAATCTTAATCTCTAGATATTTTTTTGCAATTTATTCCCTTACATTTTAATTCCTATAATTAAGTGACAAAACGTTAACTATTAAAAATATTTAAATGTTTCAAAACTTAAATATTTATTAAATTTATATCAATGCAAGGTTAAAATTGATCTTTTATTAAAAAAAAGTTTTAAAATGATTTAATAAATTTAGTTATAAAAACAAGAAAAGTAAGCGTTCTACATAGAAAACGAATGATAAATTTGTAAATTTTTAATTATAAACAGCTACAAAACGACAGAACTAAATTCAATTTTAAACAATTACAATAAAAAAAAATTAAGTACGATTGAAGAAACAAAAGTACAAATAAACCAAACCATAAGCCAAAACATATACAACATCAAAATTCACACAAACTTTAATAAATATTTATGAGAAATCATAAGAAAATTATTAAAAAATAATATAAATCAAGCATCTCCCATAATTCAAATTAGCATATAAAAGGAAACTCTTTGATTCTCTCAATTTAATCGCATAAATTATTAATTCTTTAGTTATTTACTAAAAACGTTCCAAATTAACTCCTAACCTAGTTAAATTTGGTTATACAAACCCAGTCAGCATAGTTTTCCACGATTCCCAACACACATTTTATGTTTGTTTTGGAAGTGAAGAATAACAGGTAGATAAAAAAAAATGAGTACAAGAAATTAAAAGGGAGTGGGGGCACACATTCATGGGCTGAAGTGGAGAACTCCAGTTAAGTTACATAACTTCACATGCCAGACATTGAAGACCTTACATCAAGAAAGATAGAACAGAATGAAATTGGCATTCTGAAATTTAAGCGCAAAGGCTTCTCATCCTTTTGTTTTCATTTTTGACAGACAAGTGCAGCTGAAAGATAGTTCCTAAAGCCGTGATAACAAGATGATACAAAATAATAGCCAATAATTTAATCCAAGTGAAGCCAAAACTACAAAACTCAAATGGAGGAAGATTGATTCTGAACCAGAGAAGAGAGTATCCAACCCAAATCCTGGTACATTTGTGAGGATATGATGAAGAGCCAGGAAACAACAGCCCGTTTGAAAGGGGGTCCTCCAATGCTGCTGCTGCTACTAATAGGTTTTTGTTTTTGGTGCCTTCTTGTGTTGCCTTTTAGGGATGGAGTTCTTCATGCCAATGAAAAACAACAGAGCCCCAAAAAGAGCCATATTCTGCAACGAATTATAATATATTTAGTGAGAAGTGTAAAAATACATCTGGGAACATTGTATGAAAATAAATTTAAAAAAAAAAAAGTCATTTCTCTGACCTGTGTAAATTTGATGAAAAGTTGAGTAAATTCTTTGTCCTCACTCTCATAATTGTAAAAATCATAGTGGATAGGCGTCGCAATAAGCTGATGCAGGAGCTACAGACAAAATAAATAAATTAAATAAAGAGTCAAAACTAGAATAAAGGAGCATGTGAGAAGAATATGAAATCCAACAATGTATTGAAGAAAAATTGAATACAAACCAGAAGGAGAGCTCCAAATGAGCTGCCAAATATGAAAAGAACTCCTCCAAGGCCCTTCAGAGCAGTAGCCCCAGCAATTAATAATTTCGTCTGTTCAGGACATCAACAACATCAGAGAAATTCTTCCATACAAGATAATATAATATGCATGCCAGATATAAAGTAAATTTTTTATGTAAACTAAGGTGATATATATACACAACAGCTCTAATACTTCTCTTCTCGATTACACCGTTCATGGTCAACACAGACTGAAAAATCTTGCCTATTGAGAACACTATATTTGGTATGGACAAGCACCAATAAGCCTCAGAGATAAAGGCAGAACTGATATCCATTACCATGATGTCCGTATTCTCGTTTTCTAATCAGGCACATCCCCTTTGTTTTAAGGAAAGGTATAATCCTCGTTCAACATAAATTGCAAATTCTATGAGAAAGTATTAAATATATATTTATTATAGTATTAAATTAAATCGACAGTTACTTTGAAATGAAGACATGATAAATAGACCTAATTTTCCAGAGAAAGACACAAATGATAGAGAGAGAAGGGAGACTAACATCAATCGGTGGAACTTGAAAGCCAACTTGAGAATGCACGCGATGTGTAAATGCATCAAACTTTGGTCTGAGTGCTTTTGCTGCAGGCCCACCATCAGCTCCAAATTCATTAAATCTGTAGTAAAGAATGACAGTAAAAAGAAACTTCACTTCAGCAACAAGAAAGAGAGGATGAACTATATATATATATACACTCGTATAAAAAAGAACAGTCAAGCATAATTTAGTACAAGCAACGAACCCGTCACCCCCACCAAACTCACAATGAATAATTTCTAAATCAATCACAATTATAGTAATAATGAAGTCACACTCAGTAAGTACAAATCTGCATACTAGACAAGGACTAACGGTTAATCTCACAATTAATGAAATTAAAAAACAAAAATACAATGGAGTTCCTTGCAATTCCACCAAATCTGAGCATAACTTGTTCACATGTCCCCTCAAAGTCAAAACAAGAAATCTAACACAACAATGTTAAGTGATCTCAGTAGAACAAAAAACAAAAACTAAACACAGATCTAGACGGTTATTCTACTCAGCGAAACGGTTCCAAACCTTAAACGTTAGGGATCCAACCACCGCAGCATGTAAGTAACTGAATCTATGAACCAAACAATACGAAAAATCCACAACTTTTTACTACTTCATTTGTTTGAATTCAAATTACACAAACAACATCTTATGGTACAAATCAACAGAGAAAAAATATATGAAAAAAAAAGAGAGTACTTACTCTTGATAAGCAGAGAGTATAAAGACGGATGCGAAGAGGACTCTGCCAAGGAAAGAAGCGAAAGCCATTGCAATTTTGAGTTGTTTTGTTTGTTTCACTTTCTTCCCAAGCAGAGAAGAGCAAATCTAGGGCACTGTGTTTTTCTACTACTTTTCCTCAGACAGAAAAGAAAGAAAGAGAAGAAGAAAGATTTCAAATTAAAAGAGAGAATAAGGGTAATATGGTCCACTCGGGCATGGATTTTGGTCACAATTGGGCCTCTTGTTGGGCCGAATTGATAGTAACTTTTTCAATTTTTTATTATAATTGAATAAAATTTCGTGCAGATAAATTGTTAAATTTCCTCTTATGAAATTTTATTTAATATTTAAAAATAATAGTGGGAATTTAAAAGAAATTTTTTCTTTCTTAAAAAAAATAGTTTTATGTTAAGTAAAGAATGAAAGTTGAGATTAATAAAAAAAATAAACAAAATTTTTTACTTCTACCACAAAGAAATAATTAAATCTTTGGTAGTTGGTAAGTATGAAATTTGGAAAGCTCTCTCTAAGGTGGTTATGAGTCAAATCTATCAACTTTGGGGGCGGGTAAACATGGATCCAACCAGTCCAAGTAATAATTAAATTTTTAATTTATTTAATTATTTTTTAACATTTTTAGAAAAATGAAAAGTTATAATTTAGTAAGAAAAAAATATTAGCACAAGGAATGGTCAAACTACTCCTTAAATAAAACAATAGTTTATCTAATATATTATTTTGATTATTCTGATATAAATTTTACAATATAATATAATTTTATATTAAAAATAAATCTTTATATTAACTAAAATGATAAAACATAAATTGCAATAATAATTTGCATATTACATACAAAACTATTTTTACAAGTTAATATTTATTATTTTTATGATATTTTTAAATATCATATCATATATATACAAAAGAATAATAATTTATATCTAATTTTAGATTTATTAAAATTTTAGTTATAAACCTGTTTGACTTTCTTAATTTTATAAAATAAAAAATTATAATTTCAAAATTACCTTCATAATCATGGGGAATGATAAATATTTTTAAAATAATATGAGATAAGTTGATTTTTTGTCGATATATATATAATGTATACTCTAAACTCAATTAAAAAAAACTGATCACATTTATTAATAAATTTTCAATTACTTCATTCTTGTTTGATGTTGTTATTTTAAAAATATCCCTATCTTTAAATTTGTACATTTTTACGATGATTATGATTAAAAGTAACTTAAAAATAGTAATTTTTTATTTTATGAGATAAAAAAACATTGAATAAATTTAACTAATTCTGACATTTTTAGTAAGTGTATTTTATGAGATAAAATAAATTAAATAAATTTAACTAATTCTGACATTTTAGTAAGTGTGAAATTAAATAGATAGAAAAAATGAAAATTATTGATTTTTAAAAACATTTATGTGTATAAATGCCATAATATTTAAAAATATTATAAAAATAATAAATATAAATACTAACTTGTATAAATATAACTGTATTAAATATGTAAATGATTTAAAATATCCATTTTTTCATTTTTTTCATTAAAAAAATCAATCATTTACGTTATAACACAAAAATAAATAAATAAATCTTGTTATTAAGATATTGTTTTAAAATGATAATAGGATATTGTATTTTGTCTCGAATTTTTAGAAAACATGTTTAGTTTTAAGCACTAAAACTGTAACACTAAAATAAATTTTCAAAATTACTTTTAGTCTGTAAATAATTGAGTTTCTACAATTATATTTTTCAAATTTAATTGTTTATTTTTTTTATTTGTAACTACTGTAAATGCATGTGCCTACTTATATTTGTGCAACTTTTTTCTTATGATAATGAAAAAAAAATATTTTTATAATAATCTTTAAAGAAAAAAATTATTAAATTATTAAAAAATATTAAAAAGTAATTATAAAAATAAATAATTTTTATAATTTTACTGTAAATAATATTTTATATTATATAGATGATATTTTTTTTACTGTGGATTAGATAATTATTTGAATTAAAAACAACGGTTACCTAATGAATAAAAAAGGTAAGAATTTATGTATATCAAAAAAGTAATTAAAAAGAGTAATATTTATTAATGTTATATATGAAAAACTAAATTCATGTCTAAATTTTAGGATGAGGTGAATGTGATTCTGAAATTTTTTTAATACAATTCTCAAAACAAAACATATAGTAGAAAAATGAAATTTATAATTAATTAAATTTTCAAAGTCAAAGAGAGCAAGTGTAACTAACTATTTAGTGTGTTTTGATTTAGGTTAGAAAATTAAGTCAAGATGAATTTAAAACTAAGAAAAAAATTATGATAGTTTTTAAAGTTAACTGAAAATGTTAGATGTGAAAAAATGTCAAATATATTGATATAATATTTAATGAAAACTAAAAATTAATTTAAATGTTTTAACTAAAACTCATACTTTTAATTTATCTACAAGATTCAATAGTTTAAAAATTAATTCTTAAAATATTTATTCAGTAATGACAAAAGATTTCCATACTCATATATATTTGTAAATAAATTTTATGGTAGAAAATGGATATCTTAAATAGATATGTTCTCCCATAATGGAACGAATGGAGTATCATACCACTGATATCATGATACCCATCCTGCTATCCATTACTTGATAAAAAACAAAACTTTAATGTTAAAATTAAATAAAATTTGAAAAATGAATAAAAATAAATAAAAAGTTTATAATATATTTGATTGAATTAAAATAAATTAAATTAATAGTGTGATATAATTAATTATAAAAACATATTGATTAAAATTTAGTAAGATCGAGTGTAAACCAAAATTGAAAAATAACTAATTAAAAAGTAATTAATATGTAAAATGAAAAGAATTTTAAAAAACTATATAATTTTTAAAAATAAATATGTTAAAGTAATTAGTCGAAAATAATGTTGAATTTTTCCCACTACGAATTAAAAAAGGTTAAAAGACTTATAAAAAAATTCAATTGAAAATGGGATTTGTATATTAAATTTAAATATATAAAAATTAAAATAGATGTACCCATAGAATTAGTATATATGCAATCAATTTAAAAAGGTATGGAACATAACTACGTTAACTATAGTAATGTAAATAAAACAATCAGATTAGAAGAAAAAAATAACAACATAATCAAATAAAATTCAAATAAAGTACATGACTATTTAATACTTGTTATCTAAATTCTTTAATTTTTGATAAGGTATTCAATTTTAGTTAGGGTCTAGTGTATTTTGTTATATTCCTTAAATATTATCTCATATTTGATTTAATTTATGATCATTTCATAAAGATAAAAGAGATTAGTGTCCTTTAAACGTCACATCTACATCTCCATTCTCACATGATTCTCTTTATCAAGGTTATGTTATTAATTGTGGTTACCTCTAGCATGTTGTTATGGTTAATATTTATCACATTTAATTTTTTAAAGTATATCTTATTTAGTGGATTTGACCATCCTAGAGTAGTCTTGTTCTCTAAACACAAATTAAATTTGTTGTGTAAGAAAATATAAGTTAATAGAATATAAGTTATTAGAATATCATAAGACAAAGATATGTTATTGTTTTTATATTTCCTCATATGTTGAATGGTGGGGCCAATTAATAGAAATACCATGTTTCATACACCATAAGGTATCATCATGTAAGACTTATGGTTAGGAACTAACCAAAGACTCAAAGTGTGAACATAAATGGTGACTTACAAAGTTTACTAAGTTAATTAGTAAGGTAATGATACTATACTGAGACTTTAAATATGATTCTTATATTAACTTTGTTTTTTTTCTTAATTTACGTACTATTTAGTCAGCTTAGGTGTGTGACCTCAACTAGTTGTTGGTCACTTAGGCCGACAAGATATCGACCATTCTTATTATTACAAATCTTGGGTTTACCACCATTCCTCTGATAGCGTAGCATCTTTTTGTGTGTTTTACATTTTTCCTCTTTGACAAAAGGTAAGTTGAGTGTACTTTATATCTTCTCACTAACAAAGAATAAAAGGGTAATCATATGTCAGAATGAACACCACTGGAAATAACAAAGGACCATATTATAACCTCTGATATCTCAGAACTTCCTTTAGCATTGGAGTGTCTTTTGCAGTTACCTCCACATTCACATAAGCTTTTGGAGACTGGAGACTAGCAAAGAGTTGTTGGAGTTGATAACAAGGAAGAATTGTTACTGCCCTAACTTAATTATTAAAATTTGTCTTTCATATTTAGGTTTATATTTGTATCTACTTCTTATACTAGTCAAGATTGAAGTGTTGGTTAAATTATTGATGACTTAGAATCTAAACAGAAAAGTTTCAACTTTGGCTATTGTTAATTAAACTACATGATTTAACACATTTTAGACAAGATTTTACATTGATATCTTATTTTGGGTGACCAATTATTTCATATGTGAGATTGTGCATATATATTGAATATAATTGTAAATAATGGTTTTTTTTACTATTACTAATGTTATTAGAAATGTTAGAAAAAGTGTTAATTTTAGGATAACAACAACAAAAAGAGAAGAGAATTTTATGAGACATTGTTGAGTTGAGCATTTCATAAAAAATTAGTTCTTGATTGCAAAATTGTGGAATTCCACATTTTTAATGCTTAAAGTGATACAGTACATAGTTGCTTTTGATTGATTATCACAATAAAAGAAAAGAGTCAATATAAAGTTTTTCATAGTAATTGGACAAATGATAAAAGAAATTTGTCAAAAAGTTAGAAATATTTTCTATGATATTCTTGTTTTGAGTACTTCATATCCAATTACTAACACTTTTATTTTCTAAAAATTATGTCAAATTAAATTGATTTTGATGGGACTTCGCTCTTCTATTTTTGTTATTCATCGTGTTTATGATTTTAAAGTTTTTGAAAAGTATTACGGTGTGGTCAATGGATTGATGACTATAAGTATTTTGCTAGACCTTAATATAAAATTGATCCGTGGACTTACTTTTTTTTCTAAAATATGTGAAGAGGAATTTGATTGTGAGATTAAAAAAGTTAAGATTATTAGTAAAGACTTGATAAAAGAGTGTAAAATGATCATTAAAGATAAGAAGTTAGTTTTATCATATCAAAATTTAGACATAAACATAGATAAGAATGTTATTTCAAGAAAATATGTTTATGAGAAATTTTTTACAAAATATCATATTGTAAAGAAAGTGAACCGTCAAATTATAAGTTTAAACTTGACTGTTATTAAGAGGAGCCAACGTCCTTAATTTGGGTGAAGAATTTGACATTTTTATTTAATCAAAGGCTAATAAACTAAAATATCCAATCTTACAAATGATTGTAACAAATTTTCAGGTAATTTTTATGTCAATGATTAGTAATGAGTCTCCAATCTTCATTTAATATTGATGGTTTATTTTTTACCACATGGTAGTAAAATACACTTAGATACTTTAAAAAACATTAACTGTTTAAGTTTAACTATAAAATAGAGTAATTAAATCTACATTTTAAATTATATATTTATATTCATTCAAAATAGTTATAATAATTAATGAACTGATCTTGTTTTTTTCCTTCAAAAGTAAGAATAGAATAAATAAAACTTAATATAATATTAGAAGAAATAATTGATGGTGATGCTAATAGTTTTTTAAATTTCATTCTAATTATATCAATAATATCACTATATACATAAATTTTATTTATATATTATTTGTTTTAAGAATTAAGTGATTAAAGTGAAGATATTGAGAAAACAATATCAATATTAGAGCGTGATTAATATTGTTTTTGAGATGAATTCTCTTTGAATTTATGCTGAAAGTAATATGAATTTGGACTTATGTTTTAAATTCTGTTTTATAATAACTTCGGAATGCTATTTTATTTGAATTTATATTTTTAGATTGTACTTCTATTTAGCCTTCATTTAAAAAAATATAAAATACTTTTTAAAATCTACATATATTCATAGACAGCTGCAGATTTTAAAACAATCTATATGTAATTTTTAAATGTATATCCAATAATTAATAATTAATAAGATGAATTATTTTATAGAAGATAAACAATGGGTAGCTACCCACTATTGGTGTGTAATCTAACTTCTTACATTCCTACCTATTCCTAACTTGGAACCTTCTATTTGCTACCAACACCACACCAACCACAGTGAAGAGAGTAATACTTTGCCAATAGACTTATTTTTTATTTTTTTTTTCACATTTAGAAACACAAAAGATAAAATAAATGTAAATCCAAAAAAATATACATAGGTACACATGAGTGGATGAAGACATTGTTTCAAGATGAGTCCCACACCCTTTAAATATTTGTACAAACACCCTACAAATCTTTAGAAGAAAAATAGAAGTACATAAAACGAGTTTTTTCTAAAAATTGAAATTAACTTACACGTAAATTAAAAAATAAAAAATTAAATAAATTCTAGGGTAAATAATATACAAATAATTTAATGTATAAGTCAATTTTAACTTACAAAAAATCTGATTTAGTTTTGTTTACTTTTTATAATTTATTATAATTTTTTTTTCAAACACATCCAATATCACTTCAATACTAATTTAACAAACCGTAAACCGTAACTCTTATTTTTGTTATCATATATATATATTATCAATACTACAAAATATAGTTTTAGGAATGACTCAGTCATGATGATGTTAAACATAAAATAAATTATGAGCCTTAAAATCAAAATTCACTAGTAATATGAGATGAAAACTCATTTTAAAGAACAAATATTGTCAAAGTCATCATATCATATATAGTTAAAGATAAATTTTAACTATCCAAAATAAAAACTTATGTAAAGACAAAGCAAAAATAAATTACATCAAAAATAGAAATACAAAATAAATATAATTAGACAAAGTCAAATAATCAACACAATAACTAATCAAAAGCAAACTTATGGAGAAAACTTAATACGCAATGTGAATCTATAATTTTTTATAATATTTTAATTTTGCCACTGAAACAAAATAAAAAAAATATGGTGATATTCATGTAACCTTAGAGGATTAAATTTGAATATTTAAGAAATATTTTAAATTTGTCTTTTCAAAATAGGGAAAAATAATAAACATATAGTTTGTTTCAATATCAATCAAGAAAAAAAAACCAGTGAGAGAATAATGTGAAGAAAAGTGATTTTCATTTATTTAGTCAAAGAAATAAAATATGAAAGAGAAAAAAAAAAGAAAGATTGAATTATTGGATTAAAAAGATTTATATCTCTCTTCACACGAATAAAAAAATGGAAGAAAGTGACTTTTTTAAATGACATCATTTAGTCAATTACTAATCATTATAACTAAATAATATAAAATCGATTTAATTAATTTCGTACATTTCCTTCATGTTTTTCTTTTCAAACAAATAAAAGTCTCAAATTTACCTTTATCCAAATAAAAATAGTACTTTTTAAAGAAGATTTATGGAGCTTATTTTTACGACTGCTTTTATAGAAATTATTTAAACTTATAAAAGTGGCTTACTATTTGTAACACTCTTTTTAAATTTATTTCAACAAATCTTGTATTCACAAGTACAATATGTACTCTCATGTAATAGTATTTTATGAAAAATACTCAATAATCTACTTATCTTTTTTAAGAGTATGTTTCATAAAAAGGAAAGAGGAAATAAGAGGAAGAAAATTAATTTGGATGGTTTCATTGAAAAAAAAAAAATTAAGAAAAATGCGTGACATACTTGGTCATTTCTTATTTATTTTTCAACTTTATTTTTTTCATATATTCTTACACCACATAATAATTAAATATTTTTTATTTGTTTTTTTAACTTATTTTTCTCTCAAAATCAAATACCCCTATAAAAACGTAAAAAATAATCTGTCTCATTATTTTCATTCTGTTTTATTTTAACTTGTTTTCCCTTTAATAGATTTACCTGCATGCGTAGACGATGAAACAATAACTTTAATTCAAAATATCATTTATCTTTTTTATGTAAAAACCTAATGTTTGATTATGTGTATAAACTATAATATGACATATATACACTGAAATTAGAAGCTACCGGTAAAATATATTTTTCGTTATTTTTTTTCAATTTTTCATTTAAAATTTTTAAACACAAGTTCCATTTTTAATTTATTTAAACTACTATATGTTTAGACTTTAAAGTACTGGTTTTGAGCTAAAAAAAGTGAACTATTTTCAAAATTAAAAGACCTAAAGATGGGATAGATTGTTTTGGAAGAAAAAAAATTAAGGACAAAATGTTCTTGACCCAAAATTAAATAATTCGTCACATTAAAAATATAGAAAACTACGTAATATTATTTGTTTAATTAATGTAATTTCTAATTCTGAGAAATTTCAAATCATAATAAATTGAATGGGCTTAAGAAGACTTATTGATTCTTTGTGTGAGATCTGTGTAGAGTATTCCTGAAGCGGTGCCGTGCTTATACGACGCCGCATTGCAGTTCCTCCCTTTTTGTGTCTGAGAGCTTATTCTCTCTGTTTCTCTTTTTTCTTTCTCTGTTCTATCAAATTCGCGATTCCTCTTCCAAATGAATACCCAATACGTGAAGCAATGGCTCCGTAATATCTGTAAGTTCTCTTTCTTTTGTTCTCCTTCTAATGCGGCATTTGGTACACTGCAATCTCAGTAACAACGTTTTTAGTGTGCCCACAATTTGTGGAAATTAAAATCATGAATCGTCATTTGGTAGAAAAGAAGCTGCTAATAGGGAACGTCATTGGTTTTAGATTCTGGATTACAAATTGGGATGGAGATTCTTTTTAGGGATCGAGACCGTCACTTATTATTCATGCATGTCCACATTTCCTAACTTCTATCTTGTTGTATGACAGAATAAATTACGGTGACCTTTGGTTTTCAATGGTTACGACGAAAACTTCTCTATAAAGTACACAGTGGAATGTTTATTAAGAGGACTAGCAAAATGTCTAAGGGGTGCTGAGATCAGATAATTAAGGAGATTAGTGTGATATGTAAAGATTGTTGAATACACTCATCCTGCTAAAGACTTAAATCACAGTACAATAATTTATTGATTTTAATTTGTGAATTAGGAATAATTATAAGATGTTTAGTATATTTTACATATTTTGAATATCACTTAATATGGTTTATGTACCTTTATCTTAAATTTTAAAGCTATTGTTTTGTTGACACTCACATGTCTGGTACAAATACTTGAACCTACAATTCACTTAACACAGTTTGCCGCTTTTTGCTAATGATCATTGGGCATCATAGGAACACCTGCTTTATTTATTCATATTTTTAAAAGAATTATACATGGGTGAGGGCTTATCCCAAGTTTGTATTGCCTAGTATTTAAGTTTCTTTTTTTTTTTTTTTTAATACAATTTTCATGCTAGAAAATTGTATCCAATATTCTTATAGCTCTATATACATATTACATTCAATTGAATGTGCAGATTCTACAAAAAGTTTTTTCAACCGTGAAAAACCACGTTGGAACAATATGCATAGTGTTTTTATCCGGCTTCAACTGCAAAGGTCAAGAGCAGACAAGATAGAAGATAAGCTAAAAGAAGAGCAAGAAACAAAACAGATTTCTTCCAAATCTACAGTTAAGAAGGCGGATGGAAATTATGGGATTAGCAAATACAGTTCTGATGATGAAGATTCGTCGGATAGTAAGTGGAAGCTAGAGCTGGCTTGGCTCTCAAAGACACTTGAACCGGCTCTGCAATTTTGTAGGTGGGCTCTGCCAACAGGTCTGTTAAGTGTTAAGTCATATTGTCATAACATTTTTCATCTGGCGAATTTAGACAGTTAGTATGACTATAAAATTGCGAGTACCTACCTTTAAAATAATCTCTTATAAATAAGTTGTGTCATGTATATATGACTCAGTTACATTATAGAAGGGTGACACAGTGCATGAGGCTTGAAGGCTTCTCTTGGTGGGGTCTAGGGAGGTAGATGTACACGGCCTTACCCTTGCAAGTGGAGAGACTGCTTCTAAGATTTGAATTTATGACCTCCAGATCACAAGAAAACAATATTACCGTTTTTCTAAGGCTTGCCCCCATGACTCATTAATACTATATGACAATTTATTTATATCATTAGCATATGCTTTTCCTGTGCTTCATAAACACTACTTGATCATATGATGTCTCAATTTGCTTTACAATAAAACAAGACTGACTTAGTTTTCCGTGTTATGCAGGATATGAAATTGGAAAGAAACCCCCACCAAGCAATCGATCCCTTACAGAAATAATCGCCTGCATCAAAAGGAGCAAGCTTGGAATCCAGGATTGGAGCTTGAGTGAGCTTACAATTGGCTTGTATCTGATCTATCTTCGTCAAGCTTCTACTCATCCATTTGAAGATATCAAAGGCATTCAGATATTGTCAGAATCAATTGTAACTTCTGAAACTGCATTTTAGTGGAAGAAGGCATATATTTATATGTTCATATGATATTGTGATCTTTCACTATTAATGTTAGCATATCATTACAAGCTATTATGTTCCAGTATTATAAATGTATCTTACTGAATTTCAGGTTCAAGATCTCATATATCATATTGAGTTGGCTAAAGGTGCTTATAAGGATAGCCCTGCTACTCTTTCACGGAACAGCATGCTAAGAGAAAGTAATGTCAAAAAATTTGTTAAGTACTCCAGTGTAATGAGGCCCGGATATTATATTGGAATTGATACGCGTAAAAAGCTTGTAATTTTAGGCATAAGGGGAACACATACTTTTTATGACCTTATCACTGATATACTTTCCTCAATTGATGGTGAAGTCACCTTTGAAGGCTATTCAACCCACTTTGGAATTGCTGAATCTGCACGTTGGTTTCTCCATCATGAGATTGAAATCATAAGAAAATGCTTGGAGAAACATGAGGTTGGGATGATCTTACTTCATCTATTTTGTTCTTCGTTTCTTTGTTTGTGTTTTTCTCATTCATGGTATGAGATGTGGCCAACTCTTTAATAGGGATTTAAGTTAAGACTTGTGGGTCATTCTCTGGGAGGGGCTATAGCTTCTTTATTGGCAATAATGATCCATAGAAAATCACCAAAGGAGCTGGGTTTTAGCCCTGACATTGTATCTGCTGTTGGCTATGGAACTTCACCATGTGTCTCCAAAGAACTTGCTGAAAACTGCTCTGGCTATGTATCGACAGTTGTGATGCAGGTATCTGATAACCTTTGTCAATGTGTGTTTAACAATATGTGCTCCGGAAGAAAGTAATTAAATCTGTGGTTTTCCTGAGATGAGTAATATTCTTTCCCCAAGTTTTGACTGTATTTATCTGTTGTATTTCCTTATGACATTGTTTTTGGAAATGTACAGGATGATATTATACCTCGATTGAGTGTAGCTTCCCTGACAAGGTTCAGAAATGAAATTGGTCAAACCGATTGGTGAGTGGCATTTAATTTATAATCTTGAAGTAAGCAGCTCTTCCCCTTCTCTTGTCCATTGACAGGGAATGCTGAAAGCAGCCAACTGCAGCTCTGCAATAGTTTCTTTTTTTTTTTTGTTGTATGCGTATTCTTTTATTAAAAGATGGGAAACTCGTTGTTTTGGAAATGGATAATATCTAAGTGAGATGTGAGGGTGAACATGTGTATATGGTGACTGATTATTCTAACAGAAAATCAATAGCTTCCAAAGCTTAATAGGTATATGGTAGTTAAACAACAAATAGGTTTGATCAAGGATATTATTTTTTCTTCAGGATGAGTGTAATTGAGAAAGAAGACTGGAAAGGCGTCACGGATTTGGTTACAAATGCAAAGCAGGTTGTGTCTTCAGTACAAGATGTAGCTCTAAAACTTGCTGATTATGCAAATTTCAGGACAAACAAAAGTTTAGCTGGTAAGCCTTTTTGCTTTACTGGTTTAAATCTTAATTGTCTCTGGAAGAATGAACCTAGATTCCTCTTGTACAGTGACACCCATGTCTTGTTGGGAAGTACTTTTCTTACGCCTTTTAAGCCTTGTATAGGGGCAGCATTTCATTTCAACCCCTTCCCACTGGTGAGGAGTTGGCATTAATTATGTTCAAGAGTGAATCAGACTTCTTTCTTGTGCCCAGGCTAAATTTATGTTGCATACAGAGTATTTAAGAAGTGAAAGAAATTTTTGAATGCTTACTTAGACATCCTTTTGGCTTCTTTGAACCCAAAGTAAAACGCAGAACAATTATTTGGTAACATAGACATTGTATTATATATACGCATAAAAAAATGAAGGAATTGTTACCTAAATGTTCGCTTGTTGATGTTTAATGCTTATTTGTGTTCTTTAAAATGCATTTAATTTGTGACATGTTTATAATCAGATGTTTTGGTGTGTGTAAACAGTTACTACAGAAACTCCTATGCCCTCTAAAGCTGCAAAGGAGAATTCAGTTGTCACGAAAGAAGCGGGAACTAAACCTCCAGTAATCGAGGAGTTATTTATACCAGGGACTGTTTACTATATTAAAAGGAACTTGGGATCCAAAAATAACGTCGGAAAGGATTTTTTTACCCTTTACAAGAGGGAACCCGGTGAACATTTCCAGAAGATAGTCTTTTCGGGAAACTTTATCACAGACCACAGATGTGATAGCCATTATTATGCTTTGAGAGATGTTCTTAAAGGTTTGCCATGGTGTGGAGAGGAAGGCATATTTAAATAACAAATATTGTCACTTGTTTTTTATTTTAAGTGATATCATTTGATTGTAATGAAACTGTACATTGTGTAGCTAAATTTCTGTGCTTAGGGTAAGCCATAGAGTTATGTAGTCTGTGCGCAGGTTTTAGCAATGGCACAGCAGGTTAGAAGTTAGGCAATTGAGGCTTAAATACAATAAGAATTGTGGATAGTTGGTTCTATCCTAAAAAATAACGCCAACTTAGTCCTGTTACAAATGATATTCAATCGTTGTTGCGTCTGTTACCTAAGTGTGTGTCTGTCATGCTTTAGTTCATGTTTTTGAATTTGTACATGCTTATGCTTTGGATCTCCACTAGTGATTGTTGTGAATTATTATTTTGAAGGTATATATTTGAACTTCTTCTTCCCTGTCTTGTCTAGTTTTCTATATATAGAGAGTATTTCAACCTATACAGATAGATTTGTGCAAATGAGAAGGAAGAACTCCAACCCAGTGCTTTGGGTGATATTTGGTTTGAGTTTTCGATTTAACAAAAAATAACTTAGGCTAAACAAGAATATATCAGGTACTGTAAAATAATTAATTTCGCTTTTTAATATATTATTAAAAGATTAAACTTTATTGATGTATCTTGAATAAAAAATATACTGAAATTAAACGTCTTCTTTTTTATAGATTTTCAACTGTATATCATTTAGGAATATTGATTCAGCTTTGTAAAATAAAAGAGAATGACTAACTAAAATGAAGATTTGTCAAACGTTTGCAGAAAATACTTTGGAGACAATAAAATTATTCTAACGAAGTTGCAAATATAGATTCTACTAATATTGAGAGGAAATAATCTTTAAGAATAGTTAATAAATTATTACTAAAAGAAAGAATAGAAAGAGTAAAGTTAAAGTGATGAGAACACATGCATGCACTAATTGTACTTTTATTAGCCATATAAAAAGGTGTTACGGAGTATATAAAATTTAGTTTTTATCTATAAATTTGTTAATAGTTACTAATTTCTAATGTATATCAAACATATTACTATTCTAAACCATGTTTGGCGGATATTATATATGCATAATGAAAACATGTTTTTAAAGATAGATTTTGATTTCTAATTGTCCACGATTTTATTGTATTTTGTAACTGCTCTCTTGACTTTCTCTAATTATTGGAACTCCCTAATTAAGGTTTCCTACTTTGATTTCCTTTGTTCTCATTAAGCTTTCCAATAGAGTTTCCAATAGAATATTCCTTTTAGCTTGGCCAAATTTCTCCAATACTTTCATAGAATGTCCATCCATTGTTTCAATACACAAAATCCTATCTTATATCACCTTCATTATTTTTTTTCTCTTTTTGGAGAAAAGCAAACACTATCTTTGTTTCCAATAGTTTTTTTTTTTTTTTTTATCAATTCTTTT
>Ga0209489_103712_pt1 | contig 29301 bp, 8 predicted proteins | sample SiratrowhiteBW_FD_187527 | JGI IMG/M metagenome (GOLD analysis project Ga0209489, IMG submission 187527) | Root nodule microbial communities of legume samples collected from California, USA - Siratro white BW (SPAdes) (version 2) | ecosystem: Host-associated > Plants > Roots > Nodule | place: USA...
TATATATATATATATATATATATATATTTTGTCTACATTGATAAGTAGTTTCATATTTGTATTCACTAATAAACTAAGAAATCACCCTCCTATATCTAGGGCTAAAAGGCCTAAACAAAATATTTGACATCTTCCTTTTTTTTAATAGTGCGTCCTTTTACTTTAAGTATTACATATCTCTTTTGCATGGATAGTTGTAGAGATGCCAAGCATAGATCATATCAATTATATTTTACAAATTTTATTATGTAAAGAAGTAAGATTGATATTTTAGAATAAAAGAAAGATAGAGAACAAAGAAGATTAGTGATTTTGAAAAAGGTGAACAAGTGGTTGGATGTGAGATTTATTTGAGAAGTTCACCATAGTACATAACTTCCAAATATTGTACTGGTTAAAAAAAATAAAAAATATACGTACTACCCAACATTAAAAGATTTGTCCATAATTAATAGCTTTTCTCGGAGAGATTAGATTTTGAAATGTTGATGGGATGAGTTTGTGAGTAGTTTTATAGTAGTATTACCTAGAGACTATGTATATATATATATATATAAGTTTTTTTGGAAAAAGGTTAGAACATCCCAAATTTTACTTCGTTTATTCATATCTTATTTATGATAAAAATAGACAACTGTAAAAGTTAATTATCTAATTTCTAAAGTTCTAAGAAAAATCAATCTTATAAGTCACTTAGTCTATTGAATTGTTGGAATCTAACATCAAATATAAATAAACAAATTATAATATTTGGCTGACTTTGTCAACTATTAAACTACAATCATAAATGACTTTAAAAACCAATAATTATAAAAGAGAAAGTTATATCAATATTAGTACTTGAAAGACTTGAGAAATATATTAACTAAAAAATATATATTTTAATTTCCAAACATCTAATAACAAAGTGGAGTACGAAATAGTGACAATAAATACTAAAATTTATTTTCCAACTTTGAAATAATTGTTATTGTAATCCTCCTTACAAGTTAAACTTAACGTTTAATTATGAGTCACAATTTTTAAAATTTGATAATTAAGTCAATTTAAAAAGTAGGGAGACCAATCTAAATTTGACAAATGACCATATATATATTTATTAAATATGCATGTGTATTTACGTTCTTTTTATCCTTATTCCCATTTTCATTAAGCCAAATTTCTAATTCTTTCTTTTCAATTGCGTCATTTATCATATCTAAGCATAACATCGAAGTGAGTTATTTTTTTTTAGCTCTCAAAGTTTCTCCAAAGACGTGAGTTGGAGTTTTGATACAGACAAATAGGTTCAAAATTTTAACACTCGTCTTCGTAACTATTGGATTTTATCAGGTATAAAGACACCATTAGGAAAGCCATCACGTCATTTTTTATAGCATTATAATTACATATATATTTTAATAAGTTATATATAAATTTATAATTATATTTAGTTTAAATAATATATAATAATTAGTTAGTAAAAAGGAAATTAAAAATTTGAAGTAAAAATAAACTATATTATTATAATATTAAATTTGAGATGGATACATGCAGTTGTATACTCTATCTAAAATTGGATAATACACAAAATGATTAAATAGATATTTCCTTTTAAAAAAAATTATTGACAAATATTAATGAATTGTTTTTCATTGGTAGAAAGACTTAAACTCACAACCTATAGATTTCCTTTCTTATATTTTTTATTTTTTACCACAAAATCAATGTAATATCTCTCATTTTATGATAAAGTTACAGATTTGGAGTAGAGATTCAAAATTTCTTTTTATGTCTAATCATATATATTATTTTCTTTCTCTATTTTTCTTCTCATTATCTCTCTTATTTCCCCCTCATCTCATTTTGAAGTTGACAAATATCAAAACTCGATGATCTATTGAAAGCACCCTGTATTTCTCTCAATTGGAATCATCCTGCCAATTTTTTTAGGGTTTGTCCCAACACATTCGAGAGGTCATCAAACCACCCATAACCTAAAAATAGATGGCCATTAAAAGAAAATTGTTCCTACTCTCTGTAAACCTCACAAAAAAAAAATAAAAATAAATAAATAAACACCGTCAATGAATTAAAAGTTCTACACCAACATAATTGCTCTTAATTTTTCTTCATAGGACATTGAAAATGTCTCCTCTATATATTCCTTTCATATTCGTCGTAAAGTGCCTACACAAGCAATACCTTTCTTCAACAGTTCCAAATTAGGGTTAAAGGATTGAAGCATTCTTTTATATTTTCATTTGATATGACTGATAATCATGTAGAGCAAATCAAATTTTGTAATAAACAACAAATGATGAACAAAACATTATACAGGTTTGTAATTTGGAGATACAAAACACATGGCTGTCCCTAGGATAAGGTGGTCCAAGTCCTGTCTTTAGGCCATCCTACAAGGAAACATATTTATATTTGTATCTATATAATTTCTATTATTAGTTGGTAAAGTGTAATTACGACTAAAGTGCTTTTTTCTTCTTTGTAGAATGGAGTTTAAATCCTTCTAAAAGAAAAACTATTTTAATTTTTTAGAAGCCCTTAATTCTTTTCTAAAAAATTTATGTGATGTCATACGCATACAAAATTTTATATAATATCTGTTTGGTTTTTGGTTTCCCAACATTACGTATGACAAGTAAATGAGAGAGATAAAAAAATAATTTCATAAAAATTATTCTATATGTGGTTGGACAAATAATATTTCTAAAAATTAATTAGTTATTAATTTTAATTAAATAAATTGTCCCTTAGTTTACTAAATTTAATATATAAAATATTATTCTTGAATAATTGGCTACTCAGTCTAATAAGGTTTCTTAGTAAACAAAGTATTATTATTAATTTTTTTATGACTATGTTCTTAGTTAGAAATATTATTGATTCTTATATGATTAATCTCATTAAAGTTATTTCACTTACTACTTTTAGTAAGTTATATTTTGTTGACTAATATCTTTATTAGTTTAAAATTAAATATTTCATTTTAAACCTAAAAATATGTTAGAGTATCCATTTTATCCTAAAATTAGGTTAATGCATTGGTATAAGGAGACTATGTCCTATAAACAAATAAAAAAAAGAGTCTAAAACTATGTTGGGTCCTTCTTCTAGCAACTATTTAGACAATTTTACACCACATGAATGGTCACCTAATGGGAATATTTGGATATTTCTTCACTACCGTTCTTTATCAATTAGGCGTGCAGTTTATTAGAGTCAATGGCCTTCCTTTATTGATCTTGTCTGCTTCATGACAGTGATCATGGAGCCTAATAGTAGAGGTGGTGACCACTATATTAGATTCAATCATCTCTAATTGGTGGGACAATAGGGTTTCATATAGCATGATTCTAGATTGGCCAATGGCCACTTGAAATCCGAAGAATCTAAGTAAAGGAGTTAGTTAAATGACTTTTTTGCAAGTTTGTTTAGACATTTTAAGATAAAACCTGTTTATATTTCTTTAATTTTAAAATATATTACTTTTAGTCGTCTAAATAACGTTTTAAAGAATAAAATGGTTTAAATAATGCTTAAAGGAATAAAAATAGTATCTTTCAACAACATATCTTACTCTAAATAATTTTATATAGACCAGATGATCTTGTTGAACTTTAATATGATTATAAACATTATAAAGGGTATGTTAGATGATAAGGTAATTAATAGTTTTACACCATATAGTTTGGTTTGTTTGTGTAAGTAAATATTAGACCGCCTAATCCACTTATAAAATCTTTTTACAACAAAATAGCATCCATGACTAATTTTAGGTGAATTAAATAGGTTTTATATCTTTTATTTAGGTGAATTTTTCTAATGATTAGATTAATTCATATAAAGATTATTGAATAAATGATTCAGGAATTACTAACTATGTGTGTGCTTTTTTTTATCTATTTTCACCACTTATAAATCTACAAAACATGTTTTTGTTAAACTTTCCACTCGACAACATGTCTATGCTACTCATTTTAGAATTATGAAACTCAATAACAATTTTATCTCACTAATATTTTAATTATATACCCAATTTTTCTTTTAATCTCACTTCTATGTCCAAACTAACTTCTTTGAATTTTCAACTGATTTTTCATCCAAAATGTTGTATTATACAGGATACGAAAATAAAAGAGAAGATTGGTGTACTTGATGTGATTGATGGCTTATACATTCTTAATAAGCTTATACATTCTTAATAAACATAATGTTCAATACTCAACCATATTATTTGCTATTGTAACCTATTTGTAGTTTTAAAAACATTTAACTAGTAACATTTTAGAATGGGGGTGGAACATCCTTCTCTTGAAAGATTAAATAAGATAAAATCCTACTGTCCTTACATTTATACTTATACTAATGTTTACAATACTTGTCATCAATCTAAAAAAAGAAATTACATTTTCCTTTGAGTGATTCTCATGTTTTTTTGACATTTGTATTTGCTTCACATAGATATTTGGGAGCCTTATCATATTTTTTTTACGTATGGCCAAAGATTTTTTTTATTACCGTTGATGATCATACATGTTTTACTTGACTTTCTCTCATCAATAATAAATCTTAAACTCACTCATATAATGGATTTTATAACTCAAATTGAAAGTTAATTTAGTTGCACTATCAAGGTCATTAGGACAGTTGTAATGTGGTTGAGTTTTCCATGAAACAATACTTCTCTTCTAAAGATATAATACATTAATCTACTTGTATTGAAATCCCCGAGCAAAATGACATTGTCTAAAGAAAACACTAACATATTTTAAATGTTACCCATGCCTTGCCTTTTCAATATAACTTACCTATCAAATTTTGGTGTTATGTTGTGTTACATGTCACTCTTTTGATCATTCTGACACCTTTTCTTGATAACATATCTCTTTATGAAAAGTTGTATGACATTTCTTCCTTAAATGTTTTTGTTGCCTATGTTATGTCAATAATTTAATCACTAATAGAAAGAAATTAATAGAAAGAAATTAGATAGTCCCTAGGATTTTTCTTGGTTTTAATTCTCACATTAAAGGTTTTATGTTCCTTAATCTTAAAAATCATAAGATTGATGTTTTAAGACATGTCACCTTTTATGATAACCAATTTCCTCATGATCATAGTCATGATACTGAAATAAATCATACTTATATTTCCTTGTCTACTCCACAAATAAGGTTCGGACTTATGGTAATATTAACGTACAAAGTTCTGATGATTACTCCTAAAGTATAAATACAATTAACATATAAAATAATGAAAATATTGTTAATTCTGATATTGACATTAAACTTGTAACACCCCATGATAGTAATATTCTATTTAAATAATCCTATGTGTATTATAGTAACCCATGCTCAACATGCATCAAAATACATACTCATTCTAAAGTGAAATCTTAAACATATATTTACAAAACCATATGTATGTTTTTCAAAATATCTAATGCTAATAAAATCTAGCTTAGTGCAAGAAATTATCCATAGTCTCTCTTATAGTATCATATGCTCCTATATAACATACGATCATCACAGATAAATAAATGTTCCTGCTTCAATAAAATTAATATATATATATATATATATATATATATATATATATATATATATATATATATATATATATATATTTTGTTTTGAATTGTGTATATTTTTTTTACTATATATTTCCTTTCTTGTGCCTAATAAACAAAAGAAAAAAAAAATCAATTTCTAACCTAATCAACTAAAAAGGGAACTGAAATTATTTGTAATTTACTTTCACAAGCTTTTAAATTAAACTAAAAGATTAAAAATTAAATTTCTTAGAAAAAATAAAAAAATATTCCGTAATGATTCTATGAGTGTCCCAAACGGGTTCACGACCCTTCACCAGGAAGCCTTGTCGCAGATCGGACATTATATACTTCACTTACTGACCAAAAACTCGAATCAGGCCAAATATTAATGAAAATATTTTTTTTCACAAACGATTTTTTATGCTGTCAGATAACCTGCAACGAAAGATCAGAATGTGAAATATTTGTAATATTTTAATCACCCACATGATCATGCTCCAATTATATATTTATCTTTTAAAATAATAAATATTGACCCCTGAAAATGGAGATTAAAAAGGCATAATTTGAAAGTCAATTATATGCCCATGACAGAACAATTTTTCGGACAGAAAAGACAAAAGGGTATTCTTTTAAGCCAGCATATTTCTGAAAGGATAATTTTGGAATATCAATGACTTCTAAGTTGTAACTACCTTTTTTTTCTAAATTATTTGGATTAAGTTCATGTTCGTGTTAAAAAAGATTAAAAACGGGAAATGACAAACAAATCAAACAAGGGATTAGTAAGTATATGTGAAAATATAAATATAGTTTTACAAAAGTAGTTTGTGATTGTGTGGCCCTTATTCTTTAATTATAGATTTTGTAATATTTAGATCATTATCCTCGTTATATACTTTTATTTAACTATTGATTTTGTTATTTTTAGATATTTTCCTGGCTATATGCAAAAATAAGAAATTTTTCTTTTACTTTTTACGAAGATTTTGATTCTACGTACATTATAAAACCTTATAGCTTTATCTGATTTTATATATGGATTAAGATACCCTTTATATCTCTTTTATAATTATATCTTTCTCTTTTCTGATATAAAAAAATATTTTTGCAACATTATTTAATTAAAATCATTGATATAATTTTTAATTAAAATAATTGCATAAGATTTGTTTATATGAACTTATAAACACTTACAGAACACACACAAAAAAAAAAAAATAGAAAAATAAAACAGTAAAATCAATTTAAAATGAATCAATATTTATGAAAATTATCCTATATTAATTTCTTTAACATATTGTTTTTAACTTATAATAAACTGGTTTTAGTTTATAGAGAAATTTATTTCATCTTTCATTCTGATTTTCTTTTCTTTAAAGTGATTATGTAAAGCTTATCCAACCAATTTATAATAATTTTGCAGTGAATGACACCATAAAACTGAGTGTGCTTGACACATTTTTTCATAATTGAATAAATGAGAATGTTCCAAGAAAGAGCAACAGAGATGAGTTTGAAAATTGTATAAATAATTTCATTAGGTCAATATTGGCTCTTAGAAAAAGAGTAGAGACAAACATTTGATTAGTAAAGGAAAATTACACTTTGTACTGGTTTGTTTGTATAGTTGTACAGGTACGTGGGTCTCATAGTGCTAAACATGTCATGCACGTGCATGGAATAGAATAGAGTCCACACGACTCAAAACAGTGAGAAGAACAATGACAACAACCTATGATAATTAAGAATAATAGTTTGGTCTCGTGAAAGGGTAATAGAAAGATTAAGGAGAAGAGAACAGTGTGGTACACCCCAATAGTTTTTTGTCTTTAACCCTAAGCAAAAGGGTCAAATAGAATAATGAAAATAATAATAGTGATAATGAACAAGTCAGATTTTGAGTTTGGTACAATAACAGCACTTTCTTTGCTTGTTTTTCAATTCAAAAATCAACCCAAAAGATCCGCCAGATTCTTGATGAAATCTGTCGGATCTTGCTTTCCAAACTGTCAGATTTCCTTGGTGGATTTTGTATCTTCTTGACCATGATGTGCCCCCCTTTTAAAATCTGTGCATGCCACCCTCCTTCATCACATATCATCACTCTCTTCATCCTTTTTATCTTCTATTCTTCTGTTATTCTTCTCCTGTTTTGGCCTTCACATCATTATCACAATCATGGGTATGGCTGCAGAGGCACAGTTTCATGTTCTGGCTGTTGATGACAGTCTTATTGACAGAATGTTGATTGAAAGACTCCTCAAAACCTCTTCTTTTCATGGTAATTTTTGTTTCTCTCCATTTTAAGTTTGTTGTTTTGTGGTGTGGTTTCCTCTTTTTTGGAAACATGGACTTCAATTTCTAGCTATATTGCAGTGGTTTGTCTGGTTTTGCTTGATGTGAAATCTAATTCATTTTGGTATGTTTTGTAATTACAGTTACTGCTGTGGATTCTGGGAGTAAGGCTTTGAGGTTTCTTGGTTTGGTTGAAGATGAGAAGAGAAGTGAAGAGCCTCCCACTATTTCTTTAGAAGCCAATCAGGTTCAATTTTATTGCAATATTTATAAATGATAACAAAGTTTTACCTTTTTTTGATGGGAAAGTTAGAATGATCTGTGATCTAATCCCTTTTGGTTATTGTAATTGCAGGATGTAGAAGTAAACCTGATCATAACTGATTACTGTATGCCAGAAATGACAGGGTATGATCTGCTCAGAAAAATCAAGGTAAACTACTTGGATTTTTATACTCATAAAATGGCTTAGTTTATATATTTGGCAAAAGAATTTGAATTTTCTGTCCAATTCCAAATTTTTTGTACATCTAAAAACTTTAATCAAAATTTTGAATTATGGGACCTGGTATCAGAAATAACATGTTTCATTTCATATAACTTGGTGAGATATTTGTTGATCTTTAATGATAGCAAATCTCAAACCAATCTTGTGATGTGCATATTGGTGGTATATTCTATGGCTTGATGCTAGAAAAATAACAAAAAGTATTGATTTGCAGGAATCTAAATCTCTTAAAGACATACCAGTGGTGATTATGTCCTCAGAGAATGTTCCATCAAGGATCAACAGGTGAGGGAAAAAATTACCTCTTGTGACACAAATCTTAACATCAAGATATTTCAAAATTCACAAATTTTGATGGCATCATCAAATCACTGAACTTCAAATCTAACAAGGCCCTTTTTGTTTCTGCCAGATGCCTAGAAGATGGAGCTGATGAATTCTTTTTGAAACCAGTTCAACAGTCAGATGTGAACAGGCTCAGACCCCATTTGTTGAAATCAAAAGTTAAGGATGAAGAAGAGCAACAAATCAATAATAAAAGGAAGGAAACAGAAGAAAGCCATTCCCCAGATAAAACTAGGACCAAAATGGAGCCTCAAAAAGTTAATTCCAGTTAAAAGTTTATGATACATCATAGATTGTACCTAAAACATTTACCTCTCCTCTGCCTCACCAACTAACAAGTGAGAAGAGTAGATGGCACCTCAATCATACTGAAGAAATCTGTAGTATAGGCCCTGACAAGAGAAATTTTTCATTTTGAATTCAATTTTGTCTGACAAATATAAATTAATTCTCCTAATATTTCTCTTTCTCTTATGTGTCAAATGCACCACAAGATTTTCTTTTTCTTGCCAATTAGCCCATTTGGAAGGTAAAAAGTTTGGATAATTTATATAAATTCTTAGATTCTAACATCATTACAGTAGTTGTTAAAAAAGCAGAACTGTGTAAAAAGGAAAACAGGTTACCAAATCATAATTCAAATCAATCAGCACCTTAAAGTTTACTTACACGGTATTTTTATATATTGTATTGGTCGATAGTAAAAGTCACATTAATAAAGAAAAGTTTAGCTACATTAAAATTGCGAGATTAAACTTTATTATTGTAACTAATATTTTTAATAAAGAAATACTTTAATATAATTGGAAGAGAGATTATTAACTAATTTTGAAGATTAATTTTACCCAAATACAAAGCTTTTCCACTTAATAGTCATTCACAAAATTTAATAGCTTCTGTTTCTTACATGGAAACCTGTTACCTAAATTTTTCTCGTTACGAATTAAAAGGTTTAAATAAAATTAGAGAATAAAAGTAATGGAAAGATACGATGCAAATGTGAAGATATAATGTACACATTGTTGCTATATTTCTTTTTTAATATGGAATTATATCAACAATGATTGGATTGTTATTTCTCAAATGTAGTATGTTTATATTTTTATTTTCTTGCTTTAGGAAAGTGCGAGATTTATTAGCATAATACTTGGTGAAATATATGTGATAATTAAATATGTTTGTACTATGTCTATTTAGATTTAATGAATAAGATAATTCTATTTTGGCATGATGTGTCATAGTAGAAAAAAATGAGGTGTTCAAAGAAATAAACCTGTAATTGATGAGAAAAAAAAAAGTTTCATCATCATATGATGACCATAATTCATAGTGTGATCACAGAAGTGTAACGTTGAAAAGAAATGAAGAGTTAATAATGGTGAACTCTCATTTTGGAAAGATGTGTCATGATGATAAAATTGTTCAAATATGAAATTAGTGGTAGAAACCAATAACATGGGACCTCAATAAGACATGGTAGGGACTGATTCTTCCTGCACCTCCATACTGACTTCCTGTACTTCCATAATTTTGCATATTCCCATTTTAGTTTTGAGAAAAAGATGAAACTATCCTTGGTTGTTACTAACTACAATTCAATTATTTTTTTCTCTTCACCGATTGCACAAATGACAATACAATTAAAAAATATTATCATTGCGGATTGTAGAACCTGTAGTTATTTCTTTCTACACCTCCTTTTATATTGCGGGTTGTATAAATCGCATTGCGGACGTATAACCCGCAATGCATTTAAAAAAAAAAATTGTATTGCAGGTTGTACAATTCCCAATGTATTTATAATTTTTTTTTGTATTGCGGTTTGTACAACCCCCAAACCATTTAAAAAAGAATGTGTTGTCACCCTAATACCACCCAATCATGTATTGAAGAGTCTATTTTGTTGGCTGCTTATTCTCATTCCAAGTTTCAACCCCATTTTCAATCAAGAGTTCTATATCCATTAAATAAAGAGTTTCTTCTGCTGCTCTATACCCCACTTCAAACAAAGAGTCTCTTAGATTGTTATGCTGAAGCATTCACTCCTCCTTCTTGATTGGTTTCATTTCAAATTCAATTAAAATAAAACTAAACTAATTAAATTAAGGCAAATGTAGAGTCTATATAAGTTCATTTCTTGATTGTAACTATAAAAAAAATGTGTGACTTACAGAGACTAAACTAAACTAAAATTAAATTAAAATAAAACTAAACAAATTTATTTTATTTTATTTTATTTTAATTGAATTTGAAAAAAAGGTGTGACTTATAGAGACTAAACTAAAATTAAATTAAAATAAAACTAAACTAATTTATTTTATTTTATTTTAATTGAATTTGAAAAAAGGTGTGACTTACCTAGACTAAACTAAACTAAAATTAAATTAAAATAAAACTAAACTAATTTAATTTAATTTATTTTATTTTAATTGAATTTGAAATGAAATCCAATGTGAACTTAATGAAACTTTTCATTTGTCTTAATTTAATTAGTTTAGTTTTATTTAATTGAATTTGAAATGGAACCAATGAAAAAAGAGGACTGAATGTTTCAGCATAATAATCAAAGAGACTCTTTATTTAGAACAGCATAAGAGACTCTTTATTTAATGGGTCATTTAAAAAGGATCGAAACCTAGAATGAGAATAAGCCTGCAGGCAGCAAAATAGACTCTTCTTTTAATTACATGATTGGGTGGTGTCATGGTGACAACATATATTAAATGCATTGCAGGTTGTACAAACTACAATACAAAATATTTATAAATACATTGTGGGTTGTACAACCCCCAATACAATTTTTTTTAAATGTATTGCGGGTTGTAGCGGTTTGTACAACCCGCAATGTAAAAGGTGCAAAAAACAGAATTGTGGATTGTACAATTTGCAATGATAATATTTTTTTAATTGCATTACAGTTTGTACAATCCACGAAGAGAAAAAAAAAGTAAATAAATTGCAGTTACTATCGAAGGGTATTTTCATCTTTTCTTCAGAGCTAAAATGGAAATATGTAAAATTATGGAAGTGCAGTGAGTCAGTATGAAGGTGCAGGAAGAATCAGTCCATGGTAGATGGGGTGTGGCCCATACTACATGCAGCCCAATTTGTAGGCAGCAATATAACCAATTGAGACAATGAAATTGACAAATTTGATCTACTTAGTCTAACCAATAAATAACAGAGTTTGGTTGAGATATTAAACAAGGAAAGTGATAATGAGAAAATGACTCTAAGGATTTAGATATAACATGAATAAGAAACATGAGTGCTTCTAACCATATGATAGGAAAGCTTTTAAAAAATCTTTCTCAAAAAAGAATAAGATGTGAATGTTTGGTGAGATTAGTAGATGAATAACAAGTAATGACAACCAAAGGAAGGACAATAATTCGTGATGAGATTCTTAGACTAGAAAATTTCCTTTTTGTACCAAATTTAAATTGTAACTAGATATTTGTATCACAAATGATAGATGAAACAAATTGTTTTCTTCAATTTACTGATAGTAATACAAGATCATATATCAAAGATGTTGATTAGAGCGGTTGAGTTTATTGCACCATCACATATGATCAACTTGTTTTTTAATACAAACATATTGGGCATCCACCCTTTAGAGTTGTTCAACATATTTATAACATAAGTGTAGTAGTCATAAGAGTGAGTGTTTGAATAAAACTTATGAAATATGTGAAAGAGTGAAACAGTAAAAAGAAGTTTTTTTTTAGTACTTATTGTGCATACTCATTTTTTTCATTTTATAATTATATTTTATATGGAGTCCTTATAAAATACACATGTCATATGTTGCATCATATTTTTTAACTTTAGTGGATGATCATTCTAAAGTTGTTTATATATACTTGTTAAGTGAAAAGAAGGAAGTGTCACAAAAAATAATAAATTTATTTCTCTAATTGAACCATAATTTATAAATGAAAATGTAATACAATCCACTTATTTAAAATGATACTTTAATGATCATAGCATTATTCATAAAAAAGTCATGCACAAACACACCACAAAAGAATAGGAAAATATAGTTGAAGCATAGACATATTTTAAATGTAGCGGGGGCACTAAGATGTCTGGATGAATGCATTTCAACTACAAGCTACTTGATTAATTTGACACCCTATCTTATTCTCAAATGGAAGACTCTATATGGATTGATCCAAGGAAAACTCCTACATGTGATCACTTGAGAGTGTCATGTCACTTTCCTATGCTTATAATCAAAATTGAAATAAAGATAAATCAATAGTAAAAGTTGTAAATACATTTTTATTTACTACTCTTGTGGAACAAAAAGGAGTGAAAATTGTTCAACTTAGAAAATGCATTTTTATCTTACAAGATGTAAACTTTGTTGAAATAGAATTCCCTTTGAAAAGCATAATATTGTCACAAATATGTCCATTATGAATGAGAAATTCATAACTAAGGTAGCCTTCATGAGGACAAAATATTCAAGGTTCAATTAGGAATAGAGGTACTTGGAACATTCATTGCATAGTCTACACACCTAATTAAGGTGGCTTTAAAAACATCAAGTATATTTGATAAATTTTTCTTTATGCCTGTATATGGTATTTAGATTGACTCATAAATTTTGTCATTATACTTTGTAGAATCCTAGATGAAGGAGAAAACACTATTTCATTTTATCTTAGTCCTGAGCCTTAACCATTACCTAGACAAAATGTTAATGTAATTCAAGAGTTGGTTATGTTTCATATGATTTGTTTCTAACATCTTATATCATATCTTGGGATGCAATGATCTTTGGCATTGCCAATTGTAATTTATAATGCATATAAACACATAAGAGGTCTTTGAAACCATTTAGAGTGATATTGAACACTGCATTTATATACAACTATGAATAATGTAAGTGCACTCTAAGTTTATAATACTTATTAAACTTATGTTTGATTAAATTGATTCATTATCACCCATATTTCTATTAACAATGTAGATAATATAAATAAATTAATTGTTGATATGGAGAATGTAGATATCTATAGTTTTCTTGAGTCTCAAGTCATACAAAAGTATGGAAACAAAAAAATGTAATCTCAAACATGATGGGTTCATGAATCTTGAAAAAAGATTTACATAACCCCTTTCATAAATGCATAAGTAGAACTGACTCACTTTAGATGTTACATAATTAATATTAACATCATTGATAATTGATGATTATTTGTTTCACAACTAATATTGTCCATATATATATATATATATATATATATATCTATATATATATATATATATATATATATATATATATATATATATATATATATATATATATTCCTTATTGTAATTTTTTGACAATAATGAGTCATAAGGACACACAATTGAATCATTATAAATGGACAAGATATTTTTTATATATTAAAATTTAGTATTTCTTATAATTACAATTATGTGTTAATTTAGTTCTGTTTCGGTTAATAGCCATGGTTAGTCGAAATATGAATTAACCATTACATTTAAATGTAGTGGTACTTAAGTTGAATTTTTGACAAACTTTGGTATTTATTAGTTTGGATCAATATTGGATTTTTTTTTTTTTTACAATATGGCAGCACTAGTTCAATCTATTTACAATTATAGGTTGGAAAATACATAAAATAATTTGTACATAAAAAATCACAGTCTACTAAGTCAATTATTGTCATAGCCAAGTAATAAATAGGATCTTTTATAGTAGGTGCAAAATAAACTGATGTGAAGGGGCACAAACTACATCAGTTATATCATGTGTCCTTCTACATCACTTTAGTCTATGCCCAATGTAGAAGGCTCCTTTGGTGCATATTGAGTTAATTAAGGGACATACTACATCAATTATTATTTATAACCAATGTAATAAACCCATCTCTACATTTTGCAGATTTTGGTTTAGTAAACATATGTAACTCCAGTTAATGTTGTTGTAATATTTCAAATTCTTACATACTTTCTATATTAATAGCATTTGCATCCGACCTTTAACTCATGTTAAATGGTTTTTTTTAGAAGTGGCAACCACATTCATGTGGATGAAAATCTTATGGAATTTCTCTTATGAAACACTTCCTACATCCATGTGGAAATAGGTACACACCTATCGGTAGATCTCTAATCAACTTCTATGCTAATATTTTTGAAACACTATATGGTCTAGTAACCTCTAGACGGTCTAAGATTCCACTTGACATCCTTATATATGAGAATGAAAAGTATTTTAAACTTAACGTTATGAAGAAAATTTTGATATAGAAGCTTTTCATCCATATCTTGTTATTTGATTTGTTTTTATTACAAGATATTAAAAATCTATTTGAGTTGTTTCCATAAGCAAATTAAATATAGAAGTACAAAACATCTAATATCAGAAGTTTCATTTTCAAGCGTCAATAACAATAAAGATGAAGATATGATGAGATGAAATCTACACAACTTCGAGTCTTGTTATTTCAAGTTCAAATGGTCCTTTCAAGAAGCTTTATAAAATACTCAAAGACAAATATGAAAGCACAAACAACTTCTGAAAATGTATTTCTACAAAATCGAGTGCTTCTAATCATATATGCTACCGAGAGCATCTAATAGTTTTTGGTTGTGTGAAAACTTTGTAGTCCTTCACTTTGTGTAGTGAATCCTTGTAAACTTTAATCGTGCTCTCTTTGAGAATATTTCTTTCTTATCTTGAGCGGTCTTAGTCTTAGGAGGAGATTAGGATGGTATAATTTGAAGAGGTTTGTGCACTAAATAACTTGAAGAAGTTTGTGTACTCATTCTAATCTGAAGAGATTTGTGTACTCATTGTAACCTGAAGAGGTTTCTGTACAAACATGAGTACTTCCTGGTTGTGATCATTTGTTTAATTAGTGAGTTTGCTTGAGAGATTATTAGAGGTAGTCCAAGAATTAAGGTGAATTAATGTAAAAGTTTGATGTACTTTTCATTTTTATATTAACATTATGCATGATTGATTTTTCTACTATGAATTAAGTCTTGACTTTATTCAACTCCTCCCTTCTAGAACTAAGTCCCTACAAATAAGATTTCTCATACTTTTTTAAAGTAACAAGCTTGAGTGAAACATGTAAAATCATAATTACAAAATTTTTAACTTATTTTAATTTAATATAATTCTCACTTATACCTCAAATACCTCAATAATAAATTCAAAATACAAAATCCTAATTCTTTCAAATAATTCAAAAGAAACAATTTACTCAAAATAAATTAATTGTAATCACATTTATTAATTATTAATTAGTGTGAAGATCTTATTATTTACATGCAACATTTTTATATCATATGATATTTCAATTAAAACATTGTGTTGCATCACACATAAAAGAGCACTAACTACACCAATTAAATTACAAAATCCTAATGAATACAACACTAGTCTAATCTAATGTGTTGATAAACTTCCAATCACATACACCATAATTTTATTAATTTATTAAAGCTTAAGTCAATGAAGATCACCCAATAAAAAATAATTTCTTCTTACATAAATACATTCACATAAAAATAAATAAAAATACTTAATAAAATTTAATATGATTTAACATACGAGGACTTACATTCACAACTATTAAAAAAATATTTTATTACTCCACATGCAATTTTTAAAAAAAGAAAATTGTAAACCCTCTCTATTTAACATACAATTTTTTTTTTAAAGAATTGCAAATCTTCTTAAGATACATAATTACTTAAGTCCCTTCATATCCAAGAAATTATTGATTTGTGGTATAAATAAAGAAAACTGTTTTTTTACACCTTATCGATTAAAATAAGATATTATTATTGATTTCACAGCTTTTCTTTGTATGTCTCTTAATTTTTTTTCTAAATATATTTAACTTCTATTACGAACTGCCGGCGACGATATTCATAATTTAATACTAAAAAGTTATAGAATGTTAAAATTAAAAAGGTTTTCCTAGGACTGAAATAAGATTTTATCGATAATGTAATAATTTTTATAAAAATAATAAAAAATATTATTATTAGTTCTAAAGATATTATTAAAAAATGATTTACTTTTAATTAAAAAATAAAATATAGCATAAATTTTGAATATAGTATTAAAAACTATTTTATTTTTAGTGAAATGACAAAAAAATATACTTTTGCATCAACAATGATATCTTATTTTGGTAACTAAAAACTATCAAAATAAAACACAATTTTATAAATATAGATTTATTTAATATGGAGTGATTAAGTTATGATCAAGATATAACGAGTTCCTGATTGTAAAAATTTACAAAATTATACTATTAAGTTTCATATATATAACAAGTTAATTAATTAGAGTATTATAGTACTATTGTGGCTACTCTTAAAGCATAATTTTCAAACTTCACGTTGAACATCATGTCTTATAATTAGTGTCACATAATCTCTAATTAATACGTCAACGAAATAAATTCTTATTTACATAAAATTTATATCACCTAATGCCGTGAAACGATAAATAAAATTTTGATCTATATTTTATTAATTTTATAAAAGTGCGAAAACTTTATTTGAATGATTAAAGCTAGAATAAACATCCATTCAATTAATAAATTATAAGGACAAAAACACAACCAAGCCTATATATTTAATTGATTTGATATTATCCTCAAAATAGTTAATTGAATCAAAATTTAAGGTATGGTTACATAATTAAATAACTTTATTAATATTTACTAAATAGATTATTATTAAATGAGAAGTGGTTCGTAGTGGTACCTTAGTGTGAAGAAATGTACACAAAAGACAGTCAAGATTTCTGATTCATTTTTGTATTTTATTAATTGTATAAACTTACTTTGTGTTTTTTTTGCTTTTTGTGCCAACTGTTCTCATTCTACTCAGATAAAGTTATTATTAAAACAACTTAAAAGAATCTAGTTTTAATTTAAGTTATAATTTATAATCTAGTTTTACAAATATAAATAAGTAATAAGTTCAATAGAAACTCTTTCAAACACTTCCTTAAACATCAACAAGTTACTCTGATGTAATACTACATTCGAACCTTAAATAACATATCAACTTAGAATGTCATAATAAATAAATAAAATGTAAGACTAACAGAAATATTCTTTACAACAGAAAATCCAGAAATTTGGTAGTAAAAATATTGCCCTTTTCTGAAAAAATCAAAACGAACCATACCTACCACTTGCTAATAAAATTGAATAGAAATAGAGAAAAAAATCTGTAACATAATTAGATCCCACTTTCAACTCAAAATTTTAAAATAATAAATATATGAATTTTGTTTTTATATACATTAGTTCAATTTTTTCATTTCTATTCTGTCAGACTTACACTTAAATTTTTAAGATGATTACGTGGCTATGTTATAGAAATATAATCAATCAGCACACAATCTCGAAACCATAGAGGTCTTTTTATTTATGAATTTAGAGTACAAGCATCGTGTTCTCGTTACTGATCCATCCAATGACACACACAAGATGCTCTTTTCTTAGCATTTTACAGAAGATTAAAGTGCAGGTGCGAAGAATATTGATGCATGGCTACAAAGATGAACTAGCAGGTAAGTGAAACTCTTTATTTAGTACATAGTTAAGGTGCCACGTTGCATGCTTTAGAAGTGACCATTTTCTTCAACTGGTGGGTACTTACCATAAGGTGGCTTCTTGTATGGCTTTGGTTTGGGCTTGTACACTGGTGGTTTTGGCTTGTACACTGGTGGCTTTGGCTTGTACACTGGTGGCTTATACACAGGGGGCTTGTAGGGAGGTGACTTATAGGGGGGTTTGTAGAAGTCAGAGTCAGATTCAGCAAGCCCTTCAGGGGTGAGGATGAGAGCTACAAGGACCAACACAAGCAAGGGTAAGTAGGAATTGGCCATCTTAATTATTGGTGGTGGCTGCTGCATGGAACATGTTGAATCATGTGCTTTTATAGTGGCTTCAGGACTGTGTCCATGCAGGTCTCAATCCAACTCATTTATTGTTCTCACTGTTAGTGTGTGAAATGTCAAAGAGTTTGGTGTGGATTTTTCAAAGGGCAGTGGTCCCATGTGAAGCTGCCATGGTTTGATCGTTTGAACATCAGACACTGCTCCATGTATGTTACTTATTATTATTATTATTATTATCGAATTTTGATCATTGTGATCTTATTTTAAATTGGACAATAAATCTTTCTCTCACTTTGAATACCAAGAGATATACTAACGATACAAAGAGTTTAACAATCAAGTCAATCAACTTGTATAAGAAAGTTTATGGAAATAAAAAACAGAATATATAAGTTCAAGTGAGTGTTCATTATATTCGTTTTTCATTATATAAACTTTTTTTTTGTTGGATTAATGTTGTTGAGACTGTATGAACAAATTTACTAAACAATCTACCAACGTAAATAAATGAGAAACAACCATGGAGAAATTCTCAAATAACAACTACTAGATGCTTAATAAAGAAGAATAAGAAAGAAAACAAATTAACGTTATTTAATGTTAACGAATTTTAATTTACACATACAATCAAAATTTTACTATAATAGATATTATAATTCAAAATTTATTTATGAATGAATTGTCAATTCTCGATGGATTAAAACAATAATACAATATCATTTTTATATAGAAATAAGTGTCATAGTTAACTTTCATAAATCAAACCTAAACTAATGGAGAAATAACGAGAAGTTACAATTTGATGTAGTGTGAATGGTTTGATACTCTCATATGCTCGATAGACACATTAACAAAGATGGACTAATTAGTCAAGACAAAGATTAAATCCAAGTAATGGAAAAATTTGTTGTTACGCAAAACTTTTATAATCATATGAGAGAGATAATTATATATTGAGACTCTTAAGAAGTATATTTTAAGTGTAATTCAACTTTACAAAACTGATTTGGAAGCTGAAGTTTGCATCTATTTATAAACTATGAAATAACCTTATCCTTAGATTTGTGATCCCCAACACACATCTCACACCAATATTATCAAACTCCTACATGAGACTAGATATTTATAGATAGTGCGAGTAATAGATCCATCAAACTTGCTAGTATAGACTCAAACTAATTTTAATACAAATTAATTTTAATACCGTCTTATCTGCTTGTAGAAACTCTCATTCATTGTATATTAAAAAAGTGATTATATCTTAATCAACTTTATTTTGTAACTCATATTTGAGATGTATAAATCCAAGCTTAGAAGTAAATTCAAATATCTATTTTTTTAATTTTGGAGAAGCTAGTAATTATTTTGATAAAAAATATTTGTTTTGCAAGAACTTGAAGAAACTACTGAAGAATACTCTAATTCTAAAGCTTGGAAAAACTTATAAAAAAATACTTATATAAATTATTTAGATAAAGTAATAATAGAATAGTTTTATTATACGCAAAGAATAACCTCAAGCACTACCATTAAACTTCATTAGTTAATTAAAAGTTGGAGTTGAATGTAATTTGTTATAAATGAACCAATAGAAAAAAAAAAACCATTTGTATATTACTTTTGGTTATTTTTGTTTCAATTCTCAACTATAAGTGCTTGTGAAAGTCTCATTTATAAACTATCTTCTTTTATTTTCATCCTATATGTTTCTGATTATACCTTGAGTCTCGCTATTTTTAGAATACCGATTTCCAAACAATCAATTCTCAATGTTTTCAAAAAATATTTTAAAATAAAGTAAAACATATTTCTACCATCATTTTTATGTATCCCTTATTTTACACCATTATAACCAAAATTAACTTTAGAAATACATAGTTCAAATTAAAAGTACAACCACATCAAATTATAATAAAAATATTTAAGATAAGACAGTAGGCTCCCTTTATATTCTAAAGAAAAGTATATTTGTACTTCATATTTAGTTTAGTTATAGAATTGGTATAAAATGCATTGTTGGCAACCCTAGATTGAAGTCTTGTCCCAAAGTTAAGATTGATGTAATTACCTTTTTAACTTCCTTTTTCTCCTTAAAAATGATTTGGTCCACGTTCACTATGATTAAACCTTCTTTGATTAATTATATCCTATAAAGTCACATCTCAAGCATTAGTATATAGTGCACTTTCTTTTTAGCCTTTTATTTACAGCATTAATTCCTTTTGCATCCTGTAATATTTAATGTTTATTATTGTTCATCTATTATAAAATTACTTTTAGAGATTAGACAAACATGTCAACAACAAACTATAGACATTCATTTACTTAAAAGTTCTTTTTAAGTACTTAACAACTACTTAACATTTATATTTTTTAGTAACAACAATAATACTTTTACTTCATTCATTTTATTAATTTTTTATGTTTTTAACTTAAATAAAAAGATATGTAAAAAAATAAAAAATAAAATATAATGAACATAACTGAATAAAATTACTATCTTAATGAAATAAAATTTTAAAAACTTTATATCGCTAAATTTTTATCAACAACTACACAATCAAAATACTTCAATCTTTAATTTGAGAGCAGCAAATTTCATTTTTCCTACCTATATCCGTTGAAATTTTGAAATCTGTCGAAATTTAGCAAAACAGATGAATATACTCCATGTATTTCTCACCAAAATTTTCTGGACATACAGCACAAATGTCAAAGCACATGCTACCAGGTTTGAAAGTTGAAACAATTATTTGAGAAAATGTTAAATTATATACAGTTTTGATGGACGAGTTGCAGTCGGCAACCTCTACTGTGATATCATTGAAATATTATGTCATGGTAATTGTATAAAACAGAGAAAGACAGTTTCATCGTATACTGATAGGTTTTCAACCAAGAAAATGATATTAATTAAGAAAAAAAAATGGGTCCACATCTAGTTTTGTCTGTCCTTTACAATTTTTTAATTTTTCTTTTATTAGTTTTATATCTAATTGAGCCTGTGTAGATTCAATAATTGAGTTAATATATATCTATATATATATTGCTATTCTAGTTTTTCAAAGACATAAATCACAATTTAGATTCTTGCTATTTTTTTACTTTTGATTTTAATAATTTTTTGGTATCTACCATCCTTAACACAGTATAGAAGAAAGTAACAGAAGATAAAATTACAAATGAAAACTCTCTCTCATCTTATGTATGAAAGAAAGTTATTATATATATAGAATAATAAAATCATAATAAAATACTCTAACATAATTGCTAATAATCATCACATAATAATTATTTATTATTTGACTCTAACATAATCTTTAATAATCATCATCTTCACATAATAATTATTTATTAATACTCCCCTCAAGATGGATCGTATCGTATAGATCAATTAAATAGGAAGCAAACGAAGAACACCATCATGAATCTTTTCTCTAACTATATGGCAATCAATTTTAATGTGTTTGCTACGTTCATGAAACACATGATTGGCAGCTAAATGTAAGGCAAACTTGTTGTCACAAAAACGAACTGTAGTGGCTTGAGGAGCAATATGTAAATCACAAAGCAGATAAGAAAACCATTGAATTTCACAAGTTGTCGATGTCAAAGCATGATATTTAGTCTCAGAGAAGGACTGTGAAATTGTGTGTTACTTCTTTAACCACCAAGAGATTAATGAATCACCAAGAAAAATGCAAAAATCGGGAATAGAGCGGCAAGTTTCAGGGCATGATGCTCAGTTTGAGTCACAAAAACCTTTTAGTTGTAAAGGAGAATTACTAGGAAAGAAGAGGCCCCAACTAGGATTAGCTTTGAGATAGCGAAGAACCCTGAGTGCTGCTTGGTAATGAGCCATTGTAGGAGCTGATAAAAACTGTGAGAGATGATTGACAACAAAGCAAATGCCAGGCCTAGTGTTGGTCAAATAGATGAGTTGTCCAATTGTTGACTATCCAGCAAGTGCACCGAGTCAAAAGTAGTATAGAGTTTAAAGTACGAGTGTCATTCCCACAGAGAACAGTTTCAATTAAAATTCTAGATTTTACTACTCACTAAGTACATAAGGTTTGATAATGATTTGATTCAAATAACATAAAAGAGATTGCATGTTAAGTTAATCAAGAGCCAAAATGCTTTAAAAGATTTAGTTAAAACATGGGATTGAACTTCATCTATCTTCCTCATTCATAACCATACAATATCCATAACCACTCACTATTGATACACATATAAAGATTATTCACACTCATTCCTTAAGCATGAAATTCATAAGGAAATTTCCTAAACACTAATTCTTCAGCTATTTAGTAAATTTCTTAAACACCTATTCCTAGTATTTTAATATATTGAGTATTCTCATCTAGGTTAGAAGCTTAGAAATACTTTCTAGTTAAGTCTAAGGATCAAAATCAAGACTATACTGATCAAATAGAATCTAGCATTAAACACAAGATGAAAATACCAAGATTGAGCAGAAACTGAATATTATATATAAATATCACCAAAATATAAATGAGTTCAAAAGATTACATTCAATCCCAAAGATGAAGGTTTAGCTACTCATGGTAGTCATTACAAACCAAAGAAAGGAAGATTGTAAGAGAAAGTGGAGCTTGGGCTTGGCTTGGAGTCACTGTTGCATTCCCGTCTTCTAACCCTTCGAAGGCTTCTAACTATGTTCCAAAGAAGACCAAATCTCCTCCTTAAACTCCTTTTCGTGCCTTGGGTTAGTGACTTTTCGCTCAAGCTAGCCAGATTTCACCCAGGCTAAAGGGATCCTTATCCTGGAAAAAGGTGTTTCGCCCAAGCGAGTCATGCCTCACTCAAGCAAGGCCTTCAATAAAATTTCACCCCTCTCTAGACCTTTCTCACTTGGACAAGTTCCTCCTTGCCTAGGCGAGATTTTCCTCGCTTGGGCGAGCTCCTTGTCGCCTGGGCGAGCTAACCACTACAACTTCACTCCATTTTGGATCAATCTCGCCCAGGCAAGCCATTCTCACTTGGGCGAGTCTTCACTTTCAACCTTTTAATTCTTTTCTTCATGCATCTTCCAATCTTTCATTTTCTTCATGCTTGCTAACCTGAAATTTACTCAAAAATTGAGATTAAATGATTTCATTTAACTCAGAACTCAAAACCTATAATTGGATCCAAAAACTCTCAAATTAGGGGTGATTACTATTTCAAACAACAATTAAAATCATAAGTACCCAAGTTTTCTTATGTACAAAATACTCAGACTTGGCACTTATCACCAATGAGTCATCAATACATGGAAATGTCTTCAAGGAGAGGACTCTATTTGAAATAGAGCTTTATTTGAAGATCCATAGGAGTGGTGGAAGGTTTGCATCCTAACAAGCCTACATCATCTAGGAGCTCTAAAGTGTATTTCCTTTTGTGAAGGAAAATGCCTGCTTGATCTAGCAACTTCTAATCCAAGAAAAAATTTCAGTTGAACAAGATCCTTAATTTTTAATAAGTAATCCAAGTTGAGACTTGACCGAAGCAATCTCTTGAGCATAATTCCCTATCAAAATCATATCACCAACATAGACAAGGATGATTGTAAATGCACCATTGTTTTGTAAAAAAAAAAAAATGAGACTGTAATTGGGTATGACCCGAAACTATAAGAACTTTTCATACCACTGTCTACTAGCTTGTCGAAGACCATAAAGAGATATCTTCAGCTTGTAGACCTTACCAGATTTTGGAGAAACTACACCTTTTATATTAAGCATGAATTTGAGGGTTAAAAATAACTTTTAAAAATTTTTATTAGCATATTTATTTTAAATTTTTTATTCAAACTCTCAAAATTATATTTAAATTGAAATAATTAAATATTCTTTCAATATTTTTGTTGATGATCACACATCGATTATGGATAAAGTCATTTCATAGTATATACGTGAATGCAAATCCCACCTTACAAGTCATTTGTACGGTTTAGTTAAGCTTAAAGTTTACCTTTTTTAAGATAATATCATAACCATTTAAGGTCTATCTCGGTCTATCTCGGTAAAGTTTAATGAATCCATGTACTAGCTATCGAACGTGAAGGGAATGTGTTAAAATAATATAATATCAAATATTACTATGTAAATTGGAATGGTTAAGAATAACCTTTTAATATATTTCCTTTAGCATATCTATTTTGCAATTTTTCACTATATTTTCCAAATTATTTCAAACTAAAGTAATGAAATATCCCTTCAAAACATTCATTTTCACTTAAGCATATAATTTATTTTAAAAATATTTGGTACACGTATTTTATAAAATTAATACTTATATTTTTAATTAAAAATAAATATAAAATATTATGATAAACAACTCAAATATATATTAAAAAAGGGTTGAATTACGTATTAAAATTGTTTGCTAACACTAAAGACTATATGTCCTATAGTCTATCTCAACATCAACTTATCAAACACAGATTTATATCCACGTAACTCTTGCGTCTAAGGTTATCAAACAAAGCAACTACGGCTCATAGTCTCATAGAGGTACTTATAATATATTAGTGGAGAAAAAAATGTGAACATAAAGTATAATATAATATTAAATATGACTATAAAGGTTAAGAATAACATTTCAATATTTTTTATATCAACATATTTATTTTTAAAATTTTCCATTGGGTTTTCTAAAATTATTCCCAAATTGAAGTAATTAAATATTTTTTCAACATATTCATTTAACTTTTAACATATAATTTGTTTTGAGAATCCTTGGTGCACATATTTTATGAAATCAATATGTATATTTTTTATAAATAAAAATAAATGTAAAAGATTATGAAATGACCTGGTCTAATTTATGTAAAATTTCTAACATTATCTTTTATATTGAGACTGTATAACTTTAACACTATAGTAAATTTTAAGTTTAATTTAACTTTATAAAATCGATTTATAAAATAAAATTTATATTTCTTATATAATATATAAAATTATTTTATTTTTAGTCGATAGTCAATCTTTCACAAAAACTTAATGTCAAAGGTAGACTATATTTATATTATAGTTTGTGAAGTTATTAGAAGTAGATTTGTATGTACACTGCTCTTGCTTACAAAGTTATTAAACAAAATAATTGCATCTCGTGAGAGTCCTCATAATAAATCATTAGAAAAAATATAAATCTAAAATATTAAATATTACTATTGAAACTATAACGGTTTTCAAATATTGCATTCAGTTTCTAAAAATCATTTTCAAATTAAAGTAATTAAATATTCCTTCTAACATATTCTTTTCCCGTTCAACATTTTTATTTCGAAAATCATGCATGCACATATTTTATGAAAATTAATATGTATATTATTTTAAATAAAGATAAATGTAAAATATTATTAAAAGTAACTCAACTATACACTAAAGAAAGGTTAAATTGTGAATTAAAATTGGTTGTAATTGATGACAAAACTAGTGTTTCACATAGACCAAAATGAAGTTTTCCTTAACAAAATCACTCTAACGTTGAAGACTACATGTCTTATGATAAGTTTAAGCACAAGCTTATCAGACACATATTTATATGCATGTTGCTCCTGTATACGAGATTATCAGACCAAACAACTATGTCTCCCACAGGTGCATATAATACATCATCTGACAAAAATATGTAAAGATAAAATATAATATAATATCAAGTATGTGTATGAATGACTCTATATTCTTTTATATTAGTATATTAATTTTAAAATTTTCATTTAGACTTAAAATATTTTCAAACTAAAGTAATAGATATTTTGTACATGTATTATTTTAACTTTAGTATATAATTTATTTCGAAATTCCATAGTGAACATATTTTGTGAAATCATTACATATATTTTTCTAAATAAAGATAAATATAAAGTATTGTGAAAAAGTATTCAAATAAAAAAAAAAAGAATTGAGTTATGTATTAAAATTGTTTTCAATAGATGGATACAGTAACATTTGGAATAAGTCGGTTGACATTTTCCTTAACAACTCACTTTAATATTATTAAAGATCTCACATCGATTAGAGATGAGACATTTTAATAATTTATAAAATGGGTGTAAACCTCACTTTACAAGTCAGTTTTGTAAGATTGATTTAGGTTTAAAATCTACTTCTTAATATAGTATCAGAGCCTATCCTAATCAGGTTGTTGGGCCTATCGGGTCACCTGGTATCCGGTCGTTCGGACCATCCTTATATATAAAGGATTGCTTCTTCCTGCACCTCCATAGTCTAGGTAAATTTACCGTTTAACCCTTTTTAAAAAATTTCATACCTCATAATACCCTCCACCACCCTGCACATCCTTTCTTTCTCCACTTTGCCTGCACCCCATTCGAACTCTACCGACGGTGGTTGCACCTCCACCTCCACTGTTAGTGCTCGTATCCCACTTTGCCACTGCAGATCTACATTGAGTGCACCTTGGTTGCTGGTTGCTGGTTGCTGGCGTTGGTTCTCCATTCACAGCTTTCACGAACCGCAACCCACAAACCTCCACTTGCATCATTTTGGCACCCATTCAAGCAATTGAAAGGAAGGTAAGCATCATTGTAAGTTTAATTTTTGATTGTAGAGATAGTTGTGGTGGATTGGTGGCAGAGGACGGCGGTGGTGGACTTCTTTTTTACTGTTAAACTGTTCCACGATTTGTAGAAAACATAAGTAATTCAAAATTTCTCTTCTGCGGTTTGTACTGTTCTACGGTTTGTACAAACTGCAAAAGAAAAAAAAATTCTACTGTTCTACGGTTTGTACAAACCGCAGAAGAGAAAAAAATTTTCTACTGTTCTACGGTTTGTACAAGTCGCAGAAGAGTAACTTACGATTTGTACAAACCGCAGAACAGTATAACATCTTTTTCTGTTTTGCTGTTTGTACAAACCGTAGAACAGTAAAACATCTTTTTCTGTTCTGCGGTTTGTACAAACCGTAAGTTATTCAAAATTTCCAGTCACCTACGGTTTGTACAAACCGCAGAGACTCCAAATTTTGAATGTCTTACTGTTTGTGTAATCTGCAATTGTAAGAATTGTAAGTTTATATGTATGGTTCATTTCAGGATATGGCGAGCACTAGAGGAGGTTCATCTCAGCCTGAAATTCGAGAGAGACCGACAGCCTCCGTGAGGCGAAGGGATAGGCGTGATGAAGCTGGACCTGCTATTGTTCAAAATATTCCTCCTCATGATGATGCAGTAGGATTCCTAGGAGGTCCTTCTGATCCTTCTGTTTTGGTTATTTATGCTAATCATGTTGCATATAGGTTGTGGGCTGGTGAGGTAAAATATTTGAAATTTTTTGTATTGTTTTGTTAGTTTAAATTTAATTTGGTACATAACAATTATGAATATCTATTGTTTTATGGTTTTGTATAGGAAAGGGGAGAACTGAAGTTGATCTCCCACGGTAGAAAATTAAATAAATTTGGCATTTCTCATCCACAAGTGCATGGTTTTGTAGAAAATTCTGGATTGCTCCCTCTATGCAGGATTGGGTATGAAGTTGCAACGGATTGGTTGCATTATTCAAAATTAATAATTGCACGTACCTGGACAAAATGTGACCCATACACATGGCCTATACATATTATCCGATGCAAAGAAACCGCATTTGGAGGTGTGCTTCTTAAGGGAAAGATGGTTATGTTCTGCTTTAGTGATAAGCAAACTAATATGACATTATATCTACTAGCAATGGCATACCCCATGTCTGGAATCGTCATCCATTTATCCACACCAACCTGCATGTTCATAAATTGACGTATTATGATCATTATACTATATATACATCACTAAAGCAAAAATACTTACGCTTGACGATCCCACAACCAGCAATGACTTCTTCAATTCCTCAACTCGATCAAGTCCTCCTAAAATGGCAGCATATTCATCACGCCAAGCACAAAGTTCTTTATACAAATCCATTCGAACCAATGACCATGATTCTTCACCCATTCCCAAAAGTGCAGCAATACAACGATATCCACAATTTCCATCTGTATTGACATCAATGACTTCTTTGATAAATGGACGAGTCACTGGATGAAATTGATCAAGAATTGGAACAACTTTTGAACTGAGTGCCAACTTTGATTTTCCCTTAGATCCCTTAGACCCCTTAAGTGAAGAGCAACTATCATCGATGGAATGAATTTTATCAACATGCTCAAAATAAGATGGATTACGTTTTGTTGACCTCTCCACCCTTTTTTGTTGACGAGTTTGTGAGCCTTTAGTTTTGACTTTCTCTCTCGGCAGACACATAGATGTCATGTCAGGATAAGCAATGTCACGCAGTTTGTTCTTAATTGTAAGTTTTCCTCCCATATCAAGCTCTTTGAATCGATTAGCAATGACATCAAATTCTTGTTGAATTGACAACTCAGAAGATGACTGACCTGAGAAAATGTCTGAGAAGCTTAGTCTAGTCCACATAACATGAACTTCATTAAGTGGTATGACACCGAACTGATATCTAGCTACTGAACAAGCACATGACAATCCATGGGTAGATCTGAGGACACAACCACAATGCTGACTATCAAAACCCACATCATTAATTCTCAGTACTTCTTCAGCTATCTGCACCAAAGCATACTTGCTAACCACACCCACCAAATGTTTGTATAATGTCAGGTTGAAGGTATGACCAACTACATGGATACTCATCTCAAAAGAAGCTTTAAT
>Ga0209489_103713_pt1 | contig 29300 bp, 16 predicted proteins | sample SiratrowhiteBW_FD_187527 | JGI IMG/M metagenome (GOLD analysis project Ga0209489, IMG submission 187527) | Root nodule microbial communities of legume samples collected from California, USA - Siratro white BW (SPAdes) (version 2) | ecosystem: Host-associated > Plants > Roots > Nodule | place...
TTTCTTCTTATTCAAATAATTTTTTTTTTTGCTGTTTTTTTTTTTTCTTTCGTTCTTTCACTCCCAAGCATTGAATCCAACAAACAATAAAGTTGGATTTGTAAGTCAATTGAAACACCTAAGAATGAGTTGTTTGTGAGAAAAGATTCAAATTTTAGTTCACTGTGAAACACGGTGAAAGATTAACCTCTGAATTCATTTACAGTATTCATAAAAGTTTAACTACAGTGAATAATTAAGGTGTGGAAAAAGCGTGATATCACAGGAAGTTGAAGCTTCTTAAACCTAAAAGTGAGTGAGGCTTAGTTGGGGGTTATAAATAAACCCACACACTGCTAAGGCCTCCTCAAACTCGCTATATCTTCTTCCAAACAACTCACTCCAGATCTCAGTCGCATCGCCATCCATGGCCACCATCGTCAGCATCAAGGCCCGTCAGATCTTCGACAGTCGTGGCAATCCAACCGTCGAGGTTCGCTTCTTCATCCTCCTCTTCCGTTTCGATACTTCCAATGTTTCTCTACCGTTTTCACTTTTCCGCTTAACTTTTCTAACCGTTTTCGGTATTTTATTTATGTATTTATTTTCGGATGGATTTTATTTTACAATCTACACAGTTTGTTTGTTTGTGCTTTCCATTTTTTTCATGCCTGAATTTGAATCTGATGAGATAGAACGTTTGGTTTGTTATCGGAAACCTTTCTGATGTGATGGATGATTGCTTTGTTAGGTTGATTTGACATGCTCCGACGGTACTTTTGCTAGAGCTGCTGTTCCAAGTGGTGCATCCACTGGTATAGTTCACTCATTTCTCTCCACTACGATTTGTCACTGCGAAGTTGTTGGTTTCGTTTTCCTGCACAGTTCGCGCTCTGATAAAAAGAACTTTGTGGTTTCATACCGGTTATGATTTCGTAGTGTTTTTGTAACGTTCTTTTTTGAGGCAGCTTCGATTTTTTTTAATTTTTTTTTTCAAATAAATTTGGATAGTTTTTCACATATGTACGGTCCGTGTAGTTTTGGTAGCTTGCATGTTCGAATTAATCGGTGAAGGCTCATTTTTTTTTTTTTTTAATTTAAAGGGATTTACGAGGCACTTGAATTGAGAGATGGCGGATCCGACTACCTCGGAAAGGGTGTATCAAAGGTGAGTCTTGTGTTAGTATACTAGATAGTGTGAAGGGGTTGTCCTGTTAGATTTATCTATTAGTGTGATTTTTACCTGGTTTTTTCTTGCACGTGCAGGCTGTTGACAATGTGAACAGCATTATTGCCCCTGCATTGATTGGCAAGGTTGGTTCAATTTATTTTACAATTTACAATAATGTTGTTTCTAAAGAAACTTTTCCATAAGTTAGGACTTGCCCGCTCATTATGCGGCTAATTATAGTTCAGTTCATACGAACCTGTAACATGGAAGTTCAGTTCTATTGCTACTAAAGGTTATTTAGCTTGATTTAATTTTTATTTTGCTATTTTGTGATGATGAGCAGGACCCAACTCAGCAGACAGCTATTGACAACTTAATGGTTCAACAGCTTGATGGAACTGTTAACGAATGGGGTTGGTGCAAGCAAAAGGTGCTTAGCTGAGTATATTTGGATTTTTTTTTTTTTTTTTTTTTTTTTTTTTTTTTTTTTTTTTTATTTTTTTTTTTTTTTTTTTTTTTTTGTGATTCATGTAATCCTAATACCATTTTTGTTGCTATTTTAGCTTGGAGCAAATGCCATATTGGCAGTGTCTCTTGCAATCTGCAAAGCTGGTGCCAGCGTCCTGAAAATTCCTCTTTACAAGGTAATTATTTGTGAACTGTGGCATTTTATTATCCTTGATGTCACTGGTTCTTCAGATCCGTTGTGTAACTGAAGCTGTCCTGAAAGTTTGTATGAGTATGTGATATGAAGACAAAATAAAAATGTCTGCTGCTTTAGTTTCTTTATAATCCATCTAAATTTTGTGAAATCCGGTGTTCAAGATTAGCAAGATAGCTAGGTGTCATTTTACCATCAGAATGCGTACAATTATTCTCTTACAAAGATAGAATCTTTATTTGATTGTGGTTTTCTGTTGTTTTCATATATCTGACATGGCATTCCATTCTTTTGGTGCAGCATATTGCAAATCTTGCTGGTAACAAAAAGTTGGTTTTGCCTGTTCCCGCTTTCAATGTCATTAATGGTGGATCACATGCTGGAAACAAACTTGCTATGCAGGCATGATTTCAAACACCGTTTTCTGTCTGTGAGAGATGAAGTAAGACATCTTTCTGATATTTTTATGTAATACTATGGATATGCAGGAGTTTATGGTTCTTCCCGTGGGAGCTTCCTCTTTCAAGGAAGCCATGAAGATGGGCGTAGAAGTATATCACAATTTGAAGGTTAGTTTGCATGTTACATCCTGTTACTTTTTCCTACATATAGTTTTAAAAATTTGCCAAATTAGGATATCATGTAATGTTATAGATGACGTTTTAAAGTTATCATTGCTTCTTAGGCCTTGTGCTCATCTGCGAATGCTTTCATGCTGTGATAGTTTGTTAACTTGATTGTAGATATGTACTACTGTGACATAGTTATTAACGAAGGGCTATGCTCATTTTATTTCAGTCTGTGATCAAGAAGAAATATGGCCAAGATGCAGTAAATGTTGGTGACGAAGGTGGCTTTGCTCCTAACATTCAGGTAAATGATGATTTTCAACTCGTTTCGTTTTATGCATGGAACTCTGGTACCTGTCATCCTTTGGCCGTAACTGATTAGCTCTTTTGAATGTTCAGGAAAACAAGGAAGGTTTGGAGTTGCTCAAAACTGCCATTGCCAAAGCTGGCTACACAGGCAAAGTTAGTATTTTTCTCTCATCAAAATTCTGTTTATGGCGCTTTGGCTTTTCAGGTGTCTTCTTTTACACAACTTTAAGAATTGCTATTATGTTCTTAGGTTGTCATTGGAATGGATGTTGCTGCTTCTGAATTCTACAAGGAGGACAAAACATACGATTTGAACTTCAAGGAAGATGTGAGCTCTTTATTATTTAGCTTATTATTACAAACTGTTGGGACATTCATTGGAAACAATATTAAACTAAACACTAAATTTTAAAAGGAAAATGTAACGATAGAGCAGACTGCAAGTCTTATAACCATGCAGCCTGAAGCGCATCATAACCTTCTTCGAATTTCTGCCTACTTCCATTCTTTCTTTTCTTTACAATTATTCCCACTTGCCCCCAGTGGAATTTACTTTGCCACTCATTTGCAGCTGATCGTTATCTTGAAAATAAATTGATTCTTTCCTCAGTATCCATGTGTGCAAATTTATCGTTAACTCCTATCCGCTTTCCAGTGTGTAGACCCTAGTAGCAAAAGAAGTATTTGTTTTGGCAAGCACGAGTGTAAATTATTATGTCAGTAGGCTTGTTAATTTTTCCATTTCACTTGCATATTCAAATTTTCGAACACATCATTGTAATTGAAAATAATCTTGTTGACATAGAAGGGCTTGAGAATTTGGTTGTAACTTTATTTCCTGTTTGGTAGTGTTCATTATACATACAAAAATGAATGGATGACCGTATGAAGAAATATTATATTAAATAGTTAAAAATACTATACCATTCTTACATAGATTAATTATTTCTTGGTCTTTTCTGTTTGACCTGCAGAACAACGATGGCTCACAGAAGATCTCTGGAGATGCTTTGAAAGATCTGTACAAGTCATTCGTGTCAGAGTACCCAATTGTGTCAATTGAGGATCCTTTTGACCAGGATGACTGGGAACACTATGCTAAGCTGACTGCTGAGGTTGGAACCAACGTTCAAATTGTTGGTGATGATCTTTTGGTTACCAACCCCAAGGTTTGTTGTTTGATGGAACAAAACTTCCCCCTCCCTCTTAAAAAAATGTTCTTATTCTGTTGGAGAGCCCAGAAGGATTTTCCTTTGACTTTTTTCTTTTTGAATTGTGTAAACAGAGGGTTCAGAAAGCAATCGATACAAAAGCATGCAATGCTCTTCTCCTCAAGGTACTCTTATTCTATTCATAAAATTTCCTGTGAAAATTTTTTTGTGCTGAGTAGATGTATATATGCACCATAACTTGACACAAACCTGAAATGAACAGGTCAATCAAATTGGTTCCGTGACCGAGAGTATTGAAGCTGTTAGGATGTCCAAAAAGGCTGGATGGGGTGTCATGGCTAGTCACAGAAGGTTTGGATCTGTTTTTAAATCCTGCAACTGTAAGATCTTCAGTAGGTTTGGCCAATCACAGAACAGTCGGAGATGACAGCTGTGAAATGTGCAACAAATCGTATGGCTGTAAGATCTTGTACAAGCCAACCGCAGTATATATACTTACATTCTTTTATTTTGGTTGCAGTGGAGAAACCGAGGATACCTTCATTGCTGACCTCTCTGTTGGTTTGGCAACGGTATTGTCTTTTTTTCATTCAACTTTTGTGTTATTACTGCTCCAATGATGAATCCAACATATTAATGTTTCCCTTCCTTAAACAGGGTCAAATTAAGACTGGAGCTCCATGCAGGTCAGAGCGTCTTGCTAAATATAACCAGGTTAGTGTTATTTCTTCACACTAATTTCAGTTTCAATTGTAAGCCTTTTTTGTAAACTTTGAGCGCTCTTGGCAGCTCTTGAGAATTGAGGAGGAGCTTGGTGCTGAAGCAGTGTATGCCGGAGCTAACTTCCGTACCCCTGTTGAACCCTACTGAAGTTTTGAAGTGCAAAACCTGGAGACCCAGAGTTTTGAACAATGAGATTTGGCCGCGCAGTTTCTCTTGTGATGAATAAATTAGTTAGAATGATAGTCGGTACAAAAAGACCTTATCAATAATTTTGAGCTCTGATTCACAGAGCTGAGTGTTTAAACTTTTAAAGTGGTGTTAATTATATTTAGCTTTAATACTTGAAGCCTACTTTCAGTTTAGTTCCAATTTTCTGGGTATCTAAAAATGCTCCTTAGCCGGTAATATCTTTTTCCTTGATCCGTGATATTGCCAATACTGGATAGATGAATATGCAGCAATTTCTTTGGATGACGATGTCGTGCATCAATGCCCGTATGCCAATCCGCGAAGGACGTTGACACTTGCATTGTCAAATTCTTATAGGTCTTATAATGAAACCGTGGGATGTTATATTAATAGTGCATCACTTTCCAATGGTCTGTTTCCAAATCTGTGGTCCATTCATATGATGCGCTCCGAGGGCTCCCTGTGGGCGGTTTAATTGGAAACTGATGCCCAGAGTTTCCAACTTCAACAGATGAAAGTTCCCACTGACAAATAAAGCAATATAAAACTAATGACTTGAAAGTGATGCCCAAAGTTTCCAACTTTTAATATAAAACTAATATTGTGAACAAATCCTTGAAAAAGACAAGATATTGCCACGTATTCAAAATCTTTATACAATGAGTCGGTTGATCTTATATATTATTTAATTTTTTTATTTCTCGTTGATCTTATATAAAGAGATGTGAAATTCAAACTTATTTGAATTTTATCTATAATAGAGTCATGCAATAATGGTATGGGATGATTGATCATATTTGTTATCCCATGCTTAGACTCAATTATAACTTGTATTCTCTTTATACAGCTAGTATACAAGAAAATAAGCTTGCACATATACGTATTAAAATTCAGTCATAGCTACGTACGTATGTGTCAAAAGTTGTAAACAGAGGACTGAAATAAATGTCACTTAACCAGCTTTTAGGAGATAACTACATGTACAATTGAACGCGACAGACTTTATAATTTGTTGGAAACAAATAGGTTTTATAACATTAACTTCGGCTATTTATTGATGAGAATTACTTATTGTACCCCCGTTCTTTTAACCTACACCTCTAAAATTAGGTGAAATGATCGAATCACCCTCTCTGCTTCTCCCTGATTGCATCCACTACCACTGCCGCTACTGCTGTACCATCACCGCTGCAGAAGAAGAGAAGGAAAACATTTTTTAAAAAAAATCTCTTCTGGAAAACTCTTTTTAAAATACATTTAATGTGTTTTGAAAAGCTTATTCGAAACACGTTCTGGAGAGCGTATTCCAAAAGGTATTATGTACCTTTCAGAGAGTCTTATCCGAAAATCTTATTTTGGAAAGTTTGTTGCATAGTGTATTTTATATATTCTAGATTTTTTTTTTATTTGAGAAATCTTATCCTATCCTTATAAACATGTTTTGGAATGTATTTCATAAATTTTGAAAAGTTTGTTTTGAAAAAATTTTCAGAACAAATAATCCGGAAGTCATTTTAAAGGAAAGTAAAATAGTTGTTTTTCAAAAGTAACTGTTTATTTAAATTGAGGGAGTGTAGAAAGCAACTGTTTTTATCAGACTATTCCTAAGCCCAAGAAAACTGAACCCCAGCCCAATGTAAACCCATTATGCTACTATAGTTGTCGCAGACTTGCTCCGTTTCACCTTAAACAACTATATACATTTGATTTGAATACAAAATTAATAAAAAATAATTTCTAATAATTAAATATGGTAAATAATATGTTTTTTCTTAAATAGGATTTTAAAGTGGAGCATTCCGAATATGAAAAAAAGGTGTCAAGAGACAATTTTGTCTTCTGAAACGGGTCTACACAAATTCAACTCATATTAGCTTAAATTTAACGTAACTTCAAAATATTCACAATATAAGACTACCAAAAGAAAAAGAGGAATACACTCTTCAAAAACAAAAATCATAAGAAATATAACACTTAAATGTTATAAATATATTTCACTATAAATTTCTGATAAAAATATTATATTTGTTATTTTCTTAACTAATGTTCTTTTAATTTCATATAAGTAAGAAAAAAATATAGTACGAAGGGTGTGACACACTGACACGTTTTAACCTTCTTTCCAGATATTTCCACGGATAAAAAATAATATTTTTTTCTTGGAAAAAAAAGAAAAAAAGAGGAGCTTTTCCAGTTCCATCAAATCCTACAATGGTTCAAATATCTGAGACAACTTACATTTTTGGTTAAATGGACATCTGTATAATGAAAGCTGCCTATAGTAATCCTCGTATCAAACAAACAAGTGAGAAACAACATATACATGTCTTCCAAGCATTTTTTTTATTGAAATTATGTCTACCAATTAAGAAAATTATTCCCTAAACTAGTTTAGATAGGATTATCTAAAATTTAGGTTTAAAATAAACTAATGAAATATTATCAAAATTGAATAAAATATTAGAAAAAAAATAAATCTTCCACGCAATAAGGCAACACGCAAATGAACTACAAATTTCGAACAAAAAACAAATTATTGAATTAATGATAAAAAAGAGAGAGAAGTGTGTAGGCAGTGAGAGAGTGTATAAAAGGATAGAGATAGCAGAGTGAAAGAAAAAAAAAAAAAAGCAGCGAAAGCGAAACCCTAACCCTAACGGAGAGATGGCGGAGCACTTGGCATCGATATTCGGTACGGAGAAGGACCGGGTTAACTGTCCGTTCTACTTCAAGATCGGCGCTTGCAGGCACGGCGACCGGTGTTCGCGGCTCCACACGAAGCCCACAATCAGCCCAACGTTGGTTCTGTCGAACATGTACCAGAGGCCCGACATGAACATGAACATCATCACCAACCCCAATCAGCCCCAGCCCCAATCCCTCGACCCCGACAAGGTCCAGGATCACTTCGACGACTTCTACGAGGATCTCTTCGAGGAGCTCAGCAAGTACGGCCCTATTCAGAGCTTGAATATCTGCGATAATCTCGCCGATCACATGGTCTCTCTCAAAATTCCCCATTTACCTCTCTCTCGTTTTCCCCCTTTGCTTTTTCAATTTTTCGAATTGGATTTTTTTTAATTATTTTTCCGTTTTTTCTTTTGTGCAGGTTGGGAATGTGTACGTTCAATTTCGGGAAGAAGATCATGCTGCCAACGCCCTCATGAATCTCACTGGGAGATTTTATTCAGGTCATTCATTTGCCCTTTCACTGCCCCTCGGCTGGGGTTTTTACCATTTCTTTTTATGTGCTCTCATTGTTGTTGTTTGTGCGTGTCGGCAGTTGTTACGAATGTGAAGTAATCAACGGAAGGTAGGTTGCTGTGTGTAGTATCAAGATGAAAGCAATTTTTCGAAAGAACTTATCTTTTTTGCTTTGCTTCTGTAAGCAATGTTAATAGTCTTATTACCATCGAACCGGGGAATTCACTAGCGTGGAGTTGTTTCTGATTGATTAATGGTCCCAAATTATTCAAGTTCTGGATGTATGTTTACATTCTCTAGATATAAAGTTATGCTAAACGGAGAGGTTAACTACCACTGATAGTGGTCCTACATGCTACAAATAGGATTGCCTCCGGTGAGAATACATGTGGCCTCTTGCTAAAAAATTATATTGGTTTTTGGGTTAATAGATTAGAGATGTAGTGGTTGAGTTTTAGCTCTTTACCATGCAGTATCCTCTTTTTTTTGCCTACACTTTAGTTGTGTTGGGAGTCTTGAGCTCACCTTACTAGCTTTGTGAGGTTTGAGATTGATCCAAGCGCAGATTGATGGATGATATCAAAATCTATTTTACTGAGGTTTGTTGGGTTTATCAAGTCACTTGCTACTGAATCACCTAGAAGGTTCAATCCTGCAAATTTCATTCTCAGGATGTCTAATTTTGGTGGAGTGTGTTGGAAATCTTTTTTGATCTTGTGATGTGACGACATTAAGTTTTAATGTACCTAAATGGACGTATAAGCAAATTTTGTTAGGTGGTGACCCATTTGTAGATTTTTTTTTCCACTTTTTATGTATGATTTATACTCTGGCATCAGCCATTAACTACTCTTGCATTGAGTTTGAATTGGCACGAGATAAGATAAACGTGTTGAATGTGATTTCTCAAATGTTTCTTATGATTGCAACTGGACATAGTTTTCATAATCATATGTAACACTTTTTCTGGGATCATGTAAGAAAATTCTGTACGGGTTTCTTTACAACCCCGATCTCAAAATAAACCTTACCCATGTGATGGAACTTATAACTTACTGATCCATCTAGGTCGCCCAATCATTGTTGATTTTTCTCCTGTTACGGATTTTCGAGAAGCTACTTGTAGGCAGTATGAGGAGAATGTATGCAATCGAGGTGGCTACTGCAACTTCATGCACCTAAAGAAGATTAGCAGGTTGACTATTCATTGTAATTCTAATGCTTTTCAAGATCGCATTTATATAACGGCTGTTTTCGGGTTAAAACTCACTCTTTTAATTTCAGGGATTTGAGAAGGAAATTATTTGGAAGGAATAGGCGGTGGAATGGCCGCAGTGGAAGTCGGAGCAGGAGCCCTCCAAGGAATCGTGGCCATGGGGAACATTCGCATTCTGGCCGGAATACTGGTAGAAGAGATTTTGAAAGGCCCCATGGCCACCATGGAAGGAGGCCTAGAAGCCGTAGTCCTCGACACAGAGGAGGAAAACGAAGTAGAAGTCCAGTGGGAAGGGATAGAAGTCCGGTTAGAGAAAGTAGTGCGGAAAGGAGAGCTAAGATAGAGCAATGGAACAGGGAGAAGGAACAAGAGGAAACTGGCACCAAGAACAATACGAAAAGCAATGATTATCAAGAACGTAGTGGTGCACAAAATGGCAGTGAATCTGGTAACCATCAGATATAGCAGCAACAACGTAGTGATTTGGCCCAAAATTTGGTAGTAAGTGTGGCAGGTAATCTGTTTTGTGTTGTTTGCACCTACTTAGTGGATTTAGTTGCCATTGTTATTCTATTTGGAACTGTTATTTTAGTGATAGAACTTTGTAATATCCATAGCAACAAAAGTTCAATTTTCTGCTTCAATTGTAATGTTCTGCATCTTGAAGGGAGGAAGAAAAATGGGAAAAGCGTCGAGTTTAACTTGTTGCAGGGACGAAGCGTACATTTGATAAAGTTCAGCTATGAATGTTTCATAATCTGTTATTGAGCATTGTTGGTTGTCACTGTGGTTGAGGGCTTTTGGATGGAAAATAGGTTAATGATGTATGAATTTCATTGTGAATAACTATAGATTTTAAATAAATGCGTTACCAAGTTTTTTACTTTCCCAAAAATGTGCATACCGTCGGGTGCCTGGATTCACTGAAAACTAGAGGAGTGCATGTGAAATATATTTTCTATATACCTAACACTCATACATAATCTTATAGCAGTTCAGTGAACATAATTCTAGGAAAATATTAATAAGACAATTCTTCTAGACAATTTTTTACTGCATTGAATTTTATGTTTGAATGTAACTTCTGTAATTCAAATTTGAATTTTTTTTTTTTTGAAAAAAATGAACCTTTACTTTTATTTAATTAAATTTATTGAACCACGAGTAAAAGAAATTACACAGCGCATTCGATTTCTGCCATAATAATGTACCTAGATTTTGAACTTTTATTTTTTGTAAAATTATTTAGATATCGCTCGATACTAAAATAGTTTTCTTTGGTTCGTTGAGCACAAGAGCTTGCCTACTAACCATTTTCGTATACAGCTCATTTGTAGTCTGATCCTCCTAGATGGTGGAACTCAACACGAAAGGCTTTTTAATTTGTGATTGCACTGGTGTCCAACAAATATGGAATTTATTGCAGTTTGAACATGGTCTTCTAGCAAGCATTCCGGATAGTACGCAATGGGTTCCTTCGTTTGCTGAATTGGAGAATGGATCTCTCTTCTACATTGCCTGCTAGTATATATGAAAATCTCGAAACGCTGAGGTTTTTTTAGTGTGAAACGTGTGATATTTGATCCACTGTGAATCGGATTCCGGTAACCATAACTTGGTTGTTAACATTCTACACAAGCCTCATAGGCAGTACGCTAGCAGGCTGGTTCAATGGATAGCCTCCCTAAGTTTTAAGCTTAACACAGATGGATCCGTTTTAGGCAATCCAGGGTTTGATTAATGTCCTGATGCCGCACGTTTTCTTCTCTTTCTAGACCTTGCTGGCACTAAGTTCCTGAGATTCTGGTGCTTTCTTTTCTTTCTGCTGTCTATTATTTTCAGAAGCTTAAAAAAATAAAGGTGTCCATGCTAAATTATTTCAAAAAGATATTTTTAGTTCCATTAAAATTAGAGACAAAAAGGACATTAGGAAGTATTTACAAAGTACTTTTGGTTTCATTTTATATGCCACTATTTCTTTTTTTAGACTGTTATGGTTTCTCACAAAAATTTCATATATTACTACTATCAAGTTTATCAAAATAAATTATGAAATAATCCTTCAAAATTATGAAATTATCAATTTGAACATCTTATTTATTTCAATTTTCAGTTCCATATATTAGGTGCATTTCTTTTAACAATTATTTCGTAGGTTGACTTGCACATTACGTTAGTTAGTATACAAACAAATATACCGAAACAACTACTAAATATGACGTACAAATAAATTGACATATACCTTAAAACTATAGGAAGAAAATCGTGTATGCAGTGTCGGACATGCTCAGTATTAGACCTATCAAATATTACGGATTTTGTTATACACCATACAAGGAAAAAGGTCAAGGAAGCAAAACTTAGCCCTATGCAAGTATTAACATTCAAGTGTTCCACTAAACACAAATGACACTATTCAAGGCATTAATATATCTCAATAATTTCAAAACTGGCATTTTAAAATTGATTTAAGATATTGGCCATATGTAAAATAAGTGATAGAAAAAGGCTTAATCTAATTAATAATTAAAACATGGTAATTTTTAGCAACATTTAACTTCCAATTCACTTCGTTAGGATATCTTATTTCACCAGTTGCAGGGAGTATATATCATAAAGACAATAAAGGAAGGATTCCGTTGAAAGGACCTACATAGGATCAAGGTCAAAGAGCCAGCAACCACAAACCCACAAGTTGATTAATCCAAGTTGGAAACGAACATAACTAAAATGTTTTTTCATGATCATCCAAAACCAGAAACATCAACATAATCATGGCTCCGACAAAAAGAAAAAAACTTTACTTAGCACTGTGCTTGGCCCTATTATGAGAGTTTAAGGCATCTTCTGTCTTAAATGACCTGCAAGCCAATTTAAAAATTATGCATGAATTGATATTTCTGATTACTTAGAAAAAATACGGAAAAGGGGGCAAATAAATATGAAAATAATCCCCAATCACCTGCTGCAAGGCTTGCAGCTGTAATCTCCCCCTGACTTCGGAGTCTGCTGCTTGTTATTAGTTGATTTACCAGCCTGCTTAGAAGGGTGAGGAGTTGCTACATGGACAACATTCTTGCTATCTGAATAGATAAATTCTCATCAATATCATTTCAGTTTTACTGTGGTGACAACGTACATGCATACACAAGTAAAGGAATCAAACACGGTTAAACTAAGTTTCATTTTTGTAAACTCCCAAGCTAACCTACCCAATACAAAATCCAACTTTTATTTCGAGAACAAAGGCAATAAGGATCAAATTCTAGACCACTTCTCAAAAGAGACTCTTATATACGTCATGAAATAACTATTCTATAAGCTTACACTTTTGGAAGAAGGCACATTACTTGATTCATATTACGTCACGGTCCTCTGTCTTATGGTTTGGATTCTTGATTTAGGAACAATTGATCACATGACTTCTTTTCCTAAGCTCTTCAATTCGTATGTCAATATGACCAGAGAATAACTCATTACAATGCATATGTGATAGTGTACCCAATTTATTTCAAGATTATTGCAATAGATGATGAAATAGAGAAACTGGCTCTAAAGGAAAAATGACGGACCAATTTGAAATGAAAGACCTGGGAAAACTTATTTCTTAGGAATAGAGGTAGGTTATTCGAAAAAGAGGATTTTCATCTCACAAAGAAAATATATACTTGATCTCATTAAAGAAAAAGTAAGTTGAGATGTAGAACCTCAGGAGTTCCTATTGAAACCCAATATCAAAAATTAGTAGGAAAACCTTTTTATGTAACACACGAGGGCAAACACTATTTATGCAGTAAGTGTAATAAGTCATTTTATGCATGATCCAAGAGAAAGACACATGAAAACAGTTGACAAAATTCTTCAGTACTTAAGGTCAAGCCTAGAAAAGGTTATTTTTTCAGGAAAGGAGATACTTGGACCCCGAAGAAATATGCTGATACAAAATATGCAGGTTCTGTTACTGACAAACAAAATGGACTCTCCTCTTAGAGAACCAAAACTGTTGTGTAAGTCACATTTTTCTATTCTAGTACACCTTTTAACATTGTTCAATTCAAAACTATTTTAACGTTTGATTTCTGGCCTTTTATAGACCTGGCAACATTTTCAATAAGGTGACGAACCGCATTTGCACAAATTATCCAAAGCCAAATATGAGAATAATAGAGTTTGTGATACCTATCATTCTACAAAACAATAGAAGTTGCATTTTCTATCTAGCATACATTTTGCATAAACAACTTTTTCATTTAATCCACATTCATAACTGTGAGCCACTTTCCATCCTTCCTTGCATGGACACAAGTATTTGCTAACTATAGTTGATGATCACACAAGGCACACATGGTTGTTACTTGCGAAAGCCATAACTGAGACCAGGAAATTATTACATGACTTAACTATTTTTATCAAAACTAAATTTCAAGCATGCATCAAGACTGTAAGATCAGATAATGGTAAAGAGTTTCAATGCCTGATTTTTATGAAAAATCTGGAACTAGCATAAATATATCTGCATTGAAACTCCACATCAAATTTTGTAGTTGAAAAAAGCATTGACATATATTGAATCTTGCAAGAGGATTGTCTTTTCATTCACAATTATCTAAATGTTTTAGGTCATTTGCTGCTGCACATGTTCTACACATTATAAATAGGACGCATTCACCACTTCTTCACAACCTCTAAATAAGGCACAAATCCTTTTATAATCAAGAATATCTGAATTATATATGTATTATTAAGAACATTTTTATTTATTTCCATATTGTATCTTTATTATTAGAGGATATTAAATCTTCTTTCTTTATTTGATTGATTTCATTTTCTCAACATAAAGCACTCAGTGCTAAAAGTTACTAGACCCGAGTCTACATAGACTCATAGAAACTCCATAGACTTGCAAGAGTCCACTTCATATGAAAAATAAATAATAACATAACCAGTCCCACTTCCAGACATTTTATATTTTCTGCAGCTAAACATGAAACCAAAAAAAATCGAGGTAAAAAGGACAACAACCAAGTACAACTCGTAGGATCAAAAGAACAGAACCAAGCCAAGTCTAACCCACAGGTGAAAACAAAAGCTAAAGAGCTTACCTCTATGCGTAAGAGAATGAGCCAATTGTCTCATCCTTTCCCAATAGTATCTCTTGTACTGAATCAGGTCTACTCTAAAAATTACTGACCTATTGCACAAAAAGGTATATGTTCTACTTGCAACCCTTCTCCCCACTAAAGTAACCTCAGTTATTGTAACATCTTGTTTTTTCTTAAAATAAAATATAATATAGTTATTTATTTCACTTAATTAAAATTAAAATTAAAATCATTTTATCGGGATTAAAGAATAAAATATATAGTTTCTTGATTATTGTCTGAAGCCGTATGTGGAGCTTTAGCCTCTATTACTTGTGAACTACAATGATTGACATATCTTCTCCCATATCTCCATGATCCTTTTATTCATCTAGAATTGTTTTATTGTACAGCCAATCAGCTCGTCATATTGTTTCAAATCCAAGCTTCCATAAATGCACCAAATATATAGACATTGGCTGCCACATTGTATGTGAAAATATGTAGGGCTGAACTAAAGGGGTTTGGTGACAAAAGCTGAAGTTCAAAACCAAGGACGTAAATGATTTTGGTAAAAGGGGTGTGCTTAACCAATATCCAAAGTTCAAACCTGAGGGGGGGAGGCAGATGATTTTAGGTGAAGGTTTGCAACCCTATAAATTTGGTCGTAAGCCATATGAAATCAGAAAAACCTCCTAAACAAATAAATGGTATACAACATAAAAAAAGGGGTAAAGTGAGGGGCTTCCCCCTGAATAGAATAGTCAGTAGTAACTGTGAATGCGTGATAGCAGCTGTGATTTTCAATGATATCCAGGTATAAGTACTACTTCAAGAAAATGAGATGTGATGAACTAAAGCCACCATGAGAGAGAGACCAATCAATAACCATGCCGACTTCATAACAGCACAAAATGCTGTCATTAACTGCCCTAAAACCTCATATCTCAATTACATTATTCACATCTTAATATATCCAATTTAGCATGGGGAGACCAAGCAACAGGTCATGGCATACGGCTACTAACTACCATAAAACCTCACATCTAAATTTATCCAATTTAGGGGGAGACCAAGCAACAGGTCATGGTATACTGCTACTAACTACCCTAAAACCTCACATCTAAATTTATCCAATTTAGCACACTCAAACAAGATCAAAACAAAATAAGGCCTGGGGTGAAAACATAAAGATTATTTAAAAAAACAAATCTCACACTAGAAACAGAGTTTGGAGGGGAAAGGGGGAACCTAGACCAACTAACCAGTCTTCTGAGGAGTAACAAATTTTGCCTTCTTCGCAGGGACAGGTGTTTTCTTAGAAGAGTCAATATTCCGCTTATTGCCTGGTTCAACCTATACGAGAAAAAAATGAAAGTTAAATTCAAAACCAACCACAAAAATGGAACACTTCATTGTCCATCCTTACCCTCTTGGGTGTCTCCTCATCAGATTCATCTTCATCATCATCATCATCCTCATCATCATCACTATCCTCATCACCTTCACTACTTTCTATGTCACCATTTGCTGTGGGCTAAAGAATAATCAATTAAACAAAACTTAAATATCAATCATTAAAAAATCCTTCAATCAAAAGTCAACTAATCAGAATAGCAAGTCCATACCAGATTAAACAACATACAGAAGAAACACAATGCCCCTGATAATAATTACCCAGCTAACAAACATGTAGAATAGAAAGCATATCTCAAAATCTTACTTCGACCAGACAGTGGACAATGCTTATCATGACAAGTTGGCTGAATAATGAATAAGTTATTATAAGGACAGATTGGACAACCAATAACATAACTTCATTATAATCATCATTAATAAATTTTGTATTCGCAAATTGATATCTCATGACAACAGATATTCACAATGAACACAAGAAAACCAAAATAGATGAGTAAACATACATGAGAAAACAAAGGAATGATTTTACTGCCAAACAATCAAGTTTCTCTCATACCTAGTAAAGTCATTGTCATGCATTTTTGTTACAAACATCTACACCTTGTTCTGTTGCCCTTTTTCACACCAATCAATAATATTTAGGATTTGAGCAGCATAAAATTTAGATACCATCAAACAAATCATGCTAGGCAAGAACATCAGCAGTCTATTATAAAAGTCATCTTCTAGATTATACAGATACCTTATCTTCACTTGAATCATCATCAGAATCAGATTCAGATGAATCTTCATCTTCATCTTCGCCATTTGCATCCTTTTCCTTAGCCTTCTCATTCTTCCTTGGATCTGCTATCTTCTTCTGTTTAGCTTCATCAGGTTTGGAACCACTCTTCACCTCAAACTCAGGTTTCCCTACGAAAATGGTTCACAATATACACTAGATAACCTGCTTTATGACATTATAGCTACAACAGATGGAAATATTTACCATTAGCAGCACTAACTGGAATATCTTCGTCAAAATCTGAAAGAAATACATTAGAATAAGTTCAGTTAGTAATAATAACAACAACAACGATAACAATACTAAAAATATTCTAGAGAAGTATCTCACCGTCGGAATCTTCATCATTATCAGTAATGATAAAAATAAAAATGAAGTTAAGGACATATATTACCATTATTAGTGGGGAGATTACAGAAAGGATTAGTGTCAAGAGAAAATATGTTTTCATGTTAAAGTAAAATAGTATTAAAAGGATATGACTCTGACTGAGATTGAGCTTTAAATCCGGTAAAGAAGACACTCCCATTTTTCCAGCTATGGGATAGCTCAAATTCCTTCTCAAATATCAAATCATAAGATATTTGAGGAAACTTATCAGAAGAAAGAGTTCCAAGCACAAGCTTCTGGTTACCAAACTTCACGTACAGGGCTACCGGTTCACCTTTAGCCTTAGTCACATCCCCCAGGCATGCCTGTCAAATGATGATTTAATCATTTAAACAAAACCATTATTAATTCTAAGTAAGCTTGATGACTCAATGTTCATTTGTTAATAAATAAAGATATACATTTGAAAGGTGGATAATCTTGTCATCTCCTGGATCAACCTTGAGAGATTCTCCACTTTTCACTTCAACACCTAAAAAGGATAGAAAATTGAAAGAAATATGATACTAATTAAATAATACTTTCTGTCGCCATGAATATAACACGAAATTCAATTTTTTTCTGCAAGTTTGGTATCATACGACGCGATTCAATCATAAAAGTATGATTTAACTCCATCCTGCGCCCCAGCCTAAGGTATCTTTCAACAGGATGAATAAAGACAAATAGGGAAACAAATTTAATTACCTTTGCAATTGCAAATAGTTTGACACTGCCCAGGACCCACCTTTAAAACCTCAACATTAAATTTTAAAGTAAAATATCACAATCAATTTTCTTCACAATATAAACTTTGGGGTCAAATACTTCAATGACACACTCCAAAATTTGGTAGAACGATGATGTTCTTCACAAACTCAATTACTAGGAAAATGACCTATATGAAGTGATTAAACAATTACTGGAAAGCGGCACCGGCGGCATATAACATGTGTGCTGGTTAGTTACCATAATTGTTAAGAGTTGAATACCGAGTGACTAAACTCTAGAAACTATACACACATGGATCACATTCCTATCAATATTAAACAGAAACCAAACTTGGCAAAACCTAAGGACAATTACCATACATAATGAAATGCAGGAATTTTAAAAAAAAAAAAAAAAAAAAAAAAAAAAAAAAAAAAAAAAAAAAAAAAAAAAAAAAAAAAAAAAAAAAAAAAAGTCTGTGCATGAAGATATCGGATTATCTAATAAGCATAGCAATAGCACGAGTTCAACACATTCTAACAAAACTGAAGGAATGCTTCCCTCCCGAAAAAGTGAAAAAGAAATCAACCATGAGTACTGTAGTAGATTAATAAATTTATACAGTAAACAATTGTCAGAAGAAAAAAACAGAATAAAAACACACGAAACAGAAGACGAATGGCGAGGGTAAGCAAACGAAGAGGGAACTGAAAAGAAACGGTGTTACCCCAAAACTCCATGGATGCAGAGACAGTTCAGGGAAGAAGAAATGTTTCCAGAAAAGTCGAACAGTTTCAAAGTATTTGATGGAATAGATTTATTTAGGGCATCCCTTTCGTACATATTATTTTACATTTTGAATTTGAATAAATTATTTCTTTTATTAAACTTTTTTATTTACGGGTCGAATTATGTCACACTTTTTTATAACAACTAGGGAAACACCGATATCTTTTCACAATTTTATTTTTGTAATTTTAGTATTTTATTATTTGAATATAATAGATTATATCATACATTTTTTAAAATAAAATTAATGCAGTCTACAATGTCAATGTTTAATTTACATTACTTTTGCTCACTAGTAATTAATACAGGCCAATACTACTCGGATCCAAACAAACATTTTATTTTAAAATAATAATTTAATAATTTATATATATATATATATATATATATGTGTTTTTAAGGAAAAAAATAAATACTTTTAAAATTTATATTAATTTTACATATTTAATTAAAGATAATTGTTTAATAATGCACATAGTAAGGTGTTATTATATTTTCTATCCGTAATTAACTTTCGAATTTAAATTTTGTTTCGTAGATGTTTTTTTAGTTGTTTTTTTATAGTTCTCTTAAAAAAATTATGATAACTATTTGCGACTCCGCTTAATTCACAAGAATCATCATTTATCATCTTACTTTCCCATTTTAAATTGAGACATTTCATTCATATAAACAATTATCAAATTTTATGTTTTTATTATTTGGATTAAGACTTACTTCATTTATACGAATGATTATTATATTGTTTGATTAAGACTCACTATCTTCATAAATATTTCTTGAATTGTTCTTTTTTCTGAACAGATGATTCACTTTATATATTCTTTTATTTATAACTCCCTACATATAAATCAATATTTCTACACATATCTCTTTCTGTTTTTACTTTTACTTGTTTTTTACCATGCAATAAGAAAACATGAATTTTTCAAATTAAAGTTTTTTATTTTTCACATCCCTAAGTAGCACACAATACACCTATCATTGGCTTTTTTTTTTTTCAAACAAAAAAACCAAATGGTTTGTGGAGCACTAAATCTAGCCTTTTAACTCAAGGAGGGGTTGCATAGGAAAAAAGAAAAGAAAAAAGAAAAGGAGACAACTGCACACATAGAAAAATAGAGAGAAAAGGAGCACAGAAAAAAAAAAATTCTTGTTGAGTTTGTGTACTAACTCTCCATATACAAAGCATTTGTTATGAAGTGTTATGAAGTCAAATATAAAATATTTAAAGATAAATGAAGAAAATATTAATTTTATAATATATGTACATATAATGATTCTGAATAGAGAATTCTAAAAGAAATTAAAATAATGAAAAGTGATCAGAATAATGTGATTGTTTAAAATAATGAAATCTTAAAATTCACTTAAAAAGATAAGCAATTGAAAATTTTCATAATTCCTCGTATTTTTATGTGTTTTACCTTGATAATGATATTATTAGATTCATCTCAGTTGAGATGTCACTAGTTTGGCCTTGATAAAAATGTTGTTGGAAATTGATAAGGTTAATTTTTAATCAATATTAATTAAAATAAATAAATGAAAATACTTAACTATCTTTTGTGCCATATAAATCGTGTTTTTTTAATTGATATTGATATATGTCATTTTTCGATTAATATTATTTGGATTATTCTTTTGTCAGTTTAAATCAAAATTATCTTTTAGTTAATATTAGTGGGAGTTTTCTCAATCAATTTTAATAAAATTATTTTTTATTAATATTATCCAAATTTATTTAGCTTGATCTTATGATAGTTATTTTTAAGTTGATATTTTTAGGAAGTGTTTTTCAATTTACATAATTATGTTATTTTTTGTGCAAAGTCTTTGAGTTTTTTTTTTTCATGTTAACTAGAAAACTTCATACTAACTGTGACTAAAATCGAATTATTGATGTTACAGGGCTAATTTTTCATCTTACACAAATGTAAAAGTCGGTATAAATAAATGACGAACAATGTATAAAATAAATGACTGGTGTTAACTAATAATTATGAGTGATATCAACTAAAAATATTATTAACCAAAATTGATCGAGAAAAACCTTACTGATATTCACTAATACTTTTTTTTTTTAATTTTAGCGGAAAAATAATCTTCATTAATGTTGACCAGAAACATCATAAAATATTTTTTAAAATTATTTTAAATATTTTTCATAATATTGTTTATTTAGTGTAGATTAAAATACTCTATCAAAACAAAAGAAAATTAAAATTATAAATCTGAATTATTATATTCAAATAAATAAATTGAAAATTTTTGCATGAAAAGCAGTTCAAATTTTATATATTTATGCAATTTGATTTTTAATAACGTTCTTGAAATAAATAAATAAAAGTTAAGTTTGAAATAAATAAAAAAGTTAAGCTCTCATAAAATTTTGCAATATAAAGCAAAATTTAAGTCAATTATCATAGGACAAATATTGATGGTATTTCATCTTTTTAATATTTTTCTATGTAAATTAAATTTAGGGATTTAGAGATAAAACATAAATTAAAAAAAAAACATAAGCGAAAAATTGAAATAAAAAAGGTGAAAGATCAATTCACAGTTTAAGAAAAAAAAATAATTCTTCTAATCACATTTCTCTAAAAAATCGTACCAAGTGTGGATTATTGACGGATTGGATTAATTAATATAAACCAAATTAAAGTATTATTCAATGTAATTTGTATATCTTTATCAAATCAAAATTTAATCAATTCTTAATTTGTTTTTTAGAATTATAAATGTAAATTATAATCATCAAATAAATAATATAAAACTCAATTTGAAGTGTTTCATCTTAATTTCATGAATTAATCTTCAATAATTAATTTTTTATAAATGAATAAAAAAACATAAAAGAAAGAGAAAAAAAGTAATTTACATAACGAGAGAAAATTATATGAAAAGACAATTTTTAAATTGAAAAACTAAATAAATAATTTTTGTATATGTTTAAAACACATGAGGTTTAATTAGATTCATAAGTTTAATTATAAAAGTCAAATAAAAATTAAATTCCTAAAAGTTTTCTTATAAAAATTCAACAAATCTGCCTTAACTTTTAATAATAGTAGAAAATAACATAAAACTCCAAATTTATAAAACTATATTTTCATTTTGAAGCCCTATGCAACAATAATCATAAAAAAAATTATTGACAAAACAGTAAATAAATATCAGATTATCTGAAAATATAAAATTAAAGTAAGCATTTACATTGAATCAATTTTTTTAATATTAACAAAAATTAGTTAAAAACTATAAATAAATCATATAAAAAGTGTTTTCAATGTATAATAAAATTATGTTCATAAAAGATGTGTCATGACATGAAAACAAAATTCTTGGTTAAAAAGAAAATGTGTGGCTTAGTTAAATCAAGAGAAGGTGAATTGGTTTTAAAAAAATTTCAAAATATTTTTCCTTTATTTATTTGGAAACAATTTTCAATTTGAAAAAACTTAATGCTAGTAACTTGAAAATCAAAATTTACAAAAAGTTGATATACAAGAGATAAAAAAAAAATAGAAAAATACAAAGATTACACAGAAAAAATATATTAATTAATATCTCATAAAATTAATGTTATATTCGATCTCAATTATTTAACCTTAAAATGATTGATTTTCACTATCTTTTAACATTTGGACAAACATTCATAATAAGAAAGCAAATACAAGAAAACAAAGTAATTACAAAATCAACTCTTAAACACTTAAAAGATAATATATTGGATCCTTAAAAAACTTTAAAAAAATACAAACCTAAAAAACTCTGAATCACATAAAAGAATATACATTTACACACTACAACAACGATACAAAATGAAATAATATATTATAATTCATAGTAGAAACAAAACACAAAATTGATTTGACTTGGCAAATCAACAATTTTGATTCTTTAAACATGAAAGCAATATTTGATAATTGAAAAAGTTCAGATGATATTAAAAGATTTCATATTCTATCATATTAATTATTTATAGAATTCAAAAAAAAAAACTTAATTTAAAATATGCTTAAAAATATCTAAACAATTATTTAAAGTTTGTTATTTTAGACTTGAAAAATAGTTATAATATGTTTTATTCTAACCGATTATGATATGTATTAATTCATTATTTGAGTTTTGTATTTAATTCAGAAAATGAAACTAATTGATTATGCAAAATTTTAATTGATTAATTTATAGAAATATTGAAAATACATAATTATACTTTTTGTTTTAATAGATTAATTAAACTTATAGTCAATTATCTTATTTTGATAACTCTGAATAACAATTTAATTGATTAGCATAGTTATAGAACATTTTTCTCTTATTTTTAACTTTTCGCAAACAATTTTTTTTTAGTTATTTTTTATATAAGTTATAAACAATACGTAAAAAAATCTCAACCATTAAAAAAATACTGAAAAATAATTAAAGACATTTTTAATATCTATATCTTTAAACATCATCTTTAAAACAATTGTACTGAAAGATTAGGTCTACTTTTAAGTTTAATATTCTTACCATTCTAGATAAGTGATATGAAAAAAATATTATCATTTCATATAATTACATAAGGGTAAAGTTATAAAGTTTATTATGTATATTAAAGTTTAAAATGTCTTTTTTAATAGTTGCTACTTTCATATTTTTTTATTTTATAAATATATTTTCAATGTATAAGTCATGTCAATAGCAATATATAGATTTAAAATATAAATTTTACAAGACATTTCAACTGAAACATGTTCTTATAACAAAATTTATGATTTTGTTTTACGAGAATAAAAATTACTTTTCTATCTTAGAAACACATCTTCCATTATTAATCAAATAAAAAAGCATTAAAATTATATAAATAAGATAATCTCAATTATAACTTTTACTCAACAAGACTTTTAATTAAGTTTACCATTATTTTTAGATTTCTACTGTAATATTTTAAATCGCGTTTAACATTTCATTAGTGTATTAAGTTGTTTAGTATTCGAGTATCATGTTCCCCAAACGGTGGGTGAATTTATATTTTAATACATAGTTGTTTCCAGTATCACGTCTCTCTTTAAATATTAATAGATATAAACTTCTACGACTTTCATATGCAATATTTAAATTCTTCATTCAATTACTTAATTCTTTAATATCTATAAATAACAAAATTGTATTAATATATTCTTTTATTCAGAATAGAGACAATTAATATTATATATATATATATATATATATATATATATATATATATATATATACACGTGTGTGTGTATGTTAATATTTTTTTAAAGGATATTCAAAATTATGTATGTTTTGATGGGTTTTTACAACAAACTTAGTAAAATAAATTTATGCAAAATCAAAATGCTCAATTAGAAGTGTGTTTCTCAAATTGTGATTAAGTAAATGTATCATTCTCATTACCAACATATATTAATTTTAATTAAATGAAAAAATAAAGTTGAATAATATAGATTAGTTAATTTATAATATCATAATTTATTATAATTTTCTGTTACATGAATGTATATAATACAATCTTAAAAAAAGACTTTCCACGTACTCATGAATGAAAATCAGAAAAAGCAAGGTCAATTCTTATTGATTCAAAAATTAAAAGAATAATATATTTTTTATTTTAATTTGTATTTTTGTCTATTTTATTAAAAAATAAATAATTTAAAAAATCACATTATTTTATTTATTTAATTAAATATATTGTCTTAAAACATGTTGTAAAATAATGATATCTTCTCTATTTTTAAATAATAAATCACTATAGTGATGACTTTTTTATTTTTCATTTTTTTTGAAAAAAATCATTGCTCCATGATTCCTAGGTTGGGATAAATGATAATTGCACTGAAGAATTTTGAAAAGTATTTTTTCATCCTGTAACTCCAGTTGTGACAACAATATATGAGATAACTAGATATTTTTCATATTAAGTGTCTTTTGGTTTATCAACTTACTTTTCATCTTCCAAATCAACAATATATAAGTTTTACAAAATTATTTAGTCTTGCATAGAGATTAAGACCTTCACAGAGTGAAAAAAAAAAGAATTATCAATTCAAATCAAGTCATAGGTTTATAACACTTTTGATAAAAAATTTCGTCTATGGACATTTACTCATTTCATATTAAGGTTGTGTTTAGTTTGACTGATTTGAAGGAATTTACTATTTAAGAAGATGAATTTGAGTGAATGAAGTTTGTTTGGTTGACCTGATTTGGAAGGATGGATAAGAAGAGATTTGTAAGATTGAATCTTTGTTCATCTTAAGAGATTTGAAGATAAAATTAAAAGTTACCAAATAGCTCTTGTAAATAAGATGAAAATTACCAAATACCCTTGACTTTGGAAATTACAAAACACTCCTTTAAGTGGATTTAGAGTTTGTTAGTGCAGTGTAACATGCTCATAGGTGCACCCCTTTATTTATTTTTTTTACACTTTCAAACAATATTTCTAATTTAAAATTTTTAAAAATGTCAAAATAATAGTAAACAATACAAAAACCACATATTTTTTTTTAAATTATTTGTTTTAATTCAAATGCTAAATTTGTAATTGTACTTTTTTATTATTTAAAAAAATGTTTAAAATCTCACACAAGGGGCAATTAGTTTACCAAATTAGCTTACAATGAAAATTTTGAGCATATTGATCCAAGTCACATTAATTCTTTTTACTTAATTTTATCACACTAAAATAATTAGAAAAATGTAAAGAATGTATACATTCTAAACAAGAAACAATTATTAGCATTAATGTATATTTATTATAACAATATATATTTTATATATGAAAAATAAACTGATTTATATCTAATTCTTCAAATAATTGATTTCAATAATTATATATTTTTTTTCAGTCATAATACTTTCCTTTCTTTTTTTCAAGATAACTATAATATAATTAATCTCCCTTCATGTTTACTTAATGTTTAATTGAAGTAAATCAGAAAAAAATATATTTTTGTCTTCTTATTTGATTCAATATTTATGATGAAATTGAGGGGAGAAAATGTTACTTAAAATATTTTTTATTCATCTTAAAAACAATTTTATTATCTTTTAAATATAAAATTATTAAAACACAAAAGTAAGAATGTTCACGGGTTGGATTAGATAAAATCATTATCAACCTACGAAAAAAATATCTAGTTAGTTGATTCAGTTTTTATATTTTTAATATTAAAATTAATTTAATCCAATTCATTTTAATTTTTTACCATCTTATTTCACAAGGGTTAATTAGTAATTTCAGAAATATATCAATTAAAAAAATAAAAACAAATCTATAAAATTATCAAATCAATCCCAAACTTTCATAACTAATCCCCTCAAATCCCTTCAAATCTTACCATCCATCAATTAATCCAAACAACCCTGTCATCCACATACAATCCACTCAAATCCTTTCAAATTCATTCTCTCAAATTCACACCCCAACCAAACAAAGCCTAAAAGAGAACTCACTCTGTTTTTACTTTCACTTATCACTGTGTCAGCTTAGGATAATCTTAATAATAGTGTACTGATTCCAAATTCAAAGTGGAAAGGTGACATTAAACATGAAAAGTATCACAAGGAGCGTCTAATTGATTGAGAGCAGATTATGATATGCAAATTCAAGATACTTTCATCATACATGTTTAAAAAAGATTAATAAGCAGACTAAGCCAAAATGTGGGTGACTAACTGAGTGATATTGAAGGCTTGTTTTTATATAACTTATTTTTGTGTTTTATAAGGTCAGTTTGTGGAATTTATGTTTAATGTAACATTATACAAAATAGAACTTTTCTTGTATCAAGTAGTGTTGCTATGTTTTTTTTATTGAAATTTGGACAATTATGCATATATGTACCATTTTTGTATCTAGAGCAAGACAACAATTGCTGTCAAGTAGAAAGCACTTGACATATTTGCCTCTAAAGTTTGGTACTTTGTTTTATATTAACTTTTTTTTGCTATGTTTAAGAAATTTGTTTTATTAGTGTTGTTTACAAGTTGAAAGGATTTGGGGAAATGTCTTGTGCTGTTTGGATGCAGACTCTAGTTATGAAATGTTGAAAATATTTGGATACAATTGCATTAAACAAACACCACACCATCACATGACAGTTCATATATAACATCATGAATAACTTTTGTTACCCACAGATAAATAAATGTGGTCTAAAAGTTAAAAAGTCACACTTTTATAAGTGTATAGGCCACACTTTTGGATTTGTGAGCATTTTAAGCCACATTTTTCATTTAAGGCCCATTCAAAAGGTGACTTCTAAATTTAAAAAAATATGTGGTCTATATAAATTATAGTATAAACAATATATTTTGAATGTAACATATTATTCATCCTAGTAAAATAAAAACATTAAAGGTAAAATTATAGGCTTTTTCCAATTAGACTTTTTGCTCATACAAACAAAAGATTAAATATATTGAAATTAAAAGTAATTACCCTTCCTACTGCCAAACCACATCAGTCCACCCTACCTCACTCCAATTAAAAGCAATTACCCTACCTGCTGTTAAACCCTCCGTCTATCCTACCTCACTCCAATTAAAAGTAAGTACCTACCTGCTATCAAACCCTCAGCCTACCCTACTTCATTCAATTAAAAGTTATTACCCTTCTTGCAGCCAATGCCTCTACCTACCCTACATTACTCCAATTAAAGGCCTACCCTACCCTACATGCTACCCCTATCTCCTACCTGCTGCCAACCCCTCCACCTACCATACATTACTCCAATTAAAAGTAATTACCCTAGGGGCTACCCTACCTGCTATCTGCTACCCGCTGCCAAACCCTCAGTCTACCCTACCTCACTCCAATTAAAAGTAATTACCCTACCTACCCTACATGAGCCAGTGCTACCCCTATCTCCTACCTGCTGCCAACCCCTCCACCTACTATACATTACTCCAATTAAAAGTAATTACCCTAGGGGCTACCCTACCTGCTATCTACTACCTGCCAAATCCTCAGTCTACCCTACCTCACTCCAATTAAAAGTAATTACCCTACCTACCCTACATGAGCCAAACCCTCAATCTACCCTACCTCATTGTAATTAAAAGCTATTACCTTCATGTTACCAAAGCCTCCATCTACCGTACCCCACTCCCACAAATCCTCTGCCTACACTGCCTCATCCCCTATCTCACCTGCAACATTTTTATCTCATCTCCCCCGAATGATTATCATCTCCTCGTCGTTGCCATTGTCTATCATCTAGCGTCTTCTCCCTACAGGCATTGTCGTGCTCTTTGTCTTCTCTGGTGAGTCTCTCAATCTCGATCTTTCTCAATGTTTCTGTCTCGTTCTCAATTTCTCTTATTTCATTCACCTAATTTTTGTTTCGAATTTGGTTAGATTTTTTCTTGTATGATTTAGGGTTTATGTTTTTTTCAATCAAAAATAGTGTTTTGGAGTTAGTTATTAGTTTTGTTAGAATTTTGTTATTTATTAATGCTGAATATTGATATAATGAGGACATTTTATGATTTGGCCATAGAAGCCTTCTGTGGAGCATAAATTAGCCTCTAAACTGGCATGATCCAGAACTTGAAAAAATTATTCAAACAAACGTTTGTCCTGAAACTGTACTCTAATAATTTAATATCTTCATTATGAGCAAAAAGTTTATAGAGGTATATTTGTTTCAACTTAAAATATGAGTATGACGTTGTTGTGTGCAGAATGTTTATATAGATGATTGCATAATGTTTAATGTTTTGGAATCAAACAATAATAACAAAGTAAGGATGACTGCAATATTTGCTTTCAAAGAAGTTATAAGAAGACTTGGATGTTCAACAAAATCATGGCTTTATAGGGTATATTAAAAAATGTTTTAAATTTTATATATTGGTTGAGGTTGATCAATTGATCATTTTTATTTTTAAAATCCAATATATACAGGAACTGATGGCCTTGATTCTCTTGTTTTAGAAAGATATTTAGTTCAAATTATTTATACTATTTTTTGTTGTTTTCAGTTGTAGTGAGGATCTTAAAAGCAGCTGGGTATAGTTGAATTTGTTGAGTACAAATTAATCATTCCAAAGGTATATTGCAAGACTTGAATTTTATATAGTCTCGTCTATTCTTACATGCAAAATATTGGATTTTGGTTGAATTTCATTTCATATTAATCCTTTATGTGCTCTATATATACTATGAATAAAGGTTAACATTGTAGTTCAACTGCTAAGATTCGAGTTCAACTTCTAAATCTATATCCAAACATAATAATATACTTATTTAAGTCCCTATAACAGTTTGTAGTGTATTCTAATAAATTAACTATTATTTGCTCTCCACATTATCAATGCCTAATTACATATTAAATAATGCTTGGGGTGACTCAGTACTATCTTTAAAAGTCTCTGCTAGCATGGTATTTTTCAGCTAAATAGCCATATAATGTGATAAGTGACCACTAAAACTGCTAAAAAACATATATCATTCCATAGTAGTCCTTCCATTCACAATCACCATAATTTAAACTGATACATTTTTTAAATATATTCATTATATTCGAAGTTCTCCAAACTTTTCTTAAACATGTGAATTTATTTGTACTGGAATCTATGACATGTCAATATATAAAATATGATACACTTTTTAATAACACGTCCTTTTTAAATACACTCTGTTCAGAATCAATTAATAAATCTCTTTCAAATAAAAATAAGTGATTAAATGATCACTGTGGTTTTTAAATTTCTATTGTTACATTAGTCTCTGAACTAAAAAGGATCCTTAAGTACGAATAGACATTCATCAAGTAAAAAAAACATGTTTGGCAAAAGTAACAGATAGAATTGACATGTATTAATATATTAAAATTACACTAAATAAATAAATATGTACTTATTAAACATCTCAGAAATTGAATTATTTTTTAAATTATAATTTTTTTAAGTTAATATAATAAAATTATAA
>Ga0209489_103714_pt1 | contig 29295 bp, 15 predicted proteins | sample SiratrowhiteBW_FD_187527 | JGI IMG/M metagenome (GOLD analysis project Ga0209489, IMG submission 187527) | Root nodule microbial communities of legume samples collected from California, USA - Siratro white BW (SPAdes) (version 2) | ecosystem: Host-associated > Plants > Roots > Nodule | place...
ATATATATACTGCTTACATATATATTATGAATTTTTAAAATTTATAAATTATATTTATTTTATACTTTTATTTATTTAAGATTTTAAATAATTTAATAATACTATTTATTTTAGATTTTTATTTAAGTAAGATTTTAAATAAATTAAAATTTTTATTTATTTAAAATTTTTAATAATTTTAGAATGTTATTTATTTCAGATTTTTATTTATTTAGGATTTTACATAATTTAGAAATGTTATTTGTTTCATATTTTTATTTATGTTAAAATTTAAATGATTTAATATTTTTATGTATTTAAGATTTTAAATAATTTATAAATATTCTTTATTTTATATTTTTATTTATTTAAGACTTTGAATAATAGAGAAAAGTCATATATTTTAGATTTTTATTTAATTAAGAATTTAAATAAATTTATTTTGAATAATTTATAATTTTTATCTATGTAGAATTTTAAATAATTTAAAAATATTATTATGAAATTTTAAAAATTTACAAGTTTGTTTAAATATTTTACAACTATTTCTGTTATTGTTTTTTATTTTAAATTATAATTTGAATAAATTTTTATGTATTCAAAATGTCTAAAAGAAGTACTTTTGTCATATATTTTAGATTTTTATTTAATTAAGAATTTAAATAAATTTATTTTGAATAATTTATAATTTTTATCTATGTAGAATTTTAAATAATTTAAGAATATTATTATGAAATTTTAAAAATTTACAAGTTTGTTTAAATATTTTACAACTATTTCTGTTATTGTTTTTTATTTTAAATTATAATTTGAATAAATTTTTATGTATTCAAAATGTCTAAAAGAAGTACTTTTGTCAAGTAAATAATTTTTAATAAGAGGCAAGCGTGATATACATTTAATTAATAACATTTTATGAAATTACCTTTAACCTCAAGAGAAATGATATAATCTTTTTATAAATTAAAAAACACTCATCAATAACATTCTAACAAATTAATTATATTTAATTGTAAATTAATTTTAACTCCTCACAGATTTTTGTAATTACATATTTTTTTAACAATTTAAAAATAAAAATTTATCACTCACACCTAATAAATTAATCGTATTTCATTTTAAATTATTTTTAATCATAGGATAAATTTATAATTTTTCAATTTTATCTCTTCAAAAAGTTAAAATATTAATCACACATATCATGTCACTCATAATTTTTTATCAATTTTTCCTTCATTTGACTTGTGGAAAGAATACAACCTAATCAATTAAATAAGAGTTTTCACATCGATCTCCTCAACGATATACTACCAACTATATAAAAAGGTGTATTTCAATTTACATGAGTTCAAAAAATGATGTAAAATATTCAAATATTACATATGATTTAAATACTATAGATATTAAAAGAGCATTTCAAATAGTAAATCAAAACAAAAGTATGCACCCGTTTTAGTTAAGTTTGTTAATAAGGCACTTATTACATATATTGTAACTTATTATTAAGAAATTTATTTATTTTATATTTTTATTTACTTATTATTTTGACTAATTTAATAATTATATTTATTTCATATTTTTATTAAATAATATTTTTAATAATATAATATTTGAAAATATTTAAGATTTTGACTAATTTAACAATGTATTTATTAAATAATTTAGCAATGCTATTTATTCCACATTTCTATATAAGTAAGATTTTGAATAATTTAATACTTTTATCTATCTAAAATTTTAAATAATTTAGGAATTTTATTTATTTTAGATTTTTATTTATTTAGAATTTTGACTAAGTTAATAATCTTATTTATTTCAAAATTTTATTTAAGTAATATTTTGAGTAATTTAATATTTTTATTTATAATATTTTAATAAATGAGGAATGTTTTGTTTTGTCAATTTTTTTATTTAAGATTTTGACTAATTTAATAATGCTATTTGTTTAGAATTTTCATGTATTAAGGATTTTGAAAATTTTAGGAATATTATTTATTTCATATTTCTATATAAGATTGGAATAATTTAAAATTGTTATTTATTTAGATGTTTCATAATTAAAAAATATTATTTATTTCAGGTTTTTATTTATTTAAGATTTTGAAATAATTTAGAAATATTATTTATTTCAGATTTTTATTTAAGTAAGAATTGAAATAGTAAGAATTGAAATGTAATTTATTTTAAATTTTTATATTCTATTTATGTTGAATAAGTTATATTTTTTATTTATTTTTAATTTTGAATAATTAAAAATGTTATATATTTCATATTTCTACTTATGTAAGATTTTGAATAATTTAAAATTTTTATCTATGTAGAATTTTAATTAATTTAAGAATACTATTATAAAATTTTACGAAATTTATAAATTTGTTTAAATATTTTACAATTTCTTTTGTTATTTTTTAAATTATAATTTGAATAAATTGGTATATATTCAAACTAAGAAGAAGTAATTTTCAAGTAAATTATTTTTAATAAGATGCAAGTGTTATATACATCTAATTAATAAAATTTTATGAAATTAATTTTAGTCATATGAGGAACGATGTAATCTTTTCATAAATTAAAACAATTAATCATATTTAATTGTAAATTAATTTTATTTCCTTCACAAATTTTGTGATTGCACATTTTTAACAATTTAAAAATAAATATTGATCACTCACCCAACTAATTAATTATATTTCATTTTAAATTATTTTTAATTATAAGGATAAATTTATAATCTTACAATTTTATCTCTTGAAAAAAATTAAAATATCAATCACACCCAACAATTTTATTACCCAAAAATATTTACAATTTTTTTCTTCACTTTAATGGTAGAAAGAATGCATTCTAATCAATTATACAATAGCTTTCACATCGATCCCTCCTCGATGTAGTGCCAACAATGTAGAAAAGTGCATTACATTTTACATCAGTTTCAAAATTGATGTAAAATATACAAATATTACATATGATTTAAATATTAACCAATTTAAAAGAGCATGACAAATAATAAAACAAAAACCAAAAATATGTATCACTATTAATTAAGTTTATTAGTAAGAGACTTATTATATTAGTTGTAGCTTATTATTATTATTATTATTTTAATAATATTATTATTATTAATCATAGAAATCATTATCACAATAACAATAATAACAATATGTATGTAAAAGAGATGAAAAAACTTTATGATATAACAATATGTTTGTATAGTTTATAGTAATTGATGAGAAGAAGTAAATTAATTCATTGGAGTGAACATTTATTATTAAATCTCCACAAATGTTGAGGAGAGGTGAGAAAGTTACACAGGTAAAGTGTTATTATTTTGTTGCACAAGCAATCTTTTTGCAACAGCATGTTTATTCCACGAAAAGCAGTTTCGGCTTGGATCACTAGTCTTACATGGTCCGGTGGCAACTATGTCCCAAGAACACTTAAACTTATTACAATATTGATCTCGATGTTGTACATATATGTCAAAATAATGAAATCCTTCCAACCATGTAAAATCACAAAAATACAAAGTGGACGGAAACACAAAGTTAGGAGTAAAGCTAAAACTATATGTTTGGCCAACTCCAATTTGGTGCACTCCAAGATCATTATTTTTGTCTTTACAATGAACTGCCAAATATCTATTGGTCAAACGATTTGTAATTTCTACTGTTACTTTGGTGGGAACAACAACAATACGAGAACCACTCACACCGGACTTTAAATGCCTACCACCAAAGAACATTGTTAAAAACAAACAAACTAATATTGTAGTATTGAAGATTGAAACCATCATTGCTATCAATTATTCAAACTAATAATATAAAGTTTGAGTATTTTATGCAAACTTATGTAAAGACACCTATATATACTACTAACATATATATTATGAGTTTTTAAATTTTATATATTATATTTATTTTTTATTTTAATTTATTTAAGATTATGAATAATTTAAGAATATTATTTATTTTTATTTTTATTTAAGTAAAATTTTAAATAATTTAAAACTTTCATTAATTTAAAATTTGAATCATTTTAGAATGTTTTTTATTTCAAATTTTTATTTACTTAGGATTTTACCTAATTTAACAAATTTATTTATTTCAAAATTTGGTTTAAGTAACTTTCTGAATAATTTAATATTTTTATTTAAAATATTTAAATAATTTAGAAACGTACTTTAGTTCAAATTTTTATTTATTTAAAATTTTGATTAATTTAATAATATTAAGGATTTTAAATTTTTATTTGTTTAAGTTTTTGAAAAATTTTAGAAATATTATTTATTTCATAATCCCATATAAATAAAATTTGAATAACATAAAATTTTAGTTTATTTAAATTATAAATAAAGATAGAAATGTTATTTATTTTAAATTTTTTATTTACTTAGAATTTTGACTAATTTAACAATTTTATTTATTTCAAAATTTTATTTAAGTAACGTTTTAAATAAATTAGTAATTTTAATTAAAATATTTAAATAATTTAGAAACCTTCTTTTTTTCAATTTTTAATTTATTTAACATTTTGACTAACTTAATCATTTTATTTATTTATAATTTTAATTAAGTGACGTTTTGAATAATAATTTAGAACGGTTCTTTATTTTAAATTTTCATTTACTTAAAATTTTTATTAATTTAACAATCTTATTTATTTTAAAATTTTATTTAAATATGTTCAGATTAATTTAATATTTTTTATTTAAAATAAATAAATAATTTAGAAACATTATTTATTTTACATTTTTATTTATACAGGATTCTGACTAATTTAACAAATTTATTAATTTCAAAATTTTATTTAAGTAACATTATTAATAATTTAATGTTTTTAGTTAAAATATTTAAATAATTTAGAAACATTCTTTATTGTAAATTTTTATTTATTTAAAATTTTAACTAATTTAATAATCTTATTTATTTCAAAATTTTATTTAAGTAACATTGTAAATAATTTAATGTTTTTTATTTAAAATATTTAAATAATTTAAAAACATTCTTTATTGCAAATTTTTACTTATTTTGGTTTTTAACTAATTTAAAAATCTTATTTATTTCAAAATTTTATTTAAGTAAAGTTTTGAATAAATTAATATTTTTATTTAAAATATTTAAATAATTTAAAAACAATCTTTATTTTAATTTTTTATTTACTTGAAATTTTAACTAATTTAATATTTATTTAAAAATTTTATTTAAGTAAATTTTTGAATAATTTAATATTTCAAAGTTTTATTTATTTAAAATTCTGACTAATTTAATACTGTTATTAATTTCAAATTTTTATTTATTTAATATTTTGAAAAAATTTAAATTTTAAAAATATTATTTATTTCTTATTCCCATATAGTAAGATTTGAATAATTTAATATTTTTATTTATTTAAAATTTTGAATAATTTATTTATTTTTTAGGTTTTTATTTGTTTAAGATTTTGAATAATTTAAAAATATTATTTCATATTTCTTTTAAGTAAGAATTTAAATAGTTTAAGATTTCTATTTATTAAGAATTTTGAATATATTATAAATGTCATTTACTTTAGATTTTTATTTTCTTTTTGGTTTGAATAGTTATATTTTTATTTGTTTTGAATTTTCAATAATTAAGAAATTTATTTATTTCATATTTCTAAAATTTTGAATAATTGAAAATTTTTATCTATATAGAATTTTAAATAATTTAAGAATATTATTATAAGTTTTTATGAAATTTACAAGTTTGTTTATATCTTTTATAAATATTTTTTATTATTGATTTTTTTAAGTCATAATTTGAATAAATTTGTATGTATTAAAAATGTCTTTAAATTCTATTTGTTTTACTGATGTACTTATCGTGATATATATCCAATTAAGCATATGGAATTAATTTTAATCATGAGAGGAAAGATCTATTCTTTTCATAAATTAGAAAACACTAACAAATGATATCGGACAAATTAATCATATTTAATTATAAATAAACTGTAACTCTTTCACATATTTTATAATTACATATTTTTAACAATTTAAAAATAAAAATTTATTACTCACATCCAATAAATTAATTATATTTTAATTTAAATTATTTTTAATCAACAAAGCATGTCCAACGGGGCATGCTTATCTTTTACCAAGTATTAACAGACTAGTGGACAACACAGCGGGGCATTAGATTCTCAGTTTCTTAGACGCCTATTCAGACTGCAACCAGATCATGATACACTCGAGAGACAAAGATAAGACCGTCTACATGACAGATGACGCGAACAACTATTACGAGGTCATGCCATTTGGGATGAAAAGTGCAGAGCCACTCAACGACTCATTGGTAAAGTCTTTCATGGGCTAATCGGCAAAAAATGTTGAAGCTTATGTTGACGACATTGTCGTCAAGTCAAATTCATGTGAGCAACACAAGGACGACCTCCTTGAAGTCCTTCAAGCCTTGTGGAAGTACAACATGAGGTTCAATCCTAACAAGTGTGTGTTCGCTATTGAAAGCAAAAAGTTCTTGGAATTTATACTCATACACAGGGGGATAGAAGCAAACCCCGATAAGTGTCAAGCCATTGTGGAGATGAGGAGTCTAAAGAATGTCAAAGAAATATAGAAGTTGGTTGGCAAGTTAACTGCCATGTCCAAGTTCATCCCAAAGTTGGTAGAGAAGACTCACCCGATCATACGACTGCCTAAGAAGAGAAACAAGTTTGATTAGAGCCGAGAGTGGGAGGAACTACTTGCACAACTTAAGCAATTTATGGCAGTACTACCTATGATACAAAATCCAATACACGACCAAACCATAATGGTGTACCTCTCAATTCTAGAAGAAAACATCAGCTCAGTGCTCGTCCAAGAGGCTGATAAGGAGCAGAAACCTGAGTATTTCATGAGTAGGACACTCCAGAACGCAGAGAAGAGGTACCAAACAATTGAGAAAGTCACACTCACATTAGTGCACACAGCTAGGAGAATGAGGGCTTATTTTCAAAACCACCCAATTATGTTTAAGACAAATTACCTTATTAGGAAGGTATTGACCATGCTAGATCTTACAGGACAAATAATAGGGTGGTCAGTTGAGCTATCCGAGTTTGGAATAACTTACGAACCAAGGGGTTAGCTGATTTCTCGGTGGAGTTAAGTCTTGAACCGACAAGTGTTAACTCTCAATGGATCATATGCATAGATGGGTCATCAAATTCGAAAAGAAGCAGTGTCAGAGTCATTCTGGAAGGACCAATAAGACTAACCATTGAACAATCCTTAAGGTTTGATTTCAAGTCCACAAATAATTAGGCTTAGTATGAAGTCATAATAGCTGGTCTGAACCTTGCTATAGAGATGGGAGCAGAAGAGGTCCAATGTCGAAGCGATTCGAAGCTAACAGTTGGCCACTTAACTGGAGAGTTTCAGGTCAACAACGACATAATTATACAATACTGTCATAAAGTTGTCAACCTATTGTCAGCCTTCAAAACAACTAAGGTAGAGCACATCAGAAGAGAACAAAATGCAAGAGCCGATTTGCTCTCAAAACTGGCAAGTACCAAGAACAAGAACCACTACAACTCAATGATACAAATGATGATTCCAGCACCAAGCATAAACCCTTGGAAAAGAAGTCATGGTCGTATAGATAGACAAAGAATCTTGGATGACTCTAATAATTGGTTTTTAAAAAATGGAACATGTGAAGAGGTCGAGAAGGAAACTATGAAATACAAATGCACGAGATACACCCTGATTGGGGTAGAATTGTATAGAAGAAGCTTCTCAAGACCGTTGTTGAAATGTATTGACAAGACTCAAGTTGAGTAGATACTCACTGAACTGCATAACGGGATTTGTGGTCTTCATTTCGGAGGTCACAGTATGACAACAAGAGCTTTGAAAGTTGGATACTATTGGCCAAGCATGGAAAAAGACTCTACAACGTATGTCGAAGGATGCCAGAAATGCTAAGAATTTGACAATGTTTTGAGAACCAAACTAGAGGCACTGTATCACATGAGTGCCTCATAGCCATTTGCTTAGTGGGAAATAGATATCATCGACCCATTCAATCCCGAGAAGGGACAATATAAGTATCTCTTGGTCGTAGTGGATTACTTTACTAAATGGATAGAGGTTGAGCCCTTGGCCTCTATCACAACTAACATAGTTCAAGCATTTGTGTAGAAAAGCATAGTTTGCAGATTCAATTTGCCAAACACCATCATCTCGGATAATGGAAGGTAATTTATTGACCAAGGACATCAAGATTTCTACAAAGGGCTTGGCATTCCCTCCATTACTAGTTTTGTGGAACATCCGCAAACTAATGGACAAGCTGAGGCCGCAAACAAGGTTATTTTGCACGAATTAAAGAGAAGGTTGGGTGCAACCAAATGAAGATGGACCGAGGAACTCTTGGAAGTGTTGTGGGCATATAAGTGCACGCCGCAGTCGTCAACCAAAAAGATTCTATTCAGCCTAACTTATGGCACAAATGCTATGTTGCCAGTGAACTGGATGAACTAAGCGTGCGCCAAGAATTGTTCAATCAATAACTTAACCATGAAAGTCTAACAACCAACCTAGACTTGATTTGTGAGCTAAGAGATAAAGCCCGAGTCTGGGAAGAAGCAAGCACAAGAAGAGTAGAAAGGAACTACAACTCGAAGGTGGTGCCAAAAAACTTTCATGTTGGAGATTTAGTATTGAGGATGAGAAGTGAAGCAAGGCAAGGGGAGGATAAGTTCAACACCGATTGCAAAGGACCTTTTAGAGTTCGAAAAGTAGCAGAGAATGAAGCATATCGTCTGGAACACTTATCAGGGAAGGCAATACCAAAGACATGGAATGCATCTCACCTTAAATTTTATTTCAGTTAAATTGTATTTCAAACTGTTTATTTTGAGCACTATTTCCTAACTCAATCCTTTTTTCCTAAGGAGGATTTTGACTGGGAAGGTTTTAATGAGGCTCTAATGAAATGATGTCATTCAGCTACCAATTTCTTTCTCTTTATTTTATTTAGAAGTTAAAAAGCGAAAACAAACAATGCAAGCTACTTGTCATCGACACTTAAATCAAACTCAATCTAAATTGATTGGTAGAGAGGCTGAGAACCACCTCGGCCCTTACTTCGCAAACCCAATCTAAAACAATTGGTATAGAGGTCGAGAACCACCTCAGCCCTCACTTCACAAACCCAATCAAAAATAATTGGTACAAAGGCTAAGAAACATCTCAATCCTCACCTTGTAAACCCAATTTAAAAATTTTGGTACACAAGTCGAGAACTATCTTGACCCTCACTATGTAAACCCAATCTACAACTATTAGTACATAGGTTGAGAGCAATATCAGTCCTCACTTCGCAAACCCAATCTAAAATATTGGTACTAGTAAACTAACATTTATGGTTGTAAAGTTGTGCGATGCTAATCTAAAATCATTTATTAATTAGCGTCACTTTTACTTATCAACATTGATTTTTAGTTTTTATAAATATACTGTATTGAAAAGAAGTGAAGATGCAAATGCTTCCTACACCAAACCATTGTTTACCTTCACCACACTATTTTTCAAAATTTTAAAAATGGCCTTAGACATTTATATTTTAATATAGTGTGAAATCATGGAGAAGGGTGTTTGTGGTGACTAAAGATGTTTAGTGGAAAGTGGTCACTATTCTTGGTAGTGGTGTTCAAAACGAAGAATCAAGATGAGGGAGTGAGAGGTAAGTTCGAGTGTTTTTCTCCTAGTGATTTACGTAGAAATAATGAATTAGAGAAAGTTTATTCCAGAATTGAAAAATGTCTTAAAAATAATGATTCTGGAAGAAGAATGGTGTATTACTGTGTTATGAAAATCAAATTCTAAAATAAAGAAATGATTTCAAGTTGTGTTTTGAAAATCAAATTTTAAAATAGAAATGACTTCCAAAATTATGTTAGGGAAATCACATTTTGCAATTAAAAAAAATATTGACTTCTAGGAAACTCTTTCGAGAATACAATTTTATTCTTATGGAATAGCCTTTCCGAAAGTTAAAATCTGACAATATAAGCACTAAGGATATTTTTGTTATTTTATATCTGTTATGTGGTGCGGGTCAGAAAATCGTTAGGTGTAAGAAGCATTTGCCAAGAATATATCCGGTGTGGTTATCAGACATACCTAAATAATTGTTTTAATATAATTTGTATATAAGAAAGATTTTATTTGTGATTTTATGATGACAAAAATACTACGTAAGAAGAAAAACATTATAAAAGTCGATCATGTTAATGACAAAAGAAGTATCAGTACTAATGGCACCTTCCAACAAGTTACCATCTAGGAACATGCTGTGAAGAGAGATGGAGAACTAGAAAATCCAATGAAATCTAGTGGATGATTTAAAGGGTGTTAAGATAGAGAATATTTAACGGAAGCATATGACACAATACTTTTATTAGTACATATTTTTTTGAAAATCTTAGGTAAAGCATTAAAAAGAATTTACACTGAAGGAATACTACCTCATCTTTCAACAAAAAAATATATTGATGTTACAGTGCTATCGTTAAAAAAAAGGCCATGCTGACATGAAAGTTAACACACAAATTGACAACTATTTTGAACAAGGAATGAAGCCATTTTTGTATATTCGAGAGATGGAAAGAAAAATGACTATGGTCCTCCAAGCACAGCATTCTCAATATCTTCTCGGCTTAAAGCATAACTAAACCTCCTCTCTACATCTTTTTCAAGATTCCCCGGTCCACTCTTCAAATACCTGCACCATTTAAAACTCACTTTTAGTTAAACTTCACTATGAACCAATACAATGGGACTACTCAATGCATAATTACCAGATATTTCACAGTCAACTTGTTATTAGAAGACCAACAATTTACTTTGTCATCAAACTTCCTGATCTATCGATAGTATCAACTATGTAAAGGATAAAGCATCAATGAGAGGAAGTTCAACCTAGCACCTGCCCCTCTCTGTCCCCAACACACAAATCAGATTTCAACAACAATCCAGTCACAAAAATGCAGACAAAAAAGTCTACTTTTAATATTATCTAGACATTTATCTTCAATGTCATCACTAAAATCAGCAGAATCTCCAAGAAGAATTTTTTTTATCAACATTTTCTCATACAAATTCAATAGACATTTAAGTAATATTATCATTCTTCTTCTTCTTCTTCTTTTCAAAATAGTGACACTTCTCAGATCCAACTATGTATGACTTCAACGTTTCTCAACGGAAACAAGAGGCACTCATGTTTTCAGTTTGCGAGCTTTCTGATTGACACACCCTCCCAACCCTTTTACAAAAATACAACCCTTGATGCGAGGAAGGGAATGTTTCTGCATACAAAACTGAGATAATTACATCGGATCAGACTACAAGAAACATAAAAGAGGAAAGGAGCAACCACCACACCGTTCTACTTTCATACCATACTCGCTCCTCTCTCTTCCTCAAAATGCACACTATCATTCTCCTTCCTTTCAATCAAAGAGAAACCTCTCATCTTTAGCCATGTTAGACATTCTATGGTCAATCTTTAAAAATCGTGAGGAACACATGAATGTGTGCTATGTCCATTTTACAAAAGAACCTGACTCTTAAACAGCGTAGTATGAATTCTTTTACATGCATTGAGAATAGCATTTGGGATTTTTTACTTTCTTTCTGTTCAACATAATTTAGCTTGCCAATCGTTTTCACTACTTTGGCCGTTTTCACTACTAGAACAGCAAATTCACTTTATCTTTATACTGAGAACAAAATGCAGCTTTGGAATACCAGCAACACTAAATGTGAAAATTGAACTAGCATGCCAAAATTAAAAAAAAAAAATTAAAAATAAAGCAGGCACCATTAGTAATGATAATAATAAAAGTAATTGATAAAATTTGAAGCAGTTGTGCATTTTGCAGAGTGAATTTAGACAAATATTAGTTGAAAAAGGAAGGTAGTGAAGGAAGCATGAAAGAGAGGGAAGGGAAGGACCTTATGTAGAGATCAGTGACATCAAGGGAGAGGTGGGCGTGCCAATCGGGCTTCTGAATCAGCCAAAGGGCCCTGTCGTCCTTGCTCTGCCAGAACCCCAGGCTTCGGAGCCAGGCCTCAATGCAGGGCAGGCTGTGCGAGTAGAGCGGCTTCGACTTCTCCGGCAGCTTCTGCAGCCACTGGTCCTCCGGCGGCTGCGCCTCCGCTTCCGCCTCGGGAGACTTGCAGAGAAGCCGGCCGAGGAAGGTCCGAGCTCGGAGGGGGAGAGAGAGCGAGTGGGGAGGGGGAAAAGGAAGGGGTTTGGGAAAGAGAGAGAACTTTTGGGAAGATAAAGTGAGAGAGGGATTAGAGTTTGGGAAGGTTGAAGAGGAAAGTGTGGAAATGGACATTGACATGGACATGGATGAAATTGGAAGAGGAAGAAGAAGAAAAAGAGATTTGGTAAGAGAGTGTGGTGAAAGAGTGTTATCCTAGAGCACAAAAGAGGTTTATGTCAGTTACTTGTTCTAATAAATCTTCGTTATCGGCTGCACGTGTAAGGCACGGGAAATGCTTCACACTTAGATTTGGTTAAAGAAACACACAAATTCTTCACTAACACTATTTTGGACAATTTATAGACCTAGATGAAATTTATTCTCTTTTTAAATCTGGATAAATACTTATTATGAAATGTAATATTTTTTAAATATCTTAATTTTTCATCATATAAAATGTATAAAAATACCTTTGATTTTCGTCTCCAAAGAAAACATAACAAGTGACATTGTACCTTGTAATTAAATTAGTTTTATAAATTTGAATTACTTGTTAATGTAGGAATATTTTTTTTCTGGACAAAAATTGCAACGGATAAAGGAGGTTTATCTGTAGGATTTGTATTTTTTTAATTTTTTTTTTACTAATCAATAACCTTTTTTCTTTAAATAATCTTATTTATATAAAATATTACTATGATTGAGGATAATTTTTTTTCCTATTAATAAAGTTATAACAATCTGGAAATTGTATACATTATTTTTTTACAAAACTAACTGGTAAATTAGTTGAATGATGGTAACGAGTAATTGAAAGATATTACATTAACTTACTAAAATCATAAATGTTTAATAAAATTGTATAATAAACTGGCTAAAAATTTAGATTAATTAATGTATACATATTTATGTGATATTTTTTATATATTTTATTTTATGGTTAAAAATACACTGTGAGGTGACTATAATTTATATTTTTAAAATTATTTTTCAACTTATCAGATAAACGTATATTTTTGAGTTAAATCAAGTGGTATTGGTTGAATTCTAATGGGAAGCAACTTAACTCTACGTATGAAATGAAATAAAGAGTGTTTGCCAAATGACTGACATAAAGAGACTACAACGATCAATATGAAACGTACCGTCACTGATTGAAAGAATCATAGTGCAATCCATCCATGACAGTTGGTATTCTGTGTGCTACGGGTATTTATTACTGTACAGTCAGCAAATTCAGTCCTAATGGTTTCTGTAGAATCAAATCAGTTGTATTAGCACTCGATGCTCTAGCTTCATCTATATATTATATTATTATAAATTATATAAATTGAGAATCAATATTTATGTATTAAAAAATCATCTATGAAGTTAAATATAACAAAAAATGGACTTAATTTATTTATCTAAAATTCAAAAAATAAAAAAAAACATGTATAATCTAAATATTCTTGATTATATACAAGATTTATATCTTATCTTTGTAAAAAGTTTATGAGTTTTTAGAAAATAATTGTATTATTCTCTTTTAAAATTGTGTTAGAACTATGTTAGAAATGTCAGATATTTAAAAAATTATTTTTTGAATTGGACACTTCACCAATACGTGTCCTACGAGTGTCGTACGAGTATCAGTGTCTGATATGTGTCGGACACGGACATGCCACCAAAAATGAAATGTCCGAGCTTCATAGTCTAGCACCAATATCTTACTAATAAATCCTGAGAGAAAGGTTAGTGCAAATAAGAAGCTTGTTTCAGAAGTGATAATGATTTTGTTGAGGATAAAGAAAATAATTTTAAGATAGCTAAAATACTCGAACAATTACATTATGGAGATTACAATCACCAAGTCTCACTAGATGTAAAAGTCCTAGAAGGAAACAAGACCATGCAAAGTGCTGAGAAGGTAAGAACAACTGCAGCTATAGTTTCTAAACGTAAGATCAACCACTCATTTAAGGTAAAGCTATGGACCAAAAGGACTAGCATTAGTGTAAATCAAATCAAGATTCTTTACAAAATAACGATATTCCTCCTCAAAAGCCCTTATTGTCACAGCTCCAGCAACAGTTTCAGCAATATGATTAGCTACGAAGGACTTTGTTGTGCCATTTATCCGCATTACTTCTTTAGCAGAGGCAAAGTTATTAATAATTTTTTTTAAACAGCAAAATATATAAATAAATAGGAGAACTTTAGGGGTGCTCCAACCCTATTATAAAAGCCTCTCGAACATACACAAATGCACGAGATAACACATAAAAATTAAGTTAAAAATTATATCTCAAATGACTCAAAGAATTACATCTCAAATGAAAATGTCCATTCCATCTTTAGTGACTAGGATTACAAGGACACTGCTAAAAGCATATGCAGGTTTTCCAGGGGTCTAATTTGTAAACCATGCCCATTTAGCTTTACGGACTGTATTCGTATTCACTTTTTATACACAAACCTACACCACAATGAAGCCTACAAATTCTCTCACACATTTGATATCACCCCAAGATCCCACCATGAACTAACCATAACTTCCCTCAGATAACACGCCCTCCTGTGATTCATACAACCCCAAACCTTACCACCTACCTCTAATCTTAATACATTCTAGGGGGCACAAGCACCATTCAGGGTACGAATCATAAAAGTTATGTTTGGTATGCTTCAACCAAGACCAACATTTCAATTGTGCTAGACAAAATATTTCCTTATAGTCCACTACACCATTATTAAAAGCTACTTTATTTCTTTGACTCCATAATTCTGATAGAATAGCTACCCACATCCCCTTCCATATTTTGTTAGCTGTGACCCTTAATTCCAGTATATGAAAGCCTAAGAGATGCATTTTAGGGTACTCATGCCTTACAGCTTCTATTCCTACCCACCTATCACATACATCCCAAACTAATTATGCCACTTTACATAAGAAGAATAAGTGCTTTGTCGTTTCAACTTCTTCCAAGCACATAGGACATATTTGATTACCAATAGCCACACTTCTTCGACTTAGACTCATCCTAGTTGGAAACCTATCAATAATCACTCTCAAACAATACACCAAAGCTGATGGTGCTGTCTTAGTACTTCATAACACCCCAAAGTGTTCCCAATTATAAGTGTTATGATTCTGTATTTTACATACAGTCAGTAACTTTATTTGTTAATAAAAGAAATATCTCTATTGAAAAAATAAAATCAACCATATTTACTTTTCAACTAATATTTTAAATATTGTCAAAATTATAAAATCAAAATTTATTATATTTCTCAATTTAACAAAATACTAATAAAAAAAATATTATTTCTTAAAATTTAAACTAAAAAGTAGTTTCAATTTCTATAAATACTAAGAAATAACTATCTTGTATGTCTTTCTTAGTTACACTGCAGCAAAGTTTGAGTTCCACTTTTCTTGACCTTTCTATTGCATTTTTAAAATGGTTTTCCCATGCATATAGCTTTTGAACTTTCATATTCACAAGAGCCTCAAAACTAGCCTTCAATCTCTCATCTTGTGCCACCATAAGTTCAGTCTGAAACTTGTGCTGTAACCTAGCTATTGGAGTATTGCACAACAGTGAGAACTATCACCACCTATGAGGCGATAGTTGCCATCCCAATGGCACGAAAAAGTATTACTAATGCAATGCATAGTTGGACACTTGTACTCCATTTTTGGTGAAAACAAAATGGAAATTCTCCAATTCTGTAAGTATCTAAGTATCCACAGTAACATAATTCATTCTCTCACCACTTGAGTGTGTCAATCTAGAAGCATTGGACAACCTCAGCAATTTTTTATAAATGGCTGCAGAAAGCACTGACCTAACTTTCATCCAAAAAGTCTACTGCGGAAGTACCACTGCCTTTGTGATATGGACTCTATGACCTTTATAATGAAAAGTGATATGACCAATGCATAACCCTCATAATTAAAATCTTTCATTACCCTCAGCAACCAGTATAAAGGCATTTACAAGTACAGGACCAGAAGACACAGTCAGCGCCTTAAGCAATGCAAAGAATCCTGTTATCAATATCTCTTTTTGATGGCACAAAATTATTACTCACAAAATTTACACAGGTGAGGATGGATCTTTTTCTATCTGTTTGTTCAATTGTTCTTCAAACAATAGATAAAAACTTTCTGCTCGATCTAACTCTCCCAATTTGGGATATCCTCATCCTCAAGGGTTTTCTCTTGACCCTTTTTCAAAAGTGGATTCAACCACTAAAACAACATCCTACTAGAGAATCCTGCTTTTGCAAATGGGGTTACATATACCTAATAGGATCAACTCCATTGAACTGGTCGCTTAAAGGGGTAGTTAAAGAGCATAGTTAAAGATGTGGGCATGTGTAGTAAGGTTGTATTCTCGTATTGTGATTGGTCTCTTTATCTAGTGGTATACATTAAAATGCTCAGTATAGAGCATAAAGTGACATATGAAATTTAAGATGTATTGCTTATGTACATAGGAACTACGTAAAAAAATGACAGTGACTTTAAATATAGTTCAGTGTATATGGCTAAGATCTCATCTGATCTAGCATGTAACAATGCTCAGACTGAATAGTCTAGAGAAAATTCTAAAATCTTGCAAGCAATAATCACAGTGAAAATTAACTTGGATTTGAAGCTTAAAAAGTAGGACATCTCCTAGGGGGCGTATAATACCGAAATTCAAAGCATCAACAATCCATTTGAACTCTTAGAAAACTATTATATAAGTTCAAAAATAAAAAGCTGAATCAGAAGCAGGAACATAGGGATCAAATACTTGCTACAACAAAAATAAAGAGCAATCAAGACCACATGATATGATTAACACATATATTATAAAATGAGTTTAAGTCTATCTCATTCTTACAAAATTGACTTGTAAAATAAAGATTGTTGTTACTTATATATTATAAATTGGTCTTATCTTTAGTTAATATAAGATCTGTAATATTCTTCATATCTAGACTATTCAACTTGTGTATGAAAAATGAATATTTGTATGTAGTAGCATGATAGACCTATCAAACTTTATTAACATAGGTTCTAATACCATTTTACAAAATAAATTTAAATCTAACTCATTTTACAAAACTAACTTGTATTGTCGTCACTTATATATCAAACCTAACTCATCTTACTACAAGATCTCATCTTACTACAAGATCTGTAGCAACACATAATCCCTCTAATCTATTTCACTAATCTTTGACATTACTTTCTTACTGCATTTATTGATGCCTCCAAATATGTCCTTATTCTATATCCTCATATCACCAAATCTTGATTTAATCTTTTGCATTTATTGATGCCTCCAAATACATCCTTATTCTAAATCCTCATATCACCGAATCTTCTTTTAATCTTCTGAATTTTTCCTTTAATATGCTTTCATTAAACTAGAGTTTCATACAAAGACGTGAAGACAGATGAAACAAATTCTGAGGGAAGAATATAGTTGAGAGTGCATGGATAATACCAAGGTTATATTGGTGATGATAATAATATAAGGACAAAGTTATGCTAGTATTATAAATCGGTGGAACCTCCTCCCCATTATAATATAAATATCCTCTGAATTGGAATTGCTGCATTTACAAAATCATGCAGACAAACCAACGTTATTAAAATAAAGATCGATGACTCAAATTTTGTACCCTTATATCAGGTATAATTTATGAATAAAATATGATGAGTTCGATTTTCGTCTAACGGTCATGATTATTTGATTACGTGATCTTTCCTTTATAACTTCATCTCACTTCTCTAGTATTCCTCACTTTATTTAATAGGCCATACCTTTTAGGTTCAATTTTGCAGTACACTTGCCAGCCGGATGGACTGACTACACTAAGCAAAATATATATATATATATATATATATATATATATATATATATATATATAGAGAGAGAAAAACATACACACATATATATATATATATATATATATATATATATATATATATATATACAGAGAGAGACAATCATACATACACGTATATATATTACCTCAGCTACCAGCATTTATCTGCTCTTTTCTTTTTGGTGTGTTTGCATCAACAGAATGAAGCAGAAAGCTTATACTATTCTGATGGCCCTTTTGTTAAGTTGCATTGGAATCAAGTATGAAGGGTCAAACAACAATCCCTTCCAACATGCAAGCCCCAGTAGAATGATTTTTGTTACAGCTACATGTTGCCATGTCCTTGTATCCACAGTGGAAGTGAACTTGCCAACCACTGTTTTCATATTCCACTTGTCTGGGATCATTGGATGTGAAGTACTAATGTGGATTTTGGAGGATGAGTTTGCATGGTGGTATGTTACAAACTTGTTTCTCCTACTAGTAGCTTCATTCTGCTTCAACAACTACAAGCATGCTATTGACCTCATTTGTGGGGCAAGGGGCCACATGCCAAATTTGGAAGCACAAGAAGGTCAAATGTAATACTAATGGAATGTTTTGTTTAGGAAAAAGAAATGAAAGATATAGAAAGATAAGAATAGTTTATGCATGTTTTTAAATATAAAATAAAATTAAAAGAAAGAATGTGAAAAAAATAGTTTAATTTTATGCAAAAGAGTCGTTTATGTTTTCAACAACGGAAATCAGGGAATGCGACATTAAACAGAAAGTACAAAAATCAAAAACCGAAAAACACAAAAATGTAAAAAAAAAAAAAAAAAAAAAAATTTTATTTAAAAAAAAAAAAAAAAAAAAAAAAAAAACAAAAAAAAAAAAAAAGAAAAAAAAAAAAAAAAATGTAAATTTCTGCTTAAACCAGCGAAGAAAGTTGAAAAAATTACATAATCAATTATAATACCAAGGGTAATCAGTTATGCATAAATATTTGAATTAATATTTCATAAAATAAATTATTTAAAATTTAATAAATAATCTAAAAAATTATATTTAATCAATTAGTTTTATTATATGTTTTGTTAATATGTAGTATTTAATATTAAATATTTATAAATATATTTTATTATTATAATAAAAAGAATAAATAAAATAATTAAAGAAATAAATAAAATATTGAAATAAAATAAAATAAATAAAATATTTTGTTAATATATGTTTTATATTGAAATAAATAAATAATTAAAATAAAAATAGAAAAATAATAAATAAAATGAAATTAATTTATTTAAATTTTGATAATTTAATCAGTATAATTTTATTATAAAATATAATTTATTATTTTAATTCAAATTTGATTTTAATTTTAATTTATATTTTCAAAATTTTATTTTTAATATAAAATTATTTTCTAAATATGTTAATATCCAATTAAATTTATTTTATTATATATTATTATAAACTTTCCACTTATTTTCCACTTATTATAAACAATATCCTTTCTATTATCTTTTTTTTTCTTTCTCTTTTACAGTATCGGTATAATCCAAGCGAACCCTGTATAAGCCAATCATTTTTACATGGATTAGATTTTGGTGGCCACATAAATTTTACATTTTGATCTGTTTCCTATCCAAAAACGGCTGTAAATTTTACATTTAGATCTAAGGTCCGTTTGTTTTGGCAGACGGATTCCGGAGAAAGATTAGCATCGATTATTTGAAAAAAAAAAAATAGAATTTCAATAAATATAATAATATTTAAAATTAAAAATCGATAACGAAATTCAGGGATAGTATTTCTTCATGAAGATTTGAAAGAAGGACGAAATTTTATAATATTTTTATATTTAATTTATTAATATTTATTTATGTTATAATAAAATAAGTATAACTAATTATATAATATATTATTAATAAAACAATAATAAATTTAATAAAATTATAAAATAATAAAAAAATTAATAAAAATTTATAAAACAATAATTAAAATAAAATATTAATGATATTAATATTAAAAACTAAAAATAATAATTATAATAATAAAAATAAATAATAATATTATTAAAATAATAATAATAATCAAAATAAATTTATAAAATAATGATATTATTAATAATAATGTAATTTTTATTTTAAAATAATTAATAATCTTACAACATAATTCATTAATCACATTCAACAAATTAATTATATTTAATTTTAAGTTAACTTTAGTTATAACTTCATCTATTAAAAAAATATTATCAATCACACACACATCATTCACAAACTTTTATAAATTTTCATTTAATTTTTAGTATTTATTCCTTAATTCAAATAACTTAACTTTTCTCACACTTTTATCTCAAATCCATTCTCTTAAATCCATTTTCTAATCTAAGTGAAGTCTAAAAGTTGACAGGGTAAGTGTTGGATAATAAAAATAATTAAGCAATGTACATAATAAGGATGGAGAAGGAATACTACACTAGGAACTAAGTGTAGAAAAAGATATAAAAATAGTGATATTTTGATTCAATCACCCTTACTTATCATCTTTTAAAGGAATTTATTCGAGATTTAATAATAATGAGATATCAGTTAAGTTTAAATAAAATATTAATACTGTTTTTAACTCAAAATCTCAATATACTAAACTCTAAATTATATGATATTTAACCATTTTACTTTTATTCAGTTGAAATTTAGACTTATTTTTCCATTCTTATATGTGATAAAAAAAAGTACAAATTGTTTTATTAGTGAAAACAGGATTCTTTTGGTGAGTGATGTTGTTGATTTTACAGGAGGTTAATTATAATGCACACTACATTGGATGCCTAAAGGAATTGAACTGAAGAGAGTCTTATGTTGCATAAAACATGTATCTAGTACTTTGCTACCCCCGCTAAATTTCATTAATTTAACGTTTAGTGAAAAATAGACCAACACCAGTCAGAACAAAGGAATCCAGAATTATCAACTACAAAAAAAGCAGCAACAATTAGTCACATACTGGCAAACTTAAAAAAAAAAAAAATACTCAAATCATGAAGCTAACTGACAGTTAGCTTTATTTCAGATTAGTTAGTTAGATAGCTTGATATACTTGTTGTACTTGGTTACTCTCCACCGATTACAAAATTCATCTTCACATAAATTCAAAGTCTCTTTCTCTTCCCTCTCAATCTTAATAAAACTAAATATAACAAAAGTAAGGATCATCATTGAATCAAAATCTTCAATTCATCATAAAAATTCGAAAATAGTGAAATCAAATGCAGCTTAACAAGATCACAAGTTAAGAACAAAAATACAACATAAAAAAAATTAACACTACTTTTGTTTTATCATCCTTCTGACATTCAATAGTTTCTTGAGCAACTCCGCACGCAATTCCTTTTGTTGCCACCAGTTCTAGGTTCCACTTGTCCACTATTGTTGGCATCTTGAAGTGTACCATAGAGTCACACATGCATATATATAACATCATTTTTGTGTTCAATGCTTAGATCTATCTCATAAGTGGTTTTAAGATTTAGAATATAGATTTTGGCTGGAAACCGATTCTTAATGTGAACTAAATAAGAGTAGTTTATATATAAATACCTGAAATAGATTTTAATATATCAAATGTATCTAACATATGTCTGAGGAATCAATATCCAATAATCATTGTTAGAGAGGAATCAAAGTAAGCAATTTTAGAATGTGCATTTTTATCAATGGAATATGTTTATTGACACCGGAATATGGAATATGGATGAGGTGAATGAAATCCAATCCTAGTTTTCCATCTACTAAAGTTTTAATTTCTTCCAAATTAACCTTTAACTTGAATGTTTGTTACCATTCAAACTAAAATTTACAAAAAAAAAAAAAAAATCAAATCAGCATTCTGTTGTAAATATTATTGATAAGTGTTAAGCTTCCGATAAAAAAAAAAGAAAGAAAAGAAAAGAAGGAGAAGATATTTGCCAAGTCCTCGTGGTTCAACAACCGTAATTCTATTAGTCAAATTGGCGAACTTGCCAAAAAGAACCAACATGGGATTAAAACAGAGAAAAGCGTATTCAGTTCTCAGTAAAAGTCTTTCCATGAGTTCCTTCAATAAAAGTTGAAATCAAGAAAGTGAAAAGTCATCCGACACTTGCCAATCACAAAGGTTAATATCCAAACAAACAACATTAGACGGAAAATCAACAGAAAATGACAGGAATAATTAAAGAATAAGAAAGTAATGTTCTCACATAAAAGGCAATAACAATCATGGAAACCTCCATAGAAGCTCAAATCAGAGTCATAACAACCCCTGTCTTCAACTGCCAAACAAGAAACTTCATTTTCAACAGATTGAAAAGGAATATTTTTATTGGAGTTAAAATATGAATCATAACTGGTTGATTGCATCATAAAAATGCTACTGCATCTCAGCCTGTGAATGATGCTGCAGTTCCAGAAGAGGATACTTATAATGATAATGATATGCCAAACATGATAAGTCAGAACCTCGAGAATGTTCACACAGTTCAGCTTGTGATTGATACTCACAATGCTAGGGATAAAGATATAGCTATAGTCAGAAAGCTGCAGAGTGATCAAGTTGAAGAAGTAGAGATCCTTGGACAAATACAATTGCTGAATTTCAACTGTGCTTTCTAGGCAAAACGAAAAGGATAGGTATTGAAGGATCCATTTGAAAACCCAACCAAGGGGAGCTGATTCTACCTAACTACATGAAGGCTCTATATATTGGAATAATAGCGGTATTGCTAATCAAAAGTCTAGATTAGCACTCCAAAAATTATGCAGGAATCATCATCCAAATCGCTTGTCTGTTGCTGAGCCTTATGTCAGCATTGACAAAATTGTAACAGATTCTGGACTCCTTTAAATCTCAGTCTTCAAGCACAAAATGAAAGGATGTACCAAATCTTTGGTATTTCCATGAGAATTCATATAATATTACCAGGTTGAAGGCTAACGATCAATTTCTTTCGTTTTCATTTTCAGAAAATGATGCTCAGCATTACATGGTAGTGGTCAATGCTTCCACTTCTTACATTCCTAGAAGAGTTATTTGGTCAAATTGACAACATCAAGGTCCGTTGTATTGATAGTTAGTCATTTGTACCTGAGTAGACCCAGAACCTCAAAAAAACTGATCAGTAACATGCCCAAGACCACAGTTTCTCCCTACTATAATTCATGATTTTGCTCCTGTATGTCGTAGATCCAAAACCTTGAGTTTCAGTAAGAAAAACTGAAGTCACTAGTGCCAGTTGGAAAAAGTCCCTACAAAACGAATGTGGCTCAGTTTGGACATATTTTACTCTATTTAAAATCAAATTATGCAACAAAATTAGATTTTAACTTACAGAAGTTTGATTCATTTTAACTCCATATTCTCTTCTTGTATAAATACTTACGAGAAGATTATCCAAGTTGGTCATTATTTTGAGAGCAAGTAAAGGATTTAAGAAAGTGAAAGCCAATAGGAATATATACCTTTGTCAGCTAATTATAGAACACCATTGTCCCTAAAGCCATACCCAATGCAAATATTGCAACCTTCAAATAACCTGGTGACAATGTAACATACAAGAATGGTTCTTCCTTCTCCAGCAAGACGAATGAATCACAACTAAAATACATTGTCTCGCATCAAAAGGGATTTTTTGTTGTTGTTACAATCATAGAGGAAGGTAACTAATACCATTTCCAATCTGTAACATTGGAGTGTGATGATGCTGGAGAATCCATCCCCGTCTAACATTTATTCCCTCCTTCTACCCAAGTTCTTGTTCCTCCGATGTAACAAAAGATTAAGAAATAAGAGAATTATCCACCATCATATATAGAAGCCTTTGAAGTTGTCAAAATTGCAGTTCTCTCCAACAATAATCAGCCTGAAGTAGCTTCACCAATAATCACTACAAGAGCATATACCATCCTGAAAATGGTGGAATCGATTTGTATCCCTGACAACAATCTCACGTTGAACTATCTTGGAGATAAACTTGATAGCAATGTGACAATCTCCACAAACACGGAGGTTTTTGGTAATTCTGATTGGAATTTCTCGGGTATTCAAAATAGCAAATACAATTGCTAACTTCTCACTGTGAACAGCTAGATGACATTCTTTATCCTCCTCCTCCACATCATGAAGAGCAGAATCAGTCTCAGGGACGTATCCTAACTCTTTCATCTTCCCTACCAGCACACTTAGCTCTTCATATATCTCCTTTGACTGTGGGTGTGACGTGTCGCCTGCGAGAAAGGTGTGGACCTGATTATTCAGCTCAACATTGCTGATCCCAGGCATTTTTCGAATTTTTCTTCTCTTCATTAGTAATCGAACAGCTGTTACTTCTGTCCATCTACCAGCCTTTGCATAAATATTCGATAACAACACATAGTAGCCTGATTGCTCAGGAGCCAACTGAAGTAGTTCGTCAGCAGCTATAAGCCCAATATCCATGTTGGAGTACACCCGACACGAACTAAGCAGTGCCCCCCAAACTCTTTCATTAGGCTCCATTGGCATCTGTTTGATGAAATTATAGGCCTCATCTACTCGTCCAGATCGTCCTAAAAGATCCACCAGACAAGCAAAGTGTTCAATTCTTGGTGTTATTCTGTAATTGTCTGTCATCTGCTTAAAGTAAAACTTCCCCTCATTGTATAATCCTGAATGGCTACAAGCTGAGAGAATTGCAACAAAGGCAATGGAATCTGGACTTTGACCTGAATTTAGCATTTCAGTAAAGAGTGCCACAGCATTATAGCCTTGTCCAGTCATACCGTAAGCAGATATCAATGAAGTCCATGATGCAACGTCACGAAACTTCATTCTGTCAAAGACTCTTTTCGCATCTTCTAGACATCCACACCTAGCATACATGTCTATCAATGAATTCTCCAGAAGCAAATTTGGACATAACTTCTTCCTCTCAACATATTCATGAATCCTCCTTCCTAACAACAAAGCTGAAAGATCGCCACATGCTGGCAGTACACTAGCACATGTGATTGCATCTGGTTCCACTTCACATTTCTCCATTTGTAAATAAAGCTCAACAGCTTTTTCAGGCATTGAGTTTTTCATATACACAGTTATCATCACATTCCACGAGACCAAATTTTTCTTCTCCATATTCACAAACATCTGCTTAACGTATGAAATATTTTCTGATGAAGTGTCAGTTACCGCTGGCAGGAGACTAGCCATTGTACCTGCATCCGGTTTCTGCCTCAGACACTCCATTTCTCGGCATACCTCCAGCGCATCATCAAACTGCATATTCTGCGCATATCCAGCAACCATTGAGTTCCATGAAACAACATCCCTACTAGGCATTTCATCAAGAACACGCCGCGCCTCCATCAAGCAACCACATTTCCCGTACAACGCAATGAGACCATTTCCAACAAATAAATTCAAGTCAAACCCAACCTTAAACACAGATCCATGAAGCTGAAACCCGATTCTCGCATTGTCAGAGCAAGAGCAAGCCTTCAAAACACAAGGGTAAGTATAGTTATCAGGACTAAATCCACCACCAACCATGTCCCTGAAAACAACCAATGCATTATTGTACCAATGGTTATTCACATAGCTTCTGATCATGACATTATAGAAAATAACATTCCTCTCAGGAATTCCATCAAACACCTTGCGTGTCAACCCAGGTTCTCCACAGGCTGCATAAGCCCGCATGAGTTTGATTCCCAGAGATGGGTTTTCGTGAAAACTGAGATTAAAAACCTTTGAATGCACATTTTTCAATGTTCTGATATCTGGGTATTGGTCTAACGCTTTGCCCAAAAGTTCCAAAACAAGAACTGGGTTTTGTGGGGACCCCGATGATTTTCTAATTGAAGAAACCAAGGCTTGTAACTTGGGAAATTGATGAGTCAATGGAGGAAGTGGTTTCATGAATTTGAAACTGTTACTTTGTTTATGTTAAAAATGAGAGGGTGAGAAGGGAAAGGGGAAAAGGATTTACAAGTATAAGAAGGGAGAGTAATGACAGCCCCAATATTTGACTTCTCTATTTTGAATGAAAATTAACTTAGTTTTTGTTTCATCTTTCTTCCCTTTTATTTATCCTCCTTTTGAGTATGATGTGTCCATGTAGGTAAAAAGGGAGATCCAAAAACAATAAACTGTGACAAGCTAAATTATGTTTAACAGCAAAGGAGCAGTGACATTAAAATTCCAAATGCTATTCTCAATGCATGTAAAATGGACATAGCACATGTTCATGTATTCCCCACAATTTTTAAAGATCGATGATACAACAATGTCTTACATGGTTAAAGATAAGAGGTTTCTCGTTTGTTGAGAAGGATGCAGAATGATAGTGTGCATTTTAAGAAAGAGAGAGGAGCAATTATGGTAATGTAAGTGTAAAGATGTGAGGTTTCTCCTTTCTTATTTATCTTAAATTGTTTTATTTAAAATAAGAATAAAGTATTAGTAGATATTAATATTATGGTAAATTATCTAAAATACAAATAATACTTTTAGGTATTTAAATGTGATTAAAGTCTCACATTGAGTAAAAATGAGAAAGTTCAACAATATATAAAAAATAAGATGTATCATTTCCTTATGTGTGTTAACTCAGTTATCATTTTTATGATATATTTTTGGTGTTCTTTCCTCAGATCTTCTCAACAAGTGATATCAGAACCGATATTCGTTATGATGACCAGTTAAGACAAGTACAATAATACCACATTTAAATTTAAAACGTCCATTCCCTAATCAGGTTCTGAAAAATGAATTCTGATAGTTTAGTAGCTTGTTACTTTATTTCTCCACTTAACAAAGAAAAAAGAAATAAAGCGGGTTCCTATTTTTTACAACTTCACTATTTTTCTTGTTGCAAGTACAGGTTTTGGAATTATAAGGATGCGTAACACTTTACCTTTTACCATCTTCCCAATATTTTTTTTAGTTGATAAAACATTATACTTGGAGAAAGTAAAAACAGTAAAAATATAATTGTAATTTACTGATTTTGTGGTGTTGTATTATATAATAGAGAAAATGAAAAAAAATATATTGTTTATATTTAAAGAATGTTCTAGTTATTACAAAATTAGATAGTAATATAGTGATAAGGCCACTTGATTATAAAGTGACCTTGTGATTGGTATTAAGGTGGTCAAGTGATTACATGTATAATGATCAGGTTATCTAGTGATTATCTGACTTAGTAACAAGGTGACCAGATTACCTAGTGATAAGATAAATAGGTGATTTGGTAAGCTGGTGACTTGATAATGAGGTCATAGATGACTAAGTGACTAAGTAAACTTTTGGCCTAGTGACAAGATAACCCGGTAATTTGGTGACTTATTGACTAAATGATCTGGTGAAGAGATAATTTAATAACCTAATAACCTGGTGATCTTGTGACTAAGTAAACATATAACTTGTAACTTCGTAGTTTGATGACAAGCTACCTATTAACCAGTTGTTAACATAATGACTTGGTAGCTTGATGACAAGGTACCCTAATAACCAATTGACTTGGTATATGACCACGTGACCTGCTAACATGTTGACCTAGTGGCTAGGTGACTATGAGGCCAAGTGACTTATTAACATGATGACATGATAATCTTGTGACTTAGTAATTTATAGCTAGGTGACCTAATAACCTCTGAAACTAACCTATTGACCTGATAGCCTGGTCATCTTAGACCTAATAATTTGGTGAAGAGATAACCTTAACATAGTAATTAGGTGATTAAGTAACCAAATAACCTGATAACTTATTGACCTATATGATGATCACCTACACTTTATTAAATATAACAAATTTGGCGTTAATTAGTATCACAATTTAATGAAAATTTACACTTTTTCTCAGAATTTAAATTTTCATCTGGTTGATATCCATAACTGCTCTGCACCAGGGTAGAGATGGTTTTAAATGTTACCTAGTTGTTGGCCGGTAGTAAAACAACTTGTAGAAACTTGTGGAATAGCCCAAAAGACATCCTTTTCGTTGAATATATTAATATTAAAATAATATATTTACTTATAAATGTTCTTATGTAATAATAATATAATTTTACATTATTATTCACGCATAATAAAGTAATTAACTTCATAAAAACTTTTGAAATATAGATGAAAATTATATTCATATTTTTATTACACTAATTATAAAACCATTGTCACAAAGAGTAGTAAAACATACATTTGTTTTGAAGAACTTCTCTATAAGAAATAAAATAAAATAAACTTTTGCAAAAGTTTAAAGTAGTTCGTGGGTAAATTAATATAGAAATTCTCTTATAGGGCTTTTCACTAAATTTTTACTTTTTTAACCTCGTATGAGAAAATTATAACTCGTAAGAAGAAAATTTTAACCTTGTTTTAAAGACTGTATCTGAGGAAGAGGAAAATAATCAAATATGAGAATATAGTGGTAATAATAAAAAAGTATTTGAACAAAAATAATGAAAAAATATAATCATAACAATTAACTAAAATGTAAAAATAATATTTAATAATGACAAAATTTAGATACAATTATATAATAGAGTTTTAATTTGATAATCTAGATCATTATCTCATATTATTTAAGAAAAATTGAAATCTAATAATAAAAGATGAAAAGCAAATAGAATGGAAGATGAAGAGATGCAGTGTACAGAAAATGAAGGATGGATGGGTTATATATATAGTCTCATGCATGTTATCTCACCTTTCCTCCTGACACGATTTTTACATTTACAACAAGTTACGATTTATTTTCTAGTCCAGTGAAATCGTATTTAATTATGTATGATTTGTTGGTATTTTTATTTTAAAATTGTGTTTTGTTGGTATAATTTGTCTATTTTAATAAATAATTCTTGTTTTCATTTTGGATTATACCATGTTTGGAAAAAAATTGAAATTTTCAAACTTATGATCAAATCACCATCAGAAAACACCATTACACAATGACAAACTTTCTTCACATCAACAACTTTACATTAATTATATGAGGTATTTTTGTCTTCTTAAGATATTATAAAATAAATATTACATTATAAAATGAAAAAACAAATAAAAATAATAAAATGATATGAGAATAAAAATATTTTCTTTGCTTTTCTATTGAGAACAAAAACAAAGGGTTAAATATATATATATATATATATATATATATATATATATATATATATATATATATATATATATAAA
>Ga0209489_103715_pt1 | contig 29294 bp, 18 predicted proteins | sample SiratrowhiteBW_FD_187527 | JGI IMG/M metagenome (GOLD analysis project Ga0209489, IMG submission 187527) | Root nodule microbial communities of legume samples collected from California, USA - Siratro white BW (SPAdes) (version 2) | ecosystem: Host-associated > Plants > Roots > Nodule | place...
GGGTTAGTAATTTAGTTTTTGACATAATAAAATATCTTAATTCCTAAATGTATAAAAAATATAAATTAACCTATGAATAATGTTTAAAAATTATTAATTTATTATTAAACTAATCGGGTCGTGCATACAAAAATAATTAAATTAATTAAAATAAATAAGATCATATAATATGAAATGATAAAATAAATAATTATATTAATATAAACAATAATATGAGAAGAAAAATATTTAAAGAATACAATGAATACAAGTTTTATGTTATGAATTGTATTTTGTTCTAGGTATAGAGGTTTTTAATCACTTTTAGCTACTCTAAATAGAAGATCTTCTTTCTATATCCTAGTATCTTGTATTTATATACTTGTTCTATGAGATACGTAATTAGTTTTTATTAATGATCCAGTCCAAATCTTTAACAAATTAGCAAAATATTCATAGTCAAATATGGTTATAGAGAATGACAATTGAAGTGCGTGATGGTTTTTAATAATTATATTGGGCTCCTTAATTAGGCCTGATGGGTGTAACTTTCTGGTCATAAATGGATTACCTTTCGCACCTCCCATAAGTTCATTTTGGGCCTAAAATACACCCCTTGTCACGTATGGACCCCGAGCCTTGAGCCGAATAGACGAAAAGGCTTATCAAGACTCTTAAATTTCAATACTATAGAGTCTTGTACCTTTCAAATCTTTTCCATATCTTTTAGCCTTTGCAGCTTGCTTGTGGTTAGGCCTTTCAGCTTCCGTACCGCTTAGCCTTTTGGCATATGTATCGTTAAGCCTTTCCCGTTTCTATATCGTTAAGCCTTTTGACTTCTATATCGCTAAGCCTTTCGACTTCTGTATTGCTAAGTCTTTCAGCATCCGTATCATTAAGCCTTTGTGGCTTCCGTATTGCTTAGTCTATGGGCCTCAATAACGTTAAGTCTTTGTGACTTTCCTATAATTAAGCCTTTCGACTTCTGTATCGCTATGCCTTTCTGCATTCGAATCGCTAAGCCTTTTGGCATTCATATCGTTAAGCCTTCGTGGCTTCCATATCATTAAGTCTTTCATCTTCCATATCGTTAAGCCTTTCAGCTTATGTATCGTTAAGCCTTTCGACTATGCTTTTCAAATGTCACATACGTCTTTGCAATGAATGTATAATGACATGCACAATTTCGGGGATGCTTTACTATCATATAGTCACTTATGCCTTATGCGACCATATTTTGAGAATATAATATGCACCTTTTTAGTGATGTTTAGTGTAACATCCTGAAAAATTTGAATAAAATATTATTATTTCTATAAAATTGTTTATATTTAAATTATACGATTTGTAGCAATACGGTTTCCGCATCACGCTCGGAGCCGTATCCACATCTCTTCTCGGTACCCGTATCACTCTTGGTATCGTATTCCGTATCAGTCTTAGTTAGTCGTGTTAATAAGCCCTTTCGACTATTGATTCACTTCCCCCGTATCTGTTCTTGGAAAACCGTTTCCATATCAATTTTTAGTACCGTGTCAATAAGTCTCTCGGCTTGGCTATTGACTTACTTCTTTTACATCATCTCTCAGTAATACATCAGTTGGTCTTTTCGATTATTAATTTACTTCAATTCTTGATACCATATCAATAAGCCTTTTGACTATTAACTTACTTCAACTCTAGATACAGTATCAACTCTTGATACCAATATTAGGCCCGTGGAAACATAGATAACCATAGCTTAGGATTGTCATAACATAAGCAACATAAATACGTTTCGAGTGTTTTGTTATGTACCTCATTTTGATCATCGGCTTGAGGATGATAGGCTAAGGTCATAGTTAACTTTTGTGTCGTGTGCATTGAAAATTTGGTGCCAAAACTTGCTGATAAATACCTTGTCTCTGTCTGACACGATAATCTTGGGAAATCCATGTAGCTTGACTATCTATTGGAGAAACGGTTCTGACACAACTTTGCTCGTGAAATCCTCTTTCAAAGGGATCAAAGGGTGAATTTTGATAGTTTATCTATTATAAGGGAGTGCAGTAATGAAATCTATACAAATGTTTTTCCAAACCTGAGAAGGGATGGGCAAGGGATGGAGAAGGCCAGCAGGGAGAAATAGTTGAAGATACTACTGGCAGAGGTCTCACTTTTTTTTTTTCTTCCTTTCTTTTTTGGAACTATATACAAATTATCAGGAGAAAAGAGAATAAAAACTGTGAACTACTTGCCTGAAATCACAACTACATGTTTAATAAGTTAGCTTGGTTTAATCCTCAATTTGTTACAGCCAAGATAGTTTGAGTTGCTTCAGATGTCTTTGCATTATAAGGTCATCAATTTGGAAATTCCAGAGAAATGATGTACAGCTTCAATATGCAAACACAGCAATAAGGAAATCTCTAACAAAATTTTTTAATTGTTGGCATTAATGGTATAACACCTCCCAGTAGCAACCTTCAACATTATGCATTATCTTATCCATATTTTGACTTCCTGAAAAAAAGAAAAGTAGAAGCAAAAAGATGGTTTAAAATAGAAAGGATAATAATTTACCAAAAATACAATTCACTTTGCTTTAATTATTTGATCGAGGACAAAAATTGCGTGAGGTATATATAGAGATTCGAAGCTTTTAAGGATAAGGTGAATTGGCTTCTAGACAGAGGAGATATGCACGTGGATAAATGCTCCGAAGCACTTCCTAATCTGATATATAACTGAAACTAAAAAATGAAACTAAAACAAAAAAATGAAGCACAGAAGAATTAGGAGATTTGAGTTTCCATTTTATTGTAATATAACTGAAACTAAAAAGTGAAAAAGTAGAGACGGAGATAATTGAACCCTGCAATATCTTTGATTTTATCAAACTGTTTAACCTTGTTTAAAGATACTTATACTTTATTCTCCAAAAAATACAATACATAACTGACTGAAATCGTAGAGTAGGCTCAGTTAAATTGGATTGGTATCAAACAAACTCTGAAGTAGAAATATCTTTCTGGAATCCACCTGATAGAAAGAACTATTAGGTGCACTTGGGGTGACATCATCCTTAAGCTTCACTTATTTCCCACTTTAATTACCAACTGTCTCATAAAGGATGTCTTTCCAATAAATCTTCTTGATCATTGCCACAAAAAAGTCATTAATAACATTCTATGTCAAATACTCTGTAGGGTCTGAATATGTTATAAATGTCAGTCACTTGAGTAAAGGACAACAATAGCACTATGCGACTGAGAAAAAAATAATGAGTGTTTAGTATTTTTGTTAAGTATATATTTTTAAGTTTCTATCTTTTTGAGTTAAGAACAAGAAGATGCTTCTGAAAATATTTAATTGATCAGCAAAAATTAGTTATTTAATGAAATGTGTAATGCTTTCTTTATTTAGGAGAAAAGTGAAATGAATATATCAATCTTGACTACCAGACCAAATGCAGGTTAACATTATGATGAAATGAATGGTGAAATTCTATTTTATGAATGATAACACTTGCGAATAGCTTACTATTACATGGTCGGTTGGACGAAGGATATGATTGTAGAAAGGGAAACTCTAGGGATATTTTTCGGGTCAATGAGAAAATTTTCAAGGAGTTCAAACAAAATTTTATAGTTCATTAGGTATTTTGTTCACAAAGATAATTATGAATATATTTACAAATGAATGTTTTTCTGCTGCTGTTTCTTCCTATAATATGTGGATATTTTTATGCTGTATAGGATAGTGTAGGTGATGCTTTTTGTTTAAGGATGGGTGTAGATCTCTACACGAGTAGTTGCTGTATACACATTCACAAGAAAAATAAATTGTAGCCCACCAATGCATCAGTCTATATATCTAGGAATTCAATATGAGCTATCTTTCCCCAGTCTTCGCCTCCTGCTTGGCAACGCTGTTCGAGCAGAGGACAATTGATTATTTGAAAATATGAAATTGATTTGGGAAGACCCTCTTCTGGTAAGCGTTCGAGGTTGGGGCAGCCGCAAAGAACCAATTCTTCGAGCGATGAGAGTTGGTAGAGACCCTTGTAATCCAGTTTTTGTAGATTTGGAGAATCATAGATGCTTAGAGAATTAAGAGAGAGTGGAAGCACACCTTCATCTGGAAAAGATTCTGCATCCAATTCATAAATGCACAAGCTTTGCAAAGAAGGACTGTCTCCCAAAGCTCTTTTGAGTGAGCCAATAACTCTAGAGAAATTATTGAGTCTCAACTTTTCTAGATTTGATGGCAAACCTCCGTCAGGGAATGACTCAAGTCTTAGACAGTCTTCTATGCATAGATACCTGAGAGATGGAAGCAGCATATGCATGTTTCCAGGCAATGATTCTAATTTAGGGCACTCTGTGATTGTCAGATACTCCAGACGATTACAGATGAGACACTGTGAAATCATCTCTAAGTTACCAAATCCACTGAGATAAAGGGCCTTAAGTGTTGGGAAGAAATCTAGTGAAAAGGTCCATAAGGAGACAGAGTCATCACTGGTTGACTTCAGGAGTGAATTAATTTGCAAGCAATCAATGTGCAAGCGTTCAAGAGAAGTGTCCAATATGATGTGCCCAATCATTCCCACCAATGATGCTTCCATGTTGTGCCCACCCATTGTACCCGACTCCAACTGCAGCTTTCCACGCTCTTGTTGACGTAACTCTACAGCACTGGCCATCAAAGCTTCTAGTTGCAGCTTGGGACAATTTCTTATATAAAACTGTCGTAGACGTGGAAAAGCACCTGTCACAGCTTGGCACTCCCACTCTTCCCATGCACGCATATCGGAGAATTCCAATGTTTCTAGGGATTTAAATGAACAAGAGTTGTTCCCATGAAAATCACCATCAATCCTCACTATTTCATCAAACCCTGAAATCTCCAGCTTCTTTAAAAGTGGCAAAAGACCAAGGGGAGGAAAACGTTGGCAACGTATACAATTGCGCAACTCTAAGGACACCAGATTCGGTAACGAATTGTCGAGTAACCAATTTGGAAATTGTTTACCAACATAGTTCCATATTGACAACTTCTTCAACTGCTTTGAAGGTCGAAGATTCTCAATTACATCCCCAGCTTTTATTGAATCATCAGAGGAGCTGTAAATCAAATTCCAATGTAACCCTAGTTCCGCAAGGTGTGACTTGTTCTTCAAATCTGCTTCTAATGCATCGGAGGGATTCTCAACATTCTGCAGCTCCCGAATTGATAGACTTCCGACAAGGTTGAGTTCTCCCAATTGTTGAATACTAACTTCCTTACTTTTGTCAACACAAAACGAACTCATCAACACTTGGAGATTCTTCAGCTTTCCCAAACATGCTGGCAGATTCTTCACTCCACTATTTATATATTCAAGGCAACGCAAATTGTCAAGTTGATGTAAACATGAGGGAAGCTCCTTTAAGTAAGCACAGTTGTTCAGCTTCAGTATTTGCAACTTGTAGAGTAAGGCTATTGAGTCAGGTAGTTTTTCTATGTCAGTATCAGAGAGATCTAATGAACGGAGATGCTTAAGATTTCCTATAGATTTAGGCACCTCTTCAAGGTCTTTACAATGAGACAAAGATAAGACACGTATCAACTTAAATTTGGACAACAAGACTTCTATCAACATCTTGCAAGACCAAGACCAAGGCACAGGCTGAAACCAATTCATTTTCCAATCTGTAGGTATAAATGTATGCAACTTTTTAGTATCATTCAAGCTCCCAAACCCATCAAAACACTCGTCACGAGTGATTGAAAATGAAACATGACGGATTGTTTTGGGTATACCTTTTGGTTCATCAACTCCTAACCTGATGCAGATGTCCTCACAAACATATTTTGCCAAATCATTTAGAAGGTCATGCATGATAAAACACTTTTCCATTTCGTTGCCGTAGCCTGATTGTTGAAAGAAGGACCAAGATAATAGATCATTGAAATATTGTTCACCAACTTCTTTAGGACTCTTTTTCTGTAGAGGGCTTTCTAGAAAATTTTCAGCCATCCACAGTTGAATTAAACACTCCTTGTCAAACTTATAACCTTTGGGAAACAGCGCACAAAAAGCATAGCATTTCTTAAGATGAGAAGGAAGGTGGAGATAACTCAGTCTTAAAGCAGGGAGAACATCACTTTCATTTTCTGAAAAATCCCATATCTCACTTTTCATAATGCTTTCCCATTCCCAAAAGGATGATTTATTGTGTAATAGACTTCCCATTGTTTTCAAGGCTAAAGGAAGCCCATTACACTTTTCAACTATCTTCTTACCAATCTCCAAGAAGTCTGGATCTGGTTGAGGATTAGCACTTTGGAATGCATGTTTGGCGAACAAGTCCCAGCAATAATCTTTTCTTAAAACCTGCAGGAGGTGCTTTTTTGATCGCATGGTAACAGCAACCTTCTCACTACGTGTAGTGACAAGAATCCTACTGCCTTGACCTCCGAAAACGAGGGTCTTCTGCACATCTTCCCATTTAGATTGTCTTTCGTTCCAAACGTCATCCAAAACAAGAAGAAATTTCTTCCCCATAAATTTTTCTTTCAGTCTTCTCTGCACCACTTCCTGCGGTAGACTATGATCAGTTGAACCAGTAACAATGTCAAGAATTGCTCTTGATACATTGAGAACATCAAATTCCTGTGGAACACTGACCCAAACTTTAATATCAAATTTACCTTCAATTCTTGGGTGATTGAATACATGTTGGGCGAGTGAGGTCTTACCCAACCCACCCATTCCCACAATAGAAAGTATAGATAGTTGGTTGTGAGTGTCAGATGTGAGCCAGTTAAGGATAAATGCTTTGTCATAATCTCTGCCATATATAACACTTTCATTTGGCAGAGATGTATATGTTAATTTACTACCTGATGCTGACCCAGCCCCAACACCATTAGCCTTTTTCAAACCTAGAAAATCGCTTTGGGTTACAAGATCTTCAAGCTCCTCAATGACTTGTTCCATCCTGGATTCAATTTCATTTTCAAAGAAACTGACAAAAGTAGATTTGATGGAATTCCACACCTTGTTGGTAGCACTCTGAGACTCAGCCTCCCGTTGACTTTTGGAGAGCTCATAATCAATTTCATCCAAGAGATCTTCTGCATCAAACACAACATCTTTGGCCCTGAGAAGCCAATCTCTCACACGTGGATCTGTGAACTGCTTTTGTTCTGCATCAGAAGCCACAACATCAATGGCTAGCAGCTTCATCTTCAAGTCGCTGAGTCGCTTCTTATTATATTTTCTTGCACGAAATATGTCGACAAAACGGGAAGCCAAAGTGTCAATAGTCCTCTCGAGGAATGCAGAAACAAGAGCACCGGTAACCATTTCTACTGCCATGTTAAGAATTGGAATGCGAGTGGATGAATGAAAGTGATCAATTTGGAGTGAAGCTTACACATTTGTTTCGGTGCAGTGCAATGGAAATAATAGCAATAAACTATGTTTTTCCTTTATGGTTCGTCATCAACAACCAATAGGCAAAAGTCATTGAGAATTATTACGTATTTTATATTGAATATGTGTCCGTCAGTAACCATGAATGAGTGAGTGGTTTAGGGTTCGTCAACTTACATGACCTTTTTTATATTTCACACGACTTCGTCAATTATTACGTACAAGAGTACAAAATTAATCACGTGAGACCCTCTACGTGAAAAGATAAACTTCTTATTTTCCAACCATTGCAGAGTATTCAGTAATTCCTTCTTCAAATAAATTATCAAATAAAATTAAAATTTTAGTTTAAGTATATAAAATTACCTGGTATAACATGTTAGTTAAGTTAAAACATGTGTCACGTTATATGAAGTGTTATCGAAACTTATTTCAAGCATGAAAGAATCAACATTATAATTAAAAAAAATATACTCAAAACAAAAAACAGTGTTATGTAAAGAGACTGAATTATTTAGGAAAAAGAGCACTAATAGCTAAGCTGATATATCTTAAAATAGAGGGTGCTAATGAATAGTTTATTTTCCATCTTTCAAGACTAATTATACACAACTATTGAACAAAGAGTGAAATTAAAAGATTTGATATTTTTTAGTTGTCAATACTGCCTTAAATAAAGGTGGAAGGATGCAAAAGTTATTTTAGTTAAATTGTTTAAAATATAGTGTAATCAGAACGTAAAATATCTACTCTGAAAAGTGATTTTGTGATTATGTTAAACTATATCCTTTGGAAAAAGAAGACTTCATTTCTAAAGGGGATAATTTCTATATTTTCTATTTTACTTTTTAGCTGTAAGCATTCAGTTTAAGAAATTTATAGGTTGTAAGGATTGAACATATATGTCCAATGAATGAATTGAAGAGTTGAACACGGTTCTTACCTTAATATAACGAATATCTTAAGATATTTTATTATAAAATGCTCTAGGAAATGTCAACCTTATCTTAAACACAGTCAAGCAAGTGGAAGCAGTGAGAGAAAGAAAGCATTTGTGATACAATTTTAACATCTTAGAAATTTTAGAGAGATAGAAGAAAAATTGAGTAATGGTTGAAAAGGGGGCTGTGCAGCAGCTATTCATTATGCAGGGGAATGAAGATATGTGAAATGTGAAGGTTGACAGACACTTCAGATAAAACAGAACATATTGGTTTTGAATTTTTCTATCTAGTTTCAAATGACTATTTACTGGTATGAGACACCGACTATCAACTGTCTTTAATTTAAAACTTTTTCATGATTCTACAATTTTCTAATACTTCCCTTTGCTTCTATATTACAATACATAATTTTAGGACTTTTTTCTGGGATTTTGCAGCACATTCTACTACTCATCCTTGGTGCAAACTTTTGTAATTCCAAATTTTAAGTTTGAATTTGACTTTCAGTAACTTGGTAAATATGTATAGAACTTAATCCTCTGCTACATGGTAGTTGAATTTTCTTATATAAGTGACATTTAATATTTATACATTTTATTCTTTAATGATGGACTAACTTTTTTGTAATTGTTATAGTTAACCTGATGTTACAATAGGTAATAGTGGACTCAGTTTATTGTCTACCTATTTTTCAAGTTTTCTTCCAAGTCATATTTGCAGCTACGAACTATTTTTCTTCTGTAGTTAGTTGTGTCACGGTTGTTTGCTTTTCAAATACTCAAGAGAAAAATTTATCCAAGTGAGAAGACATAACACGATGTACTTTTCATATCATCCATCGATTCTGCTTAATCGTTGTTAGTGTAGTCAATAGCCTTAAGTATGTTATGGTTTTGTACTATACACCAAACTCTTTTGTACTGTGTAAATATCTTAAAATTATTTGTGCTGCTCCAAAGAGAATTTGGCTCAGTCTGTGTATGAATCTTGATAGAAGTCTTGTAGCATACATGATACCTTGTTGTGTGGTATGTAAGATATAGCAAGCTTTATTTGATTAAACTACTGAGACATATTTCACGTTTCCAACATATATTTTCAATCCACTCAGGTTTTTACCTCCTTTTGAACTTCCATAAACATTTATGAACGTCTATAAGAAGTTTTAGAATGAAGTTTTTTACTTTATCCTCATCCTTGACTCTTCTCCATGTCATAATGAATAAAAAAGAAACACTCCCAACAAAGGTATCACCTAATGATTATAATTATATTTTTCCCTCTAAGTTATATCATTTTAACCAATCTATGTTCATTGTTTATTGAGATATAGTAATCTATGGAAGTTTCATCCTTAATAACCAAATAACAAGTAAATTTAGCAACATATTTGCTATATTTCTAGAAAACTACAACAACATTGTTTAATTGATGTAACTAACCCCATACTAGTGAAAATAAGGATTATGTTAGTGTTGTTGATGTCACCATTGTTGCCTTGATGGATGTTATTATTTACAGTAGATTACTGAAGTTATTTTCTGTTTATATGCTTGGTAGTTCTTTTACTATCTTGGTCCTGCTAGCGAATATTTTAGTTTTCTATGAAATTTCTGCTTAGTTTTTGTAACTGTATTATTTTCTAGCTATAATTTCCTCTTAGATTTTCTGTTTGTGCTATAGTTAATTTTTGTGGAAAAAAAAAAGACCTTAAGACTTAAAGTTGAGTATTAAAATAGATCAAGATGCACTGGGAGAAGGGTCAACAGATAAGCTTGTTATATTCCATTATTTAAGCTAAGCTGGTGGGAGTTTCTCTTCTTTTGATATATTCCTACAAATTGTTGTATTGCCTCCTCTCTTATTTTAACATAAGAAATGAGCCTTCTTGCCTCCTTATTTTTCCTTTTAAAGTTTAATTAAATCTTCAATTGCTTTTTTGAATAAAATGATGTTTGATGACTATGTGCTTTATTCTTTATTGGTAGACTGGATTCTTTCTCATAAGAATAATTGATTTATTATGCGCTAATAACAATATCTTGTTTCTCACCAAAATCATCAAGTATTCGCTGAGACAGCTGAAATATATTGAGCCTCGGCAAAAGATTGTGTGACACAGTTTGCTGCTTCTTTGCACATTGTAAAAATACTTTCAAGTCGAGTGACAAATGCATCCCACCCTATCACAAAAAAGCAACTGACATTGCTTCAGTTTTGTTGTCATATTTTAATCCACAACTCAAGGTGCCTTGAATATATCTTAACACCCTCAATTGAACCTAGGTGGATATGGCTTGATCATTCAAGAACCAAGATTGTTGCAAACATAATATCAGACTTTGAATTAGTGAGAAAAAACAAATTACACCAATTAGGCTTCTATAGTTGCTAGCATCAACTTCTCTTCCCTTGTCTTTTTTTCTTCAACTTTTCATTCACAACCACTGGTGTACGAGTTGGATTACACCAAAACATCTCAAAATTTAGTATTTTATTAACATATCTCTTTTGACAAATAGACTCTGTCATTATCTTGGTGAATTTGTAATTTAAGAAGATGATGCAACAAAACTAGATTGTTTATCTTGTATCTCTCAATCATTTCTATTCTAAAATTTTCACTCCTTTAAAATGTTTCAGTAAAAAGTCATCCAAATACAATGCACCAGGTAAAATATTAGTCATACCCTGCTGTTTGACATATAAGGTAGACTCATTCTTGCTCTTGTTAAAACCTTTCTCTATGAAATAATTGTCAATGTTTCAACACATAAAGAACTTCAGTTAGTAATAAATCTTCTCTTCTTGACCTTCAATCACCATTCACAAATACTTACTTGACGTCCAATTATATAGTGTAAAACTCTCCTCCAGTTGAACATGTACCAAAGGAGCCCACATAAACACCGAGGTCTGAATTATTTAAATTATTTAATGTAATGTATATTAAGAAGAAATTGAAAATCAAAATAGAACGTAAGTACTCATCCTAATGATTTAAATAACTAAAGATATTATGAACAGTTACTCAATGTGGAGAACCACCTTGAAAGCCTTGGTTACTATTTAGTAGTTGAACATTGACCAACATTATTCTTTTGGATCAAAATTTCAACAAGTGGTACCCCATTAAGTTGATTCTGATGAATTATTTAACTATAATCTTGTCCACTTAATCTATCAGAGGTAAACAATGGTGGTCTTATCTTCTTTCTGGTGCTCTGCACAATCAGTGCTTGTATGTATGGCTATCATTATTGTACTATTCCAGCAAACTCACGGTGCCCAGGATCGTCCATTATGTGCTCCTTCTTCTTGTGGCAAAATTCACAACATAACTTATCCTTTCCGACTCAAAGGCAATCCACCTGGTTGCGGCCTCCCAAGGTACGAATTAGATTGCATAAAGAACGTCACAGTGTTCACTTTGTTTTCAGGGAAATACCATGTGCAGAATATCAACTACAAGACATACAAGATCCAATTGACTGATGCAGGTGTTGAGGAGGACACTGCTTGCTCCATTCCTCGCTATTTCATCTCTCTAAGCAACTTCACTTTTATTGGTGGTCCTGACAACTACGCCACTGATCCACTAACTTTCTGGAATTGGGATGAGACTCCTTATAGCCCTCCTTATGTAGCGTTTCTAAACTGTACTGATCCAGTGACTGATGATCCTCGATACGTGGAAGTTTGTGATTCTGGAGGCCATGTCTATGCTGTTCTCGCTTCTTCTCATGAATTCACAGTGATGGACATCAAGGTTGGGTGCCATTTAAAGGCTGCTACCTTTACAAACAACAACCTTTACAACAATGTTTCCTATTCTGATATCCACAAGTGCCTGCATAATGGGTTTTCGTTGTATTGGGTGATACCAGTTATTTGTATAGAACAATGTGGAAAGGCTGGGAGATGCCTCATCAATCACACCACTCATCAAATTGGATGTGGACAAAACTACTACTGCCAAGTTTTGGACTTAGAATATGAAAAGAGCAAGTGTGGTGAGAAAAAATTCTTCTACATGCAGTTTTTCTCTCTTTTGTCAAGTACAAAATTTAATAAAGCGTGTTGTACAAAGAAATAGCTTTACTGCTCGCACTTTAAGCTAATGTTTTCTTTTTCTGTTCAAGGAATTCAACACCTCATTCTTGAATATATAGTTGGAATTCTTAGCTATACAGCACGTAAGATCTCTCTCCCGTATCTTTGTTCTTTCAATTACTATTGTATTGACTACGTAAAGTTCATCATTTTCATTTTGATTAACTAGTAAGGTGTACAATTTCTGTACGATTCATTCTAATAACCTGCAAGTTCTGCATCAAAGTTAATAAATTCTGAAACACAAATCGTTCTATACTCTTACTGAGCAAGTAGTTGACAGGATTTTCTAAACAAAAGCCTTAAAGGGATGTTCAATGGGAGTTTTCAAAGCATTCCTATATTGCCATAATGCATCATCTAATTCTAGAGACCAATGCGTTCACGATATTCTCCAAATTCATTTCAACATTAACCAAGATATATGGGTTCAAAAATGATTTTGGGAAAGGCCATGAACTCAATCCCCACAAATATCAGACAAATCACAACCAAAAAGTTATTTGAATGCATTGTAGATATGCTTAGGATCCTTAGAAGTGGAGAAAAAAAAAACTTATGTTTTTTTATACTGTATCCAAAGTATCCTTTGAATATTGAGTGTTCTGTTCTTTTGATGCTATTATATTGCTATCTTTCAGGTTATGTTGAATCCTTCATAATGGGTAATGGCTTGTCAACTGATTTCATATTTGAATAAACTTACTTATTAGACCAAGCATGGCTTATTTCCTTACACATTCGATGAAATTTATCATCACAGGACTAGTCTATAGAATAACACATTTACATCGCTTTTTGGAATGGCAAGTGGAAGGAGATTTCATTTTATTAGCCCCTATTCCAATATTTGTGGCTGCTAGATTTCTATTTGGAGTCGCACTTTTGCTTGCACTATTTATCCATACGTGGCTACGTAGGCATTACTCAACGTATGAAAACATTGAAACTTTTTTGCTACTCAACAATCTAAATCCTATTAGATACGGATACAGAGAAATTAAGAAAATGAGCAGAGGTTTCAAAGTTAAATTGGGTGAAGGAGGCTTCGGATCTGTATACAAAGGAAAGCTTCGAAGTGGGTCAGAAATAGCAATAAAGATGTTGAACAAATCGAAAGCTGATGGACAAGAGTTTATTAATGAAGTGGCTAGCATTGGAAGAATACATCATGTAAATGTGGTACATCTCATTGGATATTGTGCTGAAGGAGAAAAGCGTGCTCTAGTTTATGAGTACATGCCAAATGGTTCATTGGATAAGTACATCTTCTCCAAAGAGGGAAGTATCCCTTTAAGTTATGAGAAAACATATGAAATATCTCTTGGCATAGCTCGTGGGATTGCTTATCTTCATCAAGGCTGTGATGTGCAAATTCTACATTTTGATATTAAGCCTCATAATATTCTTCTAGATGATAACTTCACTCCAAAAGTTTCAGATTTTGGACTTGCAAAGCTATATCCTGTCAAAGATACGTCTGTTGCTTTAACTAGAGCTAGAGGAACTTTAGGCTACATGGCTCCTGAATTATTCTACAATAATATTGGAGGAGTATCCAATAAAGCTGATGTTTATAGTTTTGGAATGCTTTTGATGGAAATGGGAAGTAGGAGAAGGAACTCAAATCCTCATGCAGAACATTCAAGCCAACAATACTTCCCCTTCTGGATATATGATCAAATTAAAGATGAAAAAGATACTCACATAGAAGATGCCTCAGAAGAGGATAAGATTTTGGTGAAAAAAATGTATGTAGTTGCACTTTGGTGTATACAATTGAAACCAAATGATCGTCCTACAATGAATAGAGTTGTGGAGATGCTTGAAGAAAAAGTTGAAAGTCTTGAAATGCCTCCTAAGCCTGTTTATTATCCTCACGAAACAATTGAACATGATTGTGGAGACAACTCAAGCCAAACATCATGGAGTGGTTCGACTAGTTCTAGCAAAAATCTTGGCGAAAGCAAAACTAATCATCCATGGGAGAGCAATGCTTGAGGAACAAAGGTTAATATGTATTAAGTATGTTTCTTTAATAATATATTAAAACTATCATATATGGAGATTTCCTAGTTACAGATACGTAAACAAATGAATCATCTCTTGTCAGTTGTTTTCTGGAAATGTTCATTGTTTTTGTTCCAATTATCAGTGGCCTTTCTTTGGCTTATGAACCAGCATTTAAAAAGGCTCCAAGAGGTTCCCCTCTCGATGGTGCTTTAGATTTATCAGGTTCATCAGCTTTTATTTGAAATACTGGCTTTGGGTGCTAGTTACCCATTCCTGTCAGCAGAAAAGGAATAAAGTATAGCATATAATACCAGATTTCTTCAATATCTCGACATAAAATGTGACATTGGAGAATGGTGGACCATTATCCTATTTGCATAGATATTTTACATTTATTGAATACAATACTTCATGTTAATATTTATTCATTTTATATAACTCTAATATCTTGAAAATAAAGTGTTTATAACCTTCTGCAATTGCACGTGAATATCTAGTAGTTATAAAATTAATTCCACACAAGATTTAGCTCAACTAAAGTTCCAGACTCAAGCGAAAATCAAGAATGGAAACTATTTAAAACTTTCAACTCAAACTAGTTTTAAGAATTTTTTTCTCCTATTCTTGGAATAAATGATGCCATAATCTTGTCAACAGTCTCGTAATGCAATAAAATTAATTTCATATCACTTAATATATATACATACTTCAATCAGAAGTAAAAATGTAGAAGGTAAAAAATGTGGAATGTAAATCACCTATGGCTATATTTAAGCTGTCTTTGTATCATAAAAGGAACATTTTTTTTTTTCTTGAAAATCAATTCTCATGCAATTTTGGAAACAAAATTAAACGGTGAAATATTTTGTCCACAACAAATTCCAGATCAGTGTAGCACATGAAAACCCTTTGAGACTTCCATAGATGATTATTTACAAAATCCACATCAGATCATATTTATAAAATAGACAGGTTTTGAATATGAGCAATCTTTCTCCAGTCTTGGCCTTTTGGTTGCTGACAACGCTGTTTAAGCAATGGACAATTGCCTGAAATGGTAAGATATGAAATGGATTTGGGAAGACCCTCAGGTAAGCATTGGAGGTTGGGGCAGTTAACAATAAACAATTCCTTGAGAGAGGAGAGGTTGCAGAGACCAATGTAGTCCAGTTTTTTAAGATTTTAACAATCATATATCCGTTGAGAAGTAAGAGAGAGTGGAAGAGAACCTTCATCAGGAAAAGACTGGGCATCCAGCTTTCCAATAAACAATGCTTCTAGAGAGGTATTGTCTCCGAAAGACCCTTTCAAGTGAGGCAATAAGTTTGGAGGAATTAGTTAGATACATCCTTTTTATATTTGATGGCAAACAACCATCAGAGAAGGACTCAACTTTAGGACAATCTCGTATGCTTAGGAATTCAAGACATGGAACGAGAATATGTATTCGTTCAGGCAATGATTCAAATTGAGGGCACTCAGTGATTGTCAAATCCTGGAGATGATTTGTAGATTACATCGGGTCCTGAGATAAAGGGACCTGAGTGTTGGGGAGAAGTCTATAGGAAAGGTGGTTAGTGAGTCACAGCTGTCATGAATCGTCAGCGTTACAAGGAAATCATATTGCCGACTCATGGGAATATTCATATGGGGGCAAGAATAAACTTTCAAGTCTTCAAGAGAAGAATAAGATATCATTTTTTTGATCCATTCAACAAACTGCTTCCGAGTTGTGTACTTGATAAATTGTGACCTCTTTCCCATTCATTTTCACCATTCCATCGTACCCCAGAAGTTGTTTGCAGTGCCGAATATATAGTGTCTCAAAATGAAGAATTTGCACTGGCAAGTGCTCTTTCAGCTTGAGACAATAATCAATAGCAAGATGTTGAAGACGTGGGAAAGCACCTCTCATAGTTTCACATTCCCATTGCTCCCATCCTTTCATACTGGAGAACTTCAATGTCTCCAACGATGGATAGGAACAAGAGCTATTCCCGTAAAAGTCAGCATCAATAGTCCTGATTTGTGAGGTCCTTGAGAAATGGCAAATGTCCTAGGGAAGGCAAATATTGACAGTATTTACATTGGAACAAGCTTAATGACACCACACTAAGTAATGAATGATCTCCAAACTAAGTTGGAAATTTTGTACCATCATAGTGGCTGATTGACAACTTCTCCAAATACTTGGAAGATTGGAGATTCTCAATGACATTTACATCCCTTTCTTTCAATGAGTCAACAGGGTCATGCTTCCTGTTCCATTTTAACTTTAGGCCCAGAAGGTGCGTTTTATTTTTCAAATCCACTGCTTTTGCATCCGAGAGGTTCTCAATATTCTGCAAGTCCCCAATTGATAGCCTTCCACGATTGTCGAGTTGTCCTAGTTGTTGAATGCTGAATTCTTCACTTCTGCCAACATCAACGAACTCATCAACACTTGAAGATTCTTCATCTTTCCCAAATGTTCTGGCACATTTGTCACTTCAGTATCCATAAATTCAAGGCGACGCAAGTTAGTTAGTTTATGTAAATTTGAGGGCAGTTCCTTGAATAGTGTACAGTTGTTGAGCTTCAGTATTTGCAAGTTGTAGAGTGAACATGTTGACTCCGGCAGTCTTTTTATGTGAGTATTGGAGAGGTCTAATGAGTCAGGCACCTTTGTAAGGTTAGAACAAATAGACACAGACAAGACACAATAGGAACTTAAACTTCGAGAATAAGTCATCTATCGGCATCTTGCAATGCCAACTCCAATTTGTTGGCATAAATGTGTGTAACCTTTTAAAATCACGTATACTTCCAAACACATCAAAATATTCCACATGATTGGTTGCAAACGTAAAATGACGGGTTGTTTTGGGAATACCTTTTGCTTTGTCAACTCCTAATCTAAAAGAGGTATACTCACAAACATATTTTGCCAGATCGTTTAAAAGGTCATGCATGACAAAACATGCTCTATATCTGTCTGATTGTTGAAAGAAGGACCTCGATAATAGATCATCAAAGTATTGTTCACCTGTATCTTCTGGACTCTTAGCATGTTGATGACATTGTACAAAGTATAGGTCTTGCAGGGAGATCATGAAAATTGCTTGGTGGTGGAATGTTGGAGGCATTTACAACATTTGGAAAGTCATCATATGGAAGAGTACCTACTGGTAATGCAAGGTTATAACTGAAGATGCCTTAGATGACTTTAAGCTGATGGAATAGTGATGCAAGGTTATAAATGAAGATGCGTTAGATGACTTTAAGTTGATGGAATAGTGATAACCAAGCACTGTGTCAGCTGTTTTGTTTATCTGTTGTTCAGAACTGTTCAGTTTTAATGTCTCATAGAGTTTGTGTATTTGTGGATAGTGATTCCTAAGTGGTTAGTAGGTGCTTATTTGTTTGGTGGGATAGGAGAGGGATTGATTTGAGTTTAGAATTGAAACATCCCTCAAGTGTTCCTATTTATTTTATTCATGGTTGTTCTAAAAGAAAGGAAGAAAGAAAAAACAATTCATTCTAATAACCTGCAAGTTGTGCATCATAATAAATTTTGAAACCCAAATCGTTTTATACTCTTACTGAACAAGTAGTTGACAGCATTTTCTAAACAAAAGCCTTAAAGGGATGTTCAATGGGAGTTTTCAAAGCATGCCTATATTGCCATAATGCATCATCTAATTCTAGAGACCAATGCGTTCACGATATTCTCCAAATTCATTTCAACATTAACCAAGATATATGGGTTCGAAAATGATTTTGGGAAAGGACCAGCAACTCGATCCCCCCAAACATTAGATAAATCACAGACCAACATGTTATTTGAATGCATTGCATGACGCTAGATATGCATAGGATCCCTAGAAGAGGAACAGAAGAAACTTATGTTTTTTATACTGTATCCAAAGTATCCTTCTAATATTGAGTGTTCTTTTCTTTTGATGCTATTATGTTGCTATGTTTCAAGTTATGTTCAATTCGTCGGAATGGGTAATGGCTTGTATAGAAGTTTATATTGTAATACAGTGTTTTTCTATCGTTATTTTGTTCTTTTCATTGTTTTGTTTTTTCGAACCCAACATAACTGCATCTCATTCCATATATGTAATTAGATTATAGCAAACTGTGATGCAGCAGCTATATTGTTGTATATCAAGGTAAGATGGATCTAGCTTGCTATTATACTAACAAGACTTACCCATTTCCAGAATGAAAAAAATTTAACCATTTCGTAGTGCAAAATGGTACAAATTTGAAAAAAAAAAAACAATAATATTAAAAAAAATAAAAACATCACTACCATATACACAGGTAAGATGTCCTGGGATCCTATGCATGTTATAGTTTTGAGTTTAGGATTTGGCCTTAAGTATGCTATAGTTTTGTACTATATACCAAACTCTTTTGTGCTGTGTAAATATCTTAAAATTATTTGTGCTGCTCCAAAGAGAATTTGGCTTAGTCTGTGTATGAATCATGATAGAAGTCTTGTAGCATACATGATACCTTGTTGTGTGGTATGTAAGATATAGTAAGCTTTATCTGATTAAACTACTGTGACATATTTCAATTTTCCAACATATCTTTGCATACATTATTTTCAATCCACTCGGGTTTTTTACGTCCTTTCGAACTTCTATAATGAATTTTTTTACTTTATCCTCATCCTTGATTCTCCATGTCATAATGAATAAAAGAGAAACACTCCCAACAAAGGTATCACCTAATGATTATAATTACGTATTTCCCTCTAAGTTATATTATTTTAACCAATCTATGTTCATTGTTTATTGAGATATAGTTATGGAAGTTTCACCCTTAGTAACCACCTAACAAGTAAATCTAGCAACATCATTTACACCTGTTTTATTATCAGTAAAGAAACCTTTTGTTTTCATTTTCTTTGAAATATCATTAATTGTAAACTTTAAAAGGAAACGAAGTAATTCTTTAAAGCTCTTGGAGGACTACCACCGAAAGAGGGAAGTAGATGATATTGTTAAGACTTTTATTCGGGTACCGAGTCACAAGTAGTAGAGTGGGTTTTAGTAAAGATGTCGATTCCTCAGGGAACAGTTCAATTTTAGAATTTCAGCGTCACTGCTCAGTAAGCGAGTTCAGTTTTGAGGAGAGATTTAGTTTGATTAACAATTACTACGAACATGCAAAATAATTTTATAAGCAGTAAAAGAGTTTGAAATGATTAGAGAAACACCCTGGGATTGAACTCATCTAATCTTACTCATTTGTAACTTAATCAAATAATGAAACATAACACCGGTAACTACTCAGTTTTGACGCACATGCAAAAATCACCCAGATTGATTCCTCAAATATGAGATTCATAAGAGAACTTCAAAGATGCGGATTCCTCAGCTATCTAATCGATTATCCATCATTAAAAGACGATGTTTTGCATACATTAAGTCGGAACCCTATTCCTAGAATCCCAATTTATCGCGTATTTCCTCTAGGTCATAAACTCAAAATCACTTTCCAGTAGTTTTCAAGAATGAAAGGCAAGATTCCATAAAATACACAATCAAGTATGAAGAACAAGAGGGAAATACCAAATCTGAATAGAAACTGAATATTATAAATCAAGATCCAAGGTACAAATGAGTTTCGAAAAGATTACATTCAATCCCAAGATATGAAGACTTAGCTACCCATGACAGCCATTAAAACTCAACAACGGAAGATAGCTTGAGAAACCGTAAGCTCCCGCTCGGATTTCGTCACTTCTATGCTTTTCTTCTTAATTCTCCAAGTTTCAGATCCCCTTTCTAAAACCCTAAAATCCTCCTTTTAAACTTGGTTTGGGCCTAGGTGAAGTGGCTTTTCTTTTGGGTTTTTTTCTATTTTAAACTTTTTGTTTCTTTTCTTCATTTCACAATAATTGAGATTAAATTATTTCCTTTAACTCAGGACTCAAAACATATATTTAAATCCAAAAACTCTAAAATTGGGAGAAATTACTATTTTAAATAATACTAAAATCCATAAGTACTCAATATTTTTCATGTATAAAAACACTTAAAATTGGTACTTATCATATACATATTCTAACTAGAGAAAAAGAAATTGAAGTGGCCGAGCAAATGCATCAATGTTAAAAAAGAAGAAAAAAAAAAAAAAACAAAGTCTACCATATCTCTAGTCTTTCAATGTGAGCAATCTTTTCCCACGGTTCCCCTCCTTCTTTTTGGCAACGATATTTCAGCAACGAACAATTTCTTATTTGAAAATGTGAAATTGATTTGGGAAGACCCTCCTCTGGTAAGTGTTGGAGGTTGGGGCAATGCCAAATAACCAATGTTTGGAGAAATGAGAGCTTATTGAGACCCTTGTAATCTAGTTTCTCTAGATTTGGACTGCTAAAGATGGTGAGAAGTAAGAGACACTGGAAGCAAACCTTCTTCCGGAAAACATTTTGCATCCACTTTGTCAATCCACAAATTTTTCAAAGAAGAACTGTCTGCGAAAGCTCCTTTCAGTGAGCCAACAAGTCTAGAACAATTCTTGAGTCTCATTTCATTTAGATTTGATGGGAAGGACTCAAGTCTTGGACAATCTTCTATGCATATCCTCCTAAGAGATGGAAGCAGCATATGCATGTTTCCAGGCAACAATTCTAATTTAGGGCAGCTAATGCTTTCCAGACGCTCCAGATGATTATGGATGAGACACTGTGAAATCATCTCTAGATTATCAAACCAACTGAGATCAAGCGTCCTGAGTGTTGGGAATAAATCCAGTGGAAAGGTTAATAGAGAGACACAGTAATTATTGCTCTCCAAGTGTTGACAAGTGTCGGACCCAACAATTTCCACCAATGATGTTTCCATGTTGCGCCCACCCATTTTGAGCCATTTCACCGTAGCATAGTCCAATTGCAGCTTTCCACAATTAAGTAGTTCTAAATCTAGAGTCCTAGGAGCGGAAGCCTCAAGTTGTTGGCAATCTCTAATGTATAGTGTTTCCAAAGGAACAAGTTGCTTTGGCAGCTGTCCTTTCAGCTTCGGACAATTAATTATGGAAAGATGTCGTTAGACGAGGAAAAGAGTTTGTCACATCTTGGCAGTTCCACTTTTCCCATTGTCTCATATCAAAGAAAGACAATGTTTCCAGGGATTTAAATGAAGAGTTGTTCCCATGAAAATCACCATCAATTCTCACTATCTCATCAAACCCTGAAATTTCCAACTTCTTTAGAAATGGCAAAAGACCAAGGGGGGCAAAACGTTGACAACATTTACAACATTTACAACTGTCCAACTTTAAGGACACCATATTCCACAATGAATTTTCTAGTAACCAATTTGGAAATTGATTGCCACCATAGTTACAGATTGACAATTCCTTTATGTTTTTGGATGGTTGCAGATTCTCAATTACCTCCTCTTCTTTTTTTGAATCAATAGATTTCCTATTCCTTTTTCATCACAACGTTAGATTCACAAGGAGTTTTTTATTCTTCAGATCCACTTCTAATGCATCCAGGGAATTCTCAATATTCTGCAGCTCCCCAATTGATAGACTTCCATCAAGGTTGAGCTCTCCTAACTGTTGAATAACAAACTGCTTGCCACGACCAACATTAAAGGAATCCATTACTACTTTAAGATTCCTCAGCTTTCCCAAATGCGGTGATACCTTTCTCACTTCAGTCCCTATCAATTCAAGGCAACACAAATTGGTGAGTAAATGCAAATTTGAGGGCAACTCCTCCAAATCCTTACAGTAGTTCAACTTCAGTATTTGCAACTGGGAGAGTGAACATATCTTTTCAGTTAGCTTTTTTATTGCAGTACCGGAGAGGTTTAAGGAACGGAGATGTTCAAGATTGCCAATAGAGTCAGGTAACTCTTGAAGGTCAGAACAATTAGCCAGAGATAAGATATGTAATAACCTAAACTTAGACAACAATTCATGTATCGAAATTTTGATACGTATGCTCGTTGTTGGCAGAACCTTCGAGTATTACATAAAGTTCCAAAGTCATCAAAATATTGAATGTGACCAAGTACAATTGAAAAATGACGAGTTACTTTTTGTATCTTTTCTACTTGATCAACTTTCCATCTGAAGTATATGCCTCCGCCGACATATTTTGCCAAATCATTTAGAAGGTCATGCATGACAAATAGTTTTTCGGATCCACCTAATTGTTGAAAGAAGGACCTTGATAATAGATCATTGAAGTATTGTTGGCAAACTTCTTCTGTGATCTTACTATGTTGACGGCAGTGTAGGAAATTTTCAGTCATCCACAACAGAATCAAATCCTTCTTAATAAACACGTAATCCTTGGGGAATAGGGCGCAGTAAGCAAAGCAGGCCTTAAGATGGGAAGGAAGGTGGATGTAGCTCAATGCTAAAGCAGGCCTTTGAAAATTCCCATATTTCATTTTTTAGCACAATTTCCCATTCTGAAACAGATGATTTGTTGTATAACAAACTTCCCATTGCTTTCAAGGCAAGAGGTAGTCCTTTACATCTTTTAACAATCTCCCTACACTCTGGACTTGGTTCAGTATCGTCACCCCGGAATGCATGACTAGTAAACAAGTTCCAGCAATCATCTTCTTGTAATTTCTTTAGGGAGTGTTCTTCTGACAGCATGGTAGAAGCAACTTCCTTACTACGTGAAGTCACAAGAATCCTACTCCCTTAGGCTCCGAAAACAAGGGGCTTCTGCACTTCTTCCCATTTAGATTGGTTCTCATTCCAAACGTCATCCAAAACAAGAAGAAATTTCTTCCCTGTCAATTTTTTTTGCAATCTTGTGTGAACCATCTCCAAATCTCTACTATCATTAGTTGATTTAGTAACAGCCTCGAGAATTGCTCTTGATAGCTTGAAAACATCAAATTCATCCGAAACACAAACCCAAGCTTTGACATCAAATTTAGCCTCATCCACTTTTGGGTCATTGAATACATGTTGAGCAAGAGTGGTCTTACCCACCCCGCCCATACCCACAATAGAAAGTATTGATGGCTGGTTACGATTTTTGTTGTCAGATGTCAACCAGTCAAAAATGAGTTGTTTATCATAATCTCTGCCATAAATATCAGTTCCAACAACCAAAGATGTTGTTTGTGATTTGTATAGCAGTTCATTACTCAACCCATGTCCAACACCGCTGCTGTTTTCAATCCTAGATCACCCTTTTGGCTTGAGAGAAATTCTAAGCCGTCAAGGATTTGTTCCGTCCTACACTCAATTTACTTGTTAAGAGAACTAACAGGAAAAGATTTGAAGAAATTGAGTACCTTGCAAGTACAACATGTGAAGGTTTGAGATTCAGATTCAGCGTCCACTTGGCTTTTGGAGAGTGTTTGTATATCATCCAAGAGATCCTCTGCATCAAGCACAGCATCTTTGACCTTAAGCAGCCAGTTTCTGACATGTGGATCCGTGAACTGCTTTCGCTCTACATCATCAGCCAGAGAATGGATGGAGTGCAACTTGGTTTCCAACTTGTTGAGCAGCTTCTGATCAAGCTCTTTTGCATGAAAGAAATCGAGAATTTGAGGAGAAGCTAGCTTCTCAAATGCAACCTGAAGGAAAGAAGAAAGAAGAGCACCACCAACAAGTTCTAATGCCATGGTTGAACAAGGATGAATGGATTCAAGTGCTGCAAGCTTATGCCAATGAGTCAGGGCAATGCAGGGTTAATGTAGTAATGAAATGGCACTAAGACATTTGATTATTCTTCCCAACATCACAAACTCTACACATCACGACGTTGTGGGTTCTCTGCACCACGTTTGTTTTTGCTCTAAACCGACTTGGTGCTTCTTATGTGTAGAGTTCCAGATGCACCACCACGTCGGTGATTTGGTATTAACCGACGTTGTGTATAACTAAGTGACGTCGGTTCTTTAACCAACGTCTGAATGAACGTTTCCTGGGTCAACATCGGTTCAAGAACCGACGATAAAGGTCTCTCAAAACCGACGATGAAAGTCTTTTTTCTACTAGTGTCTGAGGACTAGTTTGTGAAGGGAATTACTTCTTTCACCACAACCTCTAAGGTATGAATTTCAGAAATACTAGAAATAATTCTTGACACTTTTTTTTTTTTTCAAATGAAGAATTCCATGAGAGGATAGTTTGTGGTTGAAAGTGTTATGTGGATCATTATTCCAACAAGGTGTGATGTGGTGATGTTTAGAATGAGAAGGAGGTGGTTTGAAATCTGGATATTTTTTCTTAACGGGGTTAGTTATAATGGGGAAGAGAGCATTTATGGAAATCAAATTTCCAAAGAGACTTATGTAATGTGAAATCCAGAAGTGGGAATAACTTCCATAATTGATTTTCTGGGATTGTATTATATATTTTAGAAAATAAAATCCAGAAGACAATTTTTTTTATGATTGAAAATTATGATTTTGGAAGATAAAATTTACACTCCGAAAATCTTATTCTTTATGTCAGGTTACTCCTTCTGAAATTCTTATAATGAGTTGACTTTCAAAATGTAAATTTTGTTTTCCATAATATATTTTGCCCAGAATGTAAAATTTGAATTTTGGATTTATGATTTTGAAATGTATTTTTTATGTTCTATAATTTACTTTCTAGAATGTAATATGCTATGATTTTTTAGGGTATAACTGAAAGTGGATTTTTATAGAAATAAATTTAGGTTTTATACGTGAATATCATATGAGGAGGTTGAACATGTTGGGCTGTTAGATGATTTTTATATGGTCAAGTTAACATCTTATAATACATTAGATAATTAATGTAGGACTCGTGAATGTAGTGATGTGTCGTCAAAGTAAAAATTATTAGCTCAAATGCATAGAATGTGAACCTTATTTGGTGAACGCAATATGATGATGTGATATGTTTTTGCATACATTCTTTTCTTAGGATTATCTCTTGAAGTGAGCTAGAAGGATTTTTTATTACTTTGGTTTTGTGATTGTTATATTAAAGTCGGATACAACAAACTGGTGTGATTGTTATATTAAAGTTGGATACAACAAATGACCAATAAAAAAGATAACATATATCTTATTAGATTTGAGAGAGGATGGAAATACAAAGACTAAAGAAAAAGACTTAGAGATTATTGAAACTAGAAGTAGGAATGTGTTTGTCTTTCTAGATTGCAAGGAAAACTTGTAAAAGGTAGTAAAGGATGGATTGTAAAGTTATTGTGTTCCTCTCATAATCGCGACTAGTTAAATATGTTGGTAGGTTAACACCTAATGAGAAGTTTATGTTTGCTAATATGACAAAAAGTTCATATTTTGCTAACAATGAAAGAGCAATGAGAAGAGCATAACCACCATAAAATAAGATTTCAATTGGATGACTCTATATCAAAGAAAAAATGAGCTCACACAACTGAAATGCAACAATTAATAATGTTACTTAAAGGAGACATGTATCTTTATTGGTGTAGGTTTAATGAGGATATGAATGTAGTGCAAGATATATTTTGAACACTTAATTCAGTTAAACTACTGAATCCGTCTAATATTATGTTGATGATAGATAATACTTAGGTACAAGATCCCGTTACTTAGGTTGTTGGTGTACCTCAATGGAATTGACCTTTTCTACTGCATTTTTGTTGAATCTAAGCGAGAAAATTACTGTGTGGTCCCTTTAAGAGACTTAAAATATTGTTTATAAGAGTTGATACATAAATATTGCTCTCATGAATACAATAGTTGTTGTTTTTCTAAAACTTGTAATCTTTTTGTTCCAACCTCAAGGGATTATTGGGCGTATCGGAACAAACCTTCCGGTTAAGGGCAAGGTTGTCACAAACAATGCCAATATTTCGATCTCAAGTCTGTTGAAATGACGTCGTTAGGGTCAATAACCGCATCTGAGGTATTGTCCGCTTTGAAGCACGGAGCTCCGTCACGATTTTGTCCTTAAAAAAAAACTTAAAGAGTTAAAGGAAGGAAGGTGTATTTAAACTAATTGGTCCTGGCTCCTAAGCAATGCGAGACTATTAGGTAAATCAGAACACTTTTAAAAATGTAAAAACAAATTGTAAAATGTTAGTGAAACCAAAAGAAGCATGGGATCAAGTGATGGAAGCTTAAGATCTGTTTTGGATTGTAATGATATAGAAAGATTTGAACATTGATGATCAAGTAGATGCACTAGATAAGTGTGAGGATACTTATAAATGTAAATGAATGAGATGAGTGTAAGAAGATTTATATAGAAAGTGAAAAAAAGGAAAATTCTAAATGAAAAAATAATTTATAATTAAAAATAATTTTTTAATTAAGATTTGTTATCTATAAATCGGAGTCTTTAGATTAAAAATAATTTACTATCCTTATCCATTATAACAAAGATGCACAAATTTATAACATATAAATTAGTTTTGGTTTAAGCCACACTAACTTAAATAAATATAAATATTAAAAATAAATAAATTTAATATCAAATAGACCAACACTAACTTTATTTACTTTTGATATTAGTTTAATTAATGTCAGCTTAACCAATATTAATTTAACTTTAACGTAACTAATTTTACTTACCGTAAAAAGTTAATTATAATAATAATAATTCCAAGTTTAATTATTTTAATAATATTTGTGTGACATCTAAATTAATTCTATGCACTCTGTTTGTGTAGCATAGTAGACCGTGAAGTAAACTTTATTAATTTCCACTCTTAATCACAAATTAATATAACCATTAGTACACACAAGTATTAATTAATAAAATTCCGACATTTTACTATAGAAAGAAAACTTTATACTTAATTAAATTTTAGTCCCTATTTTTTTAACAATCATGAATAAATAAATTAAAAATGAAGTATGTGAGGGATACTTCAATCCTTTTACAACTATATGCTTCTAATACAATAGGTGAAAATAAAAAAGTCGAAGACAAACAAAGATACCTCACTACTGTTTTAAAAAGATAACATACAAAACAAGTCTAAAAGTTGTCAAACCCCCAAAAAGAACTTCCTATGTACTGTTATCACAAGAATAAATGAAGTAGCTAGAAACCTCCCTTTGTTGCTATTAAATACTATTAGCCATTGTCTTCGATCCTTCACGTTCAGATCCACCTTTCATCGATCTCCAACCTTGTTCACTAACCCGCAAGAAGAAATACATCCACTGTCTCCAATATCCCGCAATCCTTACACTTTTCACTCCATAATACCTCATCATAATCCCTAACTTTTAAATCACACTATTGTTTTCGGACAAGATTCCGGGCTAATGTACCAATCTGATAGTGAGAAATCTACTCCTAGATTTCTATATTTTACCCGTGACCACCCTTTGATTTGAGCAAGGTAAAATATTTCTTCACAGGTAAAATATTTCTTCACAGTCCATCGTGTCATTTTTAAACACTACCTTATTTTTGTAGAACCAAATTTCTCGAACTATAGCTACCCACCTACCCTTCTAAATAGCATTAGCTTTAATATTGCAGCCACTCCTATAGAAACTCCTAAAATGATTAATCATAGAATGAACTCTAACCGAAAAAATATCAATTCATTTGTCACAACTAACCCACACTTTCTCTGCTATCTAACCCACACTTTCTTTGCTATTTCACATGTAATTAACAAATGTTGGACAGTTTCTCTATAGTTCCTACATAACGGGCACAACATACACCTCAATACTATTCCCTTTTTTTATCAAATTTGCTCTAATAGGTAGTCTATTAAGCAAAGCTCTCCACGTACATTTCTGTGTTGCCGGTCCATAACTGTTTGATACCATCTATGCTAACAAAATTATCATCCCTATTCAGAACACAGTACCCTGACCGTACCGTATAGAAGACATTCTCACCGCATACCCAATTATCCGAACCACTCAACCCCTACCTCTTCTAACGAATATTGTTTATAATTTAAAATAACTGTCGTAAACATTTCCCATCTCCAGATTAAGTTCTAATTACATACTTCACCATCTCACTTTCCTAAGTCATTTAGTCCCTAAAACTGTTTTGTAAAGAAATTTTAGTCCCTATTGTAGGAGCGGTATTTTTCCTTTAAACTTCTAATATTCTTTTGAAATAAGTTACTGAATAAATTAAACATTTTTATTTGAATTATTGTGTTTTCTGCATCAATTTTACTACTCGAGTCTAAGTTTAGTCGAGACATCCATTTCTTAATCTAGAGGATAGAGGATTAAGTATAACTTCTATTAACTAAACTTACACAGCATTGGTAATGATATGAAAAAGAAAAACATATCCATTATTACGATAAAAATAAGTTAAAGGACTAAAACAAATTTAAAAATATTTAAAACATAAGTTAAAAGATACAATATAATATTAAATGCAAAATACAAATAAATATATTATTCGAGCAGTTCAAACAAAATTGGATTTATTATTTTTTATTATCAGACCCTAAATGTGACAAACGGCAGCTAAACTTTCAATGAGTAATTGTATTTTTAAAAGGAAAAGAAATGAATTGTTAAAAGCTATAGCAGGACTACCTGGAAGTACCTGATACAAATTTTAAAGAAGGAGAAAAAAAATTTGAAGAAATGCATCAGTATTAAAAGAAACAACATTACTATCATATATACAGGTCTGGAATGTGAGCTATCTTTTCCCAATCTTCGCCTCCTGGTTGGCATCGCTGTTCAAGCAAAGGACAATCTTCTATTTGAAAATGTGAAATTGATTTGGGAAGACCCTCTTCTGGTAAGCGTTGTGTTGGGTTTTAAACTTTAATCCCCCAGCGGAAACTTACACCGGAATAGCAGTGGTAAAAGAAAATATTATTACCGACAGTAAAATTTGTAGCGCCGGTAAATGGTAAATTACAGTTACCACAATAA
>Ga0209489_103717_pt1 | contig 29249 bp, 20 predicted proteins | sample SiratrowhiteBW_FD_187527 | JGI IMG/M metagenome (GOLD analysis project Ga0209489, IMG submission 187527) | Root nodule microbial communities of legume samples collected from California, USA - Siratro white BW (SPAdes) (version 2) | ecosystem: Host-associated > Plants > Roots > Nodule | place...
ACCCATCACATTTTCTTCCACTTGAATGCCATCTCAAGTTCTTTGCATCGTTAACATTGGCAAAAAAACGTTTTAAACGTGGTATAATTGGAAGATACCACAATACCTTGGCAGGAGGACCCTTTTTCATGTCATCATCATCCTTTACTCTGTATCTTGATACCCTGCATCTGGGACACTTATGCAATCCTTCGAATTCTTTTTTATACAATATACAATCTGAAAGAAACTGTTTTGGCTGAAATACAGGAGGGGGGTGAATTGGATTTCAAAATCTTTTCCAAAAACTAGTTGACCTTTTAAGAAATTCAAAGTTGTTTAATAAACTGGATCTTTATTGACTTTACTGAGCAAGACAGTAGAATGAACCAGTAAATAGAATATAATCCAGTCACAGTACAATGCAGCAAGTCAAACAATTTTATCAGATTTTGAATGTAAGTGCGGAAGCAATTTAGTTAATTGCACAGAAACAGAATAGAAGTTAACCACACAGAATGAATTGATCAACTCTGATTCAATCAACAGTTTGAATTATAATGAGTCAATCAAGAAATAAAATTCTTTTTATTAAAGAAACACTTATTAAAAGATGTTTAAGTCTTAAATCAATTATAGTTCAAGTATAGATTCTGAAAACATTTTTATACAGTGAAAGATTTGGTTTTCTAGTGAAATAAACTGATAAACAGTTAACCCAGCAAATTGCGAAACTGCTGATTTGCAGAAAACTGATATACTAGTTGTTAGCAGATTCAAAGCAGTTTGGATTAGACTGTGTTAAAAATGGAATAACTGATTTTAGCTTGTTTTTGAAAATGCTTTCAGAAAATGATGAAGTTATTCAATTAGCAAGATTCACTTAATTCTGAAAAATTCAAGACAATCAGCAAGAACAATAAAAAGAGAGAGCAAGAGAAAATAAGGACACAACAGATTTTTATACTGGTGCACCCAACAGTAGGGCTACGTCCAGTCCCTCACACACAGTAAGGATTTCACTAAACTGATCAACCTGATCCAGTTTACAACACTTGCCTACAGCAAGATGACACTGCACTCTGCAGCCAACCCCTGCTGACCCTACAACAGACCAAGAAACACCACAGAATCCACTGTGTGCTTCAAGAACTCCCTTGCTGAAACCCACAGCAAGTAACGTTATACAGAGCCCACTGTATAACCCAGAAACGTCTCACTGCAACTCGCAGTAGACCACTGCTGATCCCACAGCAGAACTGGAAACCACACAAAAACCCACTGTGTGTTTCACGAACTCCCTTGCTGAAACCCACAGCAAGTCGCACCCTATACAGAGCCCACTGTACAGAACAGAATTACCAACCCAGGCAATTCAAGAACTCAGAATAAATGTCAAAACAGATGATGTATGAACAAGGTTACTGTAATACAAGCACTTCTATACAAATGAATACAAAAGAAACAAGTAAAGGTACAGAAGGCTTAGTCTTGATGATCAAATCAAGGAAGAACAGTCTCAGTCAGATGATAGCTCCAGCAGCAGTTCAAGAAAACCATTCTTGATGAAAACTTTGATTGATCTTTGATCACAAGACTCGTGGGTGCATTTGCTCTCTTTTCTCTCTTTTTAATCTCAAATTTTCGTGCTCAGAAAATGTGTAAAATGATTTTCGTTAACCTCTAAAAATTTCGCGCCAGCTATTTAAACATAACTGTCATTTAAAAATTCAGTCAATTGAATCTTCAAATAGTCGATTGTTTTTCTCCAGTTAGTTAAAACAGTTATTTAAAACGCAAGTTTTGATTTTAATGATTTTTCAAAACTTTTGTTAATTCAGAAAATATATTTGGAGCTTATCATTGATTAAGATTGCATGCTTCACTAATTAGACCTCAACCTTACCCCACAACACACTCCCTTAAGTTCTAGACCAAGTCTTCAATCTTCATGAAGTCTTCATGCATTCCACATATGCTCTTAGGGTCTTGAACTTCACTTGGTTGGCTTCATCAAATAATCATAGCAGCCCACTGGTGCTAACACAATCATTTGGACAAGCATGTATTTTTTGGTACTCCAAGCCCATTGGACACAATATCTTCTTGGCCTCATAGTGACTGGTCAACAATGTATTATCTTGAGGAAGTATTTCATGCAAAAATTCAAGTAATTCAGTAAAACTTCTATCAGTCCATCCATTTCTTGCCTTCATATTAAATAAACGTAATACTACTGACAAACGTGTGAAACTTGAACAACCAGGATACAATTGTGTTAGTGAATCATCTTTCAAAGAATCAAACATATGGGTTTGGTGGACACTCTCTCCTCCAATATCACGAATCATGTCATCCATGTAATTTTCAGAATATAGATTAGAATGTTCACATTGATTTTGCTCAGATGCATATGGTAAGTCTAGAACTTCACCATGCCAAGTCCACGTTGTATAGTTCTTCAAGAAACCATAACAAAGAACATGCTTTCGTATCAACTCAATATCTAGTCTTTTTAAATTCACACACTTCACACATGGACAGTAATATCTTCCATTTATTGCTGCACCATTCCGTTTAGCAAATTCTAAAAATTCCTCAACACCTTTCTCATACACATCACTGATCCAATTAGCATTTATCCAACTTCGATCCATCACTACATTTAGTCAAATATTTTCATACAAATTACTTTATGTTAAAATAAACTAAAACATTGCCGGGGATCAAACATCCTTGGACTCAACCCAAACGCCTTTCTTATTAATCAAACTATACAAGCATTCTAATATGCATTCTAATATTCAAGAATGGTAAAAAAAAAATACAAAATTACCGGGGATCAAACATCCCCAGACTGAACCCAAACGCGTTTGTTATATATCAAACTACAAACAAATAGTATTTCAATAAACACAAGCATTCCAATCAATCAAGCACTTCAATATTCAACAATGATAAAAAAAATACAAAATAGTGGTTCAATACATACCTCTTGTAGATCAGTGGTGCAGCGGCGACGACTTTTACAAAGAGAATATCTCCAAAAGGAAAATGTAGCGAAAAAAACACTTGCAAAACAATGAAAACCAGACAAATAGTTCATAAAACATGTAAACAAGTGAAATGACACATAAAGATTGGAGAAACGAAGTATATAGAGCAATGCCTACCTCAAACGAAACTTCAACGAGAATGGCACCGTTCAAAGCAACCAGTAAACTGTAATGAAGGAGGAAACCACAAATGGAGGTGAAGGAAGCAAGAATGGAGGTCGAAAATGGCGAACAAAGTCTCGGAACAGTGACAGAGGAGGGCGCGTAGTGGAAGAAAGGAGAGCCAACCTACGTCATACAAACCCTAAATTCACCCCATTTCAACCCTAATTCACCCAAATTTTGTTTTCTGCACGCACGACGTCAGTTACTGGGCTATAACCGACGTCATGCAACCTTCACACAACGTCGGTTGGCCTCTCCCAACCGATGTTGTGCACTCAGCGCCAAAATAAAAGTTAAAATTTAAAATTTAAATTTTTATAGTGTTTTCGAAGACAGTTGTAAGTGTTAACCGACGTCATGTGTGTATACCGACGTCAGTTAAACCCTAAACCAATGTTATATGATGTTCATTTAATTACAAAATTGCCACCACATTTTTGGTAACTTCAGTTTTTGGTTTAACGGAAGTTGTGTTGATGACGTAGAAGCCTATTTTTCTACTAGTGAATACTGGAAAATAGTTGAGTATGATGCGTTCTCTCTCAATTTGATGTTGTCATATCCCAAATGAGTCAACAAATAATGGAACTTGGATAGTTAAAAAGTAAATGATTATTATTATACAAACAAATTAAGAACAAAAATTACAAATATTTTAAAATTAATAAACTAAATTTGTGGGGAAAAAATTCGAGACCAAAATTATAGTTAAGCCGCTCTCAAATTGTCCAATTTGTATCAAGTATATGATTTTTCGTTAATACTCACCTTGTAATTTTTAATAAAGTGCTTACATATGCGAGTCCCCATAATACTTTCCTATTTCGATAAAAGCGTTTTAGTATATTTAAAAGTTACCATCTTTCTAAAGTTCACAAGTTATACCACTTGACATAATAGATAATACTTTATGTTCTTATGGAAAAGGAGCATGATTTTTCCAATAGAAAAACTGATTTTTGTAGAAAGTGAACTTTGAATCTCTAAAAATTGATTACTAAATTATTTGTGAAGATTGAAGAGAGATCCATTTATTAAAGACTTTATGATATTCAAGTAAGTGGGAACTAGAAAAATTTTAAAACGTAGGAAATGCATGAGTATTAGGTGAGAGAATTGAGTGAACACAGAATTGAGTAAAAACTACTTTTGACATCAATTTGTATTTATAAGATTTTGGACCTGGTTCAAATATCCAAAAGATAATTAAGATAAGATATATAATTAGTTATTGAGTACTTGTCATTCAATAAGTTATAACAAATTATTATTGTCATAAACACACGAGTTGTTAGACAAAAATATTTTGTAATGTATACAATTATAAATATATTTCTAAATATTTCGAAATCAAGTAAGTACATAAGCTTCTCAAGATCGAAATCGATAAATGAGGTGTAGGTGGACCGATTTGGCAAATGAATAAGTTTTAGTGTTTGTCGAGTATCATTTTTAGTCCTATATCTCGAGTATGTGTTTTTACAACAAACATTTTAAGGTTGATGCTTTGTGACTTTCATGAGAACAAGTTTTTCGGCTTTCTACTCAATATGATGTGACTCATGATGGTGTGGTTCTCAATGTGCATTAATGAGGGGCTTTTATCCCTAATGATGAGCTATTCATTTTTTCAAGGCATTACGTCACTTAAGAGAGTCATGTTTCGACTTTAACGACACATTGCCTTAGGACACAAAGTTTAAGTGTCAGTCATTTTGTGTCTAAAAGTGAAACATTTTAACTTTCTCATTTAGTATTCAAACATTATTTTTTTACATTACTTCCTCTTCCTTCTCCCATTACAACTTTCATAGTTATTTGAAGCTTTCGTGAGTTAACACTTTTCGTCATTATGCACCGCCATTTCTTTCAAGGTATGTCATGAATGTCTTTTTCTTTTTCTTCTTTTTTCGGTTCTTTCAAGGAAAATAGCCCTCTAATAAGTAGAGAGATTTTTGTCATTGGAGATGAGTTGTCCTTTAGTCGTAGTGACTCTTTTTCTATAAAGGGGGACTTTGTAGAAAAATTTTATTCTCTTCCCCTTTTGTTGCCAATACAGTTGTTCCCACTACGCCACTGGCTAGAATGGCTGTGGTTGGCTCTTCAAGAGTGAATAAAGAAAGGCTCTCTCTCATAAGGTGTTTAAGCCAAATGTAGTCAAGAGGAAATGGAAAAGGAAATAGGGCGTTTTTCCATCAGTTGACACTAGAGCTAAGTTGGAGGTCTTCAAGAGATAAGTCCTCATTTTTTTCTTTCATATCTTAGTTTTTTGTCTTATTCATATTTTATTTCAGTTTAGATTATTTTATTTTTGTTACATGTTCCATATCTAATTTTGTTTTTAATTATTTCAAATTTTTGTTCCAATTACCTTGAATCAATTGCATGGTTTAGGAAACTCTATAGCATGTTTTTGCCTAATCGTTCGTCGTAGTTTGATTTCATTTTTTAAAAATCATTACTTAACTTTGAATTTGATCTTCTAAGTTGTTTATAGTCTTGTTTAGTCCATTTATATGTTCATTTCTCAGAAGTCGTACAAATTTTTTTGTGCAATTTTCCTAAGTCTAGAACATGAAAACTAAATTGTTTAGCTTGTTTTTCTTCTTGATTTGATTTATCCTTTGCTTTTAGTTCTTAAGAAAAGTTGTGAAAACTGTTTTTTTTCCTTAACTACCTATAGTAGGCTAAGACATTCTAATTGATTTTTTTTTTTTCAATTTTTAAGTTGAAATTTTTACATGAACATGATACATGCACTTTCAAGTTGATTTGGAGTTGAACTTGAAACTAAGTTGTGAGTTTTTTTGCAAAATTGAATGGAGAAAATGAAATGCATGTCCTTATTATCTGAAGACAATAATAAAAAAAATGAGAACAAAAGCAAAATAACATAGTTTGAACTGTGTGTAATCCAAACAAAAACAAAAGAATAGGAAAACTCACTACATTTTCTACATTTTCAGATGCACTTGCTGGCATTTCTAGTTGTCTTATGACTTGAATTGCATCGTAAAGCATTTTTGCGTGAAACGTTCTTCTTATTTCTAATTGCAAACTATAGTTATATGTGTTCTATATCATCTTGATTCAACTTGCACTTTTATTTTATTTGTTTTTGTCATGAAATTTTGTTGTAAATTTCTTACTTTTAAGTTTTCTTTCATTTCTTGGGTGTCTTGGAAAGAGGTACTTGGTACAATCTCATATTCCAAATTAAAACACTGTAATAGTAGTGCTTAGACTTCTGAAAGTGTTCCAAGGGGCTTACAAGTGTCACTTGGACTTCACCATAGGAATATGTCTAATTTACTTTAAGTTTTACTTTCTTTGAAGTTTTTAGGTAGTATCCTTAATCCGTGGCAAAATCTAGGACACATCTCAACACGCTTAGATGGTCTTTATCTAGTCCAAGTAGGTGTATGTACACGCACTATTGAGAAAATTGTTGACTTTGAAGTTTTTCACAAAAAATTTGTGAAAGTACAGGTCTAGGAAAGTTCTGGCTATAAAAGTTCATTGGACATGCACTTCTCTCTTCCATGAAAATTCACCTCGTCTACTTCCAATATCTTTTTGTGAAAAATCTTTTAAAAAAGATATTACTAGTAGAAAAATGAGATTTTACATTAGTTATGGGAGGCTTTCTATATCGGTTTTGCAACCGATGTTTATGTGGACAATGTAGAAACTCCATGAATTTTTACATCGGTTCTCTAATTGATTTAAAATATAACAATATTACATTGATTATAAACACAACCGATGTAAAAGTGCAAAAAATGATACATATTACATCAGTTGTAAGCTCGAACCAATGTAATATGTATCTTTTTTTAAAAAAAAATTGTAACATGTAATGGTTTGATAAATCAATAATTGATACAAGGAAACATCACAAAAGTTTTAAGAATTTTCTGATAATTATGGGTGTGTGAAGTAAGATCCAAAAATCTAAAAAGAAAACCTCATAAACCTTAAAAAAAAACTAATAGTAAATACTAGAATATTGGAAAATGGGAAATCCCCAATCCTCTTTAAGTGTTGGCCATCATATTCCTTACCTCATTTCGAGCAACTTTCATTTTTAACATGTCCCAATCCGAGCTCTCTATTAAAGGTTATGTCCATTTAAAGATTCTTCACCTTAAATTTTGGCAACTCAAAATATATGATAAATCTATACAATGTAAGGACTCTAGTATAAAATATACACTAAAAGTAGTAACTGCTAAAAAATTTGGACAAAAAATAAAAGTGTAACTATTTTTAATCAATTTTACAAAACCACTAACATGTTGCAAAGAGAAGCAACAAGGGGTAGAAATTGAACCAAGCGGCATTCATGATTCACAGTGGAGATAAGCTCTCGCATAAAGTAAAGTGACTGCTATGACACCCTTAATAACCTGCGATGTCAACGTAAAAACAAGTTAAACCACACACGTAGAAAATGTGAAACAGAACAAAGTGGACAAAGGTAACCAACAAAGGAACCAAATGTGGTTGAAAATAATGAGAACAAGCAGCAGAGACTCAATGCAAGTGAGGGAAAGACGAATAGCAAAAGTAGTGAAAATGTTAAGAGAAACACCTATTACATCAGTTGTTAAAATAACCAATGTGATAGGATATCTATTACACCAGTTGTACAAAAAACCAATGCAATAAGTTCGTGCAAAAATATGCTTTTTAATTAGAGCATGCAGTACCACATTTTACATCGATTAGAGCTCACAACCCATGTAGAAATTACATCGGTTGGAGTAACAATTGATGTAACAAGTGACACGCGTAATTGTGTTTTTCAAAATCTTTTTAGTGAAATTCTCATGGGCTACTTTCTACATCGGTTGTTTCTAGCAAACGATGTAGAATGGATCCTATTACATTAGTTACCCCTTGACCGATGTAATATACTTTCATTTTTTTTTATAAAATTGTCATCGCATTTTTTTTTACAGTAGTTCATTTTTACAGTACTAGTAAAACCTTTATCACTCATTATTTTAGTTTTTTTAACTCTTGGTGAAAATATTTCTTAATAAAAATAAGTGATCATTCTCATACTAATCATTCTTGATGAGAATCCCCAAGCTGGAGGTGCATAACAGAGGCCGGAAAGGTCTATGGTAATGGAGGAAAGACTTGGGTTATAGGATCGTTTCACTTAAGCTTCAAGGAGTGACTCTTGGATGAATTCTTGGATGAACGTGATCTTCAAAATTTTGCAAAAAATTTAGAAACGAAAACAGTTAACGAAAATACAAGAAATAAAGATAATACTAGGAATTATAACAACACCTTGTGTCACCCAAATTCATGAGATAAGCAAGATAGTGATTCGTCACTTGTGACCTAGCCCACAAAATAAGAATCGATGCTAGGAATTGGAAAGAATATTGTGCCACTCAAATCCATGAGATAAGCAGGATGGTGAATCGCCACTTGTGACCTAGCTCACAAGATAAGAAACCCCAAAAGAGAAACTCTCCACCTTCCTTTGATGAATCCTGATGCGCCATCAATAGATAAGTTATGAAGCGCCACTCTAAAATAAGCAAAGGAGAAACATATCTTGAGATATGACACACTCAAGAATTTTTTTTCCAAAAAATTTATTTCATTTCAAATCTGCCAAAGAGTGCAATATATGTTCTTATAAAGAGGAAGAGACAAGCCTCATGGTGGAAGAGGAAGAGACAAACCCATTCCTTTCCTAGGTCCAAGCTAAACTTAGAAAAATAAATGAAAACTTTCATTTTCTTTTATATTTTTCAATTCACATCATCCTCCCTTTCTTCAAGAAAATTCGTCCCGAATTCTAGTTGAGCTAATCTTCAAAAATCCAAGTTGTCTTCCACGTGTTTGATAAAATGTTTGAACCGCTTCCTGAGTAATACCCAAAAGCTTTGAGTGTACCCAAAGCTCTAATAACAATTGATGAGAATCCCTAAGCCGAAGGTGCAAAACAGAAGGCGAAAAGTATATGGTAATCGAGAATGACTTGGGTTGTAGGATCGTTTCACTTAAGCTTCAAGGAGTGACTCTTGGATGAACGTGATCTTCAAAAGTTTGAAAAAAACTCATAAAGGAAAACAATTAACGAAAATACAAGAAATAAAGATAATACTAGGAATTATAACAACACCTTGCACCACCCAAATCCATGTGATAAGCAAGATAGTGATTTGCCATTTGTGACCTAGCCCACAAAATAAGAATCGATGTTAGGAATTGAGAAGAATCTTGTACCACTCAAATCCATGAGATAAGCAAGATGGTGAATCGCCACTTGTGACCTAGCTCACAAGATAAGAAACCCCAAGAGAGACACTCTACCTCAATTTGATGAATCCACATGTGCCATCAAGAGATAAGCTTTGAAGTGCCGCTCTAAAATAAGCAAAGGAGAAACATCTCTTGAGATATGACACACTCAAGATTTTTTTCCAAAAATTTTATTTCATTTCGAATATGCCAAAATGAGTACAATAGATGTTCTTATATACACTCATGGTGGAAGAGGAAGAGACAAGCCCATTCCTTTCCTAAGTCCAAACTAAACTTAGAAAAATAAAAGAAAAATTACATTTTTTATATTTTTCAGATCACATCATTTCTAGTGTGCATGGAAGTTATAAGGACCAAAATGGGGAATTAAAGTTAAGAGATTATATTACAAAATAAAAATAAAAAAGATGTAAATGAGCTTAAGACCATGCATGTTGAAATTACGAAATAATAAAAACATAGGAGCACACATGATGAGAGATCATGTAGAAGGAGAGAACATCATAAGGTCCCTTACTTCTCTAAAAGAAATAGTAGTCATCACTGTGATGATTCCTATCAACCACTCCTAGGCATCACCATAGGCCTAGAAATCACACTCCTCCTAAGGAGCCTAAAGTCGACTTTTGTCCCTTACATAAAATTTAAGAAATAAAAGAGCTTGTAGAGAAAAGGAAAAATAATTATAGCAGGAAAAAATAATATATAAGAAAAGAGAGAATTTAGAGAACAAGTGAAAGCTCTTATTAAAGAAAAAGAAAAGGTGGAAGAAAAGAGAGAACAAGAGGAGGAGGAAAAAATGAAAAAAGAAGGAACAAAAGAGAGAAAAAGAGAAAAAAGAAGAAGAAGAAATGTCAGAAAAATTTAGAAAAGAAGGAGAGTGTCTTATAACACCCCCTACAAAAATATTTGAGAAAGAATCCTTAAAGGAGGATTGGAATACTTTGAACTCTTCTTTTTTATTTAAATCTTGATTCTAACTATTCTTTTATAAAATAAAAAATCACTTTGTTTTATTCTTGTGTAGCACAAAGCAATGGGTAAAACAAAGTGGAGAAAGATATTTTCTTTTTTTAAACAAAGTTGATGTATTCCTCTTGGTGTGATGTAGGGGTAGAACATATCTTCCTTGAGTGTGTTCAATAGTTGATTTGTTTGATTTCTATCTTATATATGCTTTGCACATGTTAAATGTTTGTAATAGACATATAAAGATAATGAATTTTGGGTTTTCTTATGTTGAGTAGTTAAGACTAAATTTATGATTTATTTTTTATTTAAAGTAGTATAAATCTTTGTGTAATCTTTCTCATCCTTTTATAATCTTTACATATAGTTCTTTCTGTTTCCATATATTATATGCAATCTTTATGAATCTTGATTCCACAATTAATTACATTCAATTTTTAATTAGACTTGTTTTCAAATTAGTCTAAGAAGGGGTTAATCTTTTCAAGAAAGTTTTAAAAACCAATTCACCTTCTATTTTGATTTAACTTAACCTCAATTTCTTTTCCAACACTACTTACATTACTCCCACTCGATCCTTGATCTACCATCAAATGTATATTAACTTCTTCATCACTAAAGCTTATGCTACTTTATGAGCTTAGATCGTGGGCCTCCTAAATCACATATGCCTTCTTCTTCATTAATTTCTTGAATTTATTTCGTCAACCTATTACTTCATTTTAAACGAAGGACAATTAGGTTTAATATGACCGATCTTCCCACATTCAAAATATTTGTATGTTGATGATGCTTGCTCCAGTTTTTATGTTGTGGTGTTGTGTTTTTGGTCTTGTTTCTCATGAAACTTGAAAACTTGTTCACCAAGAGGTTCAGATTTTCACAATATGAATTTTGCTCTTCCTTTTTTGTCTCATGATCTACTATAGTTTTCAATGTTATACCTTTTTCTCTTCATGGTAGGGTCCTCATCTTCATTTCTTTTAGTTTTTCCAATTCTAACTCATGCTTCATTAACTTACCAAAAATTATTTCCACGTTCATTGTTGTGAGGTCTAGACTCAGAGATAGTTGTTACCTTTGGCTACTAAGTTCTATTCAAGGATTTTAGAATCTTGATTTTGATTTTTTAGTTTCAAAGCTTTTTCCAAGATACAAGATGATTCACTATATGAGTGAATCTTTTCTTCATGCCATAGATGTTTTCACCTGAAGCATCCTAAATGTCTCATATTCTTGAATAAAGGTGTTCTTTCTTAATCTTTTCATGTCTTCCTTGCCTTCATGCGTAACTTCTAGAACATTTCACATTAGTTTAGCACTTTAGCATATGGATACCCTATAATACTGATCCATTGATAATGCAAAGAATATAATATTATTGGCTTTAACATTATATTGGGCTATCATATTTTCTTCATGCTCAATAGTGAATTCTTTTGGAACCTTCTTGTTTTCAACTATTTGAAAGGGAATGAATGTACCATTAGCAACAACATCTTATACTCCCCTGTCAATTTATTCAAGAAATATTTTCATGTGGATTTTCAAAAATGGATAATTTCTTCCACAAACAAAGGTGGTCTGTTAATAGAAGTATCCTCAACGAAAGTTTGATTTTGACTAACCAATTTAGATTTTTTTTAATAATAATCAAAACTAGCTCCAAAGTTAATTTTAGAGATTATAGGTTGAATCACTAACTAAGAGCATGGTAAATAGATTTCTTGGAATTTAAAGAAACGAGAAAGACCAAAGATAAGGATAAGGATATTGCACAATGCCTTTTAGACTACTTCGAATCTCTCTGATTCTATATCCAACATCAATCACTGAACCTTGGAATGATTGCTTTCATTATTTAAAAATCTTCAAATTACAACCACAATACACTTGTGAAACGTGTAATCACACATCCAAATAATGGAACTAACAATCTCTTAAACGACCTTAGAGAGATATATTAAAAAATATTTATAGAAACCTACTATAAACATATCTATACAAGATGAAATACAAATCAACAAAAGAAATAGGAAATATGTCGTTTGATTGTGACTAATAATAGGGATTAAACAAAGTAAAACTAAGCAAAATTTTGAATACATAACCTTTCCAAGTGTTTGCAAATGCTTTATCAGAAATGATGTTCTTAGAGCATTTCTTGATAGTGTTCATATATCTCAAAAAGTTTGATATTTATAAAATATTTCTTATGTAAAACCAATCTCAGAAACTATTGATAAAGAAGTTTTAATTATAACTTAATTGATTATGATAAGTGATAATCAAATATTGTGTTCTTAGTTTTTTCTAGAGATACAACTGCGAACGAGATAATCAATTAATCTGCTTGAGCATGAAAAACTTTAATTAAAGAATAATAAATTATGTTAAGTAATCAATTAAATGCACAAGCTAGTGAAATTATTTTAAAGCCAATTAAAACTTGTCAACACCCAATTTTGTCCGGGTAAACTTTATTTCAAAAGTGTTCTAAAAAAAAGGTTTATTCTTATTATTTATCTTAAAAAAAACAAAAAAACCAAATAACAAACAATATGTAAAATAAAAAGATTTTGGAAAGGAAGAGGCATGGTTTCTTGGGAAGTAAAAAGGCATGGTTTCTTGGGAAGTAAAAAGGCATGGTTTATTGGGAAGTAAAAAGGCATGATTTCTTGGGAAGTAAAAAGGCATGGTTTCTTGGGAAGTAAAAAGACATGGTTTCTTGAGAAATGGAAGGAGGAGTCTCTTGGGAGGTGAAGAGATAGGAGTCTCTTGTGGAAAGAGGGAGAACAAAAAAAAGGAGAACAAAGAGGGCTTCCAAGACCATCATCATCATCCTCACCACTGAACCACCTTCACAACCACAGAAAAAACACAAACTCTTCCCATGACACATTCTTCCAACGGTCGTCACCAACCTCCACCATGAAACCACCTCCAAGTTTCCTTTGAATCCTCACCACTAAACCACCTTCACAACCACAGAAAAAACACAAACTCTTCCTATGACACCTTCTTCCAACAGTCGTCACCAACCTCCACCATGAAACCACCTCCAAGTTTCCTTTGAAACCTCAACCAACCACTCACTCCACAGTTTTGCACCAAAAGACACCTTCTCCTCCTTGTTTGTTCACCTAAAAACCTTCTAATAACCTCTAAGAAGCCTCCAAAACAATCTGAACAACCTAGAACAGTTTGAAAAAACTTGGAGAAGCTTTTGCTGGAAAATTGGGCTTCGTCGGAGCTCCACCACCAACCGCCACCAAACTCAGGTTTTCCGCCTCCATTAGGTGTGTCTCTTTCCCCCATCTCATTCCCACCGTTTCTATAACTTGAAAATGACTTGAAACCTCCATTTCAGCCTCGCCGGAGGCTCACCGGTGCAAGTCTCATTGAGGAAGATGACCGGCGAGCCTTGCGAGCTCATTTTTTCCCACCACAGACCTCCTTTCTCCTCCATTGAGATAAGGATGAGGAGGGAAACGTTCTCCATCCCATGGCGCAACGTTTCGTCGTTGCCGGAGACTCGCCGAAAAACCAGTCCAACGAGTTCAGTGTTCAAGTAGCCAACTTTGAGAGCAAATTTCAGAAGATCTAGGAACCTTTAGGAGAAGCTGTGGGTTGCATTGGAAAGCTGGGTTTACCCTCTTTCCAGTGGTATGCCACAACCCCATTTATGAAACCTCTAGATCCCTAAAAAATGAGTGTCAAGATGTGGGTCCAACATTGTAACTTAGAATATTTTCTAGGCACCATATAAAATTGTAAACGTGGTCTTGGGACTGACTTTGGGAGGTTCGTTCTCCTTGGTCTTGAAGCTTTAGTAGGTGTATGAGCTATCATTAGAAAGATCTTTTTACCCTCTTTCCATTGGTCTAGGGTGGGTGCATTTATGAGATCATTTGGTCACCCAAAATCATCCCGAAATTAGTGCCCCAAACTGGTTTTTGAAGATCAAATTTTGACTAAGTTAAAAATTTAGATTCATCAAACACACTAACTTTGGAGAACTCGTTCTCCCAATTCTTGAAGTTGCTAGGGGTGTATAGGTAACCAATGGAAATCCTTTAGACTCATCTTGAATTTGACACCAAGTTTGCTCATTTCCATCGCCATTTGACCATCCAAATTTGGCCTCAAAGTTGACCTCTCACAACTTTTTTCCCACCAAACCCTAAAGTTTTCTAAATCCCAAAACCTAGTTTTGTTATTGATGCTAACCTTGATCTAAAAGGACTCTCTAGAGGCACGTACGCTGCCTAAAGGGCGTCTCTAGTTTGGGTCAGGGTTCGCATCTCCAATTTGATATTCTTGCTTATTAAAAAATAAACGTGTTTTATTTAAATAAATTTTCGATTAAATTCGTAAATAACTGTTTGTGTTATACGAGATTTAATGGGAAAGATTTTTATTTCATTTGGAATATCAAAGGGTCGTATGAGTCAAGCGATATCCAAATGAAGTTTAACTTTCAAAAACGCTAAATGTTCCAAAAATATAAACAAATACCAAATTTTCAAAAAATATAAAAACAACATAAAACTTTCAAAAAAATAAAAAAAATATCAAACATTTCAAACAAATCATTTTCTTCAAAGAACTACGTAACCCTGATTCTTTATTCCTGATAGAGATACGTAAGAGCAAGGTCAAACCTTGTCGGGCTCCTAAAACTAAAAAAAATATTTTGTTTGTTTTATCTTAATCTCTGTCTTTTTTCTTAGGAAAATAAATGTTTTGAAAAATCACTTGGTTTATTTATTTAATTAAAGGTACCGTCTTAGGACGGGCGTTGTGGGGGTGCTAATACCTTCCCCACACGTAACCGACTCCCGTATCTAGATCCGGTTTTTGCAAACTAGCCTTATCCTATTTTTTAGTTTTTTCATAGTTTTCCATAAAAACTTTAGTGGCGACTCCGTTGTTTTATTAAATAATATTTTTTCGGATCGTCGTCGTTCCCGTCGTGATCCCGGTTGCGACAAAACTGTAATCAATTTTAATAAAGATCTAGTTAATTAAATATGCAACTAACGAATTTTAAAAAGTAAAACAAATTAAAACTTAATGATTATGTAAAAAGATGATTGACTATAAGGAAGCATAATTTTGAAATCGATTGTGTGGATCAAACTATAATCAATTAATACTAATGATTATTGATTATCAAACCTATGATAATAAATTATTTTACGATATAATCAATTAAAATGTTCTTGAAACATTTTGTTAAACTTTTTAAATTATTTTCATAAATCACTCAAGGTTGTATAAGTTTTGCTTTCTTGAAATTAAATGTATACCTTTCTTATATGAATCACACACAATTAAGGAATTACATTTTAACACACAATATAAGATCTTGAAGGACATCAAGGTTTATAATTAAAACATCTTCAATACTTTAATTTGCTTGAGTTTGATCATCTTGATCAACATTCTCTTCTTATTTTTTACAAGCCTCCGCCACTATTTGCCTCAAACGTTCTGCAATCAAACCTATCCTAAGAACCATCCAAGAATTCAATTTACAATCATATTCATCAAGATAGTCAAAGCTACACACAATGTTTAAGTTCCATTTCTTCTTCCTATAAGAACTTGACTAACAACCTTGGATCCTTTTAGAACTTATCCAAGAACCGTTAGAGAACCCAATACACTCCAATCTATAGCCTAACCACACCATTTCAAACCTAAAGAGTCGCTAAAAGAATCAATTCACATAGGTGTTGTTCTTCTTGGAACTCTTTCATCTATCTTGTAATGTGAAGCTTGCAAGTGACAAAAATCTAATCTTGGATTCCCTAGTTAGAATCTTATCAAGTGGTGTACCCTCCTTTTACAAATCCAAACAACCGCTTATTCAATAGAAGCTTGTTACTATTGAATTTTGGTATGAAAGAGAAATAGAGAAAACGTAAAACTAAATATTATTGTATTTGATAATTATGCATATCTGTTCAGTATAAAAAAGATTAACTAATATATAGACATGCAGGTCCACATAGACTTGATACAAAATAAGGCCCATGCATGGCCCAAACTACGAAAATAGAACAGTCAAAATATAACTGACATTGAACATTACTAATACCTTCTCTCAAACTCAAGGTGAGGGATTTTTAAGAACAAAATCCTGTACACTGAGTTTGGACCTGAGAAGTTGAAAATGAGTAGTAGAAAGAGGTTTAGTAAGATCATCAACCCACTGATCCAAACTAGAAATATGATAAACAACAAGTTGTTTTGACATCACTTGATCCCGAACATATAAAACATCAATTTCCATATGCTTGGTTATGGAGTGAAAAATTGGATTATGAGCTATAGCAATTGCACTTTGATTATCAAACAACATAATAGGAGTACAAAAAGAAATAGACAGTTCCTTCAATAGAGCTTGAATTCATAAAATTTTAGCAGAAGACTGAGCAAGACTGCGATACTCCGCTTCAGTACTAGAACGAGCAATAACCCGCTGTTTACGAGACCACCATGAAATTAAATTGGGACCCAAAAAAATTATTGATCCATAAGTAAATTTTCTATCGTCAACATTAGAAGCCCAGTCAACATCACAAAATGCAGTAATAGAGAGAGACTTAGAAGTAGAGGCTGGTTGTATATGAAGACCATATGAAATTGTGCCCTTAAGATACCTTAAAATTCTTTTAACAACAGTCCAATGAGCTTCCAGCGGATTGGACATAAACTGACAAACTTTATTAACAGCATAACTGATTTCTGGTCTAGTAAGAGTAGCATACTGCAATGCTCCAACAACTGACCTATAGAGAGTAGCATCTGTAAATATATATTTTTGATCCAATCTTGGATAGCTTGCAAAAAGCAACCATAGGAGAGGAATCAGATTGAGCTTCAGTCATCTTTTTCTTATGTAGAAGATCATGAATATACTTGCTTTGAGTCATCACTATAGACATTACAAGAAAAAATTAAATTACCGACGAAATTTTATTGACGAATTTTTATCGTCGGTAAAATATTATTATCGACAATTTTATTAACGAATATCATTCGTTGCTAAATTTACTGACGAATTTAGTGACGAATTTATCGATGAATTTACCTATCGACGGATTAAAAATTCGTCAATAATTACCGACGACTCAAAAATCCGTCGATAAATTTATATACGATTAATTTACCGATGGATTTTGGGTGTTTTTGATGAATTTGTCTCGTTGGTAATTTTTGTTTTTTTTTGTAGTGAGAGTTGTTTGGCTGATACTGAATTTCTATTCCCAAAAAATAGTTCAGTCTCCCAGTTGTTTAAGAGAGAATGTAGAATTCAAACTAGAGGATATTTGTTGAACAATACTCAGAGATGTGCCCGTAATAATAATGTCATCAATATATGCCAATATGTATACAATTTGATGATTATGTTGATAGACAAACAAAGAAGGATCAACCTTGCTCAAACAAAACCCAAGCTGTAACAAAGTAGTTTTAAGCTTGTCAAACCACTGTCTAGGTGTCTGTTTAAGACCATAGATAGATTTATTAAGCTTGTAGACCAAATTTTTGTCAGTAACCTCAAATCTTGAAGGTTGTGTCATATAGATAGTTTCATCGAGACTTATATTCAAGAAGGCATTATTAACATCTAAGTGAAATAAATCCCAGCCATTAGTTAAAGCAATTGTAAGAATTATCCGAATAGTAATAAGTTTGATAACTGGAGAGAAAGTTTCATGAAAGTCAAACCCTTGAATTTGATTGAATCCTTTGGTAACTAATCTTGCCATGTATTTGTTAACAGTACCATCAGGATTTTCTTTAACACGAAAAAGCCACTTGCAACCTACAACCTTTCTTGCAGGAGGAAGAGAAACCAGATCCCAAGTGTGATTATTTACAAGAGCTTCATACTCTTGTTTCATGGCAGTAGCCCAATTCGCATCTTTGAGAGCTTGAAATGCATTACAAGGTTTAATATTTGTTAGCAATAGTGAAGGATGAAATCTTTTTCTAGTAATTCCAGACTTGGAGTGTGTTTGCATAGAATGAGTATTAATGGGCTCAAATAAATCCCCAGATTCAATAGTAACAACATTCAGAATAGTATGTCAAAGACTGTGTGGGAGGAGAAACATTAGGATTGAGATGAAAAAACTGTTTACTACTAAGCTCATGGGTAGAAGACTATGTAAACATATCAACATAAGGAAAACTGATTTTATTAAAGATGACATCTATAGAGATATAAATTCGACTAGATTTAGATAGAAAAAAATAACCTTTATGAGATCCAGAATAGCCTAGAAAGAAACACTCTTGTGAGCAAAATTCAAGTTTGTGCTTATTATATGGTTTAAGAAAAGAAAAACAGGCATAACCAAAGACTTTTAGAAAAGAATAGTCAGGTTTGCTTTTATACAATACAGTGTAGGAGACAAGAAACTGTAAAGAAGCAGTAGGTAACCTGTTAATTCAGTATACAACCGTTTGAAAAGCAAAATCCCAAAATTTCAAAGGAAGGGAAACATGATGCAGTAAGGTTAGACCCAACTCAGTTATGTGTTTATGTTTTCTTTCCACGACACCATTTTGGTGATGAGTATGAGGGCAAATAAGTCTATGTATAATGCCATTATTAGCAAGAAATGATGTAAATGGTCGAAACTCATCCCCCCAATCAGTTTGAATACTCTTAATTTTCGTAGCAAACTGCAGTTAAACCATGGATTTAAAACTTTGAAAAATAATGAAGGCTTCAGATTTGAGTTTTATGGGATAAAACCAAGTAAACCTTGAAAAGGCATCAACAAGAGACACATAATATAGGGGTCCTTTATTTTATGATAGACCAAGGAAATGCTATCTGAAACCAATTGTTGATAGTGTAACTTTTTGTTGACCCAACAGGCAAGTTATCTCCTTTCCATTTTTTATATGGGGACGATATTATAATCTTTCATACAGGTACACCACAATAGGTTAATTCTTTTTGGATATTACAAGGATGCTTTTGGTTAAGCTATGAATTGTAAAACAAGTTTAGGCCGAGTTCAAGAGGGGGGTTGAATTGAACTTTCAAAAATTTTTGCAAAAAGATGAAAAGTATTAAAGTGTAAAATGAAAGTTCTTTGTTGAAACAATCAAAAGTGTGACTTTGAAGTGCACAAAAAAAAAAAATCTATTCCAAGACCAGAACAATCAATTGAAACAACACACAGAACTGAAAATCAACAAGAAACAGTTTACTGAAACACAATGTCAATCAATTGAATATAGTATACAATTCAAAGCAGTTCATAAACAATCAAGTCACAGCTAGAAACAATTAACAGTAGAAGCAATTAACTAAAATCAAAGTGTGAACCAGTTCAGTCAAGAAACAGTTAATTGACAAACACAACCAATATATTAACTAGAACATGCAGATCAACAATCAGCAAAAACACCAAAGTCAGATGCGGAAGCAATCAATTGAATAGAAACACAGTTCAGAACTGCACAGAAACAATCAGATAAAAATAGTAGTAACAGTTCACTGAAAGTCACTCACACAACAAAGCAATCCAAAATTAATAAACTGAAACAGAACTTATAATTGATTCAAGAAAACAAGTTTCCAGAAATACAATCAATTATACAACAAGTACAGTTAACTAGAAATACTCAATCAAAATCAAGAATAGATACAATCAATTGAATAGATATATAAAACAATTCCAGATAACACAAAAATAATACCAGCAGAATGAACAATCAATTGAGCGCGATGAACAATTAATTGAACGTGCAACAACAAATATGAAAAAGTTCAATAAGAGAGAAAAAGAGATCAAGAACACCAAGATTTATAATGGTTCACCCTTCCTCAAGGGCTACGTCCAGTCCTTTCCCAACAAAGAAAGAGTTTCACTAAAAAAAATCGCCAAGATCAGTTTAATACAACACGATAACCTTGCTTCCCGCAAGTCAACACTGCACCCCGCAGCAAACAGCGTACTACACTCCACAATAGTTGTAAAACAGTGCAGAACCCTACTGCACAACCCAAATTACAAGCCCTATGCAAAATGGGTAACAAACGCACAATTACAAATCACAAAACCTATGCAATTTGCAACCAAACCGCTCATAATACAAGTGATATCAAAACAACAGTACTTTTACACAGAACAAATTACAAATGGTTGAAAAATAGTGTAGAAGACTTAGCTTTGATGCAGAACCAAGAATTGCATGAAACCTACTCAAGGCAAAGCTCCAAGATTCAAGTTCTTAAGGTTTTCTTGTTTGAAAATCAAGTGGAAAGTGTTCTCACAGTTTGCGCACATTTTTCTCTCTTAGAAAATCACAATTGATCAATCAAATGTCTTAGGTATAATAGAAAACGTGCATACTCTTTTCATAAGAAAACTGGTTTTTAAATCTGTCAAAAACTCGATCGATTGTTTTCAAAAATTTAATCGATTGATTTTTCTGTAACACAGAAAACATTTAGTAAGTTGATTTATGAAAAACAGTTAACTGATTTACTCTCAAAATAGGTTTTTCAAAATCTATTAACCTCATTTAGATCTCTTTCAATTAAATTATAAAGCAAAGTGACTCTTATGTGCTCTTCCCAAGTGAAATATCATGCAACTCATGGTTTTGAACCAAAACCGCACTCACACACCCAACCTAAGTTATAGACCAAAACTCCCATCAAGCTCCATGATGGCTTTAAGCAATCCACTTAACAAGCTTTGATCTATGTTAACTTCATCAAATCACATAAGAACCTTGGTGCTAACATGAATTTTCTTAGATTAAAAATTTATGTCCATTGTTCACGCACACTTGATTTTCAATAGGTTACGTTCCTTTTAAGTACCAGGGGTCCTTTATTTTATGATAGGCCAAGGAAATGCTATCTGAAACCAATTGTTGATAGTTTATAACAAAAATTACAAAAGTGGAAAGGAAATACACAATGTTATTACACAATTTTCATGTTTACAACTGGCCTTGGTAAAACTGACAATAGGTGGATTAGGAATGTCTTTTGGTCTGGCAACATTTCTGTTAAAAAGTTGGTAACAGTTTCTTAGATACAGGCATGTCAATTTAGATCCTCTAATGGACTCGACATTACATTACCTTCTAGTTTAAACAAACTATGATGCCTAAACTTGGAGGAGTCATGCTTGTTGAGGAAATAACTTAGGCTGATATGCTTTATGTTAGAGTCTTGAGTAGGTGTGGTGGTTATGTTTCTTGTGTCCTTTCTGGTTTAGCATTAAAATCGGCTTTTGGAGTGAAATATGGTTGGAAAGACCATTGGTGGAATTGTTGCATATTCCACATGACTTTCATAATCAATTAACTTCTAAGGAATCTGATTTCATTGTTAATCGGCAGAGGGGTAATATAGAAAGTTATAACTGCTAGATATGCAATTGTGGCTCAAACTATTCGTAATTATTCATAAGTGATGATAGAAACTTGTCTTTAAAACAAGCATATGGTGTTTTCACTGGATTTCATAAATGTTGTATTTTAAAGGCCTTTTAAAATTGTAACTTGTATTCATCATCATCACCATGTTGAAGGGAGAATTTGTATGATTGTATTCACGAATTTAAATACACAGCCTAAACATGGCTGGTGACTGAGGGGGATAATCATCAAGGAAAATAATTACTTTCTCTATAAACACCCATGACGTAAATAGGCAGAACTTAAGTCAGCAATACGCTTCCCAAGAAGGGCTAAAAATACACTAAAGCTAGGAGGCAAAACAACAACCACCTTTTCTTCCACCATTATCAATTTCTTGGTTGGGAACAATTATTCTGCTTCCCTTAAGAAGCCCTGAACCCCCATTATCATCATCATTCGCAGTGAGTGATTTCTTGGCATGAATCCGATAAATCTCAGTTAGAATGGTCAAAAAGCAAGTTTCAACATTAGTGGATTCAAGTGCTGATGTCTCCATAAAGAACAAATTCTCTCTTTGTGCAAACTCCTCTGCATCTTCCATTGGCACTGCTCTAAGGCTTGCCAAATCACACTTGTTCCCGATTAGCATGATGACAATATTTTGGTCAGCATGGCCTCGCAACTCTTCCAACCACCTTACCATGTGGTCAAACGATTGACGCTTAGTCATGTCATAAACTAACATTGCCCCTACAGCACCTCTATAGTATGCACTTGTAACTGCCCTGTACCTGTAAGAAAGAAAGAGAAATCAATTTTCATAGGCCAAACTAAATACCAAATAAAACCTTCCAATTTGTGAAGTCTACCGCAGATGGATTCAATCATTCAGGTGGAATTTAAAGAAGACGTAAAGACAATATACGTAAGCAAGCCAAACAAAAGAGGCAGGGATCACTTGCAAGACGCACCTAATAGGAGTTACTACCCTAAGTAATTGAGGTGTGGTCTTGAAATGAAGAAAGTTTTCACATATTTCTTAAGGGAGAACTTTTCCCAACAGTTCCATGACACAAAAAATTAGCTATCAATAAAACCTACTAGGAAGAGTTACCATATCAGATCAAAATCAATAACTACTTCATCTGCAGGATCCAGCTATTAATTTTATTAATCTATTCAAGAAGGCAGTACAATACCATAAGTCAAGCTGGCGATTCCTTTCTTCTTTTGAAAAAAACCTAACATGTACATTTTATCCACAAATCTGCTCCCAAGATACCAGGTGAAGATTTCTTTATAGCTAAATAAAAAGTGATTTAAAAGATGAGATTCAGGCAGCCAGAATCATTCATGCTTTGTATTAACTAAACAAATTTAATTTCAGTATTTGTGCACCGTAATCATTTTTTAATGCATCGTAGTGTGGGTGTTAGAATTGCAAGGTATGGTCTTGAATCCCGTATCAATCATATGAGATTTTAGTGAGGGGTTTATAACGTCTGACTATTCTGCTATGGTTCTCTTATCGAAGTATGGGATTGCATTGAGGGCTTTATTGGCTAGCAATTGCTATAACGAGCTTTTATGGCATGGTTCTTTCATCTATTGTTAGACTAACAACATGGACGAGGCTTCATCTGTTAATAAGATTGAGGATGGTAAAATTGTTAAAATTATTGTCTTAACCATTCAAGCAATATTCTTTATGTTTAACAATATCCACTATGATAGACTAAAATGGCACTTCTACGTACCAATGACGATAAAAATGCATATTCTAATCAGCTAGTTGCCTGCACGAAATTTTTCAATAGACCCTTCATTAGATGGTAATTAATACACCCAAGCATACATCTTCAAATTCACTCAGTAGCAGCAAACAACTTTTTCAAACAAACTCAAATAAAAAAGTTAGTGCTACTAATTATAGCTACACAACCACTAGCATAGATTAAGTTCCATTATAGGTGAAGCCAAAAATCACATATCTCTATAAACTTTTTCACAGAAATAACTACACAGCTAGGCCCTTTTAGTGGAGTTTTCAAAAAACTGAATTGACGTGCTCAAGGACTCTTGGATGATAATCATTACCCGCTTTCCTTATCCAACAAAAATCATTAAATTGAACTTAACCTAAGCAAATTTAATTAACATTTCTTCTATCTAGAGATTATTCCTGTATCATGATATCCATGATCATAACCTAGAAAATAATTAAATTCCATACATGCTTTCTGAATTATGAATTGATCGAATTCAACCATTCCATAAAAAAATAAAAATGAAGTAAAATGTATACCTTTCTTGGCCAGCGGTGTCCCAAATCTGAGATTTGACTATCTTGTTATCAATGATGAGTGTTTTAGTCTGAAACTCAACCCCAATGGTTGCCTTGGAATCGAGGCTGAATTCGTTCCTTGCAAAGCGTGCAAGAAGTTGAGTTTTGCCAACTGCGGAGTCCCCAATCAACACCACCTTGAACACGTAATCAATCTTTTGGCTGTAATCCCCGTACAAATTCGACATCCTAAAAACGATTCCCTAACCCACATGCATCAAATTCTAATTAACCGCTATACAATGGGATCGTCACTCGTCACCATTTGTTCGTTAAAGAAATTGCAAGCAATCAAGAAATTCAATTTCAATAAGTAATCAAAATAAATATTGTAAGATCACAGAAACTTGAACGTGAGAACTGGGAGGGCGTGACGTGATGCAATCGGAGAAAGAAAATGAAGGCAAATTCTTCCTCCTTTCTGGATGTAGTTTGATTTTTCTTGCGCTAGACGGAATATTTCTTTTTGATTATTATATATTGTGATCATTAACATTGAAATATTACTATTATTAATAATGTATACTTGTAATATATATACTATTTCCTTTAATATTGAAAATTGAAAAGTTGAAATAATAATATTCTATACTCTTATCACTTTGAAATGTAATATTTTAAACTTTTCTATTCTTCCTAAATATCAAATGAACTTCCCAAAGTGTTAAGATTAATTATGTTAGTAAATATGTTGTAGGTGTTCTTACGAATTCATTAGTCAAATATATTGTGCTCTCGATACAGAATTTAAACTTGTACCTTTTAATAATATTATAAATTTTAATGCAATTGGATAATATACATCAATTTTACAAAGTATATATATATATATATATATATATATATATATATATATATATATATATATATATATATATATATATATATATATATATCGTTAATTACAAATTATATAATATTATGATTTACATTACACAATTCATAGCACTACTGAGTTATTTTTTACGAGAATTCTTTTTAATAAAAAATAAATCTAAGGGTCATTGTTTTTGAAAAGATATTTTATTTTTGACTTTGTTTTTGTCATTGCTTTATACTAGGTAATGATATGTGACTTTTTATAATTTTTTTACAAGATAAGTTAGAATTATTACCTTTGTTTAGAAGAAGAGTTCAAAAGCTTACATGTCCTCTTAAGAGTTTATTTCCTTACACTATTATAAAACTGATGCTGAATAGTGAGTAAAAATTCGGTGGGTTTAATAATAATAATAATAATAATAATAATAAGTAATAAGAATAATAATAACGATAATAATAATAATAATAATAAATAATAACAATACTTATAATAATAATAGTAATAAAATAATAATAATAATAATAATAGTAATAAAAATGATAATAATAATAATAAATAATAACAATAATACTACTAATAACAAGGAAGTTGTTTTTTGAAATATATATATATATTGCTTTCTTCTCTTAACAAATGTTTAATATGCTAAGAATCTCCTCATTACTTTTATTTTAAAATTTAATTATTAAATATTTTTTTTCTCTCATACTTGTACACAAATAAGTGCAATTAAGTAAAAAACTGTTAATTTTTCTTTTTTTTAATAAATATTAACAAACTTTCTTGACAAATAATAAAAAAAGTCTAATAAATAATTAAGGAATATTTATATTCTTTTTCAAGTAATATTGAATTAGTTATAAAAAACTAAATATTTGAAAATAATATGTTAAACTGAACTTTTAAAATTAATCATATTAAATTGTAAATATCTTAACAACATCTAACATTATTTTTATTATTGTTAAAAAATAAAATTTGAGAGATGTTTATATAAATATAAAAAAAAAATATTTAATATATAAAATAACAAAAACATTATTGATATTTTAAGAATTTATTAAGGGAAGGAAATGTATTTTATGTAGTGCAAGAAGCAACTCTCTAATAGTAATAATAAGAACAATAATAATATTAGTGGATCTTTCAATTCACATCATCTATGCTAAGGAAACTGGAATTTCAATAGACACCGTATAAATTACACGATAAAAGTAGCAGGTGCTAACACAATGTCCTCTAATACGTCAGAAAGAGGACTTTTTTTTTTTCTCTTTTGTCATATTAATATTAATACTAGTATTAATATTATTAATAATTCCAATATTGGAATTCGAAACAAACAAGTTAAGCACGTTGCAGCAGCACAGACGGAGCAGTATACAGGAGCACACACACTCTCTGGCACACTCACGGGTTGGCTTTTTCTTTTTCTTTCCAGCTTAGCTTAGCTTAGCCTTTGGGATCTCAATTTCCACCGTAGAAATCTTTCACGGCCCCATAACACAATTATAACTCTTTAAGAGGCCACATTTAATAATTCTTTTTAATAATAAATAATGCTATTTTTTATTAATTTGGTAGTGTATTTAATAATAATATAGTAATAATAAATAATAATAATAATAATAATAATAGTAGTAATAATACTAATAGCAGTAATTATAATAATAATAATAAACATTAATAATAATATAATAATAATAATATTAATATACTACTATTATTACCTCCTCTTAGATAAAAAAAATTTACCTCCAATTTGAGATCAAATCAAAAATTCATTTTGTTTTTCCTCCTCTATAAATAAGTATGTTAGTCTTTTCAATTTTAATAATAATAATCAGGGCTAATTTATCATAATAGTTTAATTTTTTTCCTAAATTACCAAAAAGGTGCAAATTTTTTTTTTATTACGGATTTGGATAAGTCGTATGGCATGGTAGCGAGATGGTATGAAGAAGTCGTATCACATTGTGACGAATTTTACTACGGCAAAAAAGTCGTACTGCAGAATGGCGACTTCTTACTTAAAAGTCGTACCACGTGTGATGACTTCTTTGGCCACATTTGCAAAGAAGTCATGTCACGTGGCGGCGACTTCTTTAGTGGAAATTGCACAGAAGTCTCCGCCACGTGGTACGACTTCTTTGCAAATGTGGCAAAAGAAGTCTCCGCCACGTCATACGACTTCTTTGCAAATGTGGCAAAACAAGTCTCCGCCACGTGTAACGACTTCTTTGTTTTTCATTTCATTCTTCTTCTCTGAACCGTGAATTTCAATGCAATGTCGTGGCGAGGTTCTTCATTTTGAGTCACCAGATGTATATTTCAATTGTTGTTAGAACTGTAATTACATCTACCAGCTTCATTGTTAGTTAGATTAATTAAGAAAGCTAATTAATACTATCATTTAATTCTAATAAACATAGTTAAAAATAGGTTGTCTTTACTTTAAATTTAATATAAAAGAACAAAAATGGTGAAAAGTAATTTATTAAAATATATTATTGAAATGGCATCATTAGATAGGATAAAAAAATGGATAAAACGAATTTATATTTGATTTTCTCAAATATTTTTCTCTTCTTATAATTGAGTATAGACGAGGTATACCAATCATGATCTTTTAATTAAAACTGTGTTTATGTTAAAATTCAAAATATATCTATAACATTTAAAAATGGATTTTCTCTTATAATTACTTTTTAGTTATTTTATCCTTATTATTTTACCCTTTAAGTAATTTAAAAAAAAATTCAATTAACTAACTACAATAAAAAAAATCATTTATATAATGAAAAATGTTAAAAGTTTGTTATAAGATTATATCAATTAAATTTAAATGTTATATTATTATAAATTAATAAAATATTCAAAATTTTAAAAGAAGAAAATAAATATAAAATAAAAAATAGAAGAAATATTAAAATGTGTTTGAAGGAAAGTTAAAGTTATAAATTATAGAAAAAAATTATAATTAAGAAAATGTTTCACTAAATAATAAAAATTATATTGATTCTATGCATTAAATTTTGTGTATATTAAATTTATATTTATAATTAAGAAATTGGAATGTTATTATGAAGTAGATGTAATTTAGTTTGAAGTGTGATAAATATAGAATAAAGAAAATAAATAATTTACATAAATGTGATTCTTTTTGTTACACAAATAAAATAAAAAACTATCTATGTGATGATGTGCCACACGGGGGTCTTCTTCTCTGCCATCGAGGTCGTTGTGGCTGAGACTCAGGTTCGGTTTCAGGAGGTGGTGGTGGTAGACTATCATGAGATGGATTATCAGACCCTTCAGGAGGCATGGTCGGTCGATAATAATGCATGGGTGATAATCCACGGATTGCTAATGGTGGTGTCATGGTGGAAGTTGTTAGCACCAAGGCTAAGCACGTGATTTGATGAAGTCAACATTGTGAGCACCAAGGCTTACCATATGAAGCTGATGAAGACTGCCTCATGAAGAATCTATTGGAACCAACCTGGACCAGAATTATTCAAGTGAAGACTTTGTGCCAACATTAAGATAGTTCGGTGTTTAGGTCTTGGTCCTTAGTTGGGTTTGTGTGTTGGTGATTGCTTAGTCCTAAATCACTTGTGGCATGAATCATCACTTCTGAGGTGCTAAAAAGATTCACAAAGATTTTTATTAAAACTGTTTTTAATAAAAATAACCCAAAATGTTTTTGTTGGAAAACGGTTTTCAATCGATTGAATTTCCAAAACAATCGATTGAATGTAACAGTTATTTCTGTTACAACAGAAATACAGTTATGACTGTTACAACTGAAAACTTTGACTGGGTCAAACTAACGGTCAAATTCAATCGATTGAATGGATTGTTCAATTAATTGAATTTTGACAGCTGAGCAGTTTTTAAAACTGATTTTGGGTATTTAAAGGAATGAGGATCATCACTTTCAGAATAATCAAAACAAACAATTCGAAAAGCATTCCTTGAGTTTTACTAAGAGAGATATTGCCCCTTTTGTGCGATCATCATTTTTGCAAATCAAGAAACCTCCAAGAACGTGAATCTTTGAAGCATCCTTGAAGGGAGGTTCTTGCTACTTTGGTTCTGGACCAAAGCTAAGTCTTCTGCACCTGATCTTCATTCTGTGTAATCTGTTTTGTGTAGAAGCATTCTGTTATCTTCTCTGATCCTGTTGATTTGCAATCTGTTT
>Ga0209489_103720_pt1 | contig 29229 bp, 32 predicted proteins | sample SiratrowhiteBW_FD_187527 | JGI IMG/M metagenome (GOLD analysis project Ga0209489, IMG submission 187527) | Root nodule microbial communities of legume samples collected from California, USA - Siratro white BW (SPAdes) (version 2) | ecosystem: Host-associated > Plants > Roots > Nodule | place...
TTTTTTTCTTTTTTTTTTATTTTCGTTTTTATTTTATTTTATTATTATTTTTGATTTTCTTTTTTTTTATTTTTATTTTAAAAAAATGCTTAATTGATTAAATTTAACTTCTTCTTTTTTTTATATCTTTTTATAAATATCTAAACTAATCAAATATTATTTATTTTGTAATAATTCCTAAAAAGCATTTTTTTAATTTATTATTTTTGAATTTATTATTATTTACCCGGACGAAATCGGGTGTTGACAGCTGCTATAGTTGTTTATCAGAATAAGTTTCCATGGGCTACAGTCAATTTTATTAAAGAAACTTCCTCCTTTACCACTGTTCAATCAATAACTTCTCTCTAACAATCTTTCGCATTTAGTAAAACTGATGAGCATGATGTTGATATTATTCCCTGTTGTATGGATGAACTGGTGTGTAATGATAATGGGATATATGCTCAAAATCCCCTCTATTTTTCTATGTTACTACCTTCACCAAGATAGGTCTTCGATTGCCTTTAGAGAATTTTTAGAAGCAAGTTTTAACTCTCCTAAACATTTCTCTTGCTCAGCTACACCCGAATAGTTGGGTCTTTATTAAGGGTTTTTTAAATATATGTAGCCATTTTGGCATGTTTCCTACTGCAAACTTGTTTTTCTATTTTTTTGAAAGTAGGATTTATAATTGTAAGCTCTGGATTTCCTTGAGTAGGGTAGGTGGTCGCAATCTTTTGACCCTGTTTCATTCTTTATATACAAATTTTAGAAATAATTTTGTCAAGGATTTACGCCTCTAAGCAATCTCCTACTCTTCTTGAAGGGTTTCCCTTGTATTTGGCCCCCAACCCCTCATCCTCAAGGGGGAAGATCCTTGGATGAGCCTAACGAGGTTGAGCGGAAAAGCATTTTTCTAAAGAAGTTGGGGTTGATCTTCAACACAGGGATGTAGATTAAGCTTGAATTTCAAGCTTTGGATTTGAAAGAGTATATTGGTATTTTTCATTCCCCTTAATAGGATTCTTTTTTTAGAACTTATAATTTGATTGTATTTTATTTTCTTATTAACATATAAGATGACTACCCCTGAAAAGGTTTTGATCCATTGACTTCGGGAGATTAGGGCGGGTAAGAGCGTTAAAGACACTATTGAACCCTCTCGAACTCCTGGCAACAAAACTATTGAGGAAGGAAAGGGGAAACAAAAGTGGTTTGCGGAGGATCCGAAAGTCACTGTTTCAGAGGAGCAACCCCTCTTTAAGAAAGGGGGAAAGAAAGTAGTTGAGATTCCCCAATCTCCTCCTTCCACACAACCGATTCCTATGTCTCTTGCTCCCTCCATTGTCCAAGGATTGTGGTCGCTCCATCTCTAAACATCTTCTGGAACTCGACGTTCAACTTCACTCATCATAATAAGATGATTAATTTGTTGGACGAGGATGTTGCTACCCTCAACAAGGAAAGTCTTCCTTCACTCTAGGAAGAAATACAAAGCTTGGATTGTAAGATGACCGCTTTGTCTTGTGTTTCTTTGAAGAAAACACAAGAGAAGACTTGGGTGGAGAAGAAATTATCCAATCAGATAAAGGAGGCTCAATTTGAGTTGGCAAATGTGAAGAAAGAGCGAACAGTCGTTCAGTTGGAGGCAGGGCAACTGAAGAAGGAGGCTGAGGAAATTCTCCAAGTTCAATCCTAAGGCTTTAACGCTTAGGTGGACGACTTAGAGAAGAAGATCACTCATCTAGAAGATTGGCTGAAGAGCAAAAGACAATTTAAAGAGAAGCAATCCGAGGACTTCCCAGCGAGGGAAGAATTACTATTGGCTCAAAACAAGGAATTGTAAAGGGAGCTAGAGACCCTAAAGGACGAAAGGGCCATTACATATGGTTGTGGTTTGATAGGGCTCTAGCTCAAGTTAATGTTGTCTCAAGATGGTTGTGGATGGGGCCATAATAGAAAAGTTACTTAGTCTTTAATTTGTATTTCTCTAGTCTGTAAAACAGCTAAATACTTTAGATGTTTCTATGTTAATACACATTAGATATTTTGCTACTTGCTTACACATTTCCAATACATCCCCATTACCGGTAAGCTTACTTGCAAATGAGACTCTTAGTATGTAAGTTCATATGCGTAGAATTCTAAGTGTGCACTTTTACATGTTTACTCATACAAGTTATCAACAAATTTCTAAATATGCAACTCACATACCTATTTTAGATCAAAGTGGTCATGGCTTACTTCATGTTAAATAGTTGCAATTCTCACCTTTTCTATTTCTGAATCGGAGCACCTCTTCGGTCTTTATTTTCTATGCTTCATATCTTAACGCCTCTCAGTCATGACTTTCGGCGTTGTCTTTTGGATAAGCCTTTTGATCATGGTTTTCGGATATTCCTTTTGGTGGCGCCTTCCGGGCATGCTTAGCTTAATTATATTTTTAGGTCCTCATAATTATATTTCAATTAATATTGTTCGTTCATTAAACATAAAAAATTAATTAAAAATAGTAAAAGAAGTATAAACCTAAAGAAATAAAATTTTACAATGATTAATATATATATATAGCTTTTCGTAGCATCACACATATTTTTCTTATTAACACATTTCAATTAATGTTATAAGGCTACTTCACTTGTTCTTATCTATATCTTTGTTGTAAGCTTTTCAGGATCATTTTGATAAGAACGTCAAATCATGATAACTGTTCATACCATAAAAAAAGTGAAAGAAAACATCTTTAACGTTCAAGAACATGAACAACACGGTATCACGTAATACCTTTTTTCAAGTACCCCATTTTTCACCTGGTTTAGAATCATCAAAATGCCAACTTTTCCCTCTCAATGAAATACCTTTCATTTCTCTATCCTTTTCATCAATTGTGGTCACTTTAAGTTTGGTATGGTTTAGATGCTTGAACATTTTTCTACGCATTAGGTCTTATTTTTTCATAGTAATAATTTATCCTATGGTGTTTTCTCATGGTTGTAGTATGTGAAAGATATGAAGGCAGGAGGAAAGCCTAAATTCCACTATGGTACTATTAACAAAAGGTATTTTCATGCTATGTGTAGAAATCTATTTATCTATTATATGTGAAAGCCAAGGCCAATTGTGGTATTAACATTTTAGCTACTTGATTGACATAATGATTGCTACATTAGTGTTTTGTCATTTGTGTAGTGATATGAGAATTTTGAATATACAAAATAAGTCCTTATCAAAACTAAAAGATTAAATTTTGTGAGATTATATTTCTTTTTATATCTCGTTTATCATGTTAGATAAGTCCATTTCTTTCTATTTATATTTCTTTATATATCTCGTTTATCATGTTACAATACATTATTTATCACCTTTTCTTCCTTCCTATACCCTAACTCAAAACATAGAGTTAGCCTTACCCCCTACCTATCTACCTAGCTAGGAAATTTAATGGTATCCCTCAAGTGTTAGGAAGTGATGTGACATGATGATATATAGAAAGGCCTAGGAAAGAGTAATAGTTAGTCTAGCCCCACATGAAGATCGATTAGTTATATATATCACGTTGACAAATAATGTACAACTCGACTAGATAGTTTAGATTTTGATAAATGATACATAAACATGGTTACTTTAGTTTGATGATAAGTTAACAAAACATTAATCTTAAGCCAACACTTGCACGAACCTTCCTAGATATGTCATTTTCAAATATATTGTTTCAATTTTTTTATTCATTGGTCACTTAACTACACTCAAGTGGTTTTCAAGTTCTAACCACATTCCCTTGCTTCCTATAAATATGTCCTTTCACTATGTCTTGTTTTCCAACCCACTTTCTTCCCAGTCAAGTCCAAATTTCAAAGTTAGATCTCCACTACATTGTTGCTTCAATTCTCCTTCCATCAATACCTTTTCAATACACTTGTTGTTACACTCTCACTAGCCACATATATCTTATATTATCTATAGCCATGCCTGAGGCTCCTTGCCACTACCTGTGCCACAAGCCAAGTGGCAAAGTTGGTGTGAATTTTGTCTAGGTCATCCTTGCCAAAACAACCTTTTATTTGTTCAAACGTGCAATTTTTTTATGGGTTTTGTTAGGCTTGGTACTAGTTCTTCTGACATTCATGCCTATACACAAGATCATCATATGCAGTCATGATTCATGAGGAGTTGGTGAGTTCTCTCCTGAACATATACCACTAAATAAGATTAATCTTAATAATAATAGTAACTGTCTTTTTATCATGATTACTTCTCATTAACTTAACTTCTTGCAGCACACAGTATTTCAAATATATGAAGATTGTAAGCTAGTGGATCAAGGAACTCCTCAAAGCCATAATCATAACAATTTCAAATTATAGAGAACCATAATGACAGACTCGCATGACAAAGCCTCAAGCAAAAAGACTAAACAAGCAGAAGCTAAGAGTGGACTCCAAAAAATAAAACAAATCTAACCAGTGAGTACAATAGAGTTGACTTGCAGAGGAGTGGATGTGTTTGCAATGTATGACAACAGCGGGAGCGAAAATAATGGCTCAAAAGGACGCGGTAGAGGCGAAGGAGTTAGGGTTTGTCGGGATAGGGTTCGTTCCCTTTTTCAGCGGGCCAAGATTTTGACGTTCTACGCTCCCTTCACCACCACTCGTGATAAATCCCGATGTTTGCACATTATTCTTCTTCAGATTATGAAATAGTGAGAAAAAATCGAAACATGTAAATGGAGAGCAAGAATAAGACTTTTACTTACAAGAGGATGTAAGGAAAACTGTGCAAGTGGAGTCTCAGCAGAGTGGAGCGGACTGGAGTGTGAGCTGTGAGCAGAGCAAAGTGATTTTGGGAGAACACTTTTGGGTTCGCGAGTGCGTAGTGATTTTGGAGAGTGCGGTTACCTTGGACGGGGAACAAATTTAGGGATTCTGAAAAGTTTTGAATTTTGTAGAGTGTGCTGAGAATTTCAGTACTTCTCAATATTAAAGGCACTTTAAACCCACGGTTATAAAAATGTGGTTTAAAATGTTAACATGGTCTGAAGTAGATAACATTTACTTATTCACATTTTTATACATGTTTAAAGTAGATAAGCAACGTTTTTTGTATAAATCGTGGGCATTTTGAAAACAAAACTTATCTTTTAGACAACATATAAAAATCGTTGCTTATTCCTATTTTAGACAACGGTTTTCTTACCATTGTGATATAAGTGTTGCCTAAAGTAAAAAATGGTGTAGTGAGTTTAGGAATTATTAGATAAGGGTTGGGTGCAAAGGAGCCTTAGCACGTGTGTCGTGCCAGTTTTGTTGCTGCCTAAAAAGGATGGGAAATAAAGGATGGCGTTGTGACTGTCGCGCAATTAACAACATCACTATTAAATACAAGCACCAGATTATTAGACTTAATGATATGCTTGATAAACTACATGGGTCCACTGTGTTTTTCAAAATTGAATTGAAAAGCGAATATCACCAAATTCAAATTAAAGAATGTGATGAGTTGAAAACTGCTTTAAAGACCAAATTTGGACTATACAAATGGTTGGTGATGCCTTTCATGTTCTTAGGGATTGTATAGGTATATTTTTTATAGTTTATTTTGATCACATTCTTGTGTATAGCCAAGTGTAGAGTCCCACATACATCATTTGAGGGAAGTTTTGTTAGTTCTTAGGAAAAATAAACTTTTGCAAATGTAAATAAATGTACATTTTTTGTGGATAATGTTGTCTTTTTAAGATTTATTGTGAATAAAAATGGGGTTCATGTTGACCACCAAAACAAAAGTCATCCAAGAGTGGCCAACTCCAAAGAATATAGGAGATGTGAGGAACTTTCATGGCCTAGCCAGTTTTTACAGAAGATTTGTGCCTAACTTCTCTAGCCTAGCCAGTTTTTACAGAAGATTTGTGCCTAACTTCTCTAGCCTAGCCAGTTTTTACAGAAGATTTGTGCCTAACTTCTCTAGCCTAGCTTCACCTCTCAATGAGTTGGTGAAGAAAGATGTTACATTCCATTGGAGAGAAAAACAAGAAAATCTTTTCCAAAGAATAAAGTTTGTACTCATTAATGCACCCATTCTAGTTGTGCCTAATTTGTCTAAACATTTTGAGCTAGAGCGTGGTGGATCAAGAGTGGACATAGGTGTTGTGTTACCTAAGAGTGGACATCCTGTTGCTTATTTAAGTGAAAAATTACATGGTTCCACTTTTAATTATCTCACCTATGACAAAGAACTATATATGTTTTGGCGAGGGCCCTTTAAACTTGGGAACACTACCTTGTGTCCCAAGAGTCCATCATTTATAGTGATCATGAGTCACTTAATCATCTGAAGGGTCAAGATAAATTAAATAAAAGACATGCAAAATGGATGGAGTTCCTAGAGCAATTTCAGTATGTAATCAAATACAAGAAGGGCAAAACAAATATGTTTGTTGATGCATTGTCTCGTAGACATATGCTATTTTCTAAATTGGGAGCCCAAATTCTTGGATTTGATAACATACCTGAGTTATATAGTCAAGATCTAGAATTCTCATCTATTTTTCCTCATTGTCGACAAAAACCTCAAGGGTGTTACTATGTAAATGAATGGTATCCTTTTAAAGAAGGAAAACTTTGTATACCCTTGGTTCACATAGAAAACTTCTTGTAAAAGAAACATATGAAGGAGGTCTCATAGGGTATTTTGGGGTAGGGAAAACTTTGACCATGTTAAAAGAAAAATTTTCCTGGTCTCATATGAGATAAGATGTCTAAAGGTATTGTTATAAATGCATTGCTTGTTTACAAGCTAAGTCAAGAGTTATGCCTTATGAACCGTATACACCATTGCCAATTGCTTGTGCACTTTGGAAAGATATTAGTATGGACTTTGTCCTTGGTTTGCCTAAAACCCAAAGGGGCTGTGATTCTATCTTTGTGGTAGTGGACCGGTTAAGTAAAATAGCTCACTTTACTCCATGTCATAAGGTAGATGATGCAAGCAACATCTCCAAACACTTTCTAAGGGATGTAGTTAAACTTCATGAGTTGCCTAAAACTATAGTTTCAAATAGAGATCCAAAGTTCATTAGCCATTTTTGGAGGACACTTTAGGAAAGGCTAGGAACTAAGCTTAATTTTTCTACTTCTTGTCATCCTCAAATGGATGGACAAACTGAAATTGTCAATAGATCTCTGTCAACTATGCTTAGGGCTATTTTGAAAGGGAACCACAAATCTTGGGATGAGTACTTACCCCATATTTAGTTTGCCTACAATATAGTAGTTCACAAAATTACTCAACTTTCACTTTTTGAGGTTGTATATGGATTTACCCTCTCACACTTAGAGATTTATTACCTTTGCCCAATCCACAAGAATTTAATCCATAAAGAAGGGGCATCAAGGGCGGATTTTGTGGGAAAATTGCATGAGAAGGTTAAGTCACAAATACAACAACAAAGTAAAAAGTACGTTAGACAAAACAATAAGGGGAAGAGGAAAATAATTTTTGGAAAGGGTGTCTGAGATTGGCTTCATTTGAGAAAAAGAAAGATTTCCAAAATAGAGAAAGTCAAAACTCAATCCCCGTGGTGATGGACCCTTCCAAGTCCTTAAAAAGATCAATAAAAATGCTTATCAATTAGACCTACCTAATGATTATGGTATACATACTACCTTTAATGTGACTGTCTTGATTCCTTTTGTAGGTAGTACTGATGATGAGGCAGATGATTCAGATTTGAGGACAAATCCTTTTCAAGAGGGAGATGATGGAAGAAGGCCCAAGCAAGGCCTAATTACAAGAGTCATGGCAAGACATATAGAAGCTCGCGAGGAGTCAAAGGTACTAGTGCATATCAAAATGCTAACAACTTTGAGCCTTTGCGATAAATTGTAAATTGTAAAATAGTTTTGATAATTTTCTTTGTAAAATAAAAACCCTAGGCACATTAGGGATAAAAGGTGTTAGGGTTAGGGTTAACATATTTAGGAAAAATCCAATACTAGAAGGTGTCACATGTCAACACGACATTGGATGGGAGTGTGAGACACCTAAGGTTAGGAGGCTTGCTCCACATGCCAGAATCAACAAGAAATAAAAAGATTCAGAAGCATGATGGAAGAAAAGAAAAATAGGAAAAATGGTACAGAGGCAAAATAATGACAAGACTTCACCAAAACAGGTTTCAATTCCAATTGATGTTTGATGCAATGTTGAAATTCCATTTCTATTTGACTTTGTTTGTGCGATTGTTTTGTTGCTTTTTCTTCTATTAATAAAATTGCAAAATAAAGAGATTGAAATGTTATGATCCAATAATTTTCTTTCTAATAAGAAATTTAAACGTTATTTATGCTCTCATTACACTATGATCATTCGGAGGCAATTGCTGCCATGGGAAGCATTTCCAATACATGCGATTCAAATATCAAATTCGTATGAGCAATTTTTCAAAATCCTCAAACTTTAATCAATTTGAAAGAAACAAGAATCCCTGAAACAAAAATTCAAAGCAACTTACCTTCACTGCAAAAATCGATCTCGTTGCTACCTCCTCTCCTATAACTGCCGCCATCATCCTCCACCGCTCCGCGATATCAGCGTCCTCGACCTTTCCGCCATCACGAGATGTCATTATACCAACTTCCCGCAGCTACTGCCGTTATCCAGAGAACTCTCTTCCGCTTACGAGTTGTCGCTGTCTCTTTGTTCTGCTCCTCTATCACTGGGACATTCTAATTGATGACGAGCGTCATTTCATCACCACATCCAATTCGCACCAAAACTCTCCAAATTTCATATCCCTTCCATAGCTAAACTCTTCAAATTTCAACATCAACAACAATATAAAAGAGCAAGGCCTACCAAAACAATTGGTAGGCATCCACGTGAGGAGCCACCTTCTAATAATGGACATCTGAAAAAGTGTTCTCAGGGAATCAAGAGAAGATGGAAGTTTCCTGCATGAGATGAACATAAAAGTTTTGAATGAACCAAAGTTCTTAAATTTTTCTTGGCTGAAGGAAGAAAAAGTTACAAGACATTACAATGTTGTTGAAACATTGAAAACTTGAAAGGTATTTGGAAATTACAGGTAACATATGCCCTGATCTTTTCAAAGTTTTCTTTACAAATTTAACCTTTGAAGGAGAGAGCATGTGGTCTCGCGTGAAAGGAATGGATATGGATATTAATCCAGTAGTCTGGACAACTATCACAAACTATTACGAACTATAACAAACATTAGACCTATTACGAACTATAACAAAGTCCAGTTCTTCGAAACTTGTCTGATTTCTACACTTAAGGGTCTTGGTCTTGGATTCAATTCCTCCTGATTGCAGTTTCGTAATAATTTTGTTAATATTTGTAATAACATTAACAATAATTCTACATAATTAAAATAATAATAATAATAATAATAATAATAATAATAAATAATAATAATAATAAGACAAGTAGAAGGATATAAAAATAATATAACATTAACAATAATCCTAAATAAAAATAATAATAAATAATGAAACAAATAAAATGGTATAAAAATAATCTTAACAATTATAAATTTTAATCATAAATAATAAAAAAACTAAAATATTACCAAGGGATTATTAGTGGGTAATGTAAAATTATACCCACTAGTAATAGTTGTTTCAAATATGGTAGTATGGATTGCTTTTTCTCCTTTTGTATGGTGAGAAATGAAAGAACATTTCCATAGACTAAGCATTTTACACAATGTAACCCAATCCATATATATATATATATATATATATATATATATATATATATATATTTTTTTTTTTTTTTTTTTTTCTTTTGCAACTAAACCCCATAGTTTAGATGACCAAAATTAGCCCTAAATGTATATTCCAACAAAATTTGGTTTAACAAACTGTAAAAAAAATAAAAATAAAAATGAGCTACCTAAAATGTATATGTATACTCTCACTCATGAAGGCACAGACTTTGAGCAATTGAGTTGAACTTGTATGACAAACCTTCTATTCATATATTCTTAAAGAACATTGTTGCCAATAATGTGTTGATCTCTATGTGTCGTTGTTTAATAGGAGTTGGTAGCTTTATAGCTTATAGGATCTTTGCTACACTTAATTTGTTGAGCTTTTTTGTTTTAAACATATTTTACTTATATCTCTAACACTATTTTAATTGCAGTAGAAAGTTTGCTTGTTATGTCTAATGCATTATAAGAAAGCACGAGTCAAACACTCCAACGACTACAAGACGATCTAACAAAGAGAAAAAATGCTTATATCCTTTTATAGTACATCATTATGTACTTTGCATCTTCTATTATATTTACATAGTAGAATTTGAACGTTATAGGAACATATTTTAAACAAATATATCAATTCACCACGTTATTTGTTATGATAAAGGATAAGAATTATTTAGAGTATCTTTGTTTACAAAGATTAAACTGAGTATATCATATAGTTGATAGGATCGTTTAGACTAAATTATCTCATAATTAGATCATAACTTTAATTTCATTTAGCATAATTAATGTCAATTAAGAATAATTTCTCCATATATCTTTTGTCTTCTGATTTGAATTAATTTTGATTTTAATCTTAAATTAAAAATTGTTTCTAATCTCAAGAATTTATAGAAGTGATTTTTAAGGGACTACTAAAAAAAACATATTTTTATTCTTTTTATTCCTTCAAATTCATTTGAAAGAACTAAAAACAACATTTTTGCCAATCGAAGACCAAAACTGAAATTAGTCACACTAAAATATAACATTGGTTGTAAATGAGTTTCGTTATTTAAAAAATAAGATTATAAAATGTTGTGGCTTATAATAAAATATATGTATTTAAAATTTATCAAGCGCACGTAAATATATTGTGAATTGGTGGTATGAATCAAAGTTGTACCTCACAATTTTATATATATTTAATTTAGTGGATAGATCATATTCATGCAAAATAGTTGTTAAAAATATGATAGTATGGATTGCTTTTCCTAATTTTGTATGGTGAGAAATGAAAGAACATTTCCATAGACTAAACATTTTACACCATGTGACCCAATCCATACATTTTTTTCTCTTCTGTAACTAAACCCCACAATTTAGATGACCAAAACTAGTCCCAAATGTATATTCCCTCAAAAATCAAATTTGGTTTACCAAACCGTAAAAAAAAAAAAAAAAAAAAAACTTAATGTACATATATACTCAATCAAGAAGACACAGGTTTTGAGCAATTGAGTCGAACTTGACCTTGAAATCCTGTCAAAACATCAAGATTAGACATCTTCAACATGACCCTGGCAAAGTCCATGCGAAAGGTTGATCCATCATCTGAAGCATAAGCAGAGACCAATTTAGCAGTTTTATCCTCAGCCATCAATTGTTGATCAGCAAAAAGTAGTCCTCTTCCTTTTAGTAGGCTTCGGTAGTAGTGAGTGTCAAATGTTGAACCTGATGAAACCGAAGATGATAATGCTTGCATGTATGACATCCCCGGTTTAGAGTGAAAATCACTGTTCACAGGCTTTGAAGTCACAAACTCATCTTTATTGTTGTTGGTGTTCGAGTTGTTTGGACAGTTTAACCTCATTTGACGAAGGAAATCAAGAGGTATACTAGGATCTGGCTGTCTTGTGTCCTGAAAGTTGTATAACCTTTGCTGAATGAAATCACAACCAATTTTTCCAATGTTGTGTCCTCCTTCAGATCATCATCAATCAAATCAAACCAACCCATTAGTCAAATTTCATTCTTGGATGGCAATAAAGAAGCTTTTTACTAAGTGAAGTCAGTTATATATTAATTTAATTTTGCTTACATTTTTATCCTACTAATCATATGTTTCTGTTTTGGATAATAGTTTAAGTGATCGAAAAGCAAGAAAAATGAACAGTGTACAAAATTGACACATTTAATAGTGAGGCTATATAAAGAAAGATGCAAAACAGTAATGAGGACTGAATTACATCTTATTAAAAATGGAGAGCTAGATGAAAAACTAAGGGAAAAATATATTTAAGATGAAAGAAAAAAGAGCACCTACCAAGAAGGCTGACAGTTTCTCTTGCATTAAATCCTCTTATATTAAAGAGATGCAATGTGCGTGTAACATTATCATCAGGCCTGGGAATCTGATCAGTTGCTTCCTCGAAAAATGATTGATGGTTGTCCCTTCTGCCGGTTAAAACTGGATAGAAAGGCCCACCAGCCTACGATGACCATGTGCAAAAAAATATCATATGTGCAATGATATTGGACTTCTAACAAGTGTAGTACATGCAACAAAAGTGGTATCTTTAAAGACTTTACTACCTCAGATCATGATATCATTGTTAAGGAAGAAAAAGATGATGTTTATCTTATCGAAGATAATGTCTAAACACATGATTGACCAAGCACAAAAGTGACATAAAGAGAGAACAATGAAATGAATCGAAAGAAACTTGCAACAAACCAAATGATCATAAAATTTTGTTTATAATTAGTTTTCCCAATACAGCAATCATCTTAGACATATAGCATGAAAATGAACTTGGCATCACTATCTGGACAAGTAAAGTACGGCATTTCAATAAAAGAAGTCCAATAAAATAAACAATACAGAAATATCATCACAACATCATTATTGTTAAATACTTTTTGGTATATTATTTTGTCTACTAAAAAGAATATGTTTAGACAGACTTCTTCACAAACAAATTAAAAAAAATAAAATTAGTTTATCAATAAGCTAAAATTAGCATATACACAAGTTAATTTGTATTAATTAGATCTCCTATATAGTTTTTTTTTTTTTTTTAACTTGTTCATAAATTGATTTTAGCTTATAAAATATTCATTTTACTTTTTATTTTCTAGAGGTGTTTATTGAGAAACTTCTCTAAACATATCGTAAGTCCTAATACAGACAAACAAGATCAATCCATCATAAATTAGATCTCCAGTTTAAAATCCAAACTTGCAATTAAAGCGAACATGCTTCAGAATGCAGATCTTCAATTGAAAATCCAAACTCTAGCTGCTCTCTATAACACAATCAGGATATAGTAAGCACCCAAGTCAATTGTAAACAATGAAAATATATACCAGAAGAACGGAATCCCTTGCCGCAAGAGAAACTATGTCAGCACAAGACACAACACCAGGACACGCTTGCTCCACCTCCTCCTTTATCATGTCAATCTTGTCAAAACCTCTCAATGTCTGATTTGGCACAGCCTGCTTCTCCACGGAACCATTACTATCACCATCGTTCTCATCCAACAGCAACGAAGCATCACACCCCTGATTCATCAACACCCCAAATGCAACACAGCAAATAAGAACTTGTTTCATGCACACTTTAAAATGTCATCCAATCATAAATTAACATAAAATAACACGTGTGCTAAGATTATTATCCATTCTACTAATTATTTTCAAATTCCTGTCCAACTAATTTCTAATTAACCGGCAAAAGGTTTTTACAGATCAAAATTAAAGTGCACGTGAAAATCAACCATCTACAATGGCACAAGACGACGATCAAAATTTAGATTATTCATATTAATTGCAGTACTAAATGTTTGAGCACACAAACAACACAGGGTCCCGATACGTCCTAGAGCTCCGGATTTATCTACAGCATATTGCACAAACCCTAAGGCACAAGAACCTCTTAAGTAAGAAAAAGGAATCAAGAAAAGCTACAGAAACAAAAGAAAAGCCTAAGCAGTGAAGAAAGAGCCATTTGAATTAGCATAGCAGACTCTAAATTCAATGTCTTGGGAGCAAGAATCAGAAAAACAAAAAACACCCAATTCGCGACAGAGAGTACAAAACTTTATCAAAAAACAAGGAACCCCGTAAAGAAAAGAAGGACCTGGATGAAGCAATCATGGAAGAAGAGACGAAGCAGGGCAGGAGCAACGTCCCTATGTTCGAAGTAGATGCGCGTGAGCGCTGAACGGACAATGCCCTCGGCCTGGGGACACGTGTCTCTATAGAAATCATATTCGAGATTGGACCCGTCTCGGATCCTTTGGTTGAAGTGGAATGCGTTGGCAAGCTTTACGGAGAAGGAAGAAGAATCAGAGAAAGAAGCAGAAGAAGAGGAAGAAGAGGAGGAGGAAGAAGAAGTGGTTTGGGTTTCGCCTCGAGGGCTTCTGAGAGATAGTAGGACAGGGACAACGAGTGCGACCACGATCCAGAGGTTGATGCAGCTTCGCATTTTTGGTTGTTTCTGCAAAAATCTTTGGTGCAGACAAGAGAAGAAGAGGAAGAAGAAGCGGGAAGAAAGGGCCGGTAGGGAAGTTATTTTCGTTGCTAGCTATCTCACTCGGTTAACTGTATAAGTAGTTATTGCTGTGTTCGTATAAAAAGAAGTCTGTGCAGACAACAAGAAGGGGAAGAAAGACCGGTAGGGAAGTTATTTTAGTTGCTAGCTATCTCACTCGCGATAAAGGAGAGTTGCATTCTGCACCCCATGTTTTCAAATTGCAACCCCATACCGTGATTTGTGACAAATCTCTCTTTGACAAAAATGTATTCTAAATTAGATATTTTGAAATCTATTTTCTAAATGAATAAATATGTTATAAGATGTACAATTTAAAATATTTTTTTTATTTTATATTTTAAATTATATATTTCATTATACAAAATAAAAAACATATTTTAGAATATATGATTCAAAATATAATTTATATATTTCAAATTATACATTATTATGAAATATAAAATAAAATTTATTCCATAACGTACATTTCAAAATATAAATTTTATATTGTTGTTTCGTTAAATTATTTATGCAATTGTTTTGCCCACTTGGGCTTGGGTGAAGGCCTTAAGTCAAAAACTAGATTTTCATGGACTAATACTTTGGTCATATATTTTTGCACCCGAGTCACTATGAGCAACCCATGTGGCTGAAGAAAAAAATATCCTTGAAGACATATATATTTTTACTTTATTTTTTTTCTCATTCTCTGCTCCTTCTTTGCTCTTTGTTGTGCATTTCCTATTGTGACCCCGCTATTCCTTCTTTCACTTCTACTGTTTCGGTCTCAACTTCGAGATTTATTGTAAAGCTTCATTTTCAAAAATAAAAAATTCATTCGTTGTGGTTGTTTAATTTCATTTTAAATTGGTTATTTTGAAGACATTTTTACAAAAACTTTGTCATTTTTTTTGGCTATGATGACAAATGCATTAGTAGTTAATGTAGTAAGTAATAAATATATCGTTCTCTCGTAAGAGACTTGCATAATACACGAGAACAAATGCAATCAATAACAAATTTATACTAAAAGTTATTCCCAATATTTAAATTGATAAATAATAAAATAAAATTGTGCAAATACAATTAAAATATTTTTGATATTTTTAAAAGCACTCAGAATGTGGAAAAATAATGGAGATGATATGGAATGCAATTGCTAGGGTTAAACTTCACCAAACATCATTCCCAAGCATAAAACAATTACCTTCTTTCTAAACTAATGTCAATGTCAATCAACAATGATAGTCAAACCCTAATTCATTAGGTGAATGAGCCTAAGCTTCCCTATTAATTGTCAATTTCTTGATAAATTATATAGAAAAGACTTGCTTTTGCCTCAAGGATCTTAAGACAACAAATGAATCATTCTTTATTCCTAGACACAAGCTTTCATTTCGTATTCTGATTCAGATCTTGATTACAAATGATATTTCCCAATACCTTGAGAATCAAATATCACGACATGAATTAACACAACAAGCATTAAGCAAATAACCAAACTACTAACATTGAAAGGAGAGACATATATCAAAATGAAGTATTCATTACATGATAATTCATTTGATTACATCAAACCCCAACAAGATGAGAAGAATGATCAATAGAAAAAGATGGATATACAAATAGGAGAAAAGGAAAGCTTCTAAAACCCAACCGTCATCCCAAGGCTACATTTTTTTTACTTCCAAGTGGAGCCTAATTCCGAGATAGAGTGAAGTGGAGTCTCCAAAGTGCCTAACCCTAATGTAGAGACCTCTTTAAATACACAAAGGTGCTAGGTCAATGACGTCCACACCCGACTCAACTTCAGTGTATGATTTGTCTAATAAAGCTTACAAAATGAATTTGTTTCCTAGTCAAGACCCAATTATGGTGCTCTCAGTGCAAATGTAATAACGAAAATACATGCAACCTTTTCAATACCAATTAATAATCATGGCAAAATGTTTCATGGTATATTTTTATCACACCTACCATTGATTTCTCACAATTTAACTTTGCTTTTTATTTAAATAGCCAAAATTTTCAAAAACATGCAACATCACAAGGACTTTGTATTGGGTTGTAATGTGGTTGGGCTAAGAAGAAAATTGGTTTTTCTATATACTCAAAGCACTTCAAGTAAAGAGAGCATTTAGATCAACTCATGAATTCAACACATTTTACCCTCTTCTATATGCAATCAAGACTTAAACCAAAATTAGCTTTTCCCCTACATTATTTTATTTTTTATTCTTTTTTTCTTAGTTTTCTCTTTTTTTATGATTACAGCTTGACCCACAACCTTTCTGAAATGCGCTTTCAACTCCCCATGTAATACTTTTAATTTCCCCGAACTTAAATGACACTAAGGACCATGATCTTCTTACTCTCTTAGCTTATAGTGGGGCAATCTATGTTAAAACATATAAGGATTAAAGGTATTTATCCTCTCCATAAGTGTTTCACTCTCAAAGCCGCTACACTCGGTGGTCCTCTCTTTGTGAGCACATCTTAAGCTTGTCCTTATGACTAAAGAAGAGTTAAATCTTTTTTTTCTCAACTTGATGTCCAACTCTCCAATGTTAGATCACATAAGAAGCCAAGAAGTGAAAGCAATTAAAGTGAAATTTGAAATGCTAATCTCAAATTGGAATGTTATGTGACAAACTTCAAAGCATAAGAAGCAAAAACATTAAGGTACACAAGAAAAAGTAGGGACACAAAACGAATTCCTAAAGAAAGGTACTAGAATGGATTAGAGAAACCAAAATAAAATTCTAGAGTGAAATTTGTAAGCGGTTTGTTTGATTTACTGCTCTCGGTATATGTTTTATTTTGTTCTGATATTTATACCACATAAACTTAAATATGTATATGAAAATTTTGCATCAGTTTTATGTCAAATTTGAATTTTGGTGTGGTTGCAGTAATTTTTTCAAAATCAGCACTCAATCTACATTGTCCACTGTTCTTTCAGTCACATTTTTCTTGCATCCAACATTTGAAAGATTTATGTAAATTTTTCCTTTTAGAATTTGGGTGATCTTTTTTTTTATATTGTATTTAACTCCTGAAATGATTCAAATTCAAAATTTCAGCCTCAAATTCACTATATCCAATTTTTGATAAATCAAACCAACCACTCAGTTTTTAAAGAACACTTATTGTTTGCAATTTGAAAGAAACCTAAAGGAATTCAAATAAGAGATGGTGAACTACTAGACATAATGGAACTATTTCTTCAAGAAGTCATCAATGACCTAATGACAAGCATATGAACTCAAATTAAAAACTAAAAATGCACCAAACAGCTCATACAATGACACAATGCAAACAACTTACTACAATTAACTAGTAAAGCAAGAAAATAAAATTGAAACAAAGTACCACTTGAATTTTATGACATGTATGGAATTATATGACATATGAAAACTTGAATATGGATTTAAAAGCAAAATTAAGACACAAACCAATCTGTTTTATCAAATTAAAATATACAAAAAACTCAAGAAAATTAAAAGAACCCAACACAAACTCAAGAACACCTAATGAACATGAATTTGGATGGTTCAAGAAGATAGAATGCAATTGAACCGATACAAAGCATATAAATTAAATTAGGAACAGCTCAAAAATTGGAAAATACAGTAAAGAACTTAGTTCTTGAAGACCAAAGCTCTTGATACCAAATGATGAACCTCTGTAGCTATGGTTGGGCGTGAAACTTGTAACAGTGAATGAATGGAGAATTGGAAGTGGAATGGAGCAGCTCTAAGCATGGAAGACAAGGTGTTTCAATGGAGGAAAATGATCTAGAAATGGAGAGGAAGAGAAGAGAGGTTAGGCCAACTCTTCAAAGGTTCTAAGTTATGCAAGATGTGCTAACCTAGAGAGGAGCTCAAGCAAGTGTGGGCCGAAAAATTTTCAGCAATTCACTATATTCATTCAAGCTAAATTTCAAGGGATGAATACATGAATTTATAGCCTTCCAAGTCAGCCAACTTAGAGCTAAAAGTGAGTGGAAAATTCAAATTTAAAATTCTTAGATTTAGAGCAACCAATGACCATGTGACACTTGTTAAGTGATCAATGGAAGGGGGTGACAATGGTGGATCTTGTGCCATGTGTCAAGTCACATTTAAAGCATTGAGGATATGCACAAAATGTGAGGGTGGATGCTCCATGCTTGCTCTTAAAGCCCTAAGTTGGTTAGGGTTTCAAATGGGCTTAAATGAAGCCCAATTTGAAGGTCTAGGTGACTTTGTGCAATACTTTTGCTCTTACTGCGGGCCCAAAACACAAAGCCCAAAAGAAAATACGTAGGCCCAATACATGACCCAAAAAGGAAAATTAAACTACACTAATATTTACAAAGAAATCAGTGGCCCAAGTTGATAAGAGTTTTACTTTGTCGGGTTCAGCTGGTTCCACTCTTCATGGATTCTTCTGGCTAGTGCCCTTGTGGTTGGACCTTTATTAAGGGTTCTTCTATCATGTTCAGTTGGAGTTACAACTACAACCTCATGGTAAACGAACGTACTATCCAATAGAATGTCATACTTTGTCAAAATCTGAAAAGACCAGTTTCTGTGGATGTTTGCGAGGAATTAAAGTACCATAAAGATACTCTTCAAATATCAAAAGCCTCATGTTAGTGGGAGATTTGAAACTTATAGACTTTAATTATTTTATTTTATTTTGTGATTGTATGAAAATATTTTTATTAAATCTCATGTAAAGAAGTATATTTGAAATATTCTTATGAACATATAAAGATTTATATTTAGACTTATTATAGAATTCTATTTGATAAAGTACTTATTATGTGAAAAATATGAGAAGTTACACTAATCTTTAAAAAATTCTTAATATTATCATATTAGCCAATAAAAAAATACTAACAAATATGGTGATTTTTATGAACATTAAAAAGAGGAGATATGACCTCTCCCATTTTCCAAAGAAACCAATAGCATTTGGAGTGCAAGTCTTTATAATAACAGTGAGTGCTTCCTCTTTCTTTATGACATAGTTAATGGTCATCTAACCAAAATGAAGAACTCTCTCATACCATATTTTATAGTTGTCTCAATTTAACTAAAATAATACCACACTATTCAGGTTGCATTGCAAAATTCAAACTCATTCTTGTCATCATAAGAAACTAAAATAAATCATGTTTCACTCATGTAAATATGTCTTAATTCATGAATCTAACAATATAAAACTTGCGAGTGAGTTAAAATTCTACTCAATTAGACTTGTCATGGAACTTCATGACAAAAGTATCAAGTTGTGTTTACTTTCTTAACTCTTATAAACAGATTAAGAAATATAATTCTATACATTATCCTAATTTATCATACAAACGTAACAAAATTTCCATGAATATATTTTAATCACATCACATATAATTAATCACAATTAATATTTTTTATGTGATCTTAAAATAATTTTAATTATTAAAGGTGTTGTAACTATTTCTTAATTTATTAAATTTATATTATCACTAAATATTACTATTGTATAAAGGACCACATATATGGATTAACAACAAAATGCATTTATAACACGTGTGAAGGACTACATACTAAGCATACAATATTAAAAAAACTAAAAACAATACATGCTATAATATATAATGAAAGAAAATAACTCAATTATATATCTAAACGAAAAAAATGGTTGTATGATGTTGTTTAAACTTGAGGTATTAAAATTAAGTCCTAATGAGTTTACCTATGTATATTTATTTTTAGAAAAACGTTCTTAAAGATGAGACCCAATTGGAACCAATGTGTGCAGACTAATTCTTCCTCCACCCCCATACCTTCTTTTTGTACCTCCATATTAATTTGGAAATGACAATTAGGTAAAAGGTGCAAAGACAAAACTACCCATCATTCCCTTCTCCATATATCCGGTTCTTATTTTCACAATAACCATAATCTTCAACCTTTCACCGTCAGATTGAAGTTGTTGTCGTCGTGCACTGCTTTCATCCGGTTCACTAGGTTCTACACACACTCACGGATTTGGAAGCTCCTGCGAAGAAGATGAACCCATCCGGTTCAGCTCGTCCGTTTCTTTCATTCTCCCAAAATCTTCAATTAAACGTTCAAAGAAGCTGAAGGTAAGCAATTTTTTATGTTTATTAGCAATTAGTAAGTGGTATTGTTGATTAGAGTAGTTGATTTGGTGTTTGGGAGGCTATCGACGACAAACAGAGAGATTTTTCGATTTGTCATAATGACAACCGGATGAGTGCCATCTGGTTCTCAATTTCATTTGGAATTAACAACTGGATGACACCCCCATCTGGGTCACATTTCCAAACAAAATTGACAACTAGATGCACATGCCATCCGAGTCACATTTCAAAAAAAATGACACTCGAATGGCATGCTCATTTGGTTGTCAATTTTTTTGAAAATGTGACCCGGATGGCATGCTCATCTAGTTGTCAACTTTTTTCGAAATGTGACCCAGATGGGGTTACCACCTGGTTGTCACTTTTTTTTCAAATGTGACCCGGATGGCAACGTCATCCGGTTGTCATTGTTTTAGAAATGAGACTCGGATGGAGGTGTCATCCGGTTGTGAATATTTTTGGAAATATGACCCATATTGCATGGTCATCCAATTGTCATTTTTACAATTTTTTTCTTCTCAATTAAGAGTAAGTTTGTGCAGTGTGACAGATATGGCGAGGACGAGAGGAGCTGGTTCCCAGCTTGAAAGCCGAACAAGGCCTACAGCATCAGTACGTAGAGGAGATCGGGGTCCTTCATTTAGTGCTACTCCAGTTAGTGGTCAAGAGGTGGTGATGTTGGTGAGGTGGTAGGTTTTCCTGGGGGACCATCTCATACGTCTCTTTTGGTAAGTTATAATCACCATGTGGCGTTCAGATTGTGGGAGGGTGAGGTAAGATTATGTTATAAGTTGTTGTGTTTATTTTGTGTTTAATATGTGAACTTTTTGATATCATTTGTTTTTTTTTGTTTGGTTTAGGATCGTGGAGTATTGAAATTAGTCTCGCATGGAAGAAAAGTTAACAATTTTGGTCTTCCTCGGGCTGAGGTCTTTGCATTGATTGTTAACAGCGGATTGTTACCTCTATGCAACATGAGTTATGAGGTAGCGGAGAAGGGCCTCATGTGCGGATTTGTTGAGAGGTGGAATCGGGACACAAACACATTCTATATGAATGACATGTCCAGTCTACTCCACCTACCTATTATGGGGCAATTTTCGATGTTTGATAAGTTAGACAATAGTGGAGTTGTTCCTGTGATGTGGGAACTATTAGGCGTTCCTGATGGTCCTGCTAATGCCACTTTGCGTGATGGTCATGGAAATGTTGTGCTCCTCAGTTGGTTGAGAGAACACTACAACACATGTTGTGAGAATAAAGACTGGTAGTTTGCTACAAGGGCGTATTTGTTGCATCTAATTGGATGTAGAATTTTTGTTGATAAAAGTGTCACATCTGTCTCCATTTCTTATCTGCCACTATTTTACAACCTTGGGATGTGTGGTGGTTATGCCTGGGGGGTAGCTACTTTAGCACACATGTATGACAAGCTAGGAGATGCTTCTCTGGCTGGGACCAAACAATTGGGCGTTTTTATTACTCTGTTACAGGTACATATTTTATTACCACTAAATTAATTAACAAGTTATATTTTATTACCTCTAAGTTTATTTATTATTGACATGCATGGATTTACGAGCACTTCCCATATATGGGTAATAAGGATGTGCCCCGAGCTATAGCAAAACACTTCCACGGGCTTCTCGGTATGTGGTCAGTCGACATCCGTCAAGGTTGATTGATGTCAGACAACAATTAGATCGATTGACCCTCTCTGATGTCATTTGGTGTCCCTACAATTCTCATAGAGTTAGTCGGCCTCTCGAGCCGATTTCTTTTTTTTTTGAGGTTTTCTCCAATATGGATATACCATCCAGATGCATCTTCCTGATCAGGTACTGAGACAGTATGGTTATATGCAGACCATACCACCTCCTCCTCTAGTGCAAGATATGGCAATTTTTCAATCGGTAAATGCACGTTGGGTCCATTTTGTTGATAATGTTGTGACTGCATTGGTACCTGCTGTCGGCCCGAATGCATGCACGGAGCACTATATCGCCTGGTATAGTAGTGTCTCACATCCATATCTCATTAGACTTGATGACGAAGGACATCGTCGTAGTCGTAGTCGTAGTCGGAGTCATAGTCATAGTCATAGTCATAGTCATGATGACGATCAACCAACCTCCTCGTCACAGCAGCAGCCGCATGCTTGTTCTGTATTTCTTTACATTGACATTTTGTTTTTTGATTACATTTAATTATTTGATAACATTAACATTTTATTATTTTTTTCAGGGTATCTTTAGAAGGATAGCCACCCTATTACAGAGGTCAATTAGTTGTGGGGATGCACATGAGGATACACGAGCTGCGCTTGAATTGACTCGCACACATTCACGTGAAGGACAAGTCTACACTAGATGAGTGAGAGGTGGTTAAGGGAGGGGGAGAGGGACTTCTAGTTCATAGGGCCTTATTTAATCTATATGTATTTGACACTATGTTTATGTATTAAGTATTTTGGTACTATGTTTATGTATTCAGTATGTTGGTACTATGGTCATTATTACTATTTTGTTAATCAAAACTCATACAATTTCAATATAAATGAATCAATCATCCGCAAGATTAACATATGATGTATTTGATCCTAACATGGAAACAAATAGTTGCATTATGCTAATATAATGAGATAGCCATAATTGTGCCTCTGCAGAACTGTGATTGGTCCACATCATGTCTACATTTGGTAAAGGACAACCATCAACCAATTTAACCTGTAAATGAAATTCAAAATTAAATTAGCCAACATCACATCAATGGTTGGGCAATTTGTAAGTTATAAAGATTACCTATACAAAATGGTTCCCATAAACATGATCCGATGTTGACTAACATTAATAGGAGGTTTACTTCGTAATGGAAAAATGATTACATTTTGTTGCAACGACAAGTAAACAAGGATAACATTATATCTACTTGCAATGACGTAACCCATATCTGGTATAGTCATCCACTTGTCAACACTTGCCTGCAAATATGTAAAATATTATGTACATGTCATGAATTAAATAGATGTTAATCATTGCACTTACAAATGTTAATCATAAATTAAACAGAAGTACTTACAGATGTTGTGCCCTCAACAAGTAAAGAGTTCTTCAGTTGATCAAAACGTTCATGGCTACCAAAAATGTTTGTATATTGATCACGCCATTCACATATCTCTATATAGATCCATTCTGATTAATGGCCATGACTCTTCTCCCATTCCCAACAATGCAACAATTGATCAATAACCACAATGTCCATCAAGTTTAACATGAATAATGTTCACTATGTATGGATGACAAATAGGATGAAATTGATCAAGACAGGGTAAAACTTTAGAGGGTAACATCGAATGTCGTTTTACCTTAACCTTTGAAGCCTTTTGTGTAGAACAACTATCCTCTATCAAATGAATTTTGTCTACATGCTCAAAGTATGAAGGGTCACGCTTGGTTGACCTCTCTAATCGTTTTTGTTTACTCTTTTGAGACCTTTTAGTCTTAACCTTTTCTAATGGAGGACATAATGATGTCATGTCAGGGTATGCAATTTCTCTCAGCTTGCCCTTAATGGTTATTTTACCTCCAATGTCAAGCTTGTCAAAGCGAGCTAATATGTCATCAATCTCTTGTCAAACCGACACCTCATATGATGATTGACTTGATGATAAGTCTGAGAAACTAAGTCTAGTCCACATCACATGCACTTCATTTAGCGATATGACACCAAAAACATATCTTGCTAGCTCACATGCACATGGTAAACCATGAGTATATCTAAGGACACAACCACACTTTTTCTTATCAAAACCAATAACTTTTACCTTATCAAACTCTTCTACAATATGTAGCAATGCATACTTGCTAACCATACCCACTAAACCTTTGAATAATGAGCTATTGAAATGTGGGTAACAACATGTAGACTCCTCTAGAAGGAGACCTTAATCTCATTATGTTGGAGGACAAGGAGATTGTTGATTGCATCTCAACATGTACACAAATCACCCATGCTAGTTTGCAAGATACGCTTCAAATTCCTATGAGCTTGTTCAACCCTGCATACAACACAGAAAATTAAATCAAATAAGAAAACTCTCATTAACATATAAATACACATTAAATATAACACCATACCTATTTGATGTAGTATTGCCCATATGCATGACCTAGTTTGTCCAAGCACTGACAAACTTTTCCTTACGAGGTTTAACGCAAGTCTTTTACACGTATTCCAAAAATATGGGCCATGCTAAACAAACACTTTCAAATCCTTCAACACATTTAGGAAATGTTTCACAATCAATACAATCAATCATAGTTGTCCATGCTTTCATAACAACATCCCATGCCTCCCTTGATGAACAAGCATTTTACACTTGGCCTTTACATTCTTATTTATGTGGAACCTACACAGTAAGTTATAAGCTTATGGAAAAATAACTTCAATGGCATTCATTATAGTCAGGTCCCTATCACTAACAGTAACTGTAGGGTACACATCTGCTCTCAAAAACAACCATCGTAATCTTTGCAAAGCCCAAGTGAAATTGTTTTCACGTTCAGTAGACATCAAAACAAATACAACTGAGAAAGTTAACCTTGTGGATGTAACACATACAACTTCAAGCAGTGGAAGCCTATACTTATTTGTCTTGTAGGTGCTATCTATCAACAAGACATTGCTAAATGCGTTTAACAACTTCAAAGAATCAGGATGAGTCCAAAAGATATCACTTACAACTCGGGAGGACTCGTGACACCTATGTCAATGAATATAGTTGTCACGCTCCAACAACATCATCAACTGCTGCATTTCAGTTCTTGATCCTCTAACCGATCTCTTGTATGTATATCTGGTATTATACAACTGTTTCAGTGTTGTCACATTGTCTTCATTCTTCTCTTTCAGTGTAAACAATATGTTCTTTGGTTTAACTCGACTTTTTATCATGTCCACAACTAAAGCGTGTTCATCAAGTCACAACCTACCAACATAAGGGTGACCAACCAATGTATTAGCCAATTCATGGTTATGCAACACACATATGAGTTTCAAAACCAACCTTCTCCACCTTTTATTGGTTTGCCACACAATCTGAATGGACAGTCACACTTTCTTGTGCCAGTTATAGTCACCTCTAAATCTGTTTTGTACTTTATATATTTTCCACTTCTTTCACATCCCAACAAGACATAGGTCTTTCTACCTTTTGCTCCAGTTGCTTTGTCTGATCTGATCTGAGTATGACAACAACAAAGCCAAGTCTAAATGTAACCTTACGAACCCATTCAAGTAATTCATATCGAGTACCAAACACCTACACAATATATCACATTCGTATTTAATTAATTTACATTTCATAAACATAAACAAAAAACAAATCATTTTACTTTATCAGTTGTAAAATCAAGAATACAATCTTCTTCTCGAACCAAGAAATCAAACACCTTTTGAACAAAAACTATCCATATTTGTAACATAGCATTCCAACAACTCATAAAAAAAAAATCCAAGTTGTGAACCGGATGAGCACCCCCCTCCAGTTCATCCTGTTCTCATGTTTTTGAAATTTGAGAACTGAACAACCAGCCATCCGATTCTCATTATTTGAAATATGAGAACCAGATGATTTGCTATCCGGTTCTCAAATTTCAAAATAATGACAACCGGATGACTGACTGTCCAGTTCTCAAATTTCAAAAAAATGAGAACCGAATGGCTTCATCCGGGTATCCTACTAGCAACTACAGAAATCTACTAAAATTAAAAATGTTACCTCCTGTCATTTTTTGTCGCCGATAAATACTACACAATGGTAAGAAAATCTTTTCTATTGTTCAATCTCCCTCAAAACCTCAATGAAAGAAAATATAAACTATACACTATTTGATTCAACGAACGGGAAAAAAAGAAGGTTGAGACTCAGGGACACTTAGATCATTTCCATAATGACATTTATGGAATTAAAAATTGTCAGGAAGGTGCACGAAGAGTTTGTCATGTGTGCGAGGTGAAGCCCACCGACTCAAAATACCGCCACGTTAGCATCTATGATAACCTAACAAAACAGGCATTAATTTATTTTGCGATCTTTTTGCTTTTTTTTTTTCACACTAATTAGTGAGAATCTGGATTGGAGTGTCACTAGGAGCAATTTTGTCATCAAATTTTGCGAGAAAGAAATCATGGGAAGCGATAGGAAATCGAAACGAACTTCACCATTCCAACGCGAAGAAGGTACCTGACTTTCCATCCTTATGCATCATTCCACCTTCTGAAAAACCCAAACTAATTTTTGGGATTGGAACTAAATTCGGTTCACGGGTTCTTCAAAATAATGAGCAAGAAGAAAAAAAAATGGAATAATTTTTGGGTTGGCCCCGTTTATCGTTATCGTTATTTGTTAATTTTTGGGTTAATTGACAGATGAGAAGAGAAGCAAGAGGCAGAGATCGGTAGAACATGAGGAAAAGAAGGAACGGAAGAGGGAAAAGAAACAGAAAAGGAAGGACAAAGAATCTCGCAAGCGTTCCAAAGAAAAATCTGATAAGGGTCAGTGGGGTTTGTATCTTTTATTTTTTAACCTTTGCTTAACTTCAGTGGATAGAGCTGTGAATGTTAAAAGAAAAAAAAGTTAGAAATGAGATTGTTAAGATGAATGTGTGGTCACACAAGGAAAGATAAGATACGAAATGAAAGTATCAGTATTGCTAAATGGTGGCACCTTGACTTATGGCGGAATGGTGAGGCAGATTTTTCGCCAACTGCCATAGGCAATTTGTGAAGGGAAGTCTGCTATGGCAGTGGCATGGCCATGGCCGCTTGTTTATATAGCTGAATTTCAGCTTTACGCCCGTTGATAGCACTGGATTGCTTGTAAAAGGAATTATTGTATCACCGATTGAGGAAAAAATGCAGAAAATCAGTTAAGATGTTTTGGGCACGAATAAAGAAGGTTATTGAAATGACCAAAGACTAGACAGCATGGCTTCTAGTCATGTCAAAATAAGAAGGGGGGACAAAGAGGGAGTTTGGGGGACGTTGTTAAGAAGAACCTTAAGGTGAATAATGTCTTTGATTTTGTTATTAAACTTAGTCGAAAAGCTTCATGTGATCCATGTGGTCAACCTCATCGAATGGAACATGGCTTTTGTTGTTGCATAACTGTCGTGCCGGCAGGACATAGACACATACATATTTGGGTGCTGATTATCTGGATTGGACAACCAAGTTCAGCCTTCGTGGGACTATTAGTTTCAAATCTTAAATAAACGGAATATAATAGCTTTTTGTGTAAGAAATGTGGCTTTGAAAGTCCCTGAGGTTGTGATAGTTTATTTAAGAGATTAGGACCATATTTCCATTTTATGGAATATTTCTAACCAGAGGAACAAATAAAAGGAAGGGCTATCTGCAGTCATGGACACTAATTTTTTAAATGTTGAAATCTTCAATGTTGTAGTCCAAAAGGCATGCCTATATTTATTATGTAATTGGAATGTAAAATAAATTTTAGACATCTTCCTTTTATAATAGATGGGTGTATGAATAAGAAAAGCTCTCACCCATTCTCCAGTTCCATAACATAACTCAGCAGATCGAATTTAAATGTAAATTCATTTGGGACACTGAAAGTATTTCTCAATCATGTGTATATGTAAGAACTTGATTTCCTACTGTAATAGGGCAGAGTATAGAGTATAGGCATGAGACGTGACTACCTTATAGGAGTGCAGAAAATTGAATGGAACCTAGATGAAAGAAATAAAAAACAGTGGAACTTTATTGTTTAAAACAGAACAGAAAGTGGAGAATGGAATGCTCCCTGGGGTTTGCTCTTCATAGCGGATCCTTTCCCTTCACTGACTGCGCAATCCCCAATCTGATTTTTCTATTTATCTAACCAAACCGCTTTTACTAACTTACTAGTTTTACTACATAATTGATGGACTAACTGACTAACAACTGTCCTTATTCAGTCCTCCTAATACATCCTAACAATACTTCTGTTAGGTGACCAACTAACTCACAAAACACCACAAAAACACACAAAGGAAAAAAAAGCATGAATTCAATGAAATGTATTTTTTTATTAGAGAATGTGAAACAGAGGAAAAGCAGCACTCCTCCCAAAGGAAAACTCATCCTTTCACATAGGTATAATGCCTCTTAAACTACAACAAAAGCATCACATAATCCCCAAATCCCCAAGGTTGGTCTTAATATAGACCAATCTCCAACACTAACAAACATCCCCCCGCCTAACAACCTTAACTTCCCTACTCTCTATTTAATTTCCTCCTATAATACACCTTCCAAATAATTTCTTGAATCTGCTGACCCTGCTGCCTAACAACTTCTCCCTTGAAATTCTATATTGACCTTAAAATGGAAATAGGGAATGCTCATCCTATTAGGGCTCCTGCTGTTCAACTCTTAGATGTTGATAATCTCCCTAGACCAACCGTATTGGCCCATTACTCTCCCATTGGACACCAGATTCTTTCACTACTTGTTCCTTATCTTTCTCTTTGCAATGTTGATGATATATTTTTTATTGACTATATGGGCATAGTGGCGGGATATTGACAATAAGATTATGGAACGTCATATTTTGTAGGGATTAAGGATATTGTAACACTATTTTTTGTGTGAATTATATGTATAGAAATTTCAATTATTAAGTTTAATATAGTTGTTTTATGTAACTTACAAAAGTAATTTATTTTCTTCTTGGTGTGCAATCAAGTAATTTTCTACAAAATTTAACTTCAATTATCCTGAATAAAAAATTGAATGCTCATATGTGTAGTTTAAATATTTTATAGGAATGAATATATATATATATATATATATATA